>Ga0182024_10012448_pt1 | contig 16833 bp, 20 predicted proteins | sample P32metaG_FD_120480 | JGI IMG/M metagenome (GOLD analysis project Ga0182024, IMG submission 120480) | Permafrost microbial communities from Stordalen Mire, Sweden - P3-2 metaG (Illumina Assembly) | ecosystem: Environmental > Terrestrial > Soil > Wetlands > Permafrost | place: Sweden: Stordalen... | reverse complement strand
TCTGACTTGTTGACCTTCTCTTTAACGGGCATCAGTACACCTTTCATAAATTGGGTGTGAGGAAAAACAAGCATCGAGTATAGATCGTTCGTTAAAGGTTGTCATGCCCCCGTAGCAGAACAGAAGCTTCTGCATTGCCTCTACTTGATTTTCAGAGAGCAGCAGACTGCGAAAGTGCTTTTAGCAGTCTGATCCCTAATCACACGCCTTCAGAGTTCCAATTTGTTGAAGGTCGTATCCCTACTTTTTCGCTTCCTCATTCGTCAACTTGAAGCCCTTCGAAACGTCCTTGAACACTAAGAGGCTGCCAAATAACTGACTCGGCAAGCTAGGAAATCCGGCGAATCAATCATAGTCAGCCGAGTTTTTTGTCAGCCTGTAACGAGATTTGGTCGTCTCCCTTGGCGTTTTGTGCCTTTGCTTCGCAATTCTTGCAGCAGAAAGCCACTTTTACACCACCCACGTCGATTGCTGTTTCCGGATTAAGTGGCTTACCGGTAAAGGGGCACGCTACTTCCTTCAATTGGCCGGTCTGCACCATTTGTAGATGTGCCTTAGCCGCATATTTGGGAGGGTCTTTCTTGAACACTGCGGGACAATTCTCACAGCAGAAGTAGACCTTCGCCTTCTCGAACTCGACAAAGTCGGCTGGATTGATCGGCTTACTGGATACAGGACACTTGACATCATTGCTCGGAGCTTTGGTATCGGCGGCCAACAGACCATTGGCGATCAATCCTGCAAGTGATCCTAACAGAACGAGCAAAAGCAATGAGCGAACTTTCATGGCAGGACTCCTTGTTCTGAGAGAGCGACGATGACAACAACGCTAATCGATATTGGAGAGTTCAGGATCTCGAAATGCAAGGGCTGGTATTCTGTCCGGTTGATCAACCTTGGATAATTGGCACCTCGCAAGGCATCACGACTTGACCTTCCTCAGCACCAGTCGAATCGCCAGCCAGGGAATTAAGAAGAACAAAAGCACGATGATTTCTATCAGCACGATGCAACAGTAAAGGATCAAGTCCAATTCGTGTTTGGACAGGTCAAAGAAGTTGCTGTTTAGTCGGTAAAGAGTATCACCGGCAAAAATGAAGACGCCAACAGTAAGCAGCAGCAATAGAATACCGAAGACTGCACACCGCAACAATACTTTGGCCAGCGTGTCAAATAAGTCGGTTGTTTTAGAATCAGACATCGTGTGACCTCCCGTGGTTTAGTAGGTTTTCCGGTCCAGTTCCGATGTAGCCGATTTACAGCGATCTTCGAACGGCCTTCATCATCGCAATCGTCCGTTTTCCTGCCGTTGCCAAAGCAAACGTTCGAGGCGCGGCGGATCGAGCAAGCCTCGGTGTTTCGGACCTAATCAACTTGGAACTGTCGGACCTAATGATTGGTGACAGAAGTGGCTCAGTCGTTTTTCGATTTGGAAAAGGAAACAAGCAAAGGACGGTTCCACTACCGCTTCAGGCTCGCCAAGCACTTCAAACGTATCTCGACACTCGGCCACCAATTGCATCTTGCAAGGTTTTTATCGGCGAGCGTGGACCGCTCACGGATCGTGGTGTGCGTGCTTTATGCGATAAGTATTCGGCGATCACCGGAACCAAACTGCATCCGCACCTGTTTCGACACACGATGGCTCATCAGTTTTTGGCGGACAATAACAATGATTTGGTTTCGTTGGCACAGATTCTCGGCCATGAAAGCTTGAATACGACGAGCCGATACTCGCAAAGGAATGAGGAGCAGTTGGGTGAGGCGTCGGAGCGGGTGAATTATTGAAAGCACCAATCGGTTTGTTGCCCGTAATCCAGTGTACCTTTCGGTGGATCAAAGATTTGCCGCCAGCACGCTCACATCGACATTGAAGAAATTGGCAAGCGTTCGAATAATTTGTCGGCTGAACGGCTTCTTCCCAGCCAATAACTCCGAAATCGTTGATTTTGGAATGTCGGTGTGTCGATGCAATTCAATCTGATTGACATCTTTGGCTTCCATCAAATGCCGAAGCATATCAGCATCGGAAGCAGGCTCGATTCGGTGATGTTGATCTTCGTAGACGGCAACAAGATCGCTAAGTGCATTCAAATAAATCTCATCGCCATCACCTAGCTTTCCCTTAGCGAGAAGCTGATCCATGACTTTCTGGGCCTGCTTAAGTTGACTTTCAGACCGGATTGAAGAAAGAGGAAAACTCTGCACAAGCTCCAAATAGGAGTCCCGTGTCTTTCCTCTGAAATGAGAAACTGTGGCCATAAACTATCGTCCTTTATGTTTTAACCGCCTAGCCATTCTTTTTGTTTCTTTGCTTTTTCTCACAGGAGGCGGGGAATAACATCCGCAGTCCTTGATCCACTTTTTCTCGTCGTACTCCTCATGCGTCATCACCTTGAGGATATATACCTTCTGGCTCGGATAAAGAATGCGGGTAGCAAGTCGGTATTTGTGGCCTCCGATGTTAAACACTACGCAATTACCAACCGAACTGGCGTTCCCAAAAGCCGCTTTGACATCTCCCCATGAATGCCATGAGACCGTCCTGCTATCCACATGTTTGTACCAAGCTCGCAAAGGCCCTTCAGCGTCCCTGTGAGCCGAATTCTCCCAAAACTCTTTAAGCCGACTCTTGGAAATCACTCGCATTCGTGCCTACTCCAGTTATCGGCAACATTACGATTATAGTTCGCAAAATACGAACCGTCAAGTCAAATGTTCGTATTTTACGAACTTCCGCAAGCTGACTCAGAACCAATTTTGAAGATCAATCATGCTGTAATCTCTTTTGTCTACTTGATTTCGGACACCCGGCATTCTTGATCTCCTCGTAGTTCCAGCGGACGGCTCTGCCGATTCGAATCGGCTTGGGCTTCTCGCCTTCATTTTGCACTTTCCAAACGGTTCTAGCTGAGACCTTTAGAAGTTTGGCAACCTCATTCGTATCGACAAGCAGGCCTTTGTCTTCCGGTGGCTTTTGTCCGGCAAAAAAAGCGTGTTGCGAAGCTTTAATTCGGGCTTCTCTCGTCGGATCGAATCCGACTGGCTGAACTACGGCACTGCGAATTAAATCGACAACCTTCGTTGCCTCGTGTTCGTCTAACGTCACGCTGAACTGGAGTTGAATCGGTTTCATTGTGTTCCCTCATTGTGCTGGACACCCAAAATCCGTCCAGAACTTAGCGATGCATCCAAGGAAAGCCCACATTAGAATGTCCTCCATCGCCATTCTGGATACCATCCGCTTCGACCTCGCATCTCTATCCACTTGGCTCGGCCCGGACACCCAACTTCAAGCCATTCGAGCAATTCAATGATGCTCCAGCCAGCATGTGAGCCTACGCCGAGGACTGTCGGTATTTATTCCACCAATAATTCCCCTCGTGCAACAATTATTGCTTCCCCGCCAAGTATGACACGATTTCCTCGTAATTCGACGTGAACGATGCCTCCACGTCGGGAAGCTTGGCAGCCGATCATTTTATCCGTGCCGAGTTGCTTCCCCCAATATTCGGCCAAACAACAGTGAGACGATCCAGTCACTGGATCTTCATCTATACCAACAGCAGGTGCGAAGAACCGAGACACGAAATCGAACTGCGGATCATCACTCTTGGCGGTGACAATCACACCACGGCAATTAACAGTCGCCAGACCTTTAAAATCCGGAGAGATGGCACGTACAACTGATTCAGATTCGACTTCCACGATGTAATCAAATTTGTTCCGCCCAATGTATTTTGGCAAAACATTCAACGACTCGACCAACCCGCACGGTGCTTCGGTCGGCTCTGCTCTCTTAATTGGAAAGTCCATATGAAATCGCTCACCACTTCGGCTCGCAGTTAAAATCCCGCTTCGAGTCGAAAAAGACACCTCCGATCCATCTGGCAGTTTTCCAAGGTGGGAGAGCACCTGTGCTGAGGCCAAGGTGGCATGGCCGCAAAGATCGACCTCAACTTTGGGTGTAAACCATCGAAGATCAAATCCCTTTCGGTTCGGAACGAGGTAGGCCGTTTCCGAGAGATTCATCTCCATTGCCACATTTTGAAGCCAAGCATCATCTCGCCAATGGTCGAGCGAAACGACGGCAGCGGGATTGCCTGCAAATGGGCGGTTTGCAAATGCATCGACCACAAAGTACCGGATCGGGGAAGTCATGTCATTTGCATGGTGTTGGGGGTTTCGAAGAATCTATTTAGGACTGGAAATCGCCCTCAGCATATCCGAATGGGAGAAGTTCGCCGCCAATGAAGGATAGCTATGCCAAATACTCCACTGTGGTCGTCATCCGCATTCCACGACCGGCCATTTCGTTTATAAATCGCTCCTGATGCGTTTCGAATCCGGGAAGCGGTGACATGCAATCTAACAGCAACCCGCACTTGGCAATTAAACTGTCATCCCTGAAGCTGTTGGCAACGTCACGAACTGTTTCGGCGAGGGTGTGAGAACCCGGCTCACCAGCAAACAGGATTTCATCGGCTTCAATTAGAAGTCGGATGAGCGGCATATAAAGTTGTGTGCTGGGATCATTTGGATCAGGGACTCCTGCACAAATGGCACTGAAGTGTTCGAAAAACGCATTGCTGCCCTTGGTGATGAAATTCAGGAAACCGCACATTCGGCCAGCCCAATCGAGCAAGGCTTCCATCAATTGAGGGGCAACGTTGTGGCCCGGTGTGCCAATCAAACAGTGTGGCGGCCAGATGCAATGTGAATAACGGCCAGTGGATGCGAGAGCCTTCAGATACTTAACAGTCCCCTTTTGAATAAATGGTGCAAAGCACACGTATTCGCCAATGTCGCTCTGCTTTCCGTTGGCATCGGTCTTGCTTCCAATGATTGATCCGTTCTTCAGACACATCGTGGTGAATGGTTCTGGGTGATTGCCGTTCGAATCTCGAAACCAAAGAGGATTGGCAATATGGAGTAAGTGGTGTGAGTCAAGGGTAACATGTATGTCGTTCAGATGTTTTCCGAATCGATGCACGAAGCTGGCTACACGAGTCATGTCTTCCCATGCACCGGGCACGCACAATTCACCGTCATGAACCAGTTGTTGCAGTGCTGGATCAATGACCTTGCAGAATGAGTTCTGAGGATCAACGATGAAAAGATGAATTTTTTTGGACACTAGCAGACTCGCTGCAACACTTGGAGATCACTCCGCTTTGACCAGCCACAACTCGTCCAAAATCGCTCGCCCAATTCGTTGTCGGCGTAAAGAAAAATATTGCACTTCAGGATGCCCATTTCACGGAGCGTTGCAAGGCATGTTGCGACCTGTTGCCTACCCAGTCCACGCTTCCTGTATTCCGGCACAACAGCCAGATGATGTAGGTAGCCACGCCGTCCATCGTGACCGCATAAAATCGCACCGACAATTTGTTGGTCGTCTCGAACGACCAAGCTCAGGCCAGGATTGCGATTGAGATAATGTTTTAACTGGTCAGGCGTGTCGGATTCGTTTAGGCCGACGCCCTCGGTATCCAACCAGAGGGCGAGGACCGCTTCGAGATCGCCTTCCGTCATCGGTGAGATGAACGTCGCCATTTACCGCTCCCTTTCGTCAAACAGAATGCTGGCTGGAATATCGTCGTGGCCCAAGACGCTTGACGAAAGGGAAAGGTTCAGTGTTGGGATTACCCAATCAATTTCGCAAGCGTAAAGGCTGCCGCTGCGGCCAATCCTCCGACCGCCATTGTTTGCCAAGCTGATCGAAGCGGTTTCTTAACCGTGAACATGCCTTTGATGTAGCCGAAGACACCCAACGCCAGCAGCGTTACAATCACCGACACCATGAGAGCACGATGAACGGGCTGAATAAAGAAATATGGAGCCAGCGGAATTAGGCCGCCTGCAATGTACGAACCGGCAATCGTCAAAGCACTGATTTTTACCCGTTTCGGATCTGGTTTTTCCAATCCCAATTCGTACCTCATCATAAAATCGATCCAGCGATTGCGATCACTTCGGATTGCAGTGACGGCATCTTGCACCGTGGTTTCTTTTAGCCCGTAAGCACGAAAGATCGAGGCTACTTCTTCTGCTTCCTGGTCGGGCAATTCCACAGTCTCTCGCTCTTCACGTTCTCGTTCGGTGTTGAAGTGTTCGGCGTCAGTTCTTGCTGCGAGGAAGCCGCCCAACCCCATCGCAATTGAACCTGCGGCAATTTCAGCAAGTCCAGCGGTGATGATGACGCTGGTGGCGTCAACCGCTCCCGATAGTCCCGCCGCTAAGGCAAACGGAACGGTGAGACCATCAGACATGCCGATTACAACATCACGCACGGTTTCTGAAGAAGTGAAATGCTTTTCGACGTGTGGCGTTGCGGGCATAGGCACCTCGTGTCATATGTTCGGAAGTTTATTTAGATTTCCACGATCCTGCCAGATGATTCCCAGCACTCCGCACTCGCTTTTGTGCCACTTAGGAACGCATTGGCCGCACAATATTGAGCGGACCAATCAGAACGATGGCCCGATTGATTCGGCTATTGCTCATTCCGGCCACTTGTTGACCCCAGAGATGCATGCGAAAATGCGGAAGTATGACAACGCCATAAATTCCTTTAAGGGGCGGCAAATGGACGTTGGATCAAAACAGATAACTTGTGGGCAGTGTCACAAGACATTCTCAGAGCGTCAGCTTTCCTCAAGAATTCAGCTTTCTTCGAGTAGTCAGACTATCGAATCATGTCCGTTCTGTGGCTCGCAGGTGCGAGAGACATACGAAATTAGAACGCTGGACCACGATGCAATTATCTTAGAGGATATAGCGGCCATTGATGCTTGGGTGGATGTCTACTCGAAATCCGCAAAGATATCATGCTCGTCAATCGAGCCGAAACATGGCGATACGCTCTACCGCATTCCGATCCCCAGTAAATGGGAATGTCAAATCGCTTATGACCGGGACCGCACTAGCTTCGTTGCAATTAGACTAGCCACTGAGAAATACGGAATGAAGGTCTATGCGGATTCGCATACTCTCCAACTGATTTGTGCAAAACATGGCGTCCAAGGATTCGGCAAGCATCGAATCGACGCATTGCACGACGTTGATTCGTATGAATGGGGAGCGTGTGTTTATCTTTCGACGGATAAGCTCTGCTATGAAATCTTTGAGCCGATTCTAAAGCGTCTGACCAAAGCAGTGGACGCGGCGGTAGCTCACTTTTCGGTGGCTTAAATCAATGAGTTCGCCGATCACCTGCTCGAAGCGATTGATCGCCTCACAGACGGCGGCCTCGATTTCGCCCTTGGTTTTCATTATGCCGCCACCTCCTAGACGGTCGCCAAGATTTGCAGCACCTTCCCGAAATCGCCCGGCTTAACCAAATGGTGATCGAAACCCGCCTCCTTCGAACGCTGCCGGTCGCTCTCTTGTCCGTACCCGGTCATGGCGACCAGCACGGTATTCTGGAGAGCGGGCTGCTGACGTAGTTGCTTCGCTACCTCAAAACCATTCAGTCCCGGCAAGCCGATGTCCAACAGCACCACGTTCGGTCGGTAATCGAGGGCCGCTTCTACAACTGAAGTGCCGTCGTAAGCCGTCCGAACCGCATGGCCGGATTCTTTCACCAGCATTGCCAAGGTCGTCACCGTATCTACGTTGTCATCCACTATCAACACCCGCAAGGCTGGTCCAAACCGCTGGAGCGTTTCAGACGGAAACGATGACGGCAGCGAATCGGGAGGCGGCACCACCGGTAGACGCACGACGAACTCGCTGCCTTGCCCCAAAACGCTGGATGCCTCCACCGTTCCCCCATGCATTTCCACAAGGCGTTGCACCAAAGCCAGTCCGATTCCCAAGCCGCCTTGCGACCGGTCCAAGGTTCGTTCCGCCTGCGTGAACAGGTCGAAGATGCGGGGCAGGATTTCGGGAGCGATGCCGACACCCGTATCCCGCACTCGAAGGACTGCCTCCTCGCCCTCTTGTTGAACAGTCAGCCAGATGCGACCGCCTTCGTCGGTGTACTTGGCGGCATTGGTGAGCAGGTTTACCACCACCTGTTCCAACCGGGCAGCGTCGACGTGCAACCAAATCGCTTTCGGCGACAGCGACACCGTGAGATCATGCTTGCGTTGGTCGATCAGCGAGCGGACCGTCGCCACCGCATTTTCCACGACGACATCCACGACAATTGGTTCTTGGTGAAGCTGAATCCTGCCCGTGGTAATCCGAGAGATTTCGAGCAGTTCGTCAACGATCCGTGACAGTTGTCGCACCTGCCGCTCAATGATGCTAGCGGATTGGTGGAGGAGCGGGGCCTCGATACCCTGCAGTCGCTCCCGGTTGCTGTGCAGACGCAGGAGCAGGGCGGCGTTAAGGATGGGGGCCAGGGGGTTACGAAGTTCATGCGACAACATCGCCAGAAATTCATCTTTGCGGCGATCCAGGTCGGCCAACGTTGCCGCTTGTTCTGCTGTCAGTCGCTGCAAGCGGCTGCGTTCGGTGATGTCACGGACGTTGCATTGCACGACTTGGTGGTGGTCCTCCGCATAGACGTTGCTGACGAACTCGACTTCGACCTTCTGCCCGCTTCTGCTTTCCAGGGGCAGATTCTCGTAGCGGACATAGCCCTTCTCTTTCAGTTCCCGGTAAGCGGCACGGTTCTGCTGGATGTCTCGGAACAGGCCGATCTCCCACAGTTCCTTTCCCAAGAACTCATCGTGCGAGTAGCCCAATAAGGCGGTCATGAACGGGTTGGCGTCGATCACCTTCCCCGTCTCGGCGTCGAGAATGAGGATGCCGTCCTTGGCCGTCTGAAACAGCCGCCGATACCGGACTTCGGAATCCTTCAATGCGGCTTCCGCCCGCTTATGATCAGTAGTGTCCTCAATGGCAAGCAGGACCAAATCCGCATCGTCACCGTCTGGAGCGAACCGGCGTGCGTTGAGTAGCATGGTTCTTCGCCCAAGAGATGGGAAGACGTGTTCAACCTCGAAGCCTTCAACGGGATGGCTGTTGCTTAGGACTTCTGACAGCAGCGTCCGCAGTTGGGGGATGTCCCATTGACCGTTACCCAAATCGTAGACGAAGCGGCCCTCCGTTTCTTCTTTCAAAACGTGGAAGTCCCGGTAGAAGGCACCGTTGGCCGTACGAACCCGCAGGCTCTTGTCGAGGACCACGAATGGCTCTCGCAAGGTCGCAATGATGTTCTCAGCGTAGGCCAGGGCATGTTGCAGTTCATGGCTAAGCTTGTCACCGTTCGTTTCCATCTCGCCCTCCATTTCCTGCCGTTCTCGTAAGCTGTTCCTTCAATGCAAAAGCTGTCCCGATAATGCTCATTATATCGGGGGTTCGAACGGGCTTCCATATGACCCCGATGCACTGCTCGGCTAGCTGATTGCGGGAGACGCTTTGTTGCATTCGAAAGACTCACGACGGTTTCATTGAATACGTCGATGGGCATCGTTCCCTCCTTTGGTAGTGGCTGTTGTGATTGAAGTGACACCCCTTCATTCGTGCATCACGAACTTCTTAAACGGCGAGGTATGGTCGTCAATCCCTCGTAATGTGTTCGATCTCACGCTTAGCATTTGCGAAACTCCGACACCAAGGAGCAAGCACAACTGTTCCCAACTCAATAGCAACGGAGAAGAATCGTGACTCGATTATCGTCGGTGTTTATGAGTACGCCAAAGTTTCCGCTTGGGCAGATCCTCGCTACGCCGGGTGCCCTTAATGCTTTAGGCGAATGCCATCAGAATCTGTTGAGCTTTCTCGCCCGTCATTCGGTCGGCGACTGGGGTGACTTGTCAGATGAAGATCGAGAGCTAAACGATTTGGCGGTTGAGGAAGGATCACGGATTCTGTCGGCGTACCATACGAACAATGGCACGAAGCTTTGGATCATCACCGAAGCGATGGGGGAGAACGGCCAGCGAAGTGCGACGACGATTTTGTTGCCGGAGGAATACTGAGAAAGCGAGGCGTAGTCTGCGGGACATCCGGCTTGATGAACCTCGGCCAAATGTCGAAAAAATCACCGGTTGCTCGACAAGGGGGGAGAGGTTGTCTAAACTAACAGCCATGGTGAGCCTAGATCGGCGGAATCGCGTCTCTTGCCGCTGGGCCGATTTCTCGAAACGCATCGCACGAATCCATTCGAAAATAGATCTGTGGAATCTCGTCGGTGCCTGGCCCGTGTTCCTGGCATAGGATTTTGATAAGAGCATGGGTAGCGGGACTGGCTTGCGGTCCGAGGCGTTGAGCGGCCATCAAGGCAAAGTGTCGTACTTTCTCATCGGTGTCCCGAAGAGCAATCGAAAGCAGCGATCCTCCTTCGGTTCCAAGGATTCCCATCGTCTCAGCGGCAAGACGGCGACAGAAAACTTCGTCGCTCGTGGCTGCAAAAGAAACGACAGAAAGGAGTGGCTGTTGGTCTTGGTCCTTTAGTTTGGACAGGAGATTCGCCGCAGCAATCTGAGCCGCAGGTTCTTTCGAGCGAATGATTTTTGAAAGGATGCCCGACACGCTGCCAATCGAATCCACGCACTGGCTCAACGACCGAATGATCGTAATTGCCGTGGCAAACTCTTGGTTGTTGAGGTCGTCGATGCTACGGTCATGCAGGAGTCGGCCAAGTTCATTCGTGGTGTCGAAAACGGCCTTGGCGATGTCGGGCATGGGCACACATTCTCGTTTGACGGTGTCGTATACGTTAAGACCCCTGTCGGTGTCAAAAGTGCGGCAAGAGATAATCGCCGACGCAAATTTAAAGAAGGCGGCTTTCATGCCGCAAAAACATTGGCCCGCGACTGTGAGTCGCCGATGGGGAATCGTTGCTTAATGCATCCTCATGGTATACGACCAAGTTGTCACCCAGTGGGTGTATCAGAATCGTGCCCGACTGGGTCAGTTTCATCTGATTTATTCACCACGTCGGCTTTCCACCTTTTCGTTGGACGACCGCACGACTCTAGGTGGCGATAAATCGTGCTGCGCGAAACACCGAGTTCCGAAGCAATGCGAGCAACTGATGTGCCCGAATCGAAAAGCTCGACGATCTGCTTGACGACTTTCCGGCTGGTGTACTGCTGACGGTATTTACCGAAGGGGTCATCAACGGCGGCAAACATTTGTGCTAAGTGTTCCTCAACGAGTTTGATCGCCGTAAACACCTTGCCGAATGTCCGGTTTGAATAGACCTCCGACAAATCATCCGTCTTGACCGGCTTCCCATGACACAAAAAGACACCGGCTACTTCACCATCTGCAAAGCGGCGAATCAGATTGCCCGCGGTTTTCCTCAGCTTGCCAAAACTCAGCTTTGGAAAGTCCGGGTAATCCTTTCGAACACGGGTGACCAGACCACCCCAAATGTTGGCAATCCGCTGTCCTTCATTTCCACCGCTAGTTGGCTTTGCAAACGGCTCTCCTTTATCCGTAATAAACAGAAAACTGTCCTGCTTGGCATTACCCTGAGTCTGCCGACGCTCTATTGCCCACTTCACGCCGAGAACGCTATGCCGCCAAAGCAGGTGTTCGCCATAGACTTTGTTTTTGATCCGAATGCGTTTAATGAACGAGTCGGTCGGATTTGAGTCGAAGTCATACTCCTCTGCCATCGGGTGCGATTGGGCCAGGAAAATCTGGCGAAGGAGCAGAGTTCCCTGCTCAGCCGCCCCGAAACCGCAATTGAGTGCCAAGAGCATTACGACACGCTCAAGCGGCGTGGCATATTCGTACAATGTGCAAAGCTGCTCGCGTGAGAAGGTCTTGACCTGAGCAGGCGTTTCTTTGGCCTGGATTTCAGTCGGCGTTTCAGGAACTCGTCCGTCGAGTTCGTCAAAGTCGTCTGGCTTATGCCAATCAAATCTGTCCGTGCGATGGAGCCACCGGAAAAACCGCACTAGCTCGGAGATGTGGTGAATAGCTGTCTTGCGGCGGACTGGAGTTCCTCGGCGCTTAACAAGCGGGCGGTTCTTCCAAAAGTCGATCATCTCCTGAATCGCATCTATCCTGATCGAGGAAAGCGGCACATCAAAGTGCCGTTCTTTGAGCCGCTCAGCGTTCTTTAGCCTCGTTCTGCCGGATGGTTTTGGCGCCGGCACGTCAATCATCGTCCGCTTTACATGTGCGATGTAAGCGTCGAATGCTTGGTGGAGCGTGCCACATTCGTAACTTGCTACATCAATATCGGCAATGTTGCCAGTCCGCAGATGGACCGTGCGGATGGCCGCTAGTTCAGCCTCGACGAATTCCTGATTAATCTTCTTGCCGGCGAGGAAGGCTTGCTCGTCGTCTGCGACAATGCCCAACATTGGATAGTGCCTCTGTATCCGGTGCAGATAGCGGGCATAGCTTTCATTGGAGTCACGGGACTTGCGTTCCACTACGATCTGCGTCTGGCCTTTTGCAATTAGCTTGGCGGCTTCCAATGTAAATGGGAACCAGACCGCACGTTCACCTTTTCCTCCGGTGGTCTCCTCGATTCGTTCCCAGAATGCCTGCAATCGCTTCGCCCGAACTTGGGCGGCCTGCAGATCAGAGCCGAGCCGGAACTTGTGTTGGACATACTTCCCTTCCTGGTTGAGCTTCCAGCCGATCTGCCGGGAGTACTCTCCCTGCGAATCAAGTGTCCACTTCGTTTTCGTCCGTGTCGGCATGGAATTGTCAAATAAAGTGGAGGTATAGTCCGAATGATTCAAAATAGAAAGAATTCGGACTATTGGCAACGCATTATCGGACTAAAAGTTGCTAACTTATCGGACTTTCAGTCCAAATCACACAAGAATTGGACAATTGAATATCGAACAATAAATATCATAAAGCCAATAAAAAAAGCCACTTGCGACTTTTCGCATAGTGGCTTTTTAATGGAGGCGGCGGGAATCGAACCCGCGTCCCGCGATATTTCAGTGACGGCTTCTACGTGCGTAGACGGATCATTTCCGCATTTCGCTCAAGTCGCCCCAACCGCCGGGGTCTTTCCCAAGCTAGCCCGAAACTTTTTTAATCGCAGGGATATCAGGCGCTGACCCGCGACGATTCGGAATTGGCAACCGACTTTTGGGTCTCTCCGACGAAGACCCGCAGTCGGGGTCGCCTATTTAATTAGGCGGCCAAAGCGAAGTTGCTATTGGCAACTAAAATATGGTCGGCTTTTTTGCGTGGCCTGCTGACCAACCACGGCACGCCACCGGCACCTCAACCTATCCGGTCGAACCCAGTTCGCCCCCAAAAATGTTGATTGCCGAAGACACCAAAGTATACGGCACACGTGGCCTAATTTCCAATCGGTCTCGACATCTGCTTTTTGCCGATAAATCCATTTAGAGAAGACTGGTGACGGGTGGCTGGGGTCGAGCGCAGCGAGTCCCCAGAACAATACCGCGACCACCTCACTCCTTGATCAAATCCTTCACCGTCATCCCCGCCGGGATCATCGGCAATACGTGCTCTTGATAAGGCACTTCCACATCCAGCACGAATGGGCCGGGATAGGCAATCATTTCCTTGATCGCCGCACTCAAATCGCTCTTCTGCTTCACGCTGGCCGCGCCGCAGCCGAATCCCTTGGCAATCGTCACAAAGTCCGGATACCGCGTCGATGGTCCCAAGCCGTTCCCTTCGCCAATCGCCTCAGGATGATCGATCGGCCCCAAATACGTGTGCGCCCGGTTACCTTGATGGAATCGGTCTTCCCATTGCATCACCATGCCCAAATGCTGATTGTTCAATAGCAGCACTTTCACCGGCAGCTTTTCGCAATAAGCCGTGGCTAATTCCTGAATGTTCATCAGAAAACTGCCGTCGCCGTCGATGTCGACAACCAGCTTGTCTGGATTCGCCGCCTTTGCTCCCACGGCCGCCGGCAATCCAAAACCCATCGTTCCCAATCCGGAACTGGACAAAAACGTTCGCGGATGCATGAACTTGTAAAATTGCGCTCCCCACATCTGATGCTGCCCGACGCCCACGGTAATAATCGTGTCTTCCCCGCGCGTCTGCTGCCACAGCTCGTCAATCGCATGCTGCTGCAGAATGCCTTCGAAGCTTTTGTTGTATTTCAGCGGGTCCGATTTCTTCCACTCCGCAACTTGCTTGTGCCACGGACCCAAATCTTCCGGCGCTTCCACAATTTTGTTCAATTCCGCCAGCGCAAACTTGATGTCGCTCACAATCGGAATGTGCGCCGCTTTATTTTTGTTGATCTCCGACGGATCGATGTCAATGTGCACAATGAATCCGTGCTTGGCAAACTCCGCCACTTTGCCCGTCACCCGATCGTCAAACCGCACGCCGAACGCCAACAGCAAATCCGCTTCGTTCACGGCGTAGTTGGAATACACTGTCCCGTGCATGCCCAACATGTCGAGCGACAGCGGATCGTTCGCCGGAAACGAACCCAATCCCATTACGGTCATGGCGACCGGAATCTTCGTCTTCCGAACCAGTTCGCGCAGCTCCGCGCTCGCCTCGCCGCTAATCACCCCGCCGCCCGCGTAAATGATTGGCCGCTTCGCGCGCTTAATCGCCGCCGCCACCTGCCGGATTTGCTCCGGCTTAGCCCGGCCACTTTCCGGATGGTAACCCGGCAAATTCATCGGCACGTTGTAATCGGGCTCGATCTGTGCCAACTGCACGTTCTTAGGCACGTCGACCAACACCGGGCCCGGCCGGCCTGTCGTGGCAATGTGAAATGCTTCCCGCATCACGCGGGCCACGTCGTTCACATCGGTCACCAAATAGTGATGTTTTGTAATACCCCGGCTGACCTCCACGATGGGAGTTTCCTGGAACGCATCTGTGCCGATCACATGCGTTCCCACTTGGCCGGTAATGGCAACAAGTGGAACGCTGTCCATCTTCGCGTCGGCAATGGCCGTCACCAAATTCAGTGCCCCCGGGCCGCTCGTGGCCATGCACACGCCCGGTTTTCCAGTCGTTCGAGCCAACCCTTGGGCGGCAAATGCCCCGCCCTGCTCGTGCCGCGGCAGAATGGTGCGAATTTGATCTTTGAACCGCGTCAGCGCCTGATGCAGCGGCATGCTGGCCCCGCCGGGATAGGCGAAGATGATTTCCACCCCATGGTTCACCAGCGATTGCACGACCACGTCTGAACCAGTCACCAACCCGCTGCCACTGCGTGTTTTAGCTGCCGTCGCCACGAAAGATCCCTTTATTTCAGCATAAAGCCGGGCATGTTATGCCCGGTTGTTGTCTCGCAAACCCATTGCAGGCCACACATTAGGATACGCGGCCAGTGGCCTTGGTGCAACCACACACCGAAGCGAAATCGCCCAAACTATTGCCCGCCACGACAATTATGCCGCCCATGCGGTTCAGTAGGCCCCCTTTCGTCTTGACCCAGCCCAATAGTCCGCCGATCATACGCGGCCATTTTTCGGCTGTCTCAAGGTCGAAACCCCAAATGGTTGAAATGCGTTTCCACTCCGCACTCCAAACTCCGCATTCCGCACTTATGCAATCGCGCCAAATTCATTTAAAAATCGCCATCGCGGCACTCCTCGTTTTCCTCCACCGCGCCGCAGTTGCCGCCGAACCCATCGCCTTCACCTACCGCGCCCCGCAAGTCGGCCAGCAAGGCTCGCACGACATGCAGTTCACACTCGATCTGAACATCAGCCTGCGCCAAGCGGGCCAAAACATTTCCTCCGAAGACCAGCAACTCTCCCGCGATCAAGATCGCCAGGTAACCGTCCTCCAGGTCGCCGACAAAAAAGCCACCAAAGTGCAAGTCTCGTACTCCAAAGCCTGGGAACAAGTCACCCGCGGCAAACTCGCCGGCACGCCGCAGCCTCAGCCCATCGAAGGAAAAACTTACATCGTCGAGCGCCGCGGCGATGATCTCGTCATCACCGATCTCTCGGGCAAGGACATTCCTGAGGAAGAACGAATGCTGGTTGCCGCCAGTATGGACGCCGTCGGCCATCCCAACCCGCTGGGCACGTTCTTAGACGGCAAAAAAATCTCCGTCGGCCAAACCCTTAAACTGCCAAACGACATGGCGTCTGACCTGTTGGGCGTAAAAGAAGCCGGCGGCGAAGCGCAAAAAGTTGAACTTACGCTCCACGACGTCAACACGGACGAAGATCACCGCCGTCTGGCCAATTTCACCATGCTGATTGTCCTCAAAATGCCCGGCGGCGGTTCGATGGATGTGAAAGGCGAACTGCAAATCGAGCCCGAAACGTGCCAAATCGCCGTCGCCAACTTCGACGGCCCCGTCTCCATGCGCGAGGAGCAAGGCCCCAAAGGCCACACCTTCGAAATCGCCAGCCAAGGCACAATGAAAGTCGCCGTCCGCTCCACCTATCTGAAATAGCCGCTTCATAAAGCCGCGACCGTTGGTCACGCTAGCGCTGCCACCGCAACTTCCATTTTCACATTGCCCCGTAGCCCCGGGTTCTACCGGGGATCCGAATCGCCAACCGATCCCCAAAGCTCCTCGTGCCCATTAGCCCCGGGCTCCGCCCGGGGGTTGAAGCGCCGACCAATCTCCCATTCCACCGGACCTCTTAGCCCTCGGTTCTACCGGGGGACTGCGGCGTTGATCGTCCTCCAACAGCCGTTCGCTTTCTAGCCTGGTGTCATGCCCTCGGCTCGGCATAGGCATGTTTGATCGATCCGGCTTCCGCACTCTGTGGCCCAACGGGCCAGCCTATGTCAGCCCAGGGCGCAGCCCTGGGAAATCGATCTCAATGATATCTGTGTGCCTCAAGCCCCAACGGGCTACGCCGTTAACGATTTTATATCGAGCAAACCGGCATTTACATGAAGGGCCGGATAGGCAAAAAACCAGACTCCCCTGCGACAAACTGAAGACGCTTCAGCTTGAAAGGAGTCTGGCTA
>Ga0182024_10012446_pt1 | contig 16833 bp, 20 predicted proteins | sample P32metaG_FD_120480 | JGI IMG/M metagenome (GOLD analysis project Ga0182024, IMG submission 120480) | Permafrost microbial communities from Stordalen Mire, Sweden - P3-2 metaG (Illumina Assembly) | ecosystem: Environmental > Terrestrial > Soil > Wetlands > Permafrost | place: Sweden: Stordalen... | reverse complement strand
GCGGCAACAGCAGGTCCTGCTCAGGAAGGTACGTCCGGTAGCCCTTTGGCATAAAACATTATGTACCGGTTCTGTTCCGTTTGGACCCGCGAGATTGGACAATACTCGGACAGCCTCCTAGGCGTAGAATAACGTTGTAAACCTGAGCCGACTGTGACAATTAACTTGAAGCCCAAGCAGCAGCGGGCGATCGACTTGGCGGCCCGGTGGGAGGATATCGGAAACCAGGCGAGGTCCTCGATCAGGCCTCGGCGATCATCCGCGAACAGCTCGACCTTGAAGACTGGATGTTGGAGCGGCGCGAAGCAGTTGCCGCCCACATCGAGATGGGTTTTGCGCACGCCGGCGCGAGGAATTGGTTGACGGGGATACTGCGGTTGAGGTGTTGCGGCAGGCGACGCGCCGGGCGGCTGCAACCGCAGGCGTGAATCCTCGGTTTCAGTTCACGCCTCTGGACACGGCAGATGTGGACGCCAGGACATCACGCCGCTTCCGCTATGCTTCTGGACCGTCAGAAATTCCCAAATTATGCGATCGTCTACCGGCCTGAGACGGTTCCGTTGCAGGTGGTCGTCGTGCTCCACAGCAAGCGCGACCTGAAAGAGGTTCTGGAACGGCGCTCATGACGATGATTGCCCGGGCCAACGGGCAGGGGCGATTCACTCTGAGCGTAGACGGGTTCATATGCTCGTCCTTTGCTGTCTTTCATGTAGAATTGGTTCAATTCACGGAGCGTGAGCTATGAGATTTTGGTTGTGCGTAATGTGCTCGATTTCGGCGGCGTGGGCGGGAGAACGTTCCACGGCGCGAATTCAGGAAGCCGCGACGAAAGCGGTCTCTCTCATTCAAAAAAGTCAAAAGAACTGGTACACCAAGCAGAGCTGCGTTTCGTGCCACCAACAGGTGTTTCCGGCGCTCGCATTCCGTGTGGCTCGCGAGCACGGCATCGCGGTTGACGAACAGGCGGCCCACGCCGACGCCGCGGCCGCTTTCGGGTATTTTTCCAATCTCGAACGAGCCGTCGAGTACACGCACATTATCGATCCAACAATGGACGATGGATACAGCATGATTGCGGCGAATGCGGCGGGCATGCGTCCCAGCCTGGTCACCGCGGTGTACGCTCGTTTGCTGGCGGCGCGGCAGGAGGCGGATGGCCACTGGGAAACCGGCGATGAACGCCCGCCGGAATCTTACAGCCCGTTCAGCGCCACGGCGATCTCCGTGCGAGCGATTCAGCTCTATGCGCACCCCAGCCAGAAGGCCGATATCGAGGCGCGGACGACGCACGCGCGAACCTGGCTCCTGTCGCATCAGCCTCGCGCTACCGAAGAGCGTGTCTACCAATTGCTGGGCGCATATTGGGCTGGCGCGGATGCGGCTGCGCTCAAGAAGATGGCCGCCGGGTTGAAGGCCACGCAACAGGACGACGGCGGATGGAATTCGCTGGACGGCCGGTCGAGCGACGCATACTCCACGGGCCAAGTGCTAGTCGCGCTGCATGAAGCGGGCGGCGTGGCGATCGGCGATGCATCGTGGAAGCGCGGCATCGACTACCTGCTCCGCACCCAAGAGCCGGATGGAGCGTGGCACGTAGTTTCGCGATTGCATCCGCCGGCGCCTGTGAGCCCCGCGTATTTCGAGACCGGTCATCCTTACGGACACGATCAGTTCATCTCGATGATGGCCGACAGTCTGGCTGTGATGGCGCTGGCCACTGCGCTCGGTCCCGCGAGGCCGAGTACGCTCATTCTCAAGGAAGCAGAACCTAGCGGTATCGAGCCATGGGCGGAGACACTGCTGTTCGGGAGCGCCGCAGATGTGAAGAAGCTCCTGGATGGCGGCTTCAATCCCAACTCCGCGACGAAGACGGGCGGGATTACCGCTGTGATGCTGACCGCGCCCGATGTCGAGAAGATGAAGCTGTTGATCGATCACGGTGCGAACGCCGATGCGCGTGCGAAGAACAGGTACTCGGCTCTGTTGGTGGCGGCGCAGTACCCGGCTTCGATCGCGGCGATGAACCTGCTGCTCGATCATGGCGCCAAAGTGCGTCTTGCGCAGGGGCAGGGCGCGGCGCTGTTCAACGCGTACCCAACGTTCCTGGCCGCGTTTTCGGGTAATGCCGGCATCATCGGCCGCCTGCATCAGGAAGGCGATCGAGTGGACGAGAGAATGAACCTTCTCGGCATGTTTCCGGCAACGCCGCTCTTGGAATTGGCAACCACACACCGGACCGACGCGGCCCGGGCGCTGCTGGACGCCGGGGCGAAAGTGGACGAGGCCGACGACGATGGCATCACGATCCTGTCTTGGGCGGCAATCGCGAACCGCATTGAAATGGCTCGTCTGCTGATCGAACGCGGGGCGGACGTGAATCACGTCGACAAGAAAGGGATGACGCCACTGTTGTACGCAGCATCGATCGACTTCGGCGATTCAGCAATGATCGATTTGTTGCTCAAGTCCGGCGCCCGGGCGAGCGCGCGTACAAAGGATGGGAAGACGGCGCTCGACCTTGCGCGGGTGTACCAGAACACCCACTTGTTGGCGAGCCTGGAAGGGCAGCGAGCGGCGCGGTGATCGTGGCTGGGGGCTGGTAGGGGGCGACGCTCCCTATGGTCGCGGCCCGGATGGACAGGGCGGAGCGGGCCCGTGAGTGTGTGGCATCGAGTCGTCGATCGCAGGAGGCGGAACCGTTCGCATGGTGAATTGTTCCGGGCTATTCACGTGCATTTCGAGCAGCGGAACCGAACAAATCTCAACAGGGGCAAGGAGCGCTGCTGTTGACCGGCCCGGGAAGAGGAGTGAACGCTCCCCAGGGCCACTGCCTTTGATCAGGCGATCAATTGCGCCCTGCATCGCTGGTGGAAGAGGAGCCGTCGACGATTCGTTCTGGGCGTAGACAGGGCTCAGCATAATCGCTGCGAATAAAGCGATTTTGAGCGGCCGCCGCATACCGTCATTCTAGTCCCTTGCCGGGGCCTGTCCTAGGCGCCGACGATCTGGACGTTCATTCCCTCGGGATCTTTGATATGAAACCCGGCGTCCAGATTTTCTTCCGGCGTCACGCCCAGCGCTTTGAGTTGCTGCGTCACTCGTTCCTTGTTGAAGTTCTCCACGCCAATGGCGAAATGATCCACGATTGCCGTGGGATTCTTGTGGTGGAGCGAGACGATGATTTTCCCCGCGCCGAGGCGCGAGATTTCGTTGGGCTTGTCCTCGCTCATGACGGTGAGGCCGAAGATTTTTTCATAAAAGGCGATCGAACGCGGCAGATCGCTGACCTGAATGCTGATGTGGTCGATTTTCACTCCTTTCAGGCCGGCGTCCTGCGCCTGGCCGATGGATGCCGCGCCACCGGCCGCGGTCAGCATGGCGAGGCCTTGAATCAGGCCCCGGCGCGAGAGCGCTCCCTTTTCGAAGCGATTCAACAGATCTGAAATTATGGCTTCCACAGTGTCCTCCAGGATTTTGTCATTCTACTTTTGTCGCATGTGGGCGAGGTCTTTTTCGTTTTCATTGCAGATGTATTCGAAAATATCGGAGTCGGCGAGAAGGTGGTACGGGACTTTGATGGTGAACGGTTTGGTGTACATCTCGGGATCGTTGAAGGTCATTTCGACGTCCATGTGTCCGAAGTCGCGTCGATGGTAACGTTCGGTGATGCGCAGCGCCTCGCTGTGAGGGTGGCCTATGCCGTCGAGCCAGGATTTGTCGTTGAAGCCGGCGGTTTCGACCACAAAGCTGTCCTGATCCCATTTGCCGACCGAATAGCCTAGCCACGCTGGTTGATCAAATTCCTTGGGAAGTTCACGGCCATCGGTGTAGATTTGGCGGGGATCGTCGCCTTCGAACATTATGACGGTCAGCCGGGCAGTCTGTACGATTTTGATCGGTTCAGAGACCAGGGCCCCGAAAGGAATACCGGTGGGCAGGCAGTGGGTGGGAGGGAAGTCGGTTTGCTTGCGCTGGCGAAGAATCTCCATCGCCTTGGGCCGGATGGGCGCTTCATCGGGCTTAAAATCCGCGAAAAGATTGAGAGCGTACTTAGAAACGGTTTCGATCTCCATACCGGGCACATTGCCAAGGCCGACATTGGCGCCGAAGAGGCGCTGCATTTCCGGGAGCGGAGTCTGATCGTGGGACCAGACGCCGGAGAGGTCCGGCTTGCGGTCTGGCGCGCGGGGCACGGGGGCTGTGAGATTGGGTTTGCCATTGGGCATGCGCGGAATCCCTGGCGTGGGATAGTTCAACCATTGCGCCTGCGCGCCGGTGGAGAGGAGCGCGAATAGGAGAAGCAACCGCTGACGTGGAATCACCTGCATGCCTCCGAGTCTCACAATGCTAGCCAACGCAGGCAATGAGAGCAAGGGCGGTTTATATGGGGACGTCTAGTTTGGCCCGGAGTGGGCGCGGTCTTTTTCATTTTCGTTGCAAAAGTACTCGAAGAGATCGGAGTCGGCCCAAAGCTCTTCGGTGAACTTGATGGTAAACGGTTTGGAGTACATCCGGGGATCGTCGAAAGTCATTTCGACATCCATGTGTCCGAAGTCGCGGCGGTGGTAGCGTTCCACGATGCGCAGAGCTTCGCTGTGGGGATGGCCGGCCAGATCGAGCCAGGTTTTATCGTTGAAGCCGGCCGTTTCCACCACTAGCGTGTCGTGGTCCCATTGGCCGGCGGAGTAACCGAGCCAGGACGGTTGCGCAATTTCGTTGGGGAGCGCGCGGCCGTCGGTGTAGATTTGGCGATGGGTTCCGTCGGATTCGTACAGGATGAAGATCACCTTCGGCGACTGAACGATTTTGTTGGGTTCAGACACGAGACCGTCGGCGGGAATACCGATGGGAAGACAGCGGTCGGCGGGGTTTCCGCCTGGCGCGCGATGGCGGAGAATTTCTGCGGCTTCGGGGCGAAGGGGCGATTCGTCCGGCTTAAAATCCAGTAGGATGTTGAGGGCGTACTTCGAGATGGTGTCCGGCTCCATGCCGGGCGTGCTGGTGGCGCCGACGTTATTGCCGAAGATGCGCTTCATTTCCGCCAGGGAGGTCGGCTGAACGTGCCAGACGCCGGAGAGGTCGGGCTTTCCATTGGCGGCGCGGGGGACGGGGGACGCGAGATTGGGTTTGCCATCGGGCGTGCGCGGCGTTCCCGGCGTGGGATAGTTCAACCATTGCGCGGGCGCGCCGCGGAGAATAGCGCACATAGGACCAAAAGCCGTTGGGCTGGAATCATCTGCGAAGCCTCTGGGTCTCAATGCTAGCGGAAGCTGGTGAAGGGAGCAAGGCGGCCTGCATCGGGGCGAATGTGTTATCGTAAACGCCCAACGGAGGGTTTCGATTGATCGTCTCGAAGGCAGCTTTGTGCGGTTGTCTGTTAGTGCTTGGGCTGGCGACCGGCTGCAATCGGCAGACAGTTCCGGACACGCGCGCGGCAGATGAGAGCGCGGTCAGAGAGTCGGACGCGCAGTGGGCAAAGACGGCTGGGGCAAATGACTTGGACGGCACCGTCTCGTACTACACGGACGACGCGTCCTTGCTGCCTCCTAACGCTCCCATTGCCACCGGCAAGCAGGCGATTCGCGCGGTATGGGCCACGATGCTCACACCGGACACGACAGTTTCGTGGCAGGTGAATAAAGCAGAGGTCGCGCGCTCGGGCGACTTGGCCTACGTGATGGGAACTTATCGGATCGCCGCGAAAAATCCGCGAGGCAAGTCACAAGAGGATCGCGGCAAGATGGTGGAGGTATGGAAAAAGCAGGCGGACGGCAACTGGAAGACGGTGGCGGACATTTTTAATTCCGACCTGCCGGCGCCGGTGGAGAAAAAGAAATAGAGGTTTCGCATTTGATATGCGTCCCCAAGAAATAGCGCAGCATCAGCTTTATTGGTTGTTCGACTACTTCAGGCTAAGGCGCTGAGGCGTTCTCACTCACCGCCCTTGATGTAGACAAACCCGGCCTCCTGTTTGCGGACCAACTCCGCAACTCCTGAATCCACCTGTGTGGCAAAAGGGAAGATGTCGTCGCCGGTCACCTTCATGGCGCGCATCGTGTTCTGGCAGGCGGCGATCACCACCCCGCTGTCCGCGGCGGCTTTCAAGCGCTCGGCGTACGCGGAGTTGGTCTTCAGCAACATAGTCAGCCCTTTGCCGAAGAATACGATCTCCACTTGCGTGCCGTCGGCGGCAAACGCCTTTTGAACGTTCTCGACGTTATGAAAAAGTTGATCCCATCCGGATGGCGACGGAGCATTGAGCTCAAAGACCACCTTGTGTTTGGCGGCTTTCGGTGTTTGTGGAAACGCGGCGATGGTGAACGCCAGCGCAAGTGTAATCAGAGAGAAAAGAGTTTTTTTCATAAGCTTAGTTTAATCCCACATGCACGTAACCACGAAGCTGCAAATCGACCAGCGTCGTCAAAGCCCAAAGATCGACCTCGATTTCCGGCAGGACGGTCTTCGGGTCGATTTTGCTCGCCAACACGCCCTGGCCGCAAACTCGAAAATCGACCCCCGCCTTCTTCATGCTCTGAATCAAAGCAACATTTGGATTGTCGTGGCCCTGATTGCGAGTCTTGAAAGTTTCGTTGTTCACAACGATGTCGGTCCCGCCGCGATGGAACACAACCGCGATCTTTCTATGATCGGCCGGCACACCATGCTTTGCGAGTGTATTGACATACCGCGCCACCACTGTTAGTCCAGGATTAACGTCATCAACTTTCGGAGCGGCTTTAGCGATGTCGAACACAACCTTGTACATCATGTTCGGGTCGGGCAGTTCTTTGGCGCCGGGCAAGTCCTTGGCAACCTCGCCGCCCGGTATTGGCAAGGCCTGGCCGGATTGCGCAAAAACTGAACCAGAGAGTCCAATCAAGGCGGCCAACACGGCCACACTACTGAAAAACGGTGTCTTCATTATGATCTCCATCGACACGGATTTTTGTTTTGACCACTCGATCATCGGCCACGACAACGTAACTATTGTATGTGAAGCAGCCGGTTGCGGCCGTCAAATCTCTGACAATTCAGAAATCGTCCCCTGCGGTATCTTCGGTTGCAGGCCAATAAAGGCTGAGACAACGCCCTTTAGCTCCTCGCCAATCCCATCGAAGTCCCACGCTTTGTGCGAGGGCCTGCCAGCGACGCGTTGCGCAGTGAGATGGTGATCGCCGGGCGTTTGACGTTCCAATCTGCAACGTAGTCGGCTGCGAGCACGTCGTCCGCCTGCGGATTCGACGGATAAAAGAATTCGATCAAGTTTTTGAGATGGAGCGCGAAGCCCTCGACTTTTAGGTTCGCCTCGAACTGATCGCGCGGCTTCATTGCGCGACAAACAACGAACATCTGAGCCTCATAGAAAAGGAGCTCCCCAGCGAAAGAAAAAAGGTCTATCGCCGGGGCAACCCGCTTTGCTCGCGATTCTGTACGCATTTTGGGCTCAATCTTATCATCGTGCGCAACCACCGGCGCGGTGATTGGACGCGGCGAACTCCAGAATATCGACCGGTCCCGCACTGACCGTGCGCTGCCACTCGAAACCGGCGGGCACTGCCATGCCTATATACTCGCGCTCGGTGCGTTGCTTGCCACCGAACAAGGCCAGCATGAATATATCGAGCATCTGCGTCCAATTGGCCGTGGGTTGGTCGGGAATCAGGCTCTCGATCAGCAGGAGCCGGGCGTGGCAGGGCGCCGCGCGGCGCACCGACTGCAAGAGCCGCAATGCGTCTGGATCGGTCCAGTCGTGGATCACTTCCATCAGGACATAGGCGTCGGCTTCCGGCAGCCGGTCCTCGAAGAAGTCACCGCTGTGAAACTCCAACCGGTCCACAGCGATCCTGGAAGCATCAGCGATCACGTGGGGCTGGTCGAAGAGAATGCCGTGCGAACGCGGGCATCGATCGAGCACGGCGTGGAGCAGATGGCCGCGGCCTCCGCCGATGTCGGCGATGCGCCCGAAGCCAGAAAAATCGTAAGAATCAAGGACGCCTGCAATCTGGGCGTGGGCTTTGGCCGCCATGGCGGCATCGAACAGCCGGCTTTCTTCCGGGTGTTGCGCAAGGTAGCCCCAATACCCTTCCGGGAAGGCTTGTTCGGCGGACGATGCACCGGTCGCTACGGAATGGCGCAGGTGTTCTACGGGTCGGGAGTTGACCGGCGCTCCGATCATGCGCACCATCGAGCGCAGGGATTGCGGGTGAGCGGACTGAAGCAGCCGGGACTCTGGAGTGTGCGACACCATCTCGCCGTTCACCGCGAAGACTCCATGGGCGGCCAACAGGCGCAGAACCCGGCGAAGCGCCTCGGCGTCAACCTCGCGGGCGGAAGCGAGGACCGCGACGCTCACCGGCTCGGCTTCAATCAAGTCTGCGATCGCGAGATCGGCCACCGTCAGCAGACATCGGGCCGGGACGAAGCCTCCGGCCATTTGCAGTACGCGTTCAACCGGAGGCATGGTTCTAGTGAATGTACTCCCAGCCGGCTTTTTGCTTGCGGACAAGCTCCGCGACGCCGGAATCGACCTGCGTAGTAAAAGGAAAAAGGTCCTCCGTCTTCACGTTGAGGAACTTCATCGCGTTCTGGCAGGCCGCGAGGGTGACCCCGCTATCGGCCAACTGTTTCAAGCGCTCTTCGTAGGCGGTGTTCTTCTTCAGCAGCATGTTGAGTCCTGGGCCGAAGAACACGACCTCCACTTGAACGCCGTCCTTGGCAAGGGCCTTCTGAAGATTGGCGACGTGAAGCGGCAGCGCGTCCCAGGCCTGCCCCTCGGGTTCCGTCAACTGGAAAACAACCTGATATTTCGACTGACTTGGGGTTTGCGATAGGACGGTAAGCCCCGCGATGAGCACTAATGCGGCGAGAGCAAGGATCGTTTTCTTCATAAGATTCCTCCGGGAACAACTGCGCGAGATTCCGATCTCAAATCATGATAGTGCATTTGCGTGCGGTCTCCGATTAGTGTCAGTATGTTCGATGCCCATGCAAGAAAACGCTCAGCGGGTTGCCGCGCCTACGGTGGAAACCCGGCTGGTGTACGCGCACGGCTTGGCGGCCATCGTGACGCTGCTGATCTCGGTGACGTTCGGCATCCTGGCGTCGCTTGAACTGCTCATTCCCGATTTAGCCGGAAACCACGTGTGGCTCAGTTGGGGCCGCCTGCGTTACGACCACACACAGGGCATCATGCTCGGGTGGCTTGGCAACGCGTTCTTCGCGTTTCTCTATCACGCGGTCCCGTTGCTCACCGGCCGGCCGGTCACCAGCGCGCGACTGGGCCAATGGATATTCGGCCTCTGGAATTTCGCGGTGGTCGCGCCCGGCTGGGTGCTGGTGCTGGCCGGATTCAGCCAGCCGCTGGAGTGGGCGGAGTTCCCCGTCGTGGTCGACGTGTTCGTCGTACTGGCGCTGGCCCTGGCCATCGTCCAGTTTTTGCCTCCGTTTTTCTGGCGCGGCCTGGAAGATCTCTACGTATCGAGCTGGTATGTCATCGGCGCGCTGATATTCACGTTGCTGGCCTACCCCATGGGCAATTTCGTGCCTGAGTTCGTTCCCGGGGCACGCGGCGCGGCCTTTAGCGGACTCTGGATTCATGACGCCGTCGGCCTGTACGTCACGCCCCTAGCTCTCTCCATCATTTACTTCGTCATCCCCGCTGCCACGCGCCGGCCAATCTTCAGCCACTTTCTTTCGATGCTCGGCTTTTGGCTGCTGTTCTTTCTCTATCCTTTGAACGGCACGCATCATTATCTGTTCTCCGTGATCCCCATGAGCGCGCAGATCGGAGCTATCACCGCGTCGGCTCTGCTCGGCGTCGACGTGATCATCGTGGTAGCGAATCTGCTGCTGTCGCTGCGCGGCGCCGGGGTCTTCCCGCGCGATGTTGCGTTACGTTTCGTGGCCATGAGCACCATCTTCTATTTGGTGGTGAGCATCCAGGGTTCGATACAAGCGCAGATGTCCGTCAATCAGGCGATCCACTTTTCCGACTGGGTGATCGGGCACTCGCATCTTGCCATGCTGGGCTTCGCGACGTTTGCCGCGGCCGGAGGGCTGGTGCACGTGTGGCAGCGCATCCCCTGGGCTCGTTATAACGCACGCGCGATCGAGTGGTCGTATTGGCTGCTGTTCGCGGGCGTGATCCTGATGGTGACGGATTTGACGATCGCCGGGATCGTGGAAGCGCGCTTGTGGCAGTCGGCTGCGCCGTGGCTGGATTCCGTGCGGGCTGCGCGGCCGTACTGGATCGTCCGCACTGGGTCGGCGATTCCGATCGCGGCCGGGTTCATCGCGCTGCTCCTGGGCCTGACCACCGGACCGCGCGGCGCCGGCCTGCAATCGGTGGAACAGACCATCGGACTGGAGCCGGTTCGTGAGATTGCACCTCGCCTTGCTTCGGCGATGTCGGAGGTTTCGTGAGCCGCAACGCGGGACGCTTTGTTCGCATGTCGTACCTGGTGGCAAGCGTCGCCGGAGTGTTGTTCTTTGCGATGTCGGTGGCGCTGCTCGGCATCTGGCCGGGCCGCGTGCTGGAAGACGAGACGCGCAGCATGTCGCCCGCGCATCCACTCGGCCTCACCGTGAGCGAGCAGCGCGGGCGCGTCATTTACGGGCGTGAAGGATGCGCGTACTGTCACACGCAACAGGTCCGTTACCTGCACTCCGATATGGCGCGATTTGGAGCGCCCACCCTGGCTTGGGAGACTCGCTTCGATTATCCGCAGCTGTGGGGCACGCGCCGGATTGGACCGGACCTGGCGCGCGAGGGCGGCACGCATTCGGAGGACTGGCATTTCTCGCACCTTTATTCGCCTCGCACTCTTGTGCCGGACTCGGTGATGCCGCCCTATCCCTCGATGTTCGATGGATCCGCGGATCGCCCCAGGCAGGGAGCGCGCGATCTGGTTGCCTACATCGAAACCCTCGGCCGCGCGCGCGAACTGGCCGGGCCGGAAGGCGAAGCGCACGCCCGCGCCGCGTGCAACTGCCCGAATGACGAAATGGCGCAGATGGCGTTCCACGGAGCTCTCAATGCGAATCCTGCCCGGGCGCGGCGGCAGGGCGCCGCGCTGAAACTGGCTGCGAGCGGGGACCTAGTCCGTGGACAGCAGCTCTATCTTCACAATTGCGCGAGCTGCCATGGATTGCGTGGCGAAGCCGACGGGCCCGGCGCCGCGGCGCTGCACCCGCAGCCGGCGAATCTGGCGGGGCACGAATACACCGTGGATCGTCTCGGCTACGTCCTGGGGAACGGCGTCCAGGGAACCGCCATGCAGGCCTGGCGCGATCTTTCGACTGACGACCTTGCCGCGATCGCTCAAGCGGTCCGCGCATTTCACGTTGCGCAACAGGAGCCCACACTCCCCGCGAATATCGCCGATCTGGGGGCCCACGTCTACACTGCCAATTGTGTGCAGTGCCACGGCGAGCACGGCGCGGGCGATGGATCGGCCGTGGGTGAGTTGCGGATGCCGCCGGCCGACTTTCGCGGTGCGCGCCCCAGCCTGGCCGAGAGCCTTCGTGCATTGCGCAACGGCGTGGACGGCACGCCCATGGCTCCGTGGACCGGAAGATTGAGCGAAGCCGAGCTGTCGGCGGTCGCGTATTATGTTCGCGGCTTTTTCCGGGGGGGACAGTGATCACCGGCGTAATCGTCTTTTCCGCAATCGGATTCGCCGCCGCATTTTTCGTCGCATGGCTGATGCGGCCCGATCTGCGCGCCTGGATCGAGCGGCCGAAGTACAAGTTTCAGGAAAATGTGAAAAACTATGATCACATCCGGTGCAGCGGAAGGGAGGCAAATCCGCATGAGTGAGCGCGAACCGCGAAGCGAGCGAGGCGGCATGATTGCCGTGCTGATCGTCTGCTGTGCCGTGGGAGCGATCATGGTGGGCGCTACGTTGAAGCTGCGACCGCGCTGGGCGTCGCCCGCCGCCGCTAGCGTGCCGGACATCGCCACCGAGGAGTATGGAAAACGCCTTCTGGCCCAAACCGCCGAGCTGCTCGGCCCACACAATTCCGATCCCAAAATGCGCTACTCCGGAAGCGGCCTGAACTGCGGCTCTTGTCACTTAGGCACCGGCACCGAGCCCGGCACATTGGCGCTGATGCAGGCCACCGAACACTACCCACGATTTGCGGCGCGCACTGGCGGCATGACCGACATCGAAGACCGCGTCAACGAATGCTTGCAGCGCAGCATGAATGGGCGGGCTCTCCCGGTGAACAGCCCGGAGATGATCGCCATGGCGTCCTACATCCGCTCGCTGGGTGGCCGCAATGCCGCCATGGGCGCCAGCCTCCGTAAGGCGAAAGAGCCGCCAGCGTTCAAAAGCCCCAACCGCGCGGCCGATCTCAAGGACGGAAAGCAGGTTTTCTCGGACCGTTGCGCGATATGCCACGGCACGGACGGCGCCGGTTTGCTGGCCGCCGCGAATCCCGTCCACGGGTATGTGTTCCCTCCGCTGTGGGGCCCCGACAGCTTCAACGATGGCGCTGGTATGCATCGTGTTCTTACCGCCGCCCGCTTCATCAAGGCGCGCATGCCGTTGGGGAAGGCCGACCTGACTGACAAACAGGCCTTCGACGTCGCGGCCTTCGTCAATTCGCAGCCCCGGCCGCACATGACCAACCTCGATCGCGATTTTCCAGATCGCAAGGCCAAGCCCGTCGACACTGGGTATGGGCCTTACGCTGACTCCTTTCCCATCGAGCAGCACCAGTTCGGCCCGTTCGCGCCCATCGAGGCGTACTATAAGAAGCTGAAGAAGTCCAAATGATTGCCGGCAAGAAAGGCTGACGTATGAAGATTCGATTGTTGGGTTCCCTGTTTCTGTTTTCGCTCATCGCTTCGGCCGCACCCGCCGTGCGCAGCGACATGCTGGTTTCCACTGCGTGGCTGGCGCAGCATCTTAGCGACCCGAACATCGTCATCCTGCAGGTGTCGCGCGATCGCACGGCCTATGACGCCGGGCACATCCCCGGCGCGCGATTCCTCGCTTTGTCGGACATCGTGGTCACGCGTGATGGAATCCTGAACGAACTTCCGCCCGCGGCGACGCTCAAGAGCGTATTCGAACGCGCCGGCGTATCCGACGAATCGCGCGTCATCCTATACGGCGACGCCTCCGTTCTTCCGGCGACGCGGGCTTATTTCACGCTCGACTATTTAGGGCATGGAGCAGCAGCCTTGCTGGACGGAGGACTTCACAAGTGGACGGCGGAATCTCGTCCGCTCGCCAAAGAGAGTCCCGAGGTGAAGCAGGGACGATTGACGCCGCGACCGCGGCCGGAGGTGGTGGTGGACATCAATGCGGTGAAAGATCTTTCGTACGCCGCCACCAACGCCCCATCCGCTTCTGCCGTGTTAGTGGACGCCCGCACAGCGGGAGAGTTCGCTGGAACCACTGCGGCGTCTTCGGAGATCCCGCGGCCCGGCCACATCCCCGGGGCGGCCAATCTTTATTGGATGCAGACGCAGACCAGCAAAGACGACATGTCGCTGCTTCCGGAGGCTGACCTTCGCAAGCTGTATGAATCCCTCGGAATCAAGCCTGACCGCCCGGTCGTCACCTATTGCAATACCGGCATGCAGGCGTCGCAATCGTATTTCACGCTGAAGTATTTGGGCTACGACACGCACATGTACGATGGGTCTTTCTCGCAGTGGAGCGCCGCGAAAGATGCCGACGTCCAGAAGTAACTATCAGCGCGGCTATTCGCCGATCGGGATCATCACGTGTGCGTTCGCCGTACCTGCAAGCATCAGCCAGGGCAGACCTTGACCCTTCAGTGCGGCGTCCCGCTGGCTGGTGGTGGATACGCCGATCGATTCCGGCGTCGCGTAGGGCACCGACATCACCCATAAGCGCTTGATCACGCCATCCTTGGTCGCCAACCGGTAGGACATTGTCCCGTAGGGAGGGACCTTGAGCGTTTCCGCTTTAATCGCTGCGGCCACGCCGTCTTGGACTTCCTTGTTGGACTTCTTCTGCGCGCGCAGCTTTGCTTCCAGTTCATGGCGCGGCGCCATCAGGTTGCTGTAACAGCGAATGAATCCGTCGCCTGGGTTCCGCGGTTCGCATTCCAAGGTATTGGTACCCTGCCGAAGCACCTTGCGCGCGCCAGTTTCAGGGTCGTAGGTGACCACGGTTGCACCGGCACGCAGATCCTCCGGGAGCGGCAGTACCGCCTCCGTGATCTGATCTTCAACCGATTGCGTAGCGGCCCTTGCAACCGGGAACAGGTTGGTGAGCAGGAGCGCGCCAACCATACCGATGAAACGTTTCATGTCAAGCCTCCGCGAAGGAAATCCAGCCAGGGCGACCTTCGGGAGACTAGTGTGTCACAAACAAAGCGGGGACTCAACTCTCGCTCCGATGCAAATCCTCCGGTGCAACTCCAGCCCCCGACCGGTTAGGCGCCAGTACCGCGATTTCGCAAGACTTGATATGCTTCCCAGAGAGATTTGGAGGTTCGAAACGATGAAGGTTCCGGCGATGATCAGTTGCGTGGTGCTCGGGGTGGCGCTCTGGCTGACTCCTTTGGCTCAGGCTCACCACAGCAACTCGGCGTTCTATGTGACCAAGGTGATCACGATCAAGGGCGTCGTCAAGGAATTCAGGTGGAGCAATCCTCATGTTTGGGTGATCCTGACGGTGGATGACGGGAAGGGCAATAAAGTGGACTGGAAGGTGGAGGGCCGGCCGCCCGGAATCCTGTCGCGGGCCGGTTGGTCGCCGAAGGTGCTGCAGGTCGGCGAGACGGTCACCATCGACTTGAGCCCGGCGAAGGACGACTCGGCCTCGGGGCTGATTGCGCGTGTGACGAAGGAAGACGGCACGATACTTGCCAACGCGCCGCCGCCGACGGAATAGAGGACGAGTATGAAGGTTCAGAAAATCCTACTCGGCATGACCTTGGGGGTGGCGACGCTATATGCACAGTCGACACCACCCGATTTTTCGGGCGTGTATTATCCGCTGAACCCGTTCGGCCGGTTCGCCGGCGGCCCGGCGGCCGGGGCAGCGAGCGCGCCAAAGGGACCGCCGCCGCGTCCAACCGCGTCGGCGCCGCTCTCGGATGGATCGCGCGGGCGCACGCCGGATGAGCCTTCGCTCACGCCCGAGTACATGGCGAAGTGGCAAATGATCAGCAAAACGCGCATCGCCGGATCGCCTGAATACGATCTGACGGCCAAGTGCCTGCCGCCCGGAATGCCCGCGATGATGTCGATGGCTTATGGCATGGAGGTGATGCAGAACAAGGACAAGATCACCTTCTTCAGCGAGCTGAACGATGCATTACGGCGGGTGTACCTGGATGGGCGCAAGCCTTCGCAGAAGGTGCTGGACGATCCTACCTACGCCGGTTACTCGACGGGTCATTGGGAGGGCGACACACTGGTTGTGGATACGGTGGCGTTGCGCGACAACACGTTCATCGAAGGATTCACGCCGCATAGCGATCAGATGACCGTGCACGAACGCATCCGTCTGCTGGAGCCCGGACTGTTGGAAGATCGCATTACGGTTACGGACCCGAAGGCGCTCACGAAACCTTGGGAGACGGTGAAAACCTATCGCAAGGCTTTGCGGGAAAAGGGGACCGACGAGCTGCGCGAGTTTGCGTGCGCCGAAGGATTGGGAGAAGCCAAGTGAGGGCCACGGTCTTTGTGTTGGGGCTGGCGGCCGCGGCAGTGCTGTGTGCGCAGACGCCTCCGGATTTTTCGGGCGTCTACTATCCGGTGAATCCGTTCGGGCGGTTCGCTGGAGGTCCGAAAGCGGGGGCTCCGCAAGGACCGCCGCCGAAACCGACGGCGTCGGCGCCGCTCGCCGATGGGTCAACTGGAAGACGGCCGGATGAGCCTTCGTTGACGCCCGAGTACCTGGCGAAATGGCAAATGATCAGCAAGACGCTGATTGCCGGTTCATCGCAATACGATCCCATCGCGAGGTGCCTGCCTCCCGGAATGCCCGCGGTGATGAGCATGTTTTATGGCATGGAGGTGATGCAGAACAAAGACAAGATCACCTTCTTCAGCGAGCTGAACGATGCGCTGCGCCGCGTTTATCTGGACGGGCGCAAGCCTTCACAAAAAGTTTTGGACGATCCCACGTACGCCGGTTACTCGACCGGCCGTTGGGAAGGCGACACGCTGGTGGTCGATACGGTTGCGTTGCGCGACGACACATTCATCGAAGGATTCACGCCGCATAGCGACGCGATGACGGTAAAGGAGCGCATCCGGCTGATGGAGCCTGGACTGCTCGAGGATCGGATTACGGTTACGGATCCGAAAGCGCTGACGAAATCGTGGGAGACGGTGAAGACCTATCGGAAGGCCAAGGCGGGAACGGGCACGGACGAATTGCGGGAGTTCGCCTGCGCCGAGGGAATTACGGACGCCAAATGAAGCTGGGCGGCGGCTGGGTGTCGACTAGTCTCCGGTCCCAATGGTTCGTGACATATTTCGTCGTGGGGCGGGTGATGGCGCCCACCCGGCCCGAAAGCAATGAGGCAAAATACTGGTATGCGTTGCCTGCTCCTGCTGGTAACAACTTTCGCTCTCACCGCCGCGGGCGAAATGTCTTTGACCGTGCAAAAGCTGACGGATTTCATCCGTTCCGCCGTTGAACTGAAGCAGGCCGACAAACAGGTGGCCGAGACTCTGCGCCATTTCAAGATGGTGGAGAAGCTTGACGATCGTAAGATCGAGGAACTGCAAAGCCTGGGAGCGGGTCCGAAGACCGTGGCGGCCTTGAAAGAGTTGGGCGACGCATCCGCCGGTTTGACGGAGCCGCCCCCGCCCGCGCCTAAACCCGTGATAGT
>Ga0182024_10012445_pt1 | contig 16835 bp, 16 predicted proteins | sample P32metaG_FD_120480 | JGI IMG/M metagenome (GOLD analysis project Ga0182024, IMG submission 120480) | Permafrost microbial communities from Stordalen Mire, Sweden - P3-2 metaG (Illumina Assembly) | ecosystem: Environmental > Terrestrial > Soil > Wetlands > Permafrost | place: Sweden: Stordalen... | reverse complement strand
TCGTCCAGCATTTCGGCGGCAACGAGATCGTCCGCGTTCACACAAAGTTCGAACGTAAAGTCAAAACCATTTGGCTGGTCTTCGGCGACATGAAAGGCAGCGCGCAGCCCGACTCGATCGTAATGATCGGCAGCCACCGCGACGCGATGACCTTCGGCGCCATCGATCCGGGAAGTGGTACGACCGTCCTGCTACAAGACGCCGACGCCTTCCACGCGCTTGCCGCGCAGGGCTGGCGGCCGAAACGCACGATCGAGTTTGCATCATGGGACGGCCACGAACTCGGCCTCTACGGATCGGCGGCTTACATCTACGAGAACGGGCCGCAGCTGCGCTCCAGCGTCTTTCAATACATCAACACCGATCAGCTCACGACCGGTGATCCGTTTGTCGTGAGCGCCTCGCCGGGGCTCTTTGCCTTTATGAAGCAGATCTGCGACGTTGTTCCGGCGGTTGACGGCAAAGGCACGTTAGGCATGCGCAATCAGCGTGTCGATCCATTGCTCAACGCCATGGGCGGCGGATCCGACCATCAGAACTTTGCATACATGCTCGGCGTACCGAGCACCAGCAACGGCTATTACGGTTCGTTCGGAGCCCATCACACCGCCGAAGATAACCTCGACGGATTGCGCACGTACGATCCCGGCCTCAAACAGGCCGTCATCACGGCCGAAGTCACCGGAATCCAGGCGATGCGGGCGGCCAACGCCACGGTCGAGCCATTGCGGATCGAAGAGATTCCGGCGCAGTTGCTCAAGGATCTCACGCTGTTGCAAGTCGCCGCATTGACGCGCACCAACGGCGCGATGACGCTTGCCGAGCTGCGCGCGCCGCTCGAGACGTATCGCGCCGCAGCCCATGCAACCGACGTCGCAATGCAGCGTGCTGAGGCTCAAGGTGACGTTACCGCAATGCAAGCGCTCGCCGCGCGAGAGCAAGCCTCACGCGACGCTTTCTTCATAAGCGGCGGCCTATTGCAAAACTCTTACTACCACACGATCGATCGCGTCTTCACGAGCTTTCCCGAGATCGCATACGCGGGTGGCAATCCCGACACGATAAAGAAGGCGCTAGCCCGCGCATTGAATGCCATTGCGCAGGCGACCGCTGCCCTAAGCGGCTGAGGGAAACTTCACTTCAGCACGATATCGAGCGGGTCCCCGCTTTTGGACCACCTCAGACCCTTGGGAGAACGGTATTGATCCGGTTACCATACCGCAGGACGGGACGTCAAACGGTTTAAGCTGTGGCGCAGGACACTTGTGAGGATATATTTTGATTCGGCGGAGCTTTGGCATCTGTTGTGGTTCGGTGCTCGTAACCGGCTGCGCTTTTTTCGCGTTGCCCAACGGTCTTCAAAGAGCGCAGTTGACCGCGCCCTGGCCCGGCCAAACCAAGGCCCATTTGCCTGCGAGTAGAGGATCTCCGGATTTGGGTGGGCCCGGCTACACATACGCAGCTCAGTTTTGGACCGGCATAAACCTTTATCCAACCAACAACCAGCGAGACCAAGCGCCGCTCTGTCAGATAATTGCTGGCGACGAACGCCCCGAGGGTTTGGCTACGGATTCATCTGGAACTTTGTACGTCGCAGGAACGTATGGCAAGCGAGACGGGATTGCCACTTTTGGTCCCAACTGCGGCGCTCTCGGCGCTACATTTGCTGAAAACATCGGAAACCCGCAAGATCTAGTCGTTGACGGATCGACGCTCTACCTTACAACGATTAACGACGATCCAAAGCCTGCAAGTATTCTCATTTTTAACGCTGAAGGTAGCCAACTGCCGGTCAATCAACTGACCGACCCGAGGGTTGCGAAAGGGATTGGCGTCGCGACGAACTCGCATCACGACCTGTTTTGGTCAACGACCAATATCTCAACGGCTGCTGCGCAAGTGATAGAGTTTCGCGGCGGAAAGATGCCGGGCATCCTCCTCAACGAGGGCACCACGAGCGCTAGCTTTCCGGGCGGCGTCTTAACCGACAAGTCTGACAACTTACGCGCCGCCGAAGTACACAAAGCCGATCGCCAAGATCGCGCTTAAGGGGCCGGCCGTGTACTGCGCGCTCGGCATTCGAGAAACGCGCGTTTATTGCCTCGACTACTCGTTTAATGCCGGGGCTGCCAACAAGCTGGGCTCGGTCGACGTCTACACGTATCCGAAGGGAAACTACCTTTACAGTTACACCAACGGCCTTGAGGCAAAAGACGAGCCGATCGGGATCGCGATTCAACCTCTCGTCTCCAGATCTCTAAGCACACCGTACGAGGCTGCGAACCCGCTGAATCCGCAGGCAGATGAATCCTGGATGTCTTCCAAAGCGAAGAAGGTTAAGGCGCTATTATATGCAATGCCGCAGCAACGCCGATGCTAAGCGCGCGGCGGCCCAAATCCAAGACTTTCATCTGCCTTGCTCCTCGCTTCGGATAAGGGCGACGGCCTTCGGACGGAGAACCTTCAGTTCCTAGCCCCGACAGGACCTGGTTGGTGGTTCGCCGATTGCGAAGCGTGTCTACTCAGAAAAGGAGTAGCGTAATGAATGCGACTGGTTTCGGGAAATACGCCGGTGCTCTGGTTGCGCTCGCGATATGCTCGGCGTGCGGCGGTGCCCCGGCGGTCGCGCCGCCAAACCCAATGCTGGTAACGGCAGCGCACCCGAATCTGAGCGCGCTGACCCATTATCCGGCGATCGTTCCCGACCGATATGCCAAGTCGAAGACCCTTGAGTATGTCGGCGACGTTTACGGTACCAGCATTTTCGACTATCCGAAGAGCGATCAGCAGATCGGTACGATCGATAACGTCGGCGGCCAAGAGTGTACGAACGTCCTCTATGGCTATGGGAAGAAGATCTTCTGGATCGTCGCGGGCGCTACCCAAATCACGGAGTACCAAGTCCCCAAGAAGCTGATCAAGACACTCTCTGATTCCGTCGGTAATCCAACCGGTTGCGCCATGGATGCCGGCGGCGACCTTGCGGTCGGAATCTTGACCAACGGCGACATCGTGATCTTCAAGAACGCGAGCGGCTCGGGCACCGTCATGACGACGCCGTTAGCCAGAGAGTACTCCGACGGCTACGACAACAAGGGGAATCTCTTCGCCGACGGCTTTAACAACAGCCGCTTCGAGCTGATCGAGCTCCCGAAGGGCAGCAGTAAGTTCCAAGCGATCGCAACGAGCAACACCGTAGAGTTCCCTGGTTCCGTGCAGTGGGACGGCAAGTACCTAACCGTCATGGATCAGGAGCTGGGCGAGATCTATCAATACACCCTCAGCGGAACGAAGGCGACGTTAAAGGGCACTGTATCGCTCTCGGGTGCCGGCGACTGCGCGCAGACCTGGATCGCTACGGGCGATGTCTTTTGCGCCGACGCGGGTACCGACGCCACGGAGGTGTTCAAGTACCCGGCCGGCGGTTCACCGATTGCGGTCCTCACCGGCAATCTCGATCTCCCGCTCGGCGTGGTGGCAGCCGAAAAATAACTGCGCTCACGTCGCGTTCACTGCCTTCATGATGAAGTCGAGGACTACGGTCGGTTGCGAGAGCATCGGGCAGTGGCTGGAGTCCAGCTCGATCGTGGTTGCGCCCATGCGTTTTGACACAAACCGCTCGAGGTCGGGAGGCACGGCCCTGTCGTTTTTGCCGACGATGAACCAACTCGGCTTCGTCTTCCATGCCGGGGTGCCCATGGGGGCGCCGAACAGGTCCGCCGCGGGCGGATAGTTCGTCGCCCAGACGAGTTTCTGCTCCGCTTCGGGGAGATCGCCACAGAAGTCCGCGATGCCCTCGGGCTTCATCCAGACGCGGCCGTCGGCCACTTCGATCTGCTTGAACACGGGGGTCGTCGGAAACTTACCGAGTTGCTCTTGCGCGGTCTCGCCTTCGTCGGGGCCGAGCGCACAGATGTACACGAGCGCGCGAACGCGGTCGTCGGTGCCGGCCCCGGTTATCACCTGACCACCGTACGAATGTCCGACGAGGATTGCGGGACTGCCGACGCGGCTCAGCGTCTTCTTGACGATGGCGATATCGTCGGCGGTTGTGTTGAGCGGGTACTGCGCCGAGATACATTCATATCCGGCGGCTTGAAGGGGTCCGATTACCTTGCTGAAGCACGAGCCGTCTGCCCAGATTCCATGGCAGAAGACAATGCTCGGTTTTCCTGAACTACTCACGTTCGAAACCTCCTCGGCTTTAGCAGCCAGAAACGAATTCAGCTAAGAACGAGGCACCGAGCAATGCCGAGCTCGTTGACGGAAATCCTGATCGGGTGGCGCTGCGCGGTGTACTCACGATGAACCAAGTCTGCACACAGCCGGCACCCCTGACCACCCACGTCTCTATTTGTCGGAGAATTTGTAGGGGTTGTAACTGGAACGCCCGGCCGTCGCGGCGGCCGGCTGAGCGAGAAACTCTTCGAGGAGCGTATACATGTCTTCGCCGGCACCTTGAACGCGCAATTGTTCGGTCCGTTCGCGTGATAGCTGCTTGGCGCATGCGCTAATTGCGATTTCGTATGGAAGCGCGTCGTGTCCCAAAACATTACCGTCGCGCTCGTCGGCTGCATCGCATGAAGCCAACAGACGTACCGCAAGATCGCAACGGCCCGAACTCGCCGCAAAGGCGGCCGCATAACGTGCGTACCCCAGCGCCACGTAAAGAAACCCGAGATGCCGCGTGCTGACCAGGAGACGTAGTGATGTCCGAAGCGCATCCTCAGAAGCGTGCTCGTCCCCAGCAAAAAATAAATACCTTGCGAGATTCCCAAAAATCAACACTGCAAGATGATTGGCATTGGGATAGCGAGAGATGTCGGCTGCAGATCTGTGCAAGAGGCCGATCGCCTTCTCGGCACCTCCTTCGCGAAACTCAATCTCCGCGAGGACGACGCGGGCATCGACTTCGTACACGTTGCCGGGAGGAATCTCCATTTGTTCCAGACAGGCGCGCGCGCCTGAAAAGTCGTTCAGCAGGCAACGCACGTACGCACTCGTCGCGGCAACGGCAACGCCGTTTTGCGTGCGCCTCAGCTCGGGGGTGTTTAACAGGCCGGCTGCGGTCGCGAGTTGATCTTCGGCGCTTGCGGCGTTTCCGCGCCTGCACTCAATTTCGGCAATCCGCACATGGAGATATGCCGCGTTTGCTGAGTTTCCCGTCTCCTTCAACAGCGGTATCGCCCGACGCGCGAGCGTCAGGAGCTGCGCACTGGCAGCGGCCGGCGAAATACACATAATGAGGCGCCCCACGATTTCTGGGCTTTCGCGGTCATCGAGATGTTCGAGCAGGGCAAGACCCAGTGTGTGAGCATCGGCTGCGCGAAAGTGCCAATACCAGGTGGGCGCAAAGCTCGTTACGAGAGTTGCTGCAGACGCGATAGTGTCATAACTGGCGGTCGACACAGCCCAACTGACGACGAGGCGCACGTTGTCCAGCTTTAGGGAATCTTCGACCATAGCCTCAGGTGGAGGCGAAGAATAAACCGTCGGCGCTTCCTGTCGGAGCCATTCCATGAGGCGGAGCATCGTGTCTTTGAGCTCACGCGCCTGCGTTAGACGTTCGAAGGCGAATGTCCGTATCGATTCAAGAAAATGATAACGAGTTGACGTGCCGACGTGATCGACGTTGATCAGTGATTTTTGAACGACGCTCGACAATGCGTCGGCAATTGCTTCCACCGGCAATGCTTTGTCCGAACCCAGGTGTTCTGCGATTTCAAGTGTGAACGTCCCAGTGTAGACGCTCAAACGACGAAAGAGCTGCGCTTCGGCGTCGGTCAATAGATCGAAGCTCCAAGCGATGGTCGCGCTCATCGTTTGATGGCGATTCGGGAGATCGCGACTCCCCCGCAGCGTAATTCCGTCCTTGAGGCGGCTGCGGAGCGCTTCGAGTCCAAGTGTTGAAACGCGCGACGCGGCGAGCTCGATTGCCAGTGGGATACCATCAAGACTCTCGCAGATGACCGCCACAAGAGCAAGGCGCTCCCTATCCACGGTCCACGCCGGATCACCCTGTCGTACGCGTGCAACGAAGAGATCCGAAGCCTCCTCCGCGTCCATGGATGGGAGGCGATATGCGAGTTCAGCGGAGAGCCTGAGTGCTTCACGGCTTGTCGTCAGCACGGTGAGCAGCGGGCAGTTCCGAAGTAGCTTCTCGACGACGGCTGCCACATCCGCAACGACGTGCTCGCAGTTGTCGATCACCAGCAGGGTGTGGCGCGATCGTATACGGCGAACGACGCCAGACAGACCGTCGTCACCCTCAGCGAGCACGTTGAGACGAAGGGCAAGTTGCGGCGTGACGAAATTGCCACCTCGGACCGGCAGTAAGTCGACAAACCATATTTCGTCATACAGGTCCCCGACTCGTCGTGCCAGCTCGATCGCGATTCGGGTCTTACCTATCCCCGGTGAACCGGTGATCGTCAACAAGCGGTGTTCACTTAGGAGTGCCTTGAGTTCGTCCAGCTCGTGACGCTCGATGAACGACGTTAGCGAGATCGGAAGGCTAGAATCGCCGCGTGGTTGGCGCCCGCGGGCACTCGCCGCCGCCTCTTCGAGCTGTCCGCGTTCGGATTCGGACATGCCGAGCGCATCTGCAAGAGCCTTAACCGTATCTCGGTGCGGGGCGCGACGCAGGCCTTGTTCGAGGGATCCAATTGCACCAACACTCAGGCCGGCGCGTTCGGCTAGGTCTTCCTGCGAGTATCCGGCTGCACGGCGATGCTGACGGAGAAGTTCAGAAAACGGGGCCTCGCTTGGCATGGCGATGACTTCGCTGGCCGGCATATGAGCCCTCGACTACCCAGGGACGATTACGGTTCGGCGCGTGTCGCTTGCCGGCGCGGTCCACGCTTCGGCGATCGATGAGAGCGGATACGTTTGTGTTGGAACTTCGACCTTACGATCGGCGATGAGTTGCATGTAAACCGGGATTTGCGCCATGATGTCGGCGATCGACGCGGAGCCGGCACCGCTCCCGGAGATTCGGATGTGCCGGCTGCGTAAAAGCGCCGCAGGCACAGCGGCTTCGGGACCGGCCATAGCGCCGATTTGCACGTAGGCAATGTTTGCGGTGTCTTCCTCGAAGCCGCGCCTGCCCAAAGCTGCGAATGCCGTTTCGGCGGCGGCCGCCCAGAGAAAGTCGAGGACGATGCTTGGTGCGGCGCCGTCGAGTGCATCGGCGAGTGCCGCGGCGTCGGCATCTCGTTCTCCCGTCAGCGCGACGGTTTTTGCCCCAAGTTTTGTAGCGTGCCGCAGACGTTCCGGACTTCGCCCTAGGCCGACGACCTGGGTTGCACCGAGTATTCGTGCATGTTGGACGGCAAGCGATCCGGCCATCCCGGTCACGCCGAGGATGAGCACGGTGCCGAGTTCGACGATCTCTGAAGCGCGTTCGTTCAGCAGCAACCAGGACGCGAGACCGGGGTTCAGTCCGCCCGCGACGTGCACCGGGTCTGCGCCGGAGGGCAGAGGAAAGCGCACTGAAATAGGCGCTGACATTCGCTCCGCCAGCGTACCGTACGGTGGTTGGATAAACCCCGTATAGATAAGCTCACCGGCGGGCGTGCGCGCTACGGCGTCGACGCCGGGGATTTGCGGCCAATCGCCGGCGCTGCCGTAGTGACGCCCGGCCGCAAGTGAGCGCACGACATTGTGAATTCCCGCCGCCACCAACTCGACGACTTCGTGTCCTTCATCAACTATCGGTTCGGCGAAGTCGCCATATTCGGGCGCGACGTTTGGGGCCTTTACGACAGCGGCTTTCACAGCATCACGCCTTCTAGCAGAGGCAAGTACCCGGTGACGGCTGTCGTTTCCTCGTTGTCGTTTTTACGTCGTTTATGGCGCCAACGCGAAGACCGTTCCGTTCCCGTACGTGCCGCCGGTAGATGTGGTCTCGTAGAATGTGCCATTCACATCGATCAGGCCGCCCGCGGGCTGAGTCGGCTGCGGCGCAGTCCCAGCCGAGCGAGCGTTTAGGAGCCCGCGAACTCGCGCCGGGATAGCGCCGCGGCGCAGCGAACATACTCGGGCACCGACCGGTGCAAGGCTTCAGGAGGCCCGCCATGAGAACCACACCACTTAAAAGCTCCGCGCTAAGCTGCTGCGTGGCTGCATCATTGCTCGCCGCATGCGGAGGGCAGCCGCCGATTGTTGCGCCGGGCGCGATGCCGCAGCAAAGCCGGACAACTTCAGGGACCTATCAGCAGGTCTTCCGCTTTCACCCCCCGTGGATGGGAGCGCACCCCGCGACGGGCTTGCTTGACCTCAACGGCACGCTGTACGGGACGACCACGGCCGGCGGTCGATCGCACAACGGCACCGTCTACGGCATGACAACTAGCGGCGTGCAGAAGGTGCTCTACCGTTTTCAAGGCGGATCCGACGGAAGCGATCCGCAATCGGGATTACTCGACGTGAACGGCACGCTCTACGGAACGACGGCGTACGGTGGCTCGTCGCATTATGGAACCGTTTATAGCCTAAGCACTTCCGGTGCAGAAAAAGTGTTGCACTCTTTCAAGAGCGGCTCCGACGGAGCAAATCCGACCGCCGGTTTAATCGATGTAAACGGAACGCTCTACGGCACGACTGTCCGCGGCGGCGGTTCGGAATGCCAAAGCAGTCTTGGTACCGGCTGCGGAACCGTTTTCAGCCTAACGACAAGCGGCAAAGAGACCGTTCTGCACAGCTTCACCCGTGGATCGGACGGTGCGTACCCGTTCGCGGAGTTGCTTGACGTCAAGGGCGTGCTTTATGGCACGACGGCCGAAGGCGGCAATGCTTGTGGGTACAGCGGCACCGGCTGTGGCACCGTTTACAGCATTACGCCGGCAGGCGTGGAAAAAGTGCTCCACGCATTTAAAGACGGCTCGGACGGGAACAATCCGCAGTCGGGCTTGATCGATCTGAACGGTATGCTCTACGGAACAACGGCCGGAGGCGGTCAGGTCGGCTCAAACTGCGAATACGGTAACCTGTGCGGAACTGTTTATCAAATTAGTGCCAAGGGTGCTGAAAAGGTACTCTACCGTTTCGCGGACGGTTCCGACGGGGCAACGCCGGACGCCGGTCTGATCGAGGTGAACGGCGTGATGTACGGCACAACTTCAACTGGCGGCGGTGGGAGCGGCTCGTGCTGGGCGCCCAATGGCAACTGCGGAACGGTTTACAGCATAACTACTGCTGGTGTTGAAACGGTGCTCTACAGCTTTACCGGCGGTAAAGATGGTTTCGACCCCCGTTCACCAGTGACGAACGTGAACGGCACACTGTACGGAACCACTTATTATGGGGGCGATCACGACGTTTGCTGCGTCACCTACGGGTATGGAACGGTCTTCACGCTGTCTCTTTGACGGGCTTACAGGCTGCGGCCACTTCACGCTTAGCTGCAGCCTAGCTGCGGCGCTTATTACAGGTGCGGCGCATTGCAGCCGCCGATCGGCGCGACGCATATAGGGTGACCTTTGCACGCGCTCTTTGCCTCGACGGCCGCTGGTATTTTGACCTCGACCTATGACGGAATTCATTTGAGGGTTAGCTCAAATGTACAGCGCGAAGACTGTCCCGCAGCCGATTTCGCAGGCGGGGTTTCCTCCCACTGCCGTCGTGCCAAAGAGCCGGTGTTTCACGTCGGTCAAGGTCGCAATCGGGTGTGCCCCGTTCGGGACGCCGAGAAAACTATACAGCACCGTTTCCTTGCCGCTCGTCGTAACGCTGAATATGGTTCCGCAGCCGCTTTTCGAGCCTGTGGTGCAGCCTACTACGCCGCCGTTCAGGGTCGTGCCGTAGAGCACGCCGTTCGCACTCATCAGCCCGCCGAACGGAAAACCGCCGTCGCTACCACCCGTGAAGCTGTACAAACGCTTATAGGCGCCGTTCGTCCCTAATCGGTAAACGGTGCCGCAGCAGGGGCTAAACGTGGACGTGCCGCCCGTCGTGCCGTACAACATTCCGCCGACGTCAACCAAGCCGCCGGTCGGAAAGGGCCCTGAATCATACTTGAACCGGTGAAGCACCCTCTCCGATCCGCTCGCAGTGATGCTATAAACGGTCCCAAATGAATTGCAGCCACTACTCTTGCTACTTCCCTTTCCGCACGTACCACCATCGTATGTGATTCCATACAGCGTTCCGTTGACGTCGATCAAGGCCGATTGCGGGTTGGCCCCATCGGGGACGCCTTGAAAAGCGTGGAGTATCTTCTCGGAACCGCTCGTGCTAAGGCTGAAAACCGTTCCGCAACCGGGACTGTTGCCGGTAATGGAGCATCCAGAAGGCGGCGCAGTACCGCCCAAAACGGTCGTACCGTACAAGGTGCCATTCATTTCGACGAGCCCGTAAGGAAGCGCGCCGTCCTCAGAACCGCCTTTGAAGCTATACAGCACTTTCTCCGAGCCGCTGGTGCTTATGCTATAAACGGTTCCGCAGCCAAGGCCGTGGCAGCCCGTACCGCCGCCAGAATAGGTCGTGCCGTACAGCGTGCCGTTCACGTCGATCAGGCCGCCCGGGCTCGGGTTAGCTCCGTCGGACACGCCGCCCTTAAAGTTGTAGAGCAATTTCTTCACGCCGGTTGTGCTAATAGTGAACACCGTGCCGTTTCCGCGGCCGTGATGGCCCTGCCCCGGCCCACGAGTATAGGCCGTTGTACCGTAAAGTATTCCATCGACGTTGACCAAAGCTTGTGGAACGGAGCCGTGGCGGAGGAAGCGATGCAGCACCTGGTAGGATGACGACGACGCATGGGCGATAGCGTGCGCCATTGCGCCCGGCGCACCGATCGGCGGCTGCACGTCAATACGTTCGTTGCGTCGCGGCGCTATCCCAGCGGAGCGAGCTTTTAAGACTCGCCGAGTTCCCGAAATGCCTTATTGACGAGCGATTCACGGAAGGTCTACGTGAGGTGCGCTACGCGGACGTTTAAGCGCTCATTCCGCTGGGATAGCGCCGCGGCGCGGCGAACCAACTGAGCCGCAGGCTTCGGGAGGCACGCCAACCATGAGACTTTCAGGTTTTAGCCGCTCCGCGCTCAGCTGTTGCGCGGTTGCGGCATTGCTCGCCGGCTGCGGCGCCTTGCAGTTGCCGACGGGAACCAGTGGCGCCATGGCATCGGGTCTAGCGAGGCATGTGCGGATGGCTTCCGGCTCCGGGGCTTGCCCCGCGTTGTCCGGAGGCACGGGCATCCTCCCCGATGGTGACTTCTCGCAGCGCACGATTGATTTCATGGGCACCACATCCTGGGCGCGATTACATCCGGCGCATTCTCCACAACGCGGGGGGCATCGTACGCGCTATCCTTCCTGTTCTCTGGTAATGATGGCTCTCCACCCACCATCAAGACGATGAAGGTCTCAATCGACCATCAGTTCACGACGTACACCTGGGATACTTCCGGCGGCTACTCCATCGAAAATGGCGACTATACAACCGAAAGCTGGAAGTTCAGGGCGACTGGACGCTCCGCAGTTCTGACCTTTACGAGCCAAGACCCAAGGAACAGTGCTTCTGGCGCCGTCGTTGCGGCAATCGCGATAACCAAAAACAAATAGGCGCTTCAGAAAGGGGAATGGACATGACGGGCCTGGGTCTTAGCCGCCACACCGGAGGCCTCATCGTGGCCGTCGCAATGCTTGTAGGCTGCGGCCGATCGCAGGCGCCGATCGGGTCACCAGCAGGCTTTCAGAATGCCACACACTTGCCGACGGCGGGTGGAGCAACCCTGGCTCCGTTAAAGCGAGCAAAGTCTAGCGGATATATTTACGTGGCGAACTCAAGTAAAGTTGGCTCAGGCGCTACAGGCGAGGTGCTCGAGTACTCAATCCCGTCGGGTGGCAACGTTAGCCCGGTAAACGTCATCAGTGGCGCGGAGACGCAGCTGACGGAGGTCGGTGGGCTTGTCGTTGATTCTAACGGCGAAATCTACGTAGTTGATATAGATACAAACCAGATCGTTGGGTTTGCGCCCGGCTCCAACGGTAACGTCGCGCCCAACGTCGTGATATCCGGCCAATATACCGATCTTGCCCATCCCATTAATCTCGCGATGGACTCCTCGGGGAATCTTTGGGTTGCTAACTGCGCATCCGGTTGCGGCGAAGGATCGGGGGCACCGTCCGTTCTTGAATTTGCGGCGGGCAGTAACGGAAACGTCGCACCGATCCGAAACATTGGGGGCTCTCAGACGGAGCTTACTCAAAGCAATGGTGTCGCCTTGGACGCTGCTGGAGATATCTACGTTAGTCAGGTAAACTCGGTCGTGGTGTTCGCACCGGGCGCCAACGGTAACGCCGAGCCAAAACAACTCATATCTGGGAGTGAAACGGAACTAAACACACCCAACAGCATCGCAATAAATACCGACGGGCTTTACGTAAGCTCGTGCGATGGTGGATATATTGAACGATTTGCTAAGGACGCAAATGGGAACGTGCCACCCGAGGCCGTTATCGTTGGCCGCAAGACGACGATCCGCTCATGCGCAGACGGTGTTTGGGCTGGCCAAGGGGGCGGCCGGATCTACGGGGTCACGTGGGAGAACTATCCGTCCGTAGTAGCGTTCCGCGCTTTGTCAGATGGAAATGTGCGCCCCAGCGTCCGTATAGCTGGGCCGAATACGCAACTCGTCGATCCAGTAGCGGTCTTCATCCCGAGTAAGTGATCAAAAGTGTCGGCTGTAGGTTTCGCGCCGAGGAGCCCGGCGCGCCGCCTATCGCGGCATTCAACCGCCGCGGTTCCCCGCCGCGCTTGCGTCCCGAAGCCGAGGCGGCTGGTCGCGGAGCGCCGAACAGTTCTAGCCGCCGATCCGTTCCATGCTCCAGGAGGCATCGCAATGAGGATTTCGGGTCTCAGCTACGCGTTAGGGATCTGCGCGGCTGCGGCAATACTGGCGGGCTCTTTGCGCTCAGTCCATAACGAGCGAATGAAGTAAAGCAAATCGTGTCTACCCGAAAAGGAGTAACGTTATGAACACGAGTGGTTTCGTGAAATACGCCGGTGCTCCGGTTGCACTCGCGATATGCTCTGCGTGCGGCGGCGCGGCGGTCGCGCCGTCAAACGCTGCGCGCATGGTAACGGCAGCGCACCCGAATCTGGGCGCACTGACCCGTTACCCGACGATTCTTCCCGACTGGCGCGTGAAGAAATTTGAGTACATCGTCAACGACTACGGTACCTACGCCAGCATTTTCGATTATCCGAGGAGCGACGAACAGGTCGGGACGATCGATAACGTCGGCGGCCAAGCGTGCACGAACGTCCTCTACGGGTATGGGAAGAAGTTCATCTGGATCGTCGCGGGCGGTGACCTGATCACGGAGTACCGGGTCCCCAAGAAGCTGATCAAGATTCTGTCTTCGCCCTACGGTGCGCCATCCAGCTGCGCCATGGATACCAACGGCGACCTTGCAGTCGGGATCTTGTATGGCTCGGGCGGCGGCGACGTCGTGATCTTCAAGAACGCGCGCGGCTCGGGCACCGTCATAACCACGCCGCTGAGCGAAGAGTACTTCGACGGCTACGACAACCAGGGGAATCTTTTCGCCGACGGCTTTAGCAACAGCGGCTTCGCGCTCGTCGAGCTCCCGAAGGGCAGCAGTAAGTTCCGAACGATCACAACGAGCAACACGGTGGAGTTCCCAGGCTCCGTGCAGTGGGACGGTACCTACCTCACCGTCTTCGATCAGGACGCGAACGCGACGTATCGATACACCGTCAGCGGAACGGCCGCGACGTTGGAGGGCACTGTATCGTACTCGGGTTCCAGCGACTGCGCGCAGACCTGGATCGTCGAGGGCCTTGTCTATTGCGCGGACGCGGGTAACGGCGACGGCGAGGTTTTCAAATACCCGGCCGGCGGTTCTCCGGTTGCGGTCTTTACAGGCAATTTCGATCTACCGCTCGGCACGGTGGCGGCAGAGAAATAAGCGGGTTTTCGCCGGCACGAGAGAAGCCCAAGTTCTTCGGAAAGGAGCGCATGAAGATGACGGATTTGAGGCTGTGGAGCGGCATCGCCACGCTCGTTATGGCGATCGCCGGATGCTCGGTTCGCCCGGAACCTGCTGGACCGTTGCCGCAGCTGGTCCCGACTACTGCGGCCGTCGTGGGCAACGTCACGGTCACCGGTACCTACGACGGTACGCTGAAGGAGACCCAGGGAAGCCACTCGCGATCGGGCAGTTGCGAAGTCACGCTCGCGCAGAGCGGAAAGAGCGTCAAAGGCACGGCCGACGTGCAGTTCAACTCCGGCAAGTCTTACAAGTTCACGATATCGGGTTCGATCAAATCGAACGGTAAGAAGGGCGCGAAGCTTTCGATTACGATTACCGACGATACGGGCAGCAGCGCCAAAGGGAGCGCGACCATCAAAGGCAAGAAGTTGCGCGGCAAGGCGAGCGCCTCGGGGAAGAACGGCACGGCCTACATCACGTTTACAGCGAAGCGAAAAAAGAAATAGTGATTTCGAAACCGCCGCCCTAAGCGGCTGAATTTACTTCCAATCGAAAACTACGAGTCCATTGCCGGTCGCGTTTTTCCAGCCTTGCCAGGCTTTGACCGTTATGGCGTGTCGCTCGACGTAAGACGACCCGCCGCCACCCCCACCGCCACCGCCGTCGTAGTAGTTATAGGTGTAGCCCGATCCGCCACCACCGCCACCATAGTAGCCGCCACCGCCGCCACCGCCAGGCGAGGTAGCCCCGTTGCCTGAGCCTTCCGCGCTGCCATCACCGCCGATGCCAAGTGCTCCGTTCTCACCTTGGGTCCCCGAACCCGTGAAGCATTGGCCCCCAGCGCCACCTTGGCCGCCTGCGCTTTGCGTTCCACCGTCGCCGCCGCCACCGCCGCATTTAGAACATCCTGATCCCGAGGATCCTTGAACGCATCCGCCCGCGCCGCCGATGCTGCCGCCACCTTGGCCGCCGACGCCGCTTAGGTGCTCGTTGATTGCACCTTGCCCGCCGCCACCTCCGGCGACCAGAATTCGGTTAGCTAGCTGATCGCCGCTCTCGCGCACATCCGAGGCACCTCCGCCGCCGTTAAAGCCGCCGGACGTTCCGGAACCAGCGCCGCCAACGAAAATATTCAACGTCTCGCCGGGCTTCACGCGGATCACCGCGTGGACGCGGCCGCCGTGTCCGCGGTTCGAGAGGGACGATGACGCACCGGCTGCGCCCAGCGCGATGATGGTGAGCTTTTGGACGCCGATCGGCACGTTGAACGACTGCTCTGCGCCGGTATACTTAAATGTCTTGCTCCCCGTCGCAGCAGGTACCGTGCTGCTTATCCCGCTTGGCATTCCAGTAAGCGGCGACGATCCGTTACACGCCGACAGCAATGCGGCCACGCAGACGCTGAAAGCGCAGCGGCTGAAACGTAAAGAAATCATTGGGCTCCCTTCACCTCGAATACTGTCCCGCACCCCAGGCCACTGTAACACGATCCCGTGCCGCCCCCATAGTCATTACGAACTTCAACGGATCAAACATTTTCGAATATCGGCGTGGCAGTCTGACGCCTAAAACGATACTAAGTGACTCCGGCGAGCACCCTGCCGGATGTTCGGTGGACCGACAACCGGTAACCTCGCCGTCAATAACTCGTACACCGTCAGCAACGAGGCCGGGAGCATTTCGCTGTACAAGTACAATCCCCATCACCACTGGGGCACTCCAACGATCTATAGCGATTCCAGTTTCTTTTACATGTATTTCTGCGGGTTCGACGCCAGCGGCAATCTCTTCGTGGACGGCTACACCAGTTACGACGGCTCATTCGTCCTAGCCGTCCTGCCCGTCGGAAGCGGCAGATTCACAAACCTCAGTCTCGATCAATCGATTGAAGTGCCCGGCGGCATCATGTGGGACGGGCAGTACATGACGTTAGCCGATTCTGGACTCTCGCCGCCGGTAATCTACCGTTTTACGGCCAGCGGCAGCACCGCGACCGTTGTCGGATCGACGACGCTATCCGGTTCGGATGTCGTGCAATACTGGATTAACGGTTCGAAAATCGTTGGTCCGCAGCCCAAGACCTCAGAGGTCGGCATTTGGGGCTACCCTGCCGGAGGAAAAGCCGCCCGATCGATCACGAATGGTCTTCATGTCCCAAGTGGCCTAACCGTGAGCCCGTCTAGAGAATAGGCAGAAGGCACTCGCCCGAGCATTGAATGCTATCGCGCAGGCGACCGCCGCCCTAAGCGGCTAAACGATACGGTCACTTCAGCACGATATCGAGCGTAATGTCCACGCTGTTGCCGATCGTCGGATCCAGCCGCGTTCGGACCATCCCAAACGCGTGACGGTCGATTTGCGCCTTCGCACGATACTCGGGATGCGCCGGGTCGCCAATCACCGTAACGTCGAGCCGCTCCGGCTGCGTCACGCCGTGTAGCGTGAGATCGCCGTCCATCTCAAACGAGGCCGGCCCCTTCGGAGCGATCCGCGTGCTCGTGAACGTCCATTGCGGGAACTTCGCGGTATCGAAGAAGTCCGGCGACTCGAGCGAGCGATCGCGGTCCGGTTCGCCGGTTGCGATGTGCGTCGCATCGAGTACCGCAGTTGCACTCGTCGGAATCACGGAGCCGGGCTCGAGCGACACGGCGCCGCTCAGGATCGGAACCGTTCCCGCGACGCGTTCGACCCAAATGTGCGCCACGCTAAACTGCGCGCTCGATTTGGCCGCATCGATCGCACGCGGAGCGGGCGCTACGGCCAGCAGCGCGCACGCGAGAATGAGGCTGGCGAGCGCCGCGCCGCGCTCAGTACGCAATGCTGAACTGCGCATTCATCGTATCGTTCGTTTGAGGCTGGTGTGAAATGACGTCCTCG
>Ga0182024_10012444_pt1 | contig 16835 bp, 17 predicted proteins | sample P32metaG_FD_120480 | JGI IMG/M metagenome (GOLD analysis project Ga0182024, IMG submission 120480) | Permafrost microbial communities from Stordalen Mire, Sweden - P3-2 metaG (Illumina Assembly) | ecosystem: Environmental > Terrestrial > Soil > Wetlands > Permafrost | place: Sweden: Stordalen... | reverse complement strand
CACAGAGGAAACTCCTGCGCCAAAGCGCTGTTGGCGCAGCCGCTCAACATCATAACCAGCAATGTATATCGGAACATGCAACCGCTCCAAACGTGTTTATATGGTGATGCGTAATTCGAGCCGCGGTCTAGAACAACAACACACACACGTCACAAATTGTTTCTCGTGCTTACGAAGCATCCGCGCTTACGGAGTGACCTCCCTCTAGGCTACCCGGATGCAGTCATTGCCGAAGGTCGGCTAGAAATTAACACCGGCGTTGATCTTTCAGAGCTTTCTCATAGCTATTATGCGAACTCACTTGTCAATCCGGCGTCGATCCGCTTCGGGGCGTATGAGGGGATCAAATGCTACGCCGTGACCTCGGGCGCGTGCTGGCTCGCGGTGGACGGTGCTGGCGATCCAGTGCTTCTCAAGCAAGGCGACTGCTTCTTGTTGCCTCACGGCTGGCCGGTCCAAATCGCAAGCGATCCGGCCCTGCCACCCGATGATTGGCAGCGTCACTTTCTCGGCGCGCGCGAGGGCGCGCTGGTCAAGCTGAACGACAGCGGCGGGGTCACGGTGCTCGGCGCCATTTCCAGCTCGCCGGGCCTCAGGCGGAAATGCTGCTCGGCATGCTGCCGCCGATCGTCCGTCTGCAGAGCGAGACTGATCGCGAGACTTTACGCTGGGCCTTCGACCGGATGCGGCAAGAGCTGGTCGATCCCAAGCCGGGAGGCTTCCTGATCGTGCAACAGCTCGCCTACATGATCTTCGTCCAGGCGCTCCGCCTCCACCTCGACGAGGGCAACGGCGTCGGCTGGCTGTTTGCGCTCTCCGACAAACACGTGGGGGCGGCGATCGCGGCGATCCATCGCGAGCCCGCGCGGCGCTGGACGGTGGCGGCACTGGCCCTCGAAGTCGGCATGTCGCGATCCGGTTTCGCGGCGCGATTTGGGCAATTGGTCGGCGATGGGCCGATCGAATATCTCACGCGCTGGCGGATGCTGCTCGCCGGACGCAGCCTATCGCGTGGCGAACCCGTCGGTGCGATCGCCCACTCGCTCGGATATGAATCAGAAAGCGCGTTCAGCACTGCCTTCAAGCGCGTGATGGGCAGCCCGCCCCGCTATCACGCGCGCCTGGCGGCCGTTGATTCCCTCTGACCACTTTCGCACTCGAAGCACGCGTGCGCTGGTACCTGCGACGCGACTCATCGGCAGGAAATCACGCTCAACGCACTCGAGCGGTCGCTAGGCCGCCGAGCGGAGGGCGGGCGCCCTCATGCTGAAATTACCTATGACGACGCGGCCAGGCGCCTAGAAAGTTACGCAGAGTGGGGCGGAACTCGGAGAGAAGTTATAATCTACAGTCTCCGTGGTATGGAGACCTCACGCGTCGGTCGGAGTCTACATTGAAGCCTAACAAGACAGCGCGTTCGAATTCCGGCCCAATGGTCGGGCCGGTCTTGAATTAGATGCCCAGGAAGCGACCATGCGCATGATCCGCCGCGAATTTGTCAAGCTTGCCGCACTGTCGGTCCCGGGTTTTGCAACCTGGGCATCGCTGGGAAGTGCGGCGGATGGTGCTAAGCGCTCAGCGAATCCGCTGCGCATTTTGATACTGGGCGGCACCGGATTCACTGGGCCGCACCAAGTGCGTTACGCGCTCGCCCGTGGTCATCGGATTACGCTATTCAATCGCGGACGGCAGCCTAATGAGTGGCCGGACGAAGTCGAGGAATTAATAGGGGACCGCAATATCGGCGCCCTGAAAGCACTCGAGGGCCGCGAATGGGACGTTTGCATCGACAATCCCACAACGCTTCCGTTCTGGGTTCGCGACGCTGGCCGGGTATTGCACGGTAAGGTCAAGCACTACATCTTTGTGTCGACGATTTCGGTCTATGCGCAGAACGACGCGGCCGCCGATGAATCCGCTCCTGTCGCCACTTATGCTGGCAAGGATGCCATGGCGGAGACGTTGGAAACGTTCCATGCCCACGGGGAACTCTATGGACCCCTCAAAGCAGTCAGCGAAAAGGAGGCCAAGAGGCAGTTTCCGCACATGACGACCGTTATCCGGCCCGGCCTGATCGTTGGACCGGGCGATCCTACCGATCGCTTCACGTACTGGCCGGTTCGGCTCTCGCGCGGCGGCGAAGTGCTGGCGCCCGGTGACGGCGCCGACCCCGTGCAATTAATCGACGCCCGCGACCTCGCCGAGTGGACGGTCCGTATAGCTGAATCGCGATTCTTTGGCACTTTCAATGCGACTGGTCCGGAGCATGCGCTCAACATGCGCGAGATGCTCGCGGATGTCGCGAGGGCAACTCGTTCGGAAGCGCGCATCACTTGGGCCTCCGCGGATTTCTTGCAGGAACAGAACGTAGCGCCGTGGAGTGACATGCCGGTTTGGGTACCGGGCGGAGGAGACACTGCGGGATTCGCAAGGCGCAGCATACGCAAAGCGGCGGCGGCAGGATTGGTGTTTCGGCCACTTTCCACGACTGCCTTGGAAACACTCGCCTGGTTCAGGGGGCAGTCTGAAGAGCGGCAAGCGAAATTGCTGGCTGGCCTAGCACCTGAACGTGAAGCAGCGCTGTTGGCAAAATGGAATGACGGTCCGCACATGCCGAGTTGAGGCAGCTCTCTCGTTCCTGTACTCGCCCGGTGGCTGCGCCAGAACCTAACCTGCGCCCTTCGCTTCTAACGCCCTATTCGTACGGAATCGAGGACACTGCCGGCATTAGGTATTGCCAGTCGATGGCCGAAGTAAATTGCGCTTAGGTCTCGGCTCAGCGTGGTAATTTGAACGGCAGAGTTTACCTATTCTCGTTCGCCTAATAGCTATTCCGGAACATGCAGGCTGAGTAGCCGACCGACCGGGTTTGGACCCGGAGGAGCCGCTCGCCAGCAGGCTGCTTCCGGTAGCGAAATCGCAGACTTTCCGATTGACGAGCATGGGCGCGCGTGCACTGGCCGTGCACTCAAGTCCGGACGAAGCGGATGTTTATTTCTACAGCATCCCCATAAAAAGGGTCAAAACTGGCCTTCTCGTAAAGTTGTTCAGTGGACAACGGCTCCGCCTGGTAGGTCCGTCGCCTTAACAACAAATCGGCGAGCCTCCTCCATCAATTGATCGAGCCCGCGCTCCAAGCCGCCGGCGAAGTCTCCTTTCGCAAACGCCGGAGTCATTGATGACTCAATTATCGACTTAACTTTGGCGTCGCTAATGTAGCGCTCCAGACCCTTCCCAAGCTCGATACGGACCCCGTGCTCCTTCATCGCCAGGGTTACAAGGATTCCGTTATTGAGGCCCTTGTATCCGACGCCCCATGAGTTGGCCACTCTGGAGGCGAACGTCTCGATACTTTCGCCCGAGAGGGTCGGCACAATCAGCACCACAAGCTGATGAAATGTTTCTTCATGATAGTGGCTCAACTTGTCGGAGAGCCGCCTGCGATCCGGCTCAGACAGCACATTGGCGGTATCGTTTACCCAGCCCTCATGTCTCGGCACCCACGCCTCCGCGCCGGCCGTAGCCGCCACAGCACACCAGAGGGTGAATGCCATGAAATGTAGGCGAGGCGCCATCAGGCAACGGTTGTTCACGATGTTAACTATCCTGAGTCAAGTGCAGCGCTTACCTTTATCGTCAATTTCAGCTAGCGACCGTTGGATAGACTGGTCACTCAATCGGCCTCAGACAACGGTTTGCAGTGCATTCTATTCTGCCTTGCGACCCCCCCGTGCGAGCGAGTCCTCAAACCGCTGACACTGTACCGTTGCGCCGACGTACGCGCTCTTCTGTGACCTGCGACACCATGGCAGGTAGAAGCGCGGGGTATGGTGCGATCATAGGCTCCGGGAGGTGGCTATGGATGGCTTGCAGTGGAGCCGCGGCTGGAAATTCGTCATCCACGCCATCGCGGCATTTCAGAAGTATCCGTGTCTGGTGCTGCCGATCCTGATCGTCTGGCTCGTGTACGTCCCGAGCGTCCTATATTTAAAGTTCTACTTTCACTGGAATCGCCACAGCACCGGCGAGTCGCTGGTGATCGCGTTTTTCTTCATCGCGTTCTTTTCGTTGTTGATCCTGGTCGCATGCGACGTGCTGCTCGAACTGATCGAACAATTGGAAAATGACACGCCTTCCCTGATGAGCGCGGTTGCCGCTACGTTCCGCAAGGACCTTGCCAACATCCTGCCGCTGGCCATGGCCTGGGCCTTTATCTGGTTTGCGCTGACGCTGCTCGAGGCTCTGCTCTCGAGACGGGATGAGGACGACAGCGGCGATCCGCAACTCGACGCCCAGAGTGCTGCCGAAGCGATCGCAAACTTTGACTCGTTTTCACTCAATCTCGCCTTCCTGGAGGCACTTAAGAAAGGAGTCCGGATGGTGGTGTTCCTGATCCTGCCGGCGATCGCCTGGGATAACATGAATGTCGTGCAGGCCACTCAGAAGGGACTGGTCGTGCTGAAGACTCACCTGGGTGAGTTTGCCCGCGGCTACGCCCTGACGTACGCGGCGGCCGCCGTAGTCTTTCTGCCGCCGGCGATCATATTCATGCTCGGAGAGCGCCATCACCACCTGGCCCCGTTGGTGCGCTTTCCGGATTCCGTATGGGTGGCCACGATAATCTACTGCGGACTGGCGTGGAGTTTCTGCCTCTACCTTGAACAGATGTTCGTCGCGCAGCTATATCTCTGGCACATGAAGTGGGAACGCAAGTTCGAGGTAGCCACGGCCTTCAAGCGCCCGCTGCCTCAGTTCAAGGACATCGAGCCCCCCGCGCTGCTGGCGAAGGTGCCCGGTTTTTTCGATCGGAACGTCTCCTTGCATACGACCTAGACCGTGCGCGGCGGCATCGGGTATGCCGTAATCCGCGAAAAATCGAACCGTGGCTGATCCGAAACCCTAGTCGGAATCATTGCCCAGAAGCAGCCGCCTCCACGATCGACCGGTGCCCAGAGAAAGGATTGGCACGCCGAGGTGGTTCTATAGGAAATTCAGACTTCGCTGACTCCTCCCGTTCCGTAAGGGCGAGCATACAGAGCCAGTCGTGACAGAACTCCTGAGCTTGCGGATCAGAGGGCTGCTTGTCCCGAAAGATGAAAGGAGAATTGTCCGGCGTGCCCAGAATGTTTAAGTGGCGGATGGCGCATGGATGGCGATTCTGTACTCGGCGCAACCGCAGGCCGAAGTTTATCGCGACACACTTGTCACTCCCCGGTCATTCGAAACCCGCATGAAAATAGAACAGAAGTTGACGGCCAAACACGCCGTCATATCTACGGCGAAACGCAAGGCCAAAACCTGACGCAAGGAGACAAGACAATGGCAACACCGATGGCGACAGCCAAACAGGAACACGGCAATGAGCATCTCGCGATGAACACGCCCCCGATCGTATCGCAGCAGGAGTGGGAGGCTGCGCGCCAGCAACTGCTCGTGAAAGAAAAAGCTTTTACCCACTCGCGTGACGCGCTGGCCGCTGAACGCCGCCGGATGCCATGGATGGCCGTTGAGAAGACCTACCAATTCGAAGGGTCCCAGGGCAAGGTCAGCCTGCCCGACTTGTTCCAGGGGCGAAGGCAACTGATCGTCTATCGCGCTTTCTTCGAGCCCGGCGTGTTCGGCTGGCCCGAGCACGCCTGTCGCGGCTGTTCGCTCGGTGCCGATCAGGTTTCCCACCTGGCCCACTTGAACGCCCGCGAGACCACTCTCGTGTACGCCTCCCGCGCACCACAGAAGGATATCGAGCGCCTGAAGGCACGAATGGGCTGGAAGATGCCGTGGTACACCATTACCGACAGCTTTGACGCCGACTTCGGCGTGGACCAGTGGCATGGCCACAATGCCTTCATCCGCGACGGCGACAGGGTGTTCCGTACATACCTCATCAATAGCCGCGGCGACGAGGCGATGGGTTCCACCTGGAGCTATCTCGATATGACGGCGCTGGGCCGACAGGAGAGCTGGGAGGACTCGCCCGAGGGTTACCCGCAGATCCCGCCGTACAAGTGGTGGAACTGGCATGACAACTACGACGCCGAGGCCTCGCCTGACCCGAAGTGGGTCCAGGTGTCAGACGCTGGAGAAGCCACTTTTCGCGAGCGCGACGCACAGGCGAAAGCATGACCCAGGCCCATCCCGCCTACACGATCGGTGGCGCGAGCCGCGATAGGGAACGCGTCGCGGCGGCCCTCGGGCTGGCCAAATGGCTACGCCTAGCCGCCACGCCGACCTTCGCGATCATGGCCCTGCTGACGGGTCGGGGCGGGAGCCCCATGAACAGCCTATGTTCGTCGCTGCACGGGGTGCCGTTGACCGGAATGGTCACCATGTACCTGCTCATGAGCGCGTTTCATTTGCCGCCTTGGCTGAACCTGATCTGCGGGTTCTGTAGAAAGAGAGACAGACATGTCCGCTGCGGCCCTGTTGATGCTTACCGAGCAGCCGACGTGACATCAGGTAGCTCGCATAATAGAGGCGTGTGAAAGGCTGTCGGTAAGTCCGTCTGCCAGGCGCTAGGTTTCCGATGCTCAACTGGCCGTCGTCCGCTGTTCAGCATCCAAGGCCACATTACTACCGATGGCAGTTCGGATGGACCGGGCCACCCGCGGAGCCTCTATCGCGATCTCCCGCAGCGCGCCGGTAGGAGGATTCTTGAAGCCGACAAAGTATAAGCCCGGAATGCCGGACTCCTCGCCCAAGCGGTTCGGTCTGCCACGTGCGTCATCGACGGCCTCGAAGCCTTTGATCACTTGATCCAAAGCCGGCGTATAGCCGGTCGCAAAAATCGAGCGCAATCTCGGCGCCCGAATTGCCACAACCCACTACCAGCGTGCGTTTACCCTCGTAAGGCGTGGCGTTCTTGTAAACACGGGCGTGAATGGTCGAACCGTGAAAGCTGCCCAGCCCGGGAATCGAAGGCAGCTTTGGCACGCCATTGTAACCGGTGGCCATGACGACAATGCGTGGCGTCATCACCCCAGCGCTTGTATCCACTGAGAAGTGGTCGCCTCTGCGTTGCACGGCTTGCACGGTAATGCCCAGGCGAGGCGCGACCTGATGCTCAGCCGCGTACGCTTGCAGGTACTGTACCACCTGTTCTCGTGTCGGATAGCGCGGCGTGGCCTTGGGCCACGGCAGCATGGGCAGTGCGGAATAGGTCTTGGTGGTGTGCAGTCGCAGCCGGTCGTAATGTTGATGCCACGCGTTGGCGATCTGCACTTCTCGCTCCAGAACTACGTGGGCCAGTCCTTCGCGGCGCAAACAGGCCGAGGTCGCCAGACCTGCCGGACCGGCGCCAACCACCAGAATGTCTTCAGACTGCATGGCCGATCCTTGTAAGCGTCCGCCGAACACGCCTTGAAGTTGACGGCATATGGCTGATGGCCTTTTAGTCAGATGGGGACAACCCCGATAAATTGGGTAGCTTAAGGTACGATTTTAATCTCAACGCGAATGTACGGCGGTTCGTGGCCCAGTATCCGCCCAGGAAACCAAGCGGTCAGTGAGTGACGAGCGCTGGCAGCTGGCCCTAGACTACTCGCTAACATATATTGGCTAGCTGGTTACAACCCCCAGAAGGCTAACCATGGGAATGCTCGACTTTGATGCGGTTAGGAAGCTTGGCCGTGCTTTACCCAATGTCGTCGATGGCACAGCGTATGGAGCCCCTGCACTGAAGCTGGGTGGCAAGCTCCTAGCCGCATCCCCACTAATTAAGTCCGCCGAACCAGGTAGCATCGTCGTGCAAATCGATCTCGAACGGCGTGCGGAGCTACTTCGGCAGCATCCCGATATCTACTACATCCGCCGAACGTATGCGCGCGGCGCTCCATGAGAGCACCGACTTTCCTCACTGCAACGCACCCATTGAACCTCATGTGCCTCGCGAGAGCTCGGTCGTGCAAACTATCGCAGCCCCAGTGTTCAAGCGTTGCTTTATGCTCGGGCCTTGACGGGGAGGGAATATGAAGCCGATGAGGCAAAGCCGATCGGGTACCGGGAGCACGGTCCTGCTCGTGGCGACACGCAAGGGAGCGTGGTTGTATCGCGCCAGCCGCGATCGCGAGACTTGGAGCTGCGAGGGGCCGCACTTTCTAGGGCAGATCGTCCATCATCTCGTGCTCGACCCCCGTGATGCCGAAACGCTCCTTGCCTCGGCGAGCACCGGGCATCTCGGGCCAACGCTGTTTCGCTCACGGGATCTCGGGCGCACCTGGGAGGAATCGAGGCGGCCGCCGGCTTTCGCAAAGACGGATGCGGCGCAGACCCCGCGCGCGGTGAACCACATCTTCTGGCTCACCCCGGGTCATGCGAGCGAGCCCGGCGTGTGGTACGCCGGTACCTCCCCGCACGGGCTCTTTCGCAGCGAGGACAGCGGCGAGACTTGGGCACCGTGTATCGGCCTAAACGACCATCCGCGCTATCGCGAATGGATGGGCGGACCCCAGGATGGCACGCCCGATGGTCCGAAGCTGCATTCGATTCTCGTCGACCCGCGTAATGCGAATCACCTGTACCTCGGCATGTCGAGCGGCGGCGTGCACGAGTCAGTCGACCGCGGCTGCAGCTGGGAGCCGCTCATCGACGGGCTAGACGTGGTGGAGGGGTTTGATGCCAGCAAGGCCTGGTTCCACGACCCGCACTGCGTGCGCCTGTGCCCGAGCCAGCCAGATCGACTGTATCAGCAGAACCACTGCGGCATCTATCGGCTCGACCGCCCGGCCCGGCGCTGGGAGCGAATCGGCATCAACATGCCTCGCGAGGTCGGTGACATTGGCTTTCCGATGATCGTGCATCCGCGTGATGCGGATACAGCCTGGGTCTTTCCGATGGACGGCTCGAGCGTGTGGCCGCGAGTGGCCATCGGCGGCCGCCCGGCGGCGTATATCACGCGCGATGCGGGACGTATCTGGAATCGTCAGGATCGCGGGCTGCCCGAGTCGCAGGCCTGGTGGACTGTCAAGCGACAGGCGATGACTAGCGACGTGTGCGACCCGGTAGGACTTTATATCGGCACGACCTCCGGAGAGCTGTGGGGCAGCAATGACGAAGGGGCGAGCTGGCGCGAAATCGCGCGCCACCTGCCAGAGATCTACGCCCTCGAGGCGCCGAGTGTCTGGGCGTGAAAGTGTTCATGCCAAGCCCTCTACTCTCTTACACCAACCGCAAGGAGGTGAATGCCTTCGGTTGCACACTCGCCGAGGTGCTACGTGATCTCGACCGGCAGTATCCCGGAATTCGCTTCCGCATGATCGACGAGCAGGACCGGGTCAGGCCACACATGCGTATTTTCGTCAACGGCGAACAGACCTTCGCACTCGACCGCGGGCTCGATGACCGCGACGTCGTACATGTGATCCAGGCGCTCACTGGAGGCTGACCTGGTCACGGCTCGGCCCCTTGCTTCTCAGGCCCGGCGCACGAGGTGCTGATCGCGCTGAAGAACTATCTTGGGTCGCCGCCTGCGGCTTCGCCGAAGTATCCGGATGCGTTTCCGCGCGTTGGGGCGCTGAAGCTGTTCGAGAACCAGCGCATGATTCTATGGACCTTCACTTGGACGCCCGGGCGGCCGACCCCGATGCACATCCATGACAAGGACTTTGTGGTGGCGTTCCGCTATGACAGCTCGCAGGTAATTGTTGAGCCAGAGGGTTGCAGCCACATTAATCACATCCAGGCCGGGGACGGCCTGACGCATTCCGAGGGCACGCTCAGTGAACGCCAGAGCGCCGTGTACATGGAGCTTACGTAGGCGCGCGCGCCGGCGAGCACCTAAGACCCTTCCGCCCCGGTAAGAGCGCACCCTTGCCGCCCGACACTCGCCCGCCTGCGGGCCGCAGGTCAGTAGGTCGCGCTGCTTTTAAACCTCATCTCGGCACCTGCCGATAACCTTTGATCGCTGCCGCACAGTCGATTAGACACACCATCCATTATGCGCACTGGTATCGTCACGCGGTGACATCTTGATCCGCACTTCGATGCCGCTAGCGGCAAAGGTAGTCTGGCCCTGAAGCAATCAGCTTCTGGGCGGACCCACATACGCGATTGAATTTAGGCTTCGCGCACCTTGTCGGCGGCGGCAGTTTGTTGGAAGCGTGAGTTTTGCCTTCGTACCCATAAAACACATGCCAACTTCCAGCGGTCCCGCATCGAGGTCCTATGCGCTCGCCTTGAAGGCCAGACAAAAGGAGCAAACAATCGTCTATCGTCCGTGAAGGCGACTAGTGGAGGAATGGCCGAAACGCCAACAGCGTCCCAACAGCGGCACAAATGAGACCTGTATCACAGCGCGCATCGTTTGCCGCGTTGGTCCTGTCATGAAGGCTCACTTCCTGCTATCTGGCGGCCTACTCTTAATGTATTTATGTCGGATATGCGGAGAAATCCCATCAAGGTGGATGAGGCAGGCATCACGTCAGGATCCGCGCAGGAACATCGCTGCGAAACACTGCCAGGTTGGGTCGACAAACTTTGCGTTGGGCTCGTGATCTACGCCGTTATTTGCGGCGCCTGGATGCTGGCGGGATTCGGCGGCGAGCGAGTCCGGCACTACGTCGGCTTGTTGGCCGCCGAGCCGGCTTGCCTCATCGCCGGGATCGTCGCTGTGACAGCGGCGCGCCGGTTGAAGGAAGGCGCGCCGCGGACAGCGTGGTGGTTCCTGTCGATTGCTCTCGCTCTGTACTTTGTTGGGCAAGGCATCGCCACTAGCGCCGGGCTGCAGGGGCGAGATCCCTTCCCGGGGCTCGCTGATGCTTTCTACGTCGCGTTTTATCTCGCCTTCATTGCGGCGGTGATGTTTCTGATCCGCGACGCGGCGGTGAAAGTGCACTGGGTCCAGCTCGCACTCGACGCCACCATTCTCGTGTTTGGCTTCGGCGCGTTTTTCTGGTTCCTGGTCATCCGCCCCGCCGCGTCGGCTAACGAGATGGACCTAATCAAGAAAGTACTGACCCAAACCTACATGGGGCTCGACAGCATCTTGCTGCTCACGTTCGGCATGCTGCTCCTGGCAAGCGCCGGCAACCCTAGCGGCCGCCGCGTCCGACTGTTGCTCCTGCTCGGATTCGCGATGAGTTTCATCGGCGACATCCTCTGGTCAGTCACGAAGATCAGCGGAGCTTATCTGCCTGGCGCCTTTCAGGACGTGCTGTATATCGCCAGCTACGCGCCGCTGGCAGCAGCCGGACGCGAGCAGATGCGCGCGACTACCATCCGGGTCTCGCCGAGCGCATCGGACTCCCTGGCGCAGTCGCTGCCTTACGCAGCGATGCTTAGTGCATTCCTCGTGCTTGTGTACTTCACGCGCGGCGACATCGGCGGCCCGACCACCGTGATGACCATCATCGTGTTCGCACTTACTCTGCTGGTGATGGTGCGCCAGGCGCTGGTCTTGCGTGAGGACGCATTGACCCGCGAGCGACGCGCAGCCGGCTTGGTCGAACGCCGTTATGCTTCTCTGATTGCGAACGCCTCCGATGCCATCATGATCGTTGCCGTGGACGGTACTCTGCAATTCGCATCCCCCGCCTCAAAACGCACGCTGGGTTTGAGTCCGGAAGAAATCGCCGGCAAGAATCTGCTTGACCTTTGGACTGGCGATGACGGCGATCGACTGAGGGCGTTCCTCGTCGAAGTCGCTGCGATGCCCCGGAGGATCGTCGGCCCGGTCGAATTGCGGGTCGACCGCGGTCTCGATCGCTACGTGCTCGAAATCGTCGGGAGCAACCTGACGGACGATCCGGCGGTACGCGGACTTGCGCTCAATTTCCGCGACATCAGCGAACGCAAGGCCCTCGAGGAGCAGTTGCGGCAACTCGCATTTCACGATCCACTGACGCTACTCGCGAACCGAAGCCTGTTCCGCGATCGCGTCCAACACTCCCTGTCGCTGGCGCAGCGGCGCCCGCATCAGGTGGCCGTGATGTTCCTTGACCTCGACAACTTCAAGAACATCAATGACTCCCTCGGCCACGACGCCGGCGATCGGTTACTGCAGGCGGTTGCGCAGCGGCTCGTCAAGTCGACGCGCTCCTCCGATACCGTGGCGCGGCTGGGTGGCGACGAGTTTGCCATTCTGATCGAAGGGATGGCAACGATTGCGGAGGTCCAGAGCCTGGCTGCCTCATTGATCGATGAACTGGACCAGCCGTTCGTGCTCAGCGCGAAGGTAGTGCGCATCTCAGCCAGCATTGGCGTGGCATTCTCGACCGTTGAAGCGGATGCTGAGGCGCTGCTTAGCAAAGCAGATATCGCGATGTACCAGGCCAAAACCTCCGGAAAGAATAGGTTTGCCATGTTTCAGCCGCACATGCAGGAGTCGCTGCACGAGCGGCTGCGCCTGGAGACGGACATCACCCGCGCTCTCGCCAATGAGGAGTTCTTTGTCGAGTATCAGCCGATCGTGGACCTTGGCACGCGCAGCCTTCTCGGCGTCGAGGCACTTGTACGCTGGCGACACCCCGAGCTTGGCGTGCTCATGCCAGGCCGGTTCATCCAAGTGGCTGAGGAGTGCGGTCAGATCGTCAAACTTGATCGCTGGGTGCTCAGGCGGGCGTGCCGTGAAATGCGCGCCTGGCGCAGTTCAGTTGCAGGCGGTGCCGACCTGCGGATCGCCGTCAATGTCTCCGGTCGCCACCTGCAGCACGGCGGCCTCGAGCACGACGTCGCGCAGGCACTGAAAGAGTCCGGGCTCGAGCCGAGCAACCTGGTGGTCGAATTCACCGAAAGCACCATCATGCACGACACGGAGGCGAACTTGGAGCGGCTGCAGCGATTAAAGGCGCTCGGCGTTCGCCTCGCGATCGACGATTTCGGCACAGGTTATTCGTCCCTTTCATACCTGCACCGCTTTCCTATCGATATTCTGAAGATCGATCGCTCCTTCGTTTGCCGTCTGACGAGTACCCACAGTGGCCCAGAACTCGCTCGGGCCGTCATCACGCTCGGTGCGGCGCTGGGACTCGATACGGTGGCCGAGGGGGTTGAGCTCGAGGCGCAAGTCGCCGCGCTTCTCGATCTCGGCTGTGTAGCCGGACAGGGCTTCCTCTTTGCGCCGTCCGGTTCGCTCGAGCAACTATCCAAGAGTACGTTCGTCGCGAGGCGCAATGCGCTTTGGACTGCCCAAGCAGCCCGCGAAGATCTTTCGCCGACGGGTCGGTTCAATGCGCTTAAGGGCGTCGGCGGAGCAGCTTAGTTCGGCGGCGGTCACCGTACGCCGCCGACCATCTGGTTATGGTTGCCATCAGATCAAGCTGGTGTGGCGCTTTCCTCCGGGCGCGGTTCAACGATGGGCAGCTTAACTAACTTCTGGCCATTCGCCGCAGAGACCCAGTTGGACAAATTAGGTATTATGCGAAGTAGGATTATAGCAGCCAAGTTAAAATGTCCGCTTTGAGCCAAGTTCAGATGTCCGCCTGGCTGGTGATAACTGCTGATCTGTCGACCCTTGGATGGGTCTGGGAGATCGGCAATGCAGCAGCAAGCCAGGGTGACGGTAACGATGCGGGAGCTGGATCGTTTGAAGTGCATCGAGGCTTTGGTCCAGGGAGATTTAAAGCCGATGTGGGCCGCGGATCGATTGGGACTGACGACTCGGCAGATTCGCCGGCTGGCAAGCCGATATCGGCGCGAAGGACCGATCGGGCTTGTGTCCAGGCGGGCTCATCGGCCAAGTAACAACCACCTGGATTCTGGGCTTGCCGAACAAGTCGTGAGGATCTTGCGCGAGTCCTATGCCGATTTTGACCCAACGCTCGCCGCTGAGAAGCTCGCCGCGCGCCATCACATCGATTTGAGCAAGGAGACGGTGTGCGATTGCAGATGGCCGCGGGTCTGTGGATTCCTCGCAAGCTCCGGCCGCCTAAAGTACAGCAGCCTCGAGCCCGCCGGGCCTGTGTCGGCGAGCTCGTGCAGATCGATGGCTGTGAGCATCGATGGTTCGAGGATAGAGCCGCGATGTGCACCGCGATCGTCTATGTCGATGATGCGACAAGCCGGCTCATGGTCGTGCGCTTCACCGGCGCTGAGTCGACTTTTGCGTATTTCGATGCCACGCGCGGGTACCTCAAACACTACGGCAAGCCGCTGGCTTTCTACAGCGACAAGGCGAGCATCTTTCGGGTCAACCGAGCTGAGGCGATCAGTGGCCCAGGGCACACCCAGTTCGCCCGTGCGCTTTATGAGCTGAACATCGATGGGATCTGCGCCAACACGCCGGCGGCCAAAGGGCGCGTGGAAAGAGCCCATTTGACGCTCCAGGATCGTCTGGTGAAGGAACTTCGGCTGGAGGGTATCTCCAGCATCGAGGCCGCCAATGCGCTGATGCCGCGCTTTATCGCAAGCTACAACGCGCGCTTTGCCAAAGCGCCGCGCGAGTCGCACGATGCGCATCGCGCACTTCGAGCGGATGAGGATCTGGATTTGATCTTTGCGTGGCGGGAGTTGCGCAAGGTCACCAAGGATCTAACGCTGCACTACGAACGCAAGCTCTACCTGCTGGCCGATACGGCTGAGAACCGTCGTTTCATAGGCAAGTACCTGGAGATATTTCAGTATCCGGATGGTCGCATCGAGATCCGTGTGGCCGGTCGGTCACTCCCCTACTCCGTCTACGATAAGCTCGGCTCAGTCGATCAAGGCGCCATCGTCGAGAACAAACGCCTGGGGCACATGCTTCAAATCGCACAGATGGTTCAATCCAAGCGCGACACTCGCGCTGATCGACCCTCCACTGCCCATCGGGCCGATGGCAGCCCGGTGCCTCGAAGCCGTGTGGTCGACAGCAAGCGGCAGCGCGAACTCGGAGTGGATGACCTTCACCAAGCGATGAACACTTACATGGACGACATCAGCGCGAAGTCGGCAGTGCGGAGCAAAGATTCTAGAGCTTCTGCCCGCCTGCGGTGGTCAGACCGCGCTACTTTCCCACAGACACCTAGAGGCAGAAAGCGAGCAAAGATGGTGGCCAGAGCGGACATTTCAACTTAGCCACAGCCTGGACATCTGAACTTAGCTCAGGCAATTATGTTGAGCCTCTACCGCCCCGCTCTCTTACATCTTAGTCACGGCGACGATTTGGGTCTTTGGCAGTACCAAGTCTCCGTGCGACACGGGAATTTGGAATAGCGGCCTCGCAGCTCGGCGCCTCGCTTGCGGCCTCGTAGGCGCGCTTCAACCAGCCAAGTAGCTCGGCATCAATATCCTTTGTATTTCCGACGCGGACCCGATGAGTCACCATCGTATTCCAATCGCTGGCCGCCTCAAATCGTCCGCTCGGTGCTTGACGCTTGAGCTTGAACCCGACCCGAACTTCATGACTTTCTCTATTAGCGCTTGGCACGGGGCGCGCCAAACGCCTTTGGTTCTTTGGTTCCGGCAAAGAGCTCGTCCATCTTCTGCGTCGCCGTCCGCCGGGGTCCCGACTTCGACACGACACCGGCGATGGCCGTCGCATGTTTGTGGTCGAGCCCGAAATCAGATTTTAGCCACGCGACAAGCTCGCCGTGCTCTGTCAGTCCCTTCAGGCTCGCAAGCTTGGCGAGGTCCGCTGGCGTCTTGCTGGTCTTGGCCTTGACAGTGTCAAGGTAGGCTTGAAATGACATAGAGCCTCCTAATGGATCTATCGCCGAAACGGGAAGAGCGTGCGCAGGCGCTCGTCCCGCAAATAGAGGGCGCTCCAAGCAATAAGTCCAAAGTAGACCCCGAATAGGATTGAACTGAACAAGGGGTCCTCAATCCGGACTTTGCTCGCCACCGCACCGCCATAAAAGCCTGTGAGCAGCACCGCGCCCAAAACCGCCGTCCGCGGCACGGCGTACAAAATGGTGCATATCAGAGCAACGACGCCGATTGGCCGAATCGCTGCTACCGGATAGCCAATCTTGGTGGTGGCCTCGACCACATGTGATTCGAGGAAGAGCTTGCCGGCGGCGTCGAAGAGCATGAATAATATCGCGACAATGCTAAGCGCCCAGCCGATGCGCGATCCCGCGTTGGAACGCGTACGAGTTTCCGTATTTGCCGACATACGATGGTCTCCTGTTGTGGTCTGTAGAACTGGACGGTATAGTACTATGCATCGCCTTGTACCATGGCGGGTACGGAACTGTCTAGTACCGCTAAGGAATCATCGATGACATCGAACTTGGAAGGCCGTTCGGTCCGCAAACACCGCCAGATCGTCGAGGCAGCCACATTGATGTTTATCAAGAAGGGCTATGACGGGACGAGCATGGAGGAAATTGCAGTAAAGGCTGGGGTTTCTAAACAGACCGTTTACAAACACTTTGCCGACAAGGAGCGACTGTTTTCGGACATTGTCCTCGCGACGACAGCCCAGATGGATCGGTTGGTGGCTCTGGTGGCTGGTCCATTGGTGGATACGCTAGAGTTAAAGAAGGACCTCACTCTGCTTGGCCGGCAATTTATCACGGCGCTGATGGACCCCCCGGTGCTACGCCTACGCCGCCTGATTATTGCCAATGCTGAACGCATGCCAGAACTCGGCCAAACCTGGTATGAGCAAGGGTTTGAGCGAGTGCTCGCCACTCTGGCGACCTGTTTCGGGGGGCTATCTAGGCGTCATCTTCTGTCCCTAGATGACCCGCTCATCGCCGCCCATCACTTCGTTGGCTTGCTGCTGTGGATCCCGGTGAATCAGGCGATGTTCACCGGGAACGAACAGCCCTACACGAAGCCCGAGCTGGACCGTTATGCCGACGCAGCGGTTGGTGCTTTCTTAGCTGCCTACGGTGTCAACGCCAAGGTGGCTGTAAGAAAATCGTCTCGCTGATCGCCAATCGTCGACGGGAGAACACTGGGCGCCGTCGGTAGTCGCT
>Ga0182024_10012443_pt1 | contig 16835 bp, 13 predicted proteins | sample P32metaG_FD_120480 | JGI IMG/M metagenome (GOLD analysis project Ga0182024, IMG submission 120480) | Permafrost microbial communities from Stordalen Mire, Sweden - P3-2 metaG (Illumina Assembly) | ecosystem: Environmental > Terrestrial > Soil > Wetlands > Permafrost | place: Sweden: Stordalen... | reverse complement strand
GCCAGCGCAAAACATAGTGACGGGAAGTGTCGCTCGAAATCGGTGACGGTCTTGAATTCGGACTGGATCGTTTTAAGGGCGGCGTCGGTGTCCTGTTGCAGTGCGCCAGACACCACTCGATCCAGAGCCAACGATTCAGCGACTCTGGCCAGAATTTCAAGAGAATCCCTTTGCGGTGCCCGCAGGCTAAGGCGGTTCGCAATAGCGTTCACGTCGGAGTTCATCGGCTATGGTTCTCCTCGGCTGCCGCCTCAAACAGATTCATGGAACCGTTCGAAGTCTCCCTTCGTCTGTTGGACGGAGCGACGGGATCGGGTTCAGGAGCCACCGCGGGCGCTTCTGGCAAATTCTTGACCTCTAGGCTGTAGTCATCTCTACCCCATTCGCACCGATTCAAGACCATTTTGGGGATTTTCTTAATAGTCAAATTCGGAAATTGTGAAACATCTTTGACCCTAAAGGCCGAACAGCAGACCAGCAATGATCGGTTCTCGCCCACGTCGTCGCTCAGCTTTTGTAGTTGCTCTCTCGTGAGCGTCTGCGTCGTCACATAGACGAAGTCTCGCTCGGTGGAATATCCGTGTATCCAGTATTCGGTATCGCTTGGGGCATAGGTAAACCCTTCGAATTTGCACATTGCTTCGGCGAGCATCGCGGCGTTGTATTGCCTGCTGATGATCCAGTTTCCAAATTTGTCCTTTTGCAGCAAAGACGATGCGAGACGGTAGCATCGAAAGCCTCCCCCTCCCTTCCACTTCTGCGGCTTGCTGACGCCACCTTGATCTGTTCCGTCAATAACCTGCTTCAATCGCGGAACGATGAGAGTGTGGCAATGGTCACCTAGCTCGACCATAATCCAACGGCGATGCATCTTATGAGCGACAGCACCAGTTGTGCCGGAACCAGCAAAAGAATCGAAAACCAGATCGTTCGGATTGGTAGCAATTGAAATGATTCGTTCCAGAAGGCGCTCCGGTTTTGGCGTAGAAAAAGGCTCATCGTGAGGAAATAGAGTTAGGATTTCTTTCTTTGATTCTTCGGTGTCGCCTACCTCTGACGCTGGCCACCATGTCATCGGAGCAAGCCCAGTCTCCTCGCCTCGGTATTGCTTCACGCGAGGGCGGCCATCTCCGCCTTTTGGGAAGTAAATGCGGTCTTCTTGACGCAGCTTCAAAAAGACTGGCTCTGTTGCTCCCCAGCAGCGCCCCTTGGGCGGCTTCAGTGACACACCCGTGGGAGTCGTGATCGTGTACACCTGATTTTTTCTGAATCCTTGCGCACTAAAGGGAATGGATCGCCAAGGGCCACGAGGGTCGTCGTCTGGATTGCCATAGCCGCTATCGCTGGCACCTAGACGATTTCGAACATCCTTCCATTCTTGGGGGCCAAGTGGCGCATAAACTAGGACATGATCGTGCGCTGATCCAATCGCCGCTCGATTTTCCCGCGACGTGCGCTTCTGCCAAACGACGTTTGCAACGAAGGCCGACCTCCCAAAGACTTCGTCGCACAGAACTTTCAAATAGTGGCATTCATTGTCATCAATTGTGATCCATATCGATCCGTCAGCAGAAAGCAATCGCTTGAGAATTTCCAAACGATCCCTGATAAGAGAGAGCCAAATTGAATGTTCCACGCCGTCATCGTAGTGAGTGAATGCTGATCCGGTGTTGTATGGAGGGTCGATGAATATGCATTTGATCTTCCCAGAAAGCTCCTGTTCTAGCGCCTTCAGGGCGAGAAGATTGTCGCCGCAAATCAGACGGTTATCGAAAATGTCATCCTCCGATATCCGTGACTTTGCATGGTAGGACTTTGTCGCATCCTCCAGCAGGATGCGTGGCTCCAGTCGCGGGCGATTCTCCTTGCCGATCCACGTCAATTCCAACTTCGTTGTCTTACTCATGGCTTCTACTCAATCCATTCCTAAGCAAGCGACCACCGCACGGTGAAGATCGGGGTTTCCTTGCAATCCTGCTGAAGCTTTTTCTCTATTGTCTCGATCAGGTCTTGCCGTTGTTTGTCGATTCTGTCTTGAGCGTCGAACAGTTCTCGCCGCTTGCGAGTACGTGCTGCGTCAAGTTCCCGCACCTGCTTTTGAATCGAAAGCTTCTCGGCCAACGCAGGTGCGATCTGTGCGGAACGCCTTGCCTCACGAATCTGCCTATCGAGTTCCTTCAACTCATACTCCAACCCAACCTTGAGATCATCTGACCAGCGATCCAGCTTATCCAACTCCAACTCGAAAAAAGAAGCGTTTCGTTCAGTCAAGGTCGCCAGCAGTTCGTTCTTCTGCCTCTGCAATCCATCTTCCAGCGCAGCTTGCAGGCTTGTGGGCACGGCGTCTTCCTTGACTGGGGTTCCTGCTGCGTTCAGCGAAAAGAAGCGTCGGCACTGCTCAACGTCCACTATCGTCCCGTCGTCAGTCACGCCGCTTAGCAGCACGAAATCCTCGGTTTCGAGCGCCGTCATGGTCTGACAGGCGACGCTGATGTATCCGCTCTTTCCAATTAGGGATTCGAGGATAGAGATTTTCTTGCCGGAATGGGAATAGTCGAATGACAAACTCTGCGGATCGGGCGTGAGGGCTTTGCACCGCTCGACGATCTTCTGCGCCAGCGGGTGACCCGGACGATAGAGGTTGGCGTCATCGACATTCTGTCCGCTGCGATACGGGCCGGGATGAATCTGCTCTTCGGGAAATGGGTTTTTGATAAGAGTGAATCCGGGTTGCCCATCCTCGAACTTGGCGTAGGGCTGGAGATAAAAGCGTGTCAGTTCCCACAGCCAATGGTCGAACTTGTTCTTGACCTCGTTGCTCTCACGCTGATTGATGCGAAGCTTTTCGTGAACCTCTTCATCGAAGTTTTCCAGAAGCTTTTGACGGGTCTGCTTGATCCGCTCGTCGATCTGTAGCTCCATCTCGCCCTGTAGCTGGTCGAAATTGAACTGGATTTGTTCCTCAGTCCGGCATTTCTGATAGATGTCGGCAATGCGCTTTTCGAAGTCGAGTCCAGACCCGATGCTACCCAGCACTTCGTCGCTTGCTCCGAAGACGCCGCTGAAGAGTTTGAACTTCTCGTCGAGAAGCTGGTAGACGCGCTGGTCGGCTGCGTTCTTCTTGTTTAGGAAATTAACGACGACAACATCGTGCTTCTGACCGTAACGGTGGCATCGCCCGATGCGCTGCTCGATGCGCTGGGGGTTCCACGGCAGATCGTAGTTGATGACCAACGAGCAGAACTGAAGATTGATCCCCTCAGCGGCCGCTTCGGTGGCGATCATGATTATCGCTTCGTCGTGGAAATACTCGACTAGCGCAGCCCGCATGTCGGCGGTCTTGGAGCCAGAAATGTGATCGGTGCCTGCGTGCTTCTTTAGCCAGCTTTGGTAAATTTCCTTCGACTTGGGATCGTTGTTGGAACCATTGAACAAGACAACTTTGCCTTTGTAGTGGGCGATTGATTCAAGAATGGAGCGGACGTATTCCTGAGTCCGGGTGGACTCGGTAAAGATGATTGCTTTTTCTCTGCCGCCTTTACTCTTAGCTTCCGCAAGTCCGCGCTTCAGGGCTGTTTGGAGCCGTTCTCCTTTGGAGTTCTTCGCAATCGAGTTCGCCACTTCCGTAAACAGTCGAAGCGACTTTATCTCTTCCGCCACTTGTTCTAACTGCTCCGCGCTGAGGATTCGTGGGTCGGATTTCTTGTCGGTTTCGTTCTCGTCGTCCTCCTCTTCCCATTCATCCTCAAGTTCTTCAAAGCTCTCGAACGTTTCGGCAACCTCTTGGGGCGGCTCCACGACGGGTTTCTGCGCGTCTGCGGCCTTTTCCAGCTTGTCCGCCAGCCCCTTCAGCGTTCCGGCAATTGCGAATGTCGATGAAGCTAAGAGCCGTCTGAGTATAAGAGTCATCAACTGGCGCTGACTTGCTGGAAGAGCATAGAGGTTCTGACGTTGCAGGTAATCGGAGACGAGATTGTAGAGCTTCTGTTCCGGCTCACTGGGGATGAACTCCTCCACCAATGCGATGCGGTTGGTAAACGGAATATATTCCAACACCTGACGCCGCAACGTCCGCTGGCAGATTGGCTTCAGGCGGTCACGCAGTGACCGAAAGTCGCCATCGGTCTCCAACCGTGAGAACTGACTCCGAAAGCTCTTGATGTCCCCGAAAATGTGCTCGTCAATGATGCTGACCAATCCGAAGAGTTCGAGGAGAGAGTTCTGGAGTGGGGTTGCCGTCAGGAGCAACTTGTCGAACGGTGCAAGAGCACCTTTGATAGCATTGCCGATCTTGTTGGTTGGCTTGTAGACGTTTCGCAACCGATGCGCTTCGTCAAGCACCGCGAGGTTCCATGCGACCTGACGGATGTACGGCTCTTTGGAGCGGGCGAACTGGTACGAACAGATGACGATCTCGGAGCGGTTAAACGGGTTCAGATTCCCCTCTCGAATCTGCTCGTTGAAGGTCTTGGTCTCCAAAATCACCGAGGGCAGGAAGAATTTGTCCGAAAGCTCCTGATGCCACTGCTTACGAAGGCTGGCCGGGACGATGATGAGAATCTTCCGTTTCCGTTCGGCCCATCTCTGGGATAGGAGAATCCCTGCCTCAATCGTCTTTCCGAGACCGACTTCGTCGGCGAGGATCGCCCCTTTGGACAGTGGGGAACGGAAAGCAAACAGCGCAGCTTCGACCTGATGGGGGTTCAGGTCAACTTGAGCGTCAGCAAGGGAGGCGGCCAGCTTCTCCATGCTGTCCGAGGCGCACCGTTTTGTCAGTTCGTACGCAAAATACTTCGCGTGATATGCAGTGCTCATCGTGGGGTGAAAAGCAATGATACATCCAGAGTTTGCGTCCCCCCTCAAGGCGCAGCGTGACCGCCTCTATTTATCACAAAAGCGAGGCTTAATTCGCGATTGATTGGCGCTTTTTGGAATTCTGAACACAGCGGAGCCAGACGGTTGGAAGCCGAACGCCTAGTTAAAGGTAACGCGGATTAGCGAATAATCTTTGGTTTTCGCATCGCCTCATCAGTCTCAATTGTTGTCGCACCCAGCGAGTTTTTGCTTGATGTTTGCCCTGATAAACGCAGAAAAGGCTGAGATGCCATCAGGACACCCCAGCCCCTCCTCAGAGTTCGACGAGATCAATCCCGTTTCACCCAGATGGTTGTAGATGCACAACCCGTCGTAAGACCCATATTTTGGCGGATTGCTTGGGCATAGTCAAGTCACGACGGAGTGGCCCCGGAGGGACTCGAACCCCCGACCTCCACCTTACGACGGGCGCGCTCTATCCATCTGAGCTACGGGGCCATTCAGTCCCGATTGTACTCGACGGCACTTATTACGCAAAGCTGGACAGAGATTACGACAAGCTAGAAGTAAAGAGGTTATTTCAAAGCTAGTATGTCCTTATAGAGCCTTTTTAGATGCTCTTCGGACATGTCCACAATGGGCTCGTACATGAAGGAATTTAGGTGAATGTTTTCCGGAGTCATAAGTACGACGCTTCGCAGAGTCTTGATCGCTTCTTCTTTCTTGGGAAACTTCTGTTCAAATCTGTCGAGCAGTTCCGTGGTTTGATTTCTTTCAATAGCATCCACGAATGCCTGATCCGCAATCTTGGCCACCATAAACCGTTCGGCAGTCATGCGGATTGCGATTGCGAGGACTATCTTTTGTTCGAATCTAGCGCCGCCGTTTAGACACGTCTTCGCCTCGTCGCAAATGATTTCTATTACTGGCTTCTGACTAGCCGGAGGCGCGACTGCCGGAGCACCAAACACGCGAACATAAATCTCGTTCAGCGTGTCCTCTAAGATGCCGGGTGTATCCGCCTTCCAATGCAGCAGCGAAGTGAGCGTGACATAATCTGGATCGGTCGCTCCTTTTGTGTACTCGATGATATTTCGAGTGAAAGTAATGGCTGCGATTTTCTTGCTTTGATCGGTAAAAAAGTGAGGTTTCCAATCCTTCACAAAGACGTTTTGAACGCCCTTCGCTTTCTGGAATGAGACTCCATCGCCGCTCTTGGTCACCATCAGGCAATGGTCGGATCGCAGGGATGGCCACAGCCGGGCCTTGAGTGTGCGAAAGAAATCAAAGTTGTGTGTGAGAATGATCTGCCTGAAGTTTGGCTCTGCTGTAATGTCCTTCAAATACTGGATGATGGCATACTTGTTTCTATAGTCGAACGAGTCCGCCACGTCATCGACCACAAATAAAGTCTCCTGCTTCGTTTTTCGGCGCATCTCCACTTCAAACATTATGTTGAGAACGTAAAGAGCCTTCTTCTCTCCCTGACTGAGCGCCTGTAGAAGTGTCGCCCGCTCCACTGGGACGTGGCCTCCAGCGTCCTCAAAAATGAATTCGAGGCTGAGAATAGGCTCATCGCCAAGAATTACCGCCTCACGGTTTTTTCCTCTCAATTTGTAAGGAACGACAAAGCGTTCGTTGAACAGATCTATTACGTTTTCCCAGAGCGTTCTTTCCTTGGTCGCCTGATCTACGATCTTCTGTTTTTTATCCGCCGCCGCCTGATCTTTCGCTATCAAATCAGTCAACAAGGCACTGTGAACCTTAAGATAGGATTTCCAAATATCCTCCTTAAACGTCGCCATATTGGCCAGATGGGGCAACAACGCTTCGTTGCTCGTCAGGTAAGTTTGGAAATCGCGTACAGTCGCGTTCTTGGTAATAAGCTTTTCAAGTTCGGCGAATTTCTTCTTCAAATCCTTGTCTTTGGTGATTGCGTCTTTCTCTTTTGCAATCATTTCTTCCAGTTGCTTCAGGGTGTTGATTTCCACCTTCTTGCCATTGTTGAAGCTGACGGAATGCTTGGCATCAAAGAATCCATTGTCGGCCAAACTTTTCGCAATCGTCGCCGCATTGTAGTACTCGAAAATCCCCTTCTTGAAATAGGTGGATGCGGCGAGCAGTTCGTTATATCGAGTGATGTATTCTGCAATCGCCGTCTTGAAATCCTTGGTATTGAGAAACGATATAACCTTGTCATCAAATATGGTGTCGTACTTCACGTCTGCAAATGGAGCATCTTTCTGGCGGAGGACTTCGTCTTTGATCCGCATGAGTGCTGGGAGGAATTTATTGTCGGCTGATGTGAACGCGGAGGATATTTCCTTTTCCAAATCCTTTTTCGACCCCGATTGCGTCTTCAGGGCTTGCAGCAAGGAATCCTTGGATCGTTCGATGTCGAGATGAAGTTGCTCATATTCCTTTCGCAACTTATCGTTTACCAGCAGCAACGAAGTCCTCTCGTCGTGACTGAATACCTCATCGTAGGGTGGAAGAACGAGAACACTTTGCGGAGACAGGTCGGCACCGTTTTCGTCCGTAATTTTCCTCACGGAGACGCGGGCAGGGAATATCCGATCCTTTGAAGCAACACCTTGGGATATGTCCTTGAAGGTTTGCGCCAAGGAAGACTTCATCGAACCATTCGGCGCATAAATCGCATACACGGACTCCGCCGAAAAGTCGAACTGGTATTGGAGCTTCTTAATCCCGTAGCAGTTTTCTAGATCAACATTGATCTGCTTCATGTTCAGATACGCCAGAAACTTGTGCGATTCAATACGCGGCAGTCCCTTGGCTTGATCCCGAGATTCTGAAAATCTCCATCGTGACAACAAAACAGGTGACAGTCGCCACAGACATCGAAGAAATCCGAATCGTCCGAGCGACCTCTTGCATGGTGTCGTTGGGTTTTGTATCGAGTTTGACCGCAGCAGTCGCAGCGCCGCCGCCGTGGAATTGTCCGCGAAAAGCTAACGCGCGGGCCATCGAACGGGCAACTCGACCGATTGTGCCCAGAGCGACCGCAGACACCGCACGTGCGTGGAGCGGGTTCGGAGTCTGACAAGGCGGCAAGGAACGCAACACCAGCGCCGATGAGGAAAAGAGTCCCCCACGGATTGTTGTTGGCGGGCGGTTCACGATTAATGGAATAATACACGGCACAGCCCCTACAGGATTGTACCTTGATTCTATGCCCAGCCCCACTCTGATCCCGGAGCTTGTTCCCAGCCCGTTGTTTCACAAGAGTGTCCACGATCTATTCAATAATGACAGACGATGGAGGCGCATCCGTGATGCCACCCGTGCCAAGGTCGATAGCAGATGTTCCGCATGTGCCACACAAAACAACCCCCATTGCAATGAGGTATGGAACTACCGTGATGCCGGAGCCATCGGAGTGGCGGAACTGATTGCATTTGAAATTCTGTGTCGCGACTGCCACAACGCTCACCACATAGGCCGCATCATTGCCCTGCGGGATAGAGCCATCCTCGACACCGTCTTCGCTCACTTGGCCAAGGTCAACGGAATTTCACCCAAAGAGACAGTGGCATTGGTTGATGCTGCTCTAAAGACCCACACCAAACGCAGCAAGAAGTCGTGGACGATGACAGTGGCTCCCGAACTGCTGGCGATGTATCCAGACCTAATGGTCGTTAATACCGGAAAGACCGTGGTTTATCGCCCGAAACAGTGAGACAATGCACACCGAAGGGGTCGGGGCGGGATTCGCGTTGTGCCCCATCCGACCGCTGAATCCCGCTCATGAACATGCCGAAACCAGAACTCACAACCACGGTGACCTATCGCTCCGGCACCAACGAGGCGCTCGGAGCAGGATGGGATGCGATGCAGGTTCTTGCCCGCCGCGAGGATGGGGAACGGAACTCTTTCATGATCGCTCGTGACGCGGGTGGAAAGATAATCCGCAAGACCGACATCATGCTCGACCGATGGGAAGTAGTCACCGACGAAGAAGACCTGCGACATTTCCAGTATTGCTTTGACGAAAGAGACAGACTGGCACCAGAGGCGGCTGCGAATATGGAAAAAGCAAAAGACCCTTGCAACTGTGGGCACCCATTCTCCGCGCACACCAGAGACACACATGAGACGGGTGCGATGAAGGTGGACGAGGCGTTACTGCCAGAGAAGAAGTACGACATCTTTTCAGATGGAAAGGCTGGGGAATCTGGATGTACCGAGTGCGATTGCTCCCAGTGGAAACCTGCCGGGTACTAGCTGCTGCCTAATACCTTCTAACGTTCTGGCTGAACTCAATAAAAACTAGTTTGTCCTACGCCAGCAATCCAGTCGCGATGTTGGCCCATTCCATATCGAGTGGCTCCCGGCGAAGGGGCTTGCGTGCTCGACGATACCAGTACGCAGCGTTATCCTGATCTCCTTCTTTGCGATGCAGGTAGGCATGCACCCACTCCGGGCAGCTAAAATCCCCGCAGAGTCGCGACGGGAGGGCGTGGTTGCGCTTGTTTGAGCAGAACAGCACGTTCGGCGAACACAATCCAAGCCTCTGAAAAAGTGATAGCAGCCGCTTTTCCGCTCGCAATGTAGCTCTGTACCTGCTCATCATCAATAAACGAAGATGCACTTATGACAAGAGCAGTTTGAGCTTTCAGTATCAGAGGATATTTGTCTTGCTCTTTGAGGCGGATGGATTCCTCGATCAGCCGTTCGTCTGAGGGTGTCCACGCAGTGCGGTGTACACGGACGGTCAAATCTTTCGCTGGGTGGACGCTCACACGGCGCACAAATTTGTGAAGAGTAGGCGAGAACTCGGCAATCTCTCTCCATTCCAGCGACCACTCTTCTTTCAATTTGTTTTGAACCATTAAATTCGCACATTGGGTTACAGCCGCCTTCGGAATCTTGCGCAGAAGACCTTCCTTGCCAAGACTGATACCTACTGTGCAATGCTGTAGTCCGCGTTCCGCAAAAGCAGTTGCCAAGCGGTTTCGGAGAGACTCGACGTTCTTAATATGACTTCTCAATTCAAGGTGTTTGTTCGATGGAGCCGTGACAACCTGAATCCGATACGGTGGGTAGGCATCAGACTTGCTGAAGAGTTCGACATCTATCGGTTCATTTCTGTTTTCGAGGTAGTAGACGGGGTCTCTGGCGTAAAAATCAGTGGCGTCTCTTCGGTTCATTTCTCGCGCGACATACAGGCAGATTCGGACTTCCTCCGCTTTTTCTTCAAGCTGTCTAGCATTGAATGTCTTTTGGGGCACGTTGTTCTCCCGTCGGGTCTATTCCAGCAGAGCCGTCGCGATGCTGATCCACTCCGCATCAAGCGACTCTCGGCAAACGAGCTTGCCAGCGCGACTGTACCAATAGGCTGCGTTGCCCTGATCGCCTTCCTTTCGATGCAAGTAGGCGTGAACCCACGAACCATCCTTGCATTCGTCCTGCTGGGCAGATGCGGGTGTAGAGAGCCTACTTCGGCGCATAAACCCCAGATACGGATTTGCCTTCTTCGATTGCCCTGCAAATCATGTGGGCATCCACACGAGATAGCCCAATATCCTCCAAAAACTCATGCAATTTGCTGTGCGCTTGCGGGTGGTCTTTGTCTGTGGTCGAGAACGTTTGGGTTACAGCCTTACCCTCCCGCGAAACGCTAACATCAGTTCCATTCACTTCAAGGTCATAACGAACCTTCGGCCATACCACGGGCACAGCGGGTGGTGGCGGGTCACCCTCTTCCATTGAGAAGCCCATCGGAATGTTGCCGTACAATCCGGCAGCCATGAAAAGGCTTCGTAAGGAAAGCATGTGCGCGCTTGGCTGCTGCGCGAGTACAGAAAGCAGATGCTTCTGCGGGTCTAAATCACGAACCGCGTAGTGATGCGGATGATTGCTGAAGATAATCATGCAATAAGGGTCCACACCATCATGGTGCTCCTTTACTCTGTCCAACAGAATCCGCATAGGCCGAGATAAAGTATTCCCCGCTTGCCGCCCCAACACCCTTTCCGCCCATTTGAATTGCAGATTAGTGTCCACAAAAATCACAAGCGGATGATTTGGCTTCTTTGCCACCGCATCATTGATTAGGTGCTCAAACCGTAACCGTGGTTTTTCTTCTGGTGTGCCCGGCATCGCTAGTACGCCAGCGCGGTGACTACTTTTCGCTTCGATAGATAGAAGCTGTCCCGTTGCTGCATGCCTAGCGGTGAATTCTGCGTGGCGGCTGCTCCCATCTTTCTCGTTTTCATGTTCCACCGTGAAACCAGCCCGATAACAGGTTGCCTCCGCGAACAGTTCATGGCGCGCACCCTGAAACAGTTCCCGGTTTTTCAGTCGTTGTAGGAATTCATCATCAAGCCCGCCGTTGTCGTCCACCACGTAAAGGTCGTAAGCGAAGCAGTTATATGCGGCAAACGCACCACAAGGCAGCGCTACCCGGCTTCCATCAGGTTGAGCTGGCTGCGCATTCATGTATGCTCCGCCGACCGCTCGCCACGTTATGATCGGATGGCGCTCCGCTTCTGGCTTCGCTGATTCTGCTCTGCACCATTCCAGACCAAGAACTTGAGGCGCGTAATCACGGAGAAAATCTGGAAAGAATTTCCATTTGTCCGAATGGTAAAATCTATTGCGCACCACAACTAAGCGCTGGCCTTGGTGCACCACCGACATTTGCGGCCTAATTTGGCCAAAACGAGCCACACGTTCCTGCTCCTTACGCTGCTTTTCTTCAAACACTTTCGTTGCTTTCTCGCGTAATTCTGGTGGCGCTTCCTTCCACACCATGCCATCTTTCGACGCCATAATTCTTCCTTCCATTGGCTCGTGCCGAGGCTGGGCTTTCGGCAAACAACACTTCTTGAATTTCAACCCGCTTCCGCAACTGCAAGGGTCATTGCGGTCAAGCTTCCATGGTCGGCTCATCTTTGAATCCCACTAGGGTTGCAAGGCCACCGCCGATCAATTTCAGCCATGATGTGCTCAGCCCACCTAATTGCATCGTCGATTGCGCTCACGGTGGCAGGAACCCTCTTTGCGCCGTCGTACTGAGCCAGCTTCCGCGCTGCGAGAATGCTCGCAGCGATCAGCAACACGCGCTTGCGACCTTCGTCCACGGTGTTCAGTCTAGCACATTCGCCATTTGTTCGCCTAAGTGAGCGGCGTCGGGATCGCATGGAGGACGGCTGGCAATTGGAGGAAGGTCTCCGAGGCTGGAGCATGATCACAGGCATGTTTCTAGGTGGTCACAAAGGCCAAAAACGGGACTAGGACACATCGACTGAGGCAGAGCCTCACCTGCAAGCCGAGGCTCCGCAGAAATCGGCTCGCTGATCGGGGGTGGGGCGATGACAGGCAGGCGGCAGTGCAGGGGCAGCGCCCCAATACCAAAATGCGATAATCGGGGCGCGAGGTTTCGGCATGAAGCGCAGGCTGGGGTACAAGGGCTACGTTATCGTGGCACGATCTTGCGAACTACAGGATGGGGGATTGTCTGCCGAGGTGTCCATTCAGGAACACGATGCGGATGGGTTCACGGAAACTGAGTTCTACCTGCCCGACACTTTCCCACGCAGGAGTCCGCGATTGAGGCAGGAATTCAGGCTGGACGACAGAAGATTGATGTGGGGTTTGAGCGGGGATCAGCAGTCGTGAACGGGTGAACAGGGCGTCAATACAAAGGCGGACACGGACATCAGAGACGAAGAGTACGAGGGCACGGAAACACGTGAGATCAGCGTTCCCCAGAAAACTTGAGCAAGACTTGAGCAAAGAATCGGGGAAAAATCGACTGGATTTCAGGGATTAGAGTTACTGGGGCAGCGAGTGGATTGGCTCAACCCATTGAAACCAAATGGAGAATTTGGTTGCGGGGGGTGGATTTGAACCACCGACCTTTGGGTTATGAGCCCAACGAGCTACCAGACTGCTCCACCCCGCACTTCGATCATAATCAATGCCATCGCCACCGTCAAACCGCAGAAGGATTTTGTGGAGTGATGCAGCTTTTAATTGTCATCCTGAACCAGCGCTTTTTGCGCAGTGAAGGATCCGGGCGAGCCGCGCGATGGGTCGCGTTCTTTGCGACCCATTAATCGCGCGTTTGGCTCGCTTCTTTATCAAGCGCTCCGCTTTTACTTTCTCCCCATCATCAGCCACCAGGCCTCGCGAAACTTCTCAAACATCGCTCCCTTCTTGCTTCCATCCGGATAGAACCACAAATTCTTCCGCGGAACAAACGCCCTAACCGGAACCACATACCAAATGTCCCGCGACACAATGTAACCAATCAGCACGTCAATATCTTTCGCCGTCAACCCAACAATCTTCCGCCCCACATACAGAAGGAAGAAGAAAGGCCCCACTCTCGCGAGCGGGGCCTTTGATCCAAGCTAGAAGCTAAGAGCTAGTAGGCTGTTTTTAGTACATGCCTTCCATACCGCCGCCGCCGTGTCCGCCGCCGCCCATGGGAGCTTCCTTCTTTTCCGGAATCTCCGCGACGAGCGCTTCGGTGGTCAGCATCAGGGATGCGATCGAGCCGGCGTTGGTGAGTGCGGTGCGCACTACCTTCGTCGGATCGAGCACGCCTGCCTTGACCAGATCCTCATACTCGTTGGTCAGGGCGTTGAAGCCGTAGTTGCTGTCCTTGTTGTCGAGCACCTTGCCGAGGACGACCGCGCCTTCTTCGCCGGCGTTCTCGACGATTTGACGCATCGGCTCTTGCAGGGCGCGCTTCACGATGTTGACACCGATCTGCTCATCGCCTTCGAGCTTCAGCTTGTCGAGGGCCGCGACGCAACGCGCCAGTGCCACTCCGCCGCCGGGGACAATTCCTTCTTCCACGGCTGCGCGAGTTGCATGCATGGCGTCTTCCACGCGGGCTTTCTTTTCCTTCATTTCGGTTTCGGTAGCGGCGCCGACTTTGATTACGGCTACGCCACCGACCAGCTTCGCCAACCGCTCCTGCAACTTCTCGCGGTCGTAGTCGCTGGTGGTCTTGTCGATCTGGCTGCGAATTTCTTTCACGCGGCCTTCGATTTCCGAGTGCTTGCCCTTGCCTTCGACCAGGGTGGTGTTGTCCTTGTCGATGGTGATCTTCTTGACCTGGCCGAGATCGCTGATCTGCACGTTCTCGAGCTTGATGCCGAGATCTTCCGTGATGGCCTTGCCACCCGTGAGGATCGCGATATCTTGCAGCATCGCCTTGCGGCGATCGCCGAAGCCGGGAGCCTTAACGGCCGCGACTTGCAGCGTTCCACGCAGCTTATTCACGACGAGCGTGGCTAGCGCTTCACCCTCAACATCTTCCGCGATGATGAGCAACGGCTTGCCGCCCTTGGCAATCTGCTCAAGCAGCGGGAGAAGATCCTTCATGGAGCTGATCTTCTTCTCGTTGATCAGAATGTAAGCATTCTCGAGTGCAACTTCCATGCGCTCGGGATCGGTAACGAAGTAAGGAGAGAGATAACCGCGGTCGAACTGCATCCCTTCGACGACTTCCAACTGCGTCTCCAGCGTCTTCGATTCTTCAACAGTGATGACGCCATCCTTGCCGACCTTCTTCATGGCTTCGGCAATGATGTGTCCAATAGTCTCATCGTTGTTCGCGGAAATGGTGCCTACCTGGGCTATCATTTCGCCGGAGACGGGCTTGGAGAACTTATCGAGTTCGCCTTTGGCGCGCTCGCCGGTTTTCTTGTCGAACACGCCGCATACGAGCGAGACGGCTTTCTCGATGCCGCGCTTCATGGCCATTGGATTGGCGCCGGCAGCAACCGTCTTCACGCCTTCGCGATAAATTGCTTGGGCCAAGACCGTTGCCGTCGTTGTGCCGTCGCCGGCTACGTCGGAGGTTTTGCTGGCTACTTCGCGAACCATCTGGGCGCCCATGTTTTCGAGGCCGTCCTTGAGTTCGATTTCTTTGGCTACGGTAACGCCGTCTTTGGTGATGGTCGGCGAACCGAATTTCTTTTCGATTACTACGTTGCGGCCTTTGGGGCCGAGGGTCACTTTTACAGCGTCGGCTAGAAGATTTACGCCGCGCAGGATTGCCTGGCGGGACTCTTCGCCGTGAACGATTTGTTTTGCCATGATTCTTTTCTCCTTCAGAGTATGGAAATCCTTAACCGCTAAGGGCACGAAGGATCACTAAGGAAAACCTTTGGCCCATCTGATGCTTGTGCCTGACTATTTGCGGGCGCCGGCCAGTTCTTTCTTGCTCGAGTTGGCCGTGCTGGAGGCGCCGGTCAGGATGCCGAGGACTTCTTCTTCTTTCATGATGATGAAGTCTTCGCCATCAATCTTGATCTCGGTGCCGGAGTACTTGCCGAACAGGATGCGGTCGCCCTCTTTAACTGCCAGAGGGAACGTCTTGCCCTCGTCGTTGGTGCGGCCTTTGCCGGTGGAAATGACTTCGCCTTCCTGCGGCTTGTCCTTGGCGCTGTCGGGGATAATGATGCCGCCTCGGGTGGTGGAAGCTTCTTCCACGCGACGAACCAGAATGCGGTCATGTAGTGGGCTGAATTTTGCCATGTGCAACTCCTTTCAGGGGTTGGGTAGTGCGGTTAAGGTTACGTAAACCTATGAATTGTTATGGGTTAGGGAGTGCTGTTAGCAGTCTCGCCTATCGAGTGCTAATTATAAGGAGTGGAGTTGAGAGTTGTCAAGCGGGTGGCATGGCCACCGGTTAGTGGTCGGTTGTTCCGCCAGAGTCAGAGGTACGGGCGGCGGTGTTCGCCGTCCCTCAGGGCTGAAGCCGCATTCTTGTTGGCCTCTTGCGGCACCGATCTTGCTAGCGGCGGGTTCAAGTCCTTGCATTGTGGCATGATGGCCTATGAGTAAACGATCTACTAGGATTGCAAAACGTGCCGAGTTCGAGAATTCGCTGAAGGAAGTGGAGGAGAAGCTGCGATCCCGACGCGGAAACAAGTCGGCGGCAATTACTCCCGAGTCGACCGGGCGGTCCAAGCGACCGGATGGCGAGAACGAGGACGCCGAGACGAACAAGCCAGGAAAAGAAAATAGTGAGTTGGCAAAGCGCTTAAGTGCCGGTGAGAAGGTCAAGGGCTAGTCAAAAGCGGCGGACGAGGGCGTCCGCCCTACACGCACTGAACGTCAGCCTCGTGATCTCGCTCGCGGGCTTGCAAAAAGTTTGGTACTCGGGCAACCTCATTAACCATGATGCGAGCGAATGGCTGGAACAGTCCTTTTACTTCTTCTTTTTTTATCTTCTCTTTTGTCATCCTGACGGCGGCGGTGGCGTTTTCGCAGGCGGAGCCTGGGCCGGAGGAGGGTGGGCATGAGGTGCAGGTTTGGAGCGGCGGCGGGTATTCGGTGCCGGGCGGGACTTCGAACACTGGGATTTCCGATGTAGGGCTGCGTTATGGGTGGGTGATTACCGGAGCGCACCTGCCGGGATTTTTGCGGGGGCGATTTGAGTATGTCGTGGATGCAGAGCCGGCGTATTTGATTTCTCAGCCGGCGAATACGGCGTACGGAGTGGGATTTAATCCGTTTGGGCTGAAGTGGGATTTCGTGCGGCGGGGACGGCTATCTCCTTTTTTTGAGCTTAGTGGAGGGACGCTGTTCACGAACAACGATGTTCCGGCAAATACGAACACGGTGAACTTTACGTCTGCGGCGGCGCTGGGGACGCATGTGCTGGGCGCGAAATATAACTGGAGCGTGGAAGTACGGTATCTGCATATTTCGAATGCGGGGCTGGCTACGCCGAATCCGGGCCTGAATACGGTGCAGGTGCGGGTAGGAGTGGGGAGATTTTGGAGGAAGTAGGGAGTGTGGTGGCTTAGTGGTACAGAGCGGGCGCATCCTGACAAAACAGACCGGGCGGATTCCTGACACTGTAATCGATTTGCGAAGGCGTGTAGAAAAACGGCATGCCTTGGAAGGCGAGGAGTGTAAGGGAAGAGAAGGTACGGTTTGTCTTTGAGTACGAACAGGATGAGCGGTCGATGACGGAGCTGTGGCAGTGCTACGGCATCGCGCGGGAAACCGGGTACGTGTGGTTGCGG
>Ga0182024_10012442_pt1 | contig 16835 bp, 18 predicted proteins | sample P32metaG_FD_120480 | JGI IMG/M metagenome (GOLD analysis project Ga0182024, IMG submission 120480) | Permafrost microbial communities from Stordalen Mire, Sweden - P3-2 metaG (Illumina Assembly) | ecosystem: Environmental > Terrestrial > Soil > Wetlands > Permafrost | place: Sweden: Stordalen... | reverse complement strand
TAGCTTGCTCTAAGGAACCTGACAATCGCTGTGAGCAGTATCACATTCCCGACAGTCTTGAATTTAAGCACTCCTGTGACGCGAATCACAGATACGGGTTGGCACACGGGTGCAAGCTATTACCTGACTGACTGGTCAGTTAGAAAGCCGGAAGCAAAGAAAGATAGGCAAATGGCCGCCGTTAAAAAGCTCGTCCGTAGACGTACAGAAAAAGTGCAGCGAAGAGAGCAGATCTTGACCGCCGCCTTGGAAGAGTTCTCTGTTAACGGATACGAGGCTACGCGCCTCGACGATGTCGCCACACGAGCAGAAATTTCCAAGGGGACAATCTTTCTGCATTTTAAAAGTAAACGGGTACTTTTTCGGGCAGTTTTGCGTGCCTCCATTCGACCTGTATTTACAGGGTTTGATGCGTTTCTCCAGGGCTTCACCGGCACCGCTGAGGTCCTGCTCAGCGACTTGCTGTCGCGTCAATATCAGGAGATTGTCAGCAATAAGCGAGCCCGCTCGCTCTTTAGACTGCTGATCGCCGAGGGAGGGAAATTTCCCGAGCTCGCCCAAATGTACTACCGGGAAATCATAGATCCCGGCGCGTCCGCTCTCGGGCTTGTGATGGATCGCGGTGTCGCGTCGGGAGAATTTCAGACAACCGAAATTCGTAAGTTTCCCCAAATGATGGCTGCGCCGGCAGCTCTCGCCGTCGTGTGGATTCTGGTATTCGGCGAGCGTCCTGACTTCGACCTTGAAGCTTACCAACAGGTCCATCTCAACTTCGTTCTTCGTGCACTCCGTAACAGCAATCGGAGAATTCCCGCGAAACCCGTAGATTCTGCCCGTGCGGGAGAAGCATGATGACCCCGATCTGGAGGCGCATAGTAGATCTCTCTCTGTTCCTGGTCGTCTCCGTCGCATTCGCTGGGGCACAGAACTCTCCTCGGCAGTTGACCCTCAGGGATACCGTTGATCTGGCCCTCAAGCAGAACGTCGATGTTCGAGTCTCTGCGACCCAGGTCACAGAAGCGGAAGGAACACGTACAAGACGCCTCGCGGCATTGCTACCTCATGCCAGCGCAGCCACGTCGGCAAACTTAGTGAAAAACAATCTCAGTATCGAAGGAATTTCTTTTCCAGGAATTCCGATGACTGTCGGCCCTTTTGCCTACTATGACTTTCGCATCTTTGGATCGCAAACCGTGATCGATCGTCAAGCGCTTCACACTTGGAAGGCGAGCGAGAGGCAGGAAGAAGCCACACGGCTGAGCTATCAGGATACCCGTGACTTGGTGGTTCGCGAAGCCGCTGGTCTTTATCTGCAATCCGAAACGGCAGCGGCAGAGGTCGAAGCGGCTCAATCGCGAGTGGAAACCTCTCGAACCCTCGAAAAGTTAGCCGTGGATCAACACGACCAGGGCCTCGCAACGGGCATCGACGTGGTTCGGTCGCAGGTGCAACTGGCGCGCGACCAACAGGCTCTGCTGGTTGCCCAGAACAACTATCAAACATCGTTGTTGGTGCTCGCCAGATTCATAGGCCTGAGCCCGGGAACCCCCTTCGATCTTGCTGAGAAGTTGGAGTTTCAGCACTTCGACGCACCCAGCGTGGAACAGGCGCTGACAGCTGCCCTCGCGGCGCGCGCCGACTACCAGTCCCTTCTACGCCAGCAAAGATCACTCAAAGAGCAGGAAGAGGCCTCACACGCGCGCAATTTTCCCACTCTCGGAGTCAGCGGGAACTACGGCACCGCCGGGCGCAATTTTAGTGCTATGCCCACATCCGGTGGGATTGAAGGAAGCCTCTCGGTGACCATCTTCGATCGCGACCGAAAGGGAGAAAGGCAGGAACTCGAAAGCCGCGCCGACCGCCTGAGGGCACAAACAGAGGATCTGGCGCGAGGCATCGAGCAGGATCTTCGCAAGGCAGTCCTCGACATTCAATCCAGCGAGCAACAAGTAAGCGTCACGCAAGCAGCCCGTGATCTGGCTCGACGCGAGTTGACCTTAGCCCAGGACCGCTTCCACAACGGAGTGACCGACAACATCGAGGTGGTCACGGCTCAAGACTCCCTCGCCAGTGCGCAAGACGATCGGATTGCGGCGATTGCCCAGAGCACAGACGCACGCGCTGCGTTGGCACGTGCGCTCGGCGGTATGGAGAAAAACTATCAGAGCTATTTCGGCCATGCTTCCAGCAGCGCCGATAGACAGAAAGAGGTGAAAGAACCATGAAACGCACACTTCTGATTGTCCTGCTGGCCGCCCTGGCGGTATTTGGAGGGATGAGGCTCTATCGCCTATGGCTCGCAGGCCGGCCCTCGGAAAACAAGCTGAAACTTTCCGGCAACATCGAGGCGCACGAGAGCCTGGTGAGCTTCAAAGTGACCGGCCGCATCATCGAACTCCCCGTGGACGAAGGGATGGCTATGAAAGCCGGAGACCTGCTGGCACGGCTTGACAATGACGACTATCGGCAGCAGGTTGCTGTTGACCAGGCCGCGCAGCGAGTACGTCATCGGCAGCTCGTACTTGGGCTTGCCGGCAGCCGCTGGCAAGACATTGCGGCAGCAAAGCAAACGGCGGTCGATGCAAAGGCCGACCTCGAGCAAAAGAAAAAGGATTTCGCGCGCTACCAGGCGCTCTATGAAAAGGATGAGATCTCCGGCCAGGTGCGCGATCAAGCTGCGACCAACGTGACTCGCGCACAGGCGACCTACGACCGGGCCCAGGAGATTGTGAACGAGCTGGTCGAGGGCACGCGAAAGGAGGAGTTAGATGTGGATAGGTCTAATGTCCGTCAGGCGAATGAGAATCTAGATATGTCACAGATTCGCCTCAGCTATACCGTGCTCCAGGCTCCATTCAACGGCATCGTTTTGGTGCGCCAGGCTGAACTGGGAGAGGTCGTATCTCCAGGGACTCCCGTTGTGACCATTGCCGACCTGGATCATATTTGGCTCCGGGTGTATCTGCCGGAGACCGACCTCGGAAAGGTTCATTGGGGCCAGCAGGTGGATGTGCGAACCGATACCTATCCGGGCAAGACTTATCGCGGGCACATTTCCGTCATCGCCTCGGATGCCGAATTTACTCCGAAGAGCGTGCAAACCGAGAATGAACGCGTCACGCTCGTCTACCGGGTAAAGATCGATGTCGAGAATCCCAACCACGAACTAAAACCTGGCATGCCGGCCGATGCCTATATCAATCTGAAATGACGAGTGCTGCCATGTCCTCTACTCCCGCAATCATAGCTTCGGGTCTCGGCAAGCGGTTCGGCAATGTAACCGCGGTTGACCAGCTTTCCTTCGAGGTTCAGCCAGGAGAGATCTTCGGCCTCGTCGGACCGGACGGTGCGGGGAAGACAACCACAATGCGCATGCTTGCCGGGGTTCTGAGGCCGGATTCCGGATCAGCGACGGTGGCCGGACATGACGTTCGGCTCGATCCTGAAGGCGCCAAGAGGGACCTGAGCTATATGCCCCAGCGCTTTGGTCTCTACGAAGATCTGACCGTAGACGAGAACATCCGGTTCTATGCCGACCTCTTTGGCATCCGCAGGACCGAACGCGAGCAGCGTTCAGCTGAACTGCTCGCCGCTGCCGGCTTCGCAGAGTTCCGCCGGCGTCTGGCGGGAAATCTATCGGGAGGGATGAAGCAGAAGCTGGGCCTTGTCTGCGCTCTTATCCATACGCCGCGCGTCATTCTTCTTGACGAGCCGACCAACGGAGTCGATCCGGTCTCGCGCCGGGACTTCTGGCAAATCCTCTACTCACTCGTCTCCAAAGGGGTCGCCATCCTCACCTCGACTTCCTACCTGGATGAGGCCGAACGGTGCCATCGAGTGGGGCTACTCAACCGTGGCCGGATGCTCTTCTGTGATCGTCCCGAGGAGCTTAAAAAGCAATTCCCCGGTGCAGTTATCGTGGTTCATTCTTCTGATCCGGAGCGAGTCCGCGCATCGCTCTCTGGCTTTGGTGCGGCGCGCAGTGTATTGCTTGTGGGCGATCGTGTGCATGTCTTCGTAGACCATGCCGACCGCCGCTTAGAGGAACTGCGCGAACGTTTGGATGCCGAACAGATCCCCTACGATTCGATCGAACAAGTCGCGCCTACTATTGAGGACCTCTTTGTGTCGGCGGTGGAAGGAGAGCCGGTGGGCGATTCACCGGCCAGGCATCATGAGCCAGATTGAGGCATCCGTCGCAGTCCAGAACCTGACCAAACGGTTTGGCAAATTTGTCGCCGTCGACAACGTGAGCTTCGAGGCACGCCCTGGGGAGATCTTCGGCTTCCTTGGTCCCAATGGTTCCGGCAAATCAACAACCATCCGCATCCTCTGCGGGCTGTTACGGCCATCGTCGGGCCTGGCCACCGTGGCCGGGATCAACGTTGCGCAAAGTCCTGAGGCAGTGCGCCAGCACATCGGCTACATGTCGCAGAAGTTTTCCCTCTATAACGATCTCCGGGTGAGCGAAAACCTGGAGTTCTTTGCGGGTATGTACAGCGTGCCCAGGAAAGAAATTCCAGCACGCATCGCGTGGGCGTTGAAAATGGCGGGCCTCGAGGGCCGCGAACACACTCCCACCAGCGCGCTGGCCGTTGGCTGGAAACAGCGCCTGGCGCTTGGGTGCGCTGTGTTGCATCGCCCGCCCATCATCTTCCTGGACGAGCCTACGTCGGGAGTCGATCCTGTTTCCCGCCGGCAATTTTGGGACTTGATTCACAGCATGGTTGCCGAAGGGGTCACGGTCTTTGTTACCACACACTATATGGACGAAGCGGAATACTGCAACCGTCTTGTCCTGCTCGATCGCGGGCGCATCGTGGCCATGGGAACCCCTACGGAATTGAAAAGCCACTCCATGAAGGGGCAGCTCCTGATGATCGAAGCGGACCCGCTGGGCCCGGCATTGGAGATGCTTCAGACAGCTCCCGAGGTGCTCGACGCAGCCGTCTTCGGTAACGGCATCCACGTCGTAGTTGCCGACGCGGCGGTGACCGGGCCAAAGCTCCGCGCATTGCTGGAGGCCCGGCAATTTCGTGTGGGACGTACCGAGCAGATCCCGCCCAGCCTCGAGGACGTCTTCGTTTCCCTCACTGCCGCGAAAAACGCGAGCAAAGGAGAAGTTGCCGCATGAGCTGGACACGCATTGTCGCAATGGCGAGGAAAGAGGTACTTCAGATCCTGCGCGATCCGAGAAGCCTTCTCATCATCCTCGTCATACCACTGGTGCAGCTGTTCATCTTCGGTTACGCCGTGAATCTCGATGTCAAGCACATCCCGCTATGCATTTACGATCGCGACGGTACGCAAACCAGTCAGGACTTCCTCAAGCATTTTCAAGCGACCGACTACTTCAACGTGGTACGAGTATTGGATAGCTACTCCGATGTCACCCGAAACATCGACTATGGAGTGTGCAGCCTGGCGATTGTGATCCCATTCCAGTTTACGGAGGATCTCCATTCCAGTGGGCATACGAGCGTGCAGGCGATACTGGATGCCAGCGACAGCAACTCGGCCAGTATTGGCATGGGCTACGCTCAGTCGATCGTGCAAAGTTATTCCTCCGAAATGCAAGTTACCTGGCAGCAGCAGCAAGGCCTTGTCGCCGGGGCCCCAAACATCACCTTCGAGCAACGTACCTGGTTCAACGAAGATCTGGAAAGCATGGCGAACCTGGTTCCCGGAGTGGTCGCGCTCGTGATTTCCGTGGTGGGAGCATTTCTCACTTCACTCACCATTGCCCGGGAATGGGAACGCGGCACCATGGAACAACTCATTTCCACGCCGGTCGGCAAGCTTGAAATCCAGATCGGAAAACTCTTCCCCTACTTCGTCATCGGGATAGCGGATACAGCCATCTGCGCCGTGACGGCTGTGTGGTGGTTCGGTGTGCCTTTTCGTGGAAGTTGGATCGTGCTCTTCGGTTGCTCCATGCTGTTTCTGATCGTCGTGCTGTCTCTCGGCTATTTCATCTCCGTCACCGCCAAGTCCCAGCTGGGAGCCTGCCAGGTGGCTTTGTTGGCTACCTTTCTTCCAACCTTCCTATTATCCGGTTTTATCTTTCCCATCAGCCAGATGCCGGTAGTTGTCCGGTGGATCACGGCGGTGTTGCCGGCTCGGTATTACGTCACTATCCTTCGCAACGTATTCCTGAAAGGTACTGAAGTGCGTCTGCTGGCGGGGGACATCTGCGCCCTGGCGGCGATCGCGATTGTTTTGGTTGTGCTTGCGACACGTTCTTTTCAGAAGAGGCTGGCATGAACATTCGTGCGTCTATCGAACGCATCCGCCAGATGCTGAAGAAGGAGTTTATCCAGACCCTACGCGACCCGCACACGCGTTGGATCCTGTTTGGACCGGCGCTCATCCAGATGGTGATTTTCGGCTATGCAGCAACGATGGAGATAAAGCATGTATCTCTGGCTGTGCTCGATCGAGACAACACGCAAGAGAGCAGGGAACTCATTTCGCATTTCTCGGCGAGCCGTTACTTCCACATCGTAAAGTATGGGGCCGACCGAGGCGATCTGCGCAAGGGCATCGACGGAGGCGATTTTCTGTTGGCAGTTGAAATCGATTCTGGCTTCGCCCAGCGCCTGCGTAATGGTCAAGGCGCATCCGTCCAGGTGATTGTGGACAGCTCAGACTCCAATACGGCCTTGGTCGCGCTCAGCTATGTCAGCCAGGTGGGTGCGAACTTTGCCCAGCAGTACCAGGTCGATCACCTGGAGAGAACTGCGCCGCAGTCGGTAACGTTTGTGCCGCAGGTAGACCTGGAAGTCCGCCCATGGTTCAACGAAGGTCTTCTAAGCCAATGGTATTTCGTGCCCGGCACTATCGGGAATCTCCTGCTGATCCTGGTCATGAACCTGACTGCATTCGCTGTTGTCCGTGAGCGAGAGATCGGCACTCTTGAACAGGTCATGGTTACACCCATCCGTCGCTGGGAATTCATCCTTGGCAAGACTATCCCGTTCTTCCTGATTGGCTGTGTCGACGCAACGATGCTGACCCTCCTTGGCACAGTATGGTTCGGCGTTCCTCTTCGCGGACACATCGGGGTACTAGCCATTGGCGTTGTGTTGTTTCTACTGGCAGCGCTTGGCCTTGGATTCTTGATTTCCACCATGGCAGTCACCCAGCAACAGGCCATGATTACAGCGTTCTTCTTCACCATGCCGATGACAAGCCTGTCCGGGTTTGGAACCCCCATCAGCAGCATGCCTGCTTTCTTTCAAAAGCTGAGTTACCTCAACCCGCTTACTCACGTCGTTTTAGTCCTGCGCAGTATTTTTCTCAAAGGTGTCGGTCTGGACGTCCTCTGGCCCAATATGCTCTTTATGTCAGGCTTCGCCATTCTTATGCTGAGCGTGAGCATCTTACGCTTCCGCAAGTCACTCGAATGATTCCCCTTCTCTCGAGTTCCCATCCCATACGGGACCGGATGTAGACAAAGTCCCTTGTTTGCCAGGTAAGTTGTGGAGTGCGTGGCGGGTCCCTATAGTCCGCCAGTCCCCCAAGGACCCGATGACGTTAGCTGAGTTGCTGTCACTTCATATTTATTCAGGAACATCCTATCCGTTTACAAGAAGTTGCCGGCCCAGGACCCTGGACGGCCCTTCGGGCTGGCAGCGCCCTGAATCTTATGCCGCTTTCACTTGGTTTGTTGTCGAGAACTTAGCGTACGATGCATAATAGGCCTTCATTCCAGGTGAGGGAATCAGCAATGCTTAATGGGTTGTTACAAATCTTGTGTGACCTCGATCACAGCATCGCAACCTGACCTCAGGTGACGATTACTGCTGCAGAAAGAGCATTTTACTAAGCGAGTGAAATGCAACGAGGGCCGGTTCTCTCTTAATGAAAATCAACGTACAGTACGAGCGACCCTCATTGGCAAGAAGCTCTCGATGTGGCAAACAGGCTTGACCATGATGGCCACATCGGGATGGGTAGGTTGCGTGCTCCTTACGACCAAATCAGGGCCCCGCACGGGTGGTAATCAGGGTTTGGAGGCAATGGTGCCAGTGCCAAGCGAGCGGGGCAGCCGGTTCTAGCCAGGGCGGGTCTATCTGTACCCTGGGGTGATCCATTCTTACGGGACGGACTTTGACCGCTGACCGGGAGACCGATGTCATTTGCAGCTGATGAACGGAACGGAGACTGACCGAAATGAGCACCGAATATTCCAAAACTCGAGTAGCGCAATTAGCCGACGAAAGCAGGGAGCCATCTTTGGAAGGCCGGCCCGATTCAGATGCGATGCTTGTCGCGCGAGCGAAATCCGGTGACCTGGGATCATTGGATCTGCTCATAGGACAACATCGGTCAAGGGTTTTGCGGATCGCGCTGAGAATGATGCGCAACAAAGAAGATGCTGAAGATGTGGTTCAGAACACGTGTCTGCAAGTCCATAGGAATCTAATGTATTTTAAAGGCAATGCACGTTTTTCTACCTGGCTTGGCTCCATAGCGGTAAATGAAGCCCTGATGAGCCTGCGCAAGAGGCGTGTCCTCCTGGTTTCCTTAGATGAAGACGGTGGCCCCGAGGATCATTCGCCCAGGCAGGATCCACCTGACTGGCGAGCTAACCCGGAGCAAGTATATTGGAAAGTCGAAATTACGACCGTGCTCTACGACGCGGTCAACCAACTACCTTTTCCTCTTCGTACACCTTTTGTCCTCCGGCACCTTTGTGAGCTTACATTTGAGGAAACTGCGAAGATCTTAGGGATCAGTGTGGTGGCTGCAAAGAGTAAGGTCTTCCGGGCTCGTTGTCATATTCGCGGTCAACTCAGCAATCCATTCGCTCCAGGAGCACGAAACTAATCTGCCGCGATGCTGGGCTGAGCCACGCCTCAAACGAATCGCGGCAGAAATGATCGACCCGTTCGATTCCGAGGAAGAGAACAGGAATTGAAACGGCGAGGCTCACCAGTTCATCAGCTGGCCAAAGCACTATCGACCCTCTCATGTTTAAAAGAGAGTCGACCGGGTGACTTCGCAGCGCTCGAAAGAAGCCCAAATAGGGTGTCGCTGTTGCGTGATCGGTGCGGCGAGTTAGCGGGGAACTCCGCCGCTGGGAGAACCACCGTGAAAGCCGCCACCGTGGAAGCCACCACTTGGTTCGAAGCCGTGACCGTAAGGAGCATGGAAATCCTCAAAGCGGTGAGGACCATGGCCCCAGTAACCGTAATAGAAGAACGGTGATCTGTAGACGATGATTGGGGAATAAAACCCCCAACCAAACGGGCTATAGAAGATCCCGCTCGCAGGGACAAACGTCCAGGCCCCAAACCAGGGATCCCAATACCAGCCAGGGCCATACCAATTTGGGCCATACCATCCTGGCCCCAACCCCCATGTAAGTGCGGGCCGTGTCGACCCCGGCTTCCGACAAGTACCCTGAACGAAGAGCGCTCCAGAGGAAGAAAGCGTCTTCATAAGGTCTGCTATCGAAGCCATGAGGTGTGAGTTTGCCGCCGGTAGTTAGGGCGAGCTCGTGATTTCCCGTTAGCTTGATATTCTGCTTCCCGGTGTATACGCGTGCCGTACCTTTAAACACGCGAATCTCATGATGGTCTGCATCGAAGTCATACAACCCTTTGTTTACCAACTGAATGCTCACGTCATCCAGATTCGCCCGAACGTTGTTCTCCTTATGAATATCTAAAACTTCTACCATGGCTCGGCCCTGGAGCAACTGGACCGAAGTGTTGGCTAAGTCGGGAGATATCATCTTGACTGAACTGTTCTCGGCAATCCGCAGGAAAATGCCCGGCGTCAGTAGCACTTCCGCCCTTCCCGTATGGGTAGTAAGCAGCTGACCACCTTCAAGCGCAACTGAACCAGCGGAGGTGGGGCTCAGTGCCTGGTTGTTAAGCACAGCTTGGCCTTCGATGTAGTTTATGCTCCCCACGCGGGGTGGACCTGGAGGCGGTTCAGTCTGCCCACAAGCAAAACCAGAAACCACCATCACCGTCAGCAGCCCTGCTACAACAGAACGTTTCATTATATAGATCCTCAACTTGCTAAGCCGGATGAGCTACTGCTAACCAGTTCTCCCGGCCAGATACACTTATCAACATGTCAGGAAAAGGAAGACAAGGGCAGTGATCTACGTCACCTATAGCAGAAAACCTACAATCCGGTCCTTCCCCGGGTCGTGCAAAAGAATTCAAAAAGATGCTGAAAAATATCCTTCGTCATGCCGCGGGCGTCGTCGGCGAACTGGGATTCTCAGAACCCATCTTGGCTCTGTGACAATCATCACAGCCGCACTATGCAGCCTCTGTCATACTTCACAAGCTGCGGTTCCTTGCGGAAGCACTTCTGCCGTCGTTCTGTCGAGCAGGGAACCAAACGGCACTATCACTATCGCGCAAGGTCTTTGGGAGCCATACGCCCAAGAAAGCTACCGGGTTCAAGGCTTCCCCAATTATGTCCGTGCCTCTTAGACAGGCCGCTTCAAAACACGAGTAAACAACTAGTAAAGGGAGACTTGATATGAAATTCCTCTTCACGACCCCGCGTCGTGGGATGTTGTTAGTGTTCACCTTTCTACTAACCTTGCCGTTCATGGCTAACCGGGCTATGGCCCTTCAGAATGCTGAAAATCAGGATGTCCGGAATCTCCTATCGCTGGCCGCCCAACAAGCCGCAGCCCTGGATTATGATGCCGACCAGATGCAGGGCTTGTTGCGCAACGATGTTTCTTGGCAGGCGCATGCGACTCTGCTCTCATCGGTCAAAGAGCATGTGAATCAGTTAGGCCGCACCACAGCCAAGCTCCAGGCGCAACGAGGCGAAGCGTCTACCTGGCAACAGCGGGGGATCGATCGGATTGTGCCCTTACTGCGCGAGCTCGCTGACAATACAACTGCTGCGATCAACCACCTCAATAAGAATCAGGCCCGCCCTGTCTCCGGGGGCTATGCTGATTACCTCGATGACAACGCTGACGTGGCCCATGAGTTGAGTGAGCTTATTTCAGCCACCTCCCAGTATGGGCACAGCAGAGCCAAACTGGAAAAGCTCGAACAGCGAATCCAGCCCAGCACCTAGGCATGGCAAGTTGAATCAAGGCCGGGCGGCCCATTGATGGACTGCCGGCTTGCTAGACGGACTTACCTGATTATCCATTCCCACGCCCCTGATACGAAATCCTGCAATCTTTCGTGAGCAGTGCACAATCTACAACCGATGTGCTCAGCGCGGTCAAGCCTCTTTGCCACATCGGGAGCTGCTGCCGGACGGCAAAACCTTTGCCAATTTCCGGCAGGGCACGAGTGATTGGCAACTATTTCGCCACCTGCTGATCTGGATATTGGTAAGTTACCGAACTGTCAGATGCCTAATCGACCAGTTCCAACGAAAAATATTCAGCTAAACTAGCTTGACATTTCGCATAATTGGCCCCTTCCAGTAACTCCATAGTTAACGATTTTCGGCACCTCCCGAAAACTACCTCAACTATTTACAAAGTTCAACCATACAAAGTCACCCTTTTCTCGAGTGACTAATGATTTTTCGACAGCTGCTCGCAACCATAATAGTGTCGAAGCATGATCCCTCACACTTAGCACCAGGCTCCCGCGGCCCGCGCTGCCTACCATTGCCGACATGCGACGCCGATGGGCTGAGATGCACGGCAGCGAGGTTGACCACCAGCCGGAGGAGCCGGCCTGTCCCGCGGCCCCCACACCGCCACCGCCCCGTGCAGCCCCGAGCTCAAACTCGGCGAAGCCGCCCTCTACGGTGTGGCCGGATTAGCCGTACGCGCCATGGCCCCGCACACCGAGGCCCATCCCGCCGCTATTCTTCCCCAGCTTCTAGCCGCCTTCAGCAACGCCGCCGGTCCCGGCCCCCAGTGCATAGTCGACGTCGATGGGCCGGGGGCTTCGCGCCTTATAGACCGCACTTTGCACACAGGCACTTCCCGTCAAAATCTCCTCCGCGGGGCCTTGTCTAACGAATAGCTTGACACAGGGCTCGGCCAAACCTTGTGAGTCAAATCACATACACGTTTTCGGTCAGCCGGTTAGGGTGAAATAAATACTAAGGGGGCAGGTTCCCCCCGGCTATGGCGTAGTAGACAGCGCCGAGGATCGCCTCAGTGGGGGTATGGTGCAGGTATTTGACCATGCTCCCAAAACCCATCCAAGAAGGTGAGCGGGTTCTTTGAGGGGTCGTAGGCTAGACGAGGAGCAAAGAGATTCATGTTCAGCCGGCCCATTGCTTTGCTCATCCTGCCCTTATTTTCTGCCTGCAGTTTGTGCCAGATGGCACCTGAGCAAACCCGGGAGATTATTCGCCGCTCGGCTCAAGCCACCCAGGCGGACTGGACCGCGCCCCGGGGTTTGACTTCTGTAGTTGGATATGACGAAAACCGGCTCCCGAACTTCGGCGGTCTTGATGATCGAGGGGTCGCCATACTACCGCGTTGTTCAGGTGAATGGCGTTGATCTTCCGCCAGCTCAAGAGGTGGCCGAACAAAAGCGGCTGGCCTCTACGATCCAACGACGGCAGCACGAAACTTCGGATGAAAGGGCCAAGCGGACGGCCCAGTACCAGAAGGAACGTCATCGCGATCGGGAACTCCTGGAGCAACTCACTGAAGCGATGAATTTTACGTTTGTGGGCCAAGAGGAGGTCGACTCGCATCCCGTCGATGTGTTCGAGGCCCTACCCCGCTCCGACTATGTTCCCAAGAGCATGCAGATGCAGGTGCTGCCTGGAATGAAGGGGAAATTGTGGATCGATCCGATCAGCAAGCGATCGCTAAAAACGGATCCTCACCAGCTAGAGGTTCTCGAAATGCACGTCTCCCGGAGGAGTGGCGACGAGGTGGCGTCGGGGGCGAATACGCATTTGAAACCTCAAAAGAATGTTGCACCCCCTTTCTTGCTTCCTTTCTTACCTTGGCCCTTGTTGCGTGACTTTAAATACCAATGCGCGACTGCCGCACTCAGAAGCACAACTAGAAGCGTTCGCACTGTCAAGTCTCGAATCATAAACTCCTCCCCTTCACTCGCAGTCCGTAGGAACCTGCGAGCCAGCGGCTGCTATGGCCGCACAAGCCCAGGCGGGCTCACCGAAAACCCTCATCCCAGGGTCAAGACAGACGGCGGTCAGTACGACGGAAAACGGTGAAACCACCTGCTTACCAGGGTGATTGTGCATCGGTCAATATCATGCTCAGATTGCAACGCGAGATGTTAGTGCGTATGTGACGCTCGTCACTTTGGTTCACGTCGAACACATCCGCATGGTCCTGAAAGATCAAGAACGACTCACCGCGAACAAGTTTCGGGGATAGGTCGAATGCATCGGATCGAGCCGCGAAACAATCACGAGGACTTTCAGCGAGTTCTAGTCGAAGCACCTGATCATGTCTAGAGGGCCGATCATAATCATTTCGAACCGCGCTACCCTGGAGGCGATCAGTGGCACCTTGTTTCAGAAGCCATGGAAAAGGGGGCATGGCTTCGCCGCTCCCCTTAAACATGAGTCCCCGCCCATCTCCATCGATGAATGCTCCCCGGATCACTCCGTTCGGAGAGACATTTTGCCCCATCGGCGACCGATATGAGTAGAGAGCACGACCGCACCCCCACAGTTGTTGAAAAATCTCCGATTCACACAGAGAACACACATGCCCCCTGGCTAGAATCTTCCGTTTCTGGACGCGATGCGCAAACGGCACCCACGGCTCGATTGACAATCTCTCGGCCTCGCTGGAGGAATGGAATTCATAATTCCTCACCCTCTCGGCATCGTTCTTGGCAGTAAAATGAAGTGAGTAGCAAGCTGCCTCTTTTCCCGGAGGTTCTTATGGTGGTTCTCGTTCCGTTCAAGCCGGTTGTTCTCGTGCTGGGTTTGCTGAGCGGATTGATATTTGTCGGTTTTATAGGATCTTCGCTACTCGAAGGTAAGGCACCTTTCACGGTGGATACATGTGCGACGCGCCGCCCGGTCGTAAAACAGTATGCTGTGCGAGCAACTCTGGAACACAAGCATCCTCACAAACCTCCTTCAGGGCGAACCCAATAGAACTTTCTGTAACCCCGGAGAATACGACTCGCAATCCCGCGATCCAAAATCTATTGTTCCGGAGAAACTGCGAACAGTTTTGGGTCTTTGCAGCGATGATGCATATTGTGAGCGCCACTCGGTCAGAGTGTTGATGAGCTGCAGCACAGCAAAACCGCCTGAATCTGTAAGAGAATACTCTACGTGTCTAAGCCGGCCGCTCAAGTCCGTCCGGAGGATCAGCCCGTCATTCTCCATTTCACGTAGGTGCTGAGTGAGCATTTTCTTGGACGCCAGAGGGAACATCCTGCGCAGTTGGCTCAGCCTCGCGGGTCCTCTCTGGAGGCTGGAGAGGATTCCGATCTTCCACTTCCCTTGAATGAGCGCAATTGCGAATTGAACAGACTGGTCTTCCTCGGCTTGGCACTGATGACAAAGAGCCATTCCTCCTTCCTGTTCTTGTCGCTCTGAATATCCACGCCGAATGGATATGGATTTGCGTACGGTGTCCGACATCATTTCGTCGCTCTTCTTGCTTGAATTCGCTCGAGCGTGTTCTGCGGCATCGCCAATCATCTCTCACCACCGGGCATCCTAAACATTCCATTCGAGGGCGCGTCGTTTCGCCGGGCGTCCCCTGTAATTACTAAAGGCATTTCCTGATGTCTTTTGGGGCAAACTTTTCATATTTCTTTGTGTCTCGTCGGCGAAAACGTATCCTATACTATTGCGTAAAGTGGTCATCTCCCCGAGCGGGCGCTCGCTATGCCGCCAAAGTGTTCTATCGGGCAAGGGCTGACGTGGAGTTGGGCCTATTCGACCGGGCATCCCGCTTCTGATCAGAGATTGGACGCCGCCGCCAAGGCCGCTTGGTCCTACGCACTCCTCTGTGCCTGGACCTACCTCAATGACCAAGATTCGGCGCATGATCTGATGGATGTCGCTGTTCAGAAGGTTGCTGGCTACGCTGCACGTCATACTGACTCACCCCCGAACAAGCTGACTGGCCGCATAAAAAGCGCTATCAGGCGCCGCGCAAAGCAACTCGCTGCTGCGAGAAGTCGTGAGCTCTCGTATGGGTCTCTTCTCGCTTTCGAAAAGGTGTATGCTGGTCAACCTGACGCGGAGCAGCGGGTCTTTGCCCATGAGCTGCTTACGCGACTGTCGCCATTTGGCCAATCGATCGCCAAGTGGCGCTCGGTCGGATATTCGTGGCGGGAAATTGCCAGCCAACTACAAATGGACCACACCACCATTCGTCGTGCATACTTCCGGGAGATAGAGGCGATGTTGAAGAGCCTTTCCCAACCTGGAGATTTTCCCCGATGCGATTGACTTGGCGCCGATCGGTGCGCGCTGAGGACCGTTTTGAGACATGGCTCGCACAGAGGTATCAGAAACAAGTTCTTGAATCAGGAGTGCCTGCTCCCGGTCCTTGCCCTGACGAAGCATTCCTTCGGATTCTTGCCCGCAAAGCGAGTCGAATCTCGTTGTCGGACCCGAGGGTTGGTCACGCCGCGAGCTGTCCCAGGTGCATGAACAGGCTACTCGCGTTCCGCGAAGAAATCCGTTCGCGCCGCCAAAAGCTGGTTCTCCCATTGGCAGCTGCTTCGCACCTTGTGGTCGCTGCGGCCCTCATCTCTATGGCTCGAGATAAAGTGCGCAAGCCAGTTTTTGAGGCCAACACCACGGTTGTTCCTGAAACTGTAAATCTCTGGGACGCCGGTACGCTGCGAGGCCAACAAACCAGTCCCTTGCAATCCGTATCGTTGCCTGCCACCTTGGTTCGGGTAAAGATCGTTCTTCCCCGCTTTAGCGGACCGGGCCAGTACGAAGTGGCAGTTACTCGCGACCAGGCCGGGAACGATGTCCAAGCACACGGCACGGTCACGGCAACTAATAATGGAGGCCGCGAAGAACTTTCTGTCGATTTCGACCTTCGGAAGGCCGAAGCGGGACCTTATTTTCTTTCTACGACGCATGACCAGGACCAGGCGTCGTACTACTACCCTCTTCAGATCAAATAGGCTGCCTTCCAAAGAGGCGGTTTTCGTTGTGGGACTCAATCGACTGTTGGGCCGATTAACGAAACGTTAAGACGTATAAGCCGCTCCCGGCGAGACGGCCGATTATAACCGCGCCTAGTGACGTTGGGACTTTAACTGGCTCGCGCAGTCCGCTCGCCACGCATGGATATCATCGGTGTGTGGCTGCTCCGGGGCGAAGACGAGAGCAGAGCGATCTGGGTATTCGGGATCGACATATCCGTGAAGCGCGAGATGGATCACCTTATATTGGTTTAGAGGAAGCTGCTTGAAGTTTGTCTCCGTTGCACGTGCACCTAGGAGAACGGTGCTAGGTTTCGGGAGGTCAGCCGCAATGGTCTCGACCTCGTAACGACTCTCCGGCAGTGCAACAAGTTCCCGTTTGTTCGGCCCGGTCACTGCGCGGCGAATGCTGGCGAGAAGTGTGGTAGCTGGTGGTTTCGAGGTCCACGCCGCGACACCGACGTAAGGTAGATCGTCACGGCTCACCCTATCTGCTCGATGCGTCAGGATATGGAGCACAGTTCCCGACGGGCTCACGGTAACGAGATGAGAGGTCAGAACGTAATGTCCTTGGTCCATCAAAGCCGAAAACGGCAAAAGATGGAGATTTCCATCTGGCACCACAATCAACGCACGCTTTTCTTTGAGTTCCGGAATCTCGCCAAGGAGCCAATCGAAAAGTTCTTGCCCGCGGGATTGATCCGTTTTTTGGTGCATCAACTCGGCACGGTATTGGCCCACTTCTGCTTCCAG
>Ga0182024_10012441_pt1 | contig 16836 bp, 1 predicted proteins | sample P32metaG_FD_120480 | JGI IMG/M metagenome (GOLD analysis project Ga0182024, IMG submission 120480) | Permafrost microbial communities from Stordalen Mire, Sweden - P3-2 metaG (Illumina Assembly) | ecosystem: Environmental > Terrestrial > Soil > Wetlands > Permafrost | place: Sweden: Stordalen... | reverse complement strand
TTGCCGTTTGCGTCGTAGGTGTAGCTGCCCGACGAATTCGACGTCAGCTCGTTGGACGAGTTGTAGTTGTAGGTCGGCACTCCGGATGATGACAGCCTATTCCCGACCGCATCGTAGCTGTAGGTCTCCGTGGTACTCGCCCCTTGGGTTACTTGCGTCAGCTCGTAGAGCGGGTCGTAAGTGTAATTCGACGTCATCCCGTTCAGGTAGTTGCCCTTGCTGGTGCGGTTGCCGGCGGGATCGTAGCTGTAGCTGGCGCCATCGAGAGTGGTATTGCCGGCCTGGTGCAACACGCCCAAAAGATGCGATAGGCCGTCATAGGAATAGTTCGTGTTCACGCCGTTCGGCCGCGTCAACTGCGTTCTGCGGCTCAGCGCGTCGTAGCTGAAGCCAAACGATCCTGCCCAGGAGTTAGCTAGACCGTAAAGTCTGTTCAGCGTGTCGTAGCCGTAGGTCGAGATGCTACCGTCGGGCGCGGTCAGTGACTTGCGGTTTGAGGCCGCGTCGTAGGTGTATGCGTTCTGGAAATTGAAGCCCGACAGATAGGAATATTGCGTGCTCGTCCCGATCAGCCGTCCCATGTTGTCGTAGGAGAATCCGTACGTCCCGGTCGGATCGCTCACCTGTTGCACCTTGCCCGCCAGATCGTAGGCGTACTCCACGCTGGTCTGGTTAGGATAGGTCTTCGACGTCAGCCGGTACAGTGCATCGTAAACGTATTGAATCGTCTGGTTCTTGCGATCAGTCTTCGAGAGCAGATTGCCGACGAGGTCGTAGGTGTAGCTCTCCATCAAAGTCGAGGGGAAGGTGGTTTGCGTGACCCATCCGCGTGCGTTGTAGGCGAACTGCGTGGTGTGGTTGTTGGCATCGGTGATCGAGAGCAGGTTGTCTTCGGTATCGTAGGCATACTGTGTAATGTTGCTGGCCGGATCGGTGACCGCGATCAGACGGTCGGCGTCGTCGTAGGTGTAGGTCGTGGTCTTGTTGTTCTGGTCGGTCGAGGTGACGCGCCGTCCGCGTACGTCATAGGTGAAACTGACGGCGGAGCCATCAGGATAGGTGATGCCCGTGAGCCGGCTCATGGCATCGTAGGTGAAACTGGTGGGATGCGCCGTGCCGTTGATGGGATCGATCACCGCGGTGCGATTGCCGCGCGAGTCGTATTGGTAGCTCGTGACATTGTTCTGCGCATCGGTGATCGAGGCGATCAGGCCAACCGAATTGTAGGTGAGCTTGGTAACGTTATTCAACGGATCGGTGATCTGAGTCAATTCACCGTTGCTGGCGTATTGGAATTGCGTCACGCTCGCTGAGGTGTTGCCGTTTGGCGTGGGCGAAGTAACGGTGAGCAGATTGCCGTGGGCGTCGTAGGTGTTGGTGGTGACGTTGCCCAGGGGATCGGTCATGGTCAACACTTCGCCGAAGCTGTTGTACGTGTAGGAAGTGGTGGCCGTGGTATTGGCATTCAGCGGCTTCGAGACCGAGGTCAGGTCGTTGCTGGAATCATAGGTAAACGTGGTCGCGTTGTTCAGATCATCGGTGGTAGAGAGAATGTTCCCGTTAACATCAGAGACTTGTGTGATGTTGCCGCGCACGGTGCAAGTACTGCAGCCCGGGCCCTGGGAAGCCGAAGTAACCCAATGGCCGCCTTGCATGGCGGCACTGTATAGGGTCACGTCGCCAAAAGAGTCGGCGATTTGGACGACTTGGTTCACGTAGAACCAGGACGGTGCCGTGGCTGTGAGGCCACCCACCTGGACGGTGAGCGGTCCGGTAACGGCATCCCACGGCACGTACAGAACGATAGAGCTATCGCTCCAGCTTTGAATTGTAGGCGGCGTATTGCTCCCCCAGAAATTAACGCTGCTGTTGCTTTGCGTGGCGCCAAAGCCGCTGCCGCTCATCGTAATTGCGACAACCGTAGCGTTCAGTCCACTGTAAGGTCCTTGATCCGGCGATACGGAGGTGATCGTGGGCGGTTGCTCCACAGTGAAGGGTAGGCTATTGCTGGAGACCGAACCCACTTCGACGGTAACAGACCCGCTAGTCGCGTAGGTGGGAACCGTGACCGTGAGGCTGTTGCCGCTGGAAGACGCAACGCTGGCAGCGACTCCGTTGAAAAACACCTGGGTGGTCAGGCCTGCTACGGTGAGTCCAGAACCCGCCAGTGTAACGGTCGATCCGACTGCGCCCGAAGGCGGCGACAGGCTCCCGATGGCGGGATTCGTCACCGCGAAAGCGAAATTCGAGTTGCTCGGAATGGAATTCACCACCATGGTGACGGGGCCGGTACTGACGTTGCTCGGCGGATAAGCGAGCACCTGGTTATTGCTCCAGCCGGAGACTGAGGCTGCTGGCACACCGTTGAAACTGACGGTACTGCTTCCCTGACTCGAGCCGAAGTTCGATCCTTCGATATACACCGGCGTCCCTGCTACGCCTGAGGGGGGAAGGAGGTTCGAGATGGTTGGCGTTGGAATCAAAGTGAAATTGGGGCCAATGCCTCGGATACCGTCCACGTAAACCCAGACGGATCCGGTGGCCGTGGTGGAAGGCACAGCTACCGTAATGGAAGTTGGTGTCCAACTAATGGGCGCAACTTGTGGAGCGGGGTAAACATTGGAAGCGAAGACGACGTAAACGGAATCCTGCGGGTCTCCGAAATTAGTCCCATTAATTGTGACTACGGTGCCAACGGTTGCCGATGCCGGTGAGATGTCGGTGACGGTAGGCGTCTCCAAAACGGTATATGTCGTGCTGTTGCTGGCCACTCCGTTGACCGTGGTGACCAGGGGACCTGTGGTGGCTCCGTTCGGCAGGCTAACAACAAGTTGAGCGTCACTCCAAGTGGTCGCTGTGGCCGGGACGCCGTTAAACGTGACGGAATTCGAACCCTGCGTGGTTCCAAAATACGATCCGTCAATGGTCACAGTCGTTCCAACGGCGCCGGAAGGTGGGCTCACTGTGGCGATGTTGGGTGGGGGGGCTGTAGTGGCTTGGGCGGTGGTGAAGAAAAATTCTGAATTGCCCGTTAGAGTTTGACCCTCCATATCGGTAATGCCCGCGCTGGCGAGATACACATCATAGTAGGTAAGGGAATCCAGCGGCGCGCTCGGTGTGAACGTCGCAGTCTGGCCGTTTGTCGAAACGGCGATGGTTCCCGACATCGGAACGCTTGTGTACGGGTACACCTGGAAGTTGGCCGAAGTCAAAGTCAGCGGATTAATAGGCTTGCTGAACTGGAGTTGCACCTCTGCGCTCGTGGGCACGCCGGTTGCATAGTTGTTGGGACTTTCAGCCACGACCGTGGGTGGGGTCAAGTCTGCGGAGCTTCCGGTCGTGAACGTCGAGGTCACGGGAGATGCCAGCAAATTTCCACTCATGTCCTGCACACCGGCCACGTTCACCGTGTACATCGTGTTTGCGGGCAGGGATGACAACGGAACCAGAGTTACCGTTTGGTTCCCATTCGATACGATTTGCGATACCGTGACCGCACCGCCGGGTCCTGTGAGTGCTACACCAGTTAGTTTCGCGACGTCGATTGGTTCGTTGAATTCGATCGCTGCTCGCGCATTGATCGGTATTGCCGTCGCCCCATTGGCTGGACTAAAGCCGGTAACTTGCGGAGCATTGGTGCTTGCCGACGTCCCCGTAATGAATGAGAAGTTTCCAGCCACTCCGCTAACCGTACTCGAGAGTAGGTTTCCTGCCAGATCTGTAATTCCGAGAGATATAAAACCGACGCTGTACTGATGACCCGCTATCAACGGCGCACCGGGAATAAATGTGATTGTAAGTCCATCCGCGCTTACTGAGTAAGTCCCGGTCAAGTTCTGTTCGGTGCTCATGTCGCTCACAATGAACGTATTGGAATTAACTGTTCCGGGATCAACCGGCTCATTCGTTTCGAGCTGAACGATGGCATTTAGGGGCACATTCGTCGGCGATTGGTAGGAAGTTGTCTCTAGCGGACTCGTCCACACGACAAGCGGCGCCACCACATCGGGACCAGTTCCCGTGGTGAATTGTGTTGTCTGGGGCGTGACCGGATTTCCCGCTACATCTGTGATCCCCGAGATTGTGAGCGTCATGAGAGTGTTGTCGGGCAGTGGGGCGTGCGGAACCAGCAATGCCATTTGATTGTTGTTGCTGAAGCTGATCGAATCGGGCACGACAGAAGTGCCTCCTCCACTCAGTTGAATGGTGGTGGCATTGACGGTCAGGGGGTTAATTGGCTTGCTGAATACAAGCCGAACATTCGCGTTATCCCCGACATTGGTCGCGCCGATCGGCGGCGATAGCGTGACGATCGTCGGAACCACTGTGTCTGGGCCGCTGCTCGTGGTGAAGGCGACGGATCTTCCCAGAGATGGAAGTCCATTTGTTCCCTGTAAACTCGCGCTCAGCTGGCAGCTAATAGAAGTATTCGGCGACAATGTTGATCGCGGCGCAACTTGTACGACAGTTCCTGCGTCAACCACGGTTACATCGCTCTGGAACCAAGACTGGCCCTGATAGCAGAGTAAGGTATCCGGAGTCAAAGTCGTAGGATCTACCGGCTCATTGAATGCCATATCAATCACTACGTTCGTAGGCACACTCGGCGCGCTACTAGTGGGATTGCTGCCAGTTTGAGTCGGCGCGACCGTGCTGGCGTTGGGCACTGTCGTAAATGAACTCTGGTAATTGTTCAGATTGACGCCCGCAGCGCTCTGAGCCGTTGAATCAAGAAATAATTGCACTTGCTGGTTTGCCTGCCACGAGGCCGAGGGCAGGAACTGAACGACTTGTCCGTTATCAGTTACCTGCGTGGTCCCATTTACCAGCACGCCGTTCTGCGCCACGTGCAGTGCTCCCGCGACTGTTCCTGCATTCATCGGCTGGCTCAGGTACAGAACGATGCTTGCATTCAAAGGCACACCAGTCGCGCCGTTTCCAGGTCGCTGTGATACTACTGTTGGGACAGTCGGATTAAACGCTGGAGCCGTTGTGAACTGGCTTTCAAAGTTGGCTAAGGCATTTCCAAAGAGGTCGGTCACTGCACTGGTGACAAGTACACTCACTGTGCTTGATGCCGGCAAGCTGTAGGGATTCAGCGTCACGACGCGGTTATCCGCCGACACGCTGATCCCGAGACCCAGCGCTGTTCCGTTCACAAAGAGTCCGAAATTGTTCGCGTTGATCGTGCTGGCGTTGAGGGACTCAGAGAATGTCAACACCACAACTCCATTTTTGCCGATGCCCGTTGCTCCGTTCTGTGGAGTGACCGACACGACCGTGGGCGCTGTGGTATTCGTTCCCGTTCCCGTCGTGAACGTACTATAGAAATAACTGTTCTGATTCCCCGACAGATCCAGCACGCCACCGGGTACATAAACAGAAATCGTTTTATTCCCTGGCAGTGGCGAAAGCGGTGTAAATGTTAACACCGTTCCCGAGGCGTCAAGTGAATAACTACCGGCGAGCACCCCGCTGGAGCCGGAACTCTCGATCTGTACCGTCGTGTCATTCACCGTCGTCAGGTCAATCGGCTCGTTGAACGTCAGGACGACGGTGCTGTTGACGGAAACTGCGCTGGCTCCGTTAGCCGGACTAATGCTAACTACGGATGGCTGAGTAGTGTTTACAGTGCCAGATGCTCCAGTCGTGAAACTACTCGCAAATGGGACTACCACATTCCCAGCCTGGTCGGTTACGCCGCTTATCGCAACGGTATAGGCAGTACTCGCCGCGAGTGGATTCGTAGGCACAAAGCCCAGTGTCGTGCCGCTACTGCTTAAGCTAATAGCCCCAGCTATCTGCGTTCCTGCCGCTGATACAGTTATCGCGTTACTTCCGATGCTAGCCGCGCTGAGCGGTGCGCTGAATACCGCATTCACGCGAACGTTGACCGGCACTCCGGCTTGCCCATTGTCGGGACTGACCATTGTTACTGTCGGGGCTGTCGCATCCGTCCCGAAGCTAGTGGTGAAAAGAGATTCAAAACCGGAAAGCGCATGTCCTTCCATGTCGGTGATACCGCCACTAGTTGTTACGATGTATTGCGTCGTCACCTCTAATGGACTCGATGGTGAGAAGGTCGCTGTTTGCCCGTTAGCCGACATCGAGATTGTTCCCGCGATGGGTAGGGCGCCATAGGGCGAAACTTGAAACGTCATGCCTGTTATAGTAAGCGGATCAATCGGCTTGCTGAACTGCAGCTGTACAACGCCGTTCGTCGGGATTCCTGTTGCATTGTTGCTGGGGCTAACCGTCGTGACCGAAGGTGTTGTTGTGTCGGTTGAAGATCCGGTAACGAAGCTGAGCGCAGTGGGATTCGCAAGTGCCAGGCCGCCGACATCAGTAATCGCTGAGGTTGTAACGATGCTATAAGTCGTGTTCGGCGCTAATCCACTTAGCGGAGTGAAAGTGATTTGTTGGTTGCTGTTGGAAAGAGCTACGCCGCCTTGAACTGGTTGACCACCCGCTAGGAACTGTAATCCGTTCGACACACTGATGACGTCGAGAGGCTTACTGAATTCCAGTACGATGAGTGCATTCAGGGGAACGTTAGTCGTCGCGTTGGACGGACTGCTACCCAGTATTTGAGGTGCGGTCGTATCTGGAGCTAGACCGGTGGTAAAGCCGAACCCCGAGCTTCCTGCGAGGCTGTTACCGGACGAATCCTCAATGGCCCGCGCCACGGATACACTGAATGCGCGATCAACCCCAAGAAACGCCTGGGGAATAAAAGATGCGGTTATCCCGGTGGGATCGACCTGTAGCGCACCTGGAATAGTACTTCCCGTAACGTTGTCGATTAGCGAGAAGGTCTGTGAAGTTAAAGTGGCCGGGTCGATTGGCTTGCTGAACTGCATTACGACAGGCGCGCTAATCGGAACGCCAGTATTACCGTTTTGTGGACTGGTTTGAACGATTTGCGGGGCCGTCGTGTCCGTCGTGGACCCAGTGGTGAAGTTGCTTTGGAACTCGGGAGTCGTTTGATTGCCTGCCAGGTCTGTCACAGCCACACTGAAGGTGGAATTCGGAGCCAATTCCGGCGCAGGCGTGAACGTGACCGACAATCCATCGGCCGAGAGCGCCAGATTGCCCGACAAGCTAGTCGTACTCTGAGTTACAGTAATAAGACCCGGAATAACTGCGCTGGATGAGATAGGTTGGGTAAACCGAACAATCACTCGCCCATTTTCGGGAATTCCTGTTGCTCCATTGGCTGGCTGAACCTGCGCGACCGCCGGTAACGCGACTGAGGAAATCGTTATTGGAACCGAATTGCTGGAAAGTCCACTTACTGTCACAACGACATTCCCAGAGGTTGCTGCCTCTGGTACAGGTATCAGAACGCTACTTGTGCTCCAGATAGCAGCTGCACCTGCCACATTGTTGAAGGTAACGGTGCTCGTTCCTTGCACCGGACCAAAGTTCGTCCCGGTAATCGTGATATAGGACCCTATAGTTGCCGACGCGGCTGAGAGGCTAGTGATGTTCGGGGTCTGATAAACCGTAAATGGCATTCCAGAACTCGCCACGCTATTTACAGTGACGGTTACACTGCCTGATGTTGACCCGGCCGGTACTGGCGCAACGATGCTCGTTGAATTCCAACTCGTTGGCGTCGTGGTGATTCCGTTGAACGTTACGGAGCTCGATCCCTGAGAGGAACCGAAGTTCACTCCAGAAATTGTCACCGACGTTCCGACCGCTCCCGCAATCGGAGACAAGCTGTTGATCAAAGGCGTTTGCGACACGCTAAAAGGAACTCCATTAGTTGCCAGTCCGTTCACTGTAGCCACGATATTTCCGGACGTCGCATTCAGAGGCACCGGCACTTCGATGCTCGTCGGACTCCAGCTCGTTGGCGATGCCGCAGCCCCGTTGAAGCTCAATGTACTAGCGCCCTGTGTCGAACCGAAGTTTGTTCCTTCAATCAACACGGACGCACCTGGCACTGCGACGCCGGGTGATACCCACGTGATGGAAGGGGCAGAACTCTGCGCGCCGAAGCTCACCGAGACGTTGTCGAACGTTGCGGTAGATAGGGTTGCCGTGCCGTCGCTGCCCGCGACTAGGCCCACATATGCGTTCGCATCCATGTTGATCGTCTGCATTGTGCCGACCTGTGTCCAGTTCACACCATCAGGCGAGGCGTAGCTGCTGAAGTTGTTGCCGTTTCGCACCAGTTCTACCCAGTATGGAGGTGCCGATACCGCCGCAGAACCGGACTGCGATGTACCTGCTCCAGGCGTTGGCCGCGAGACAAACTGTACCTCGGAGGCATAGGGCACTTGCATCAACGTGCCCGCATTCGTCGCCCCTGCATTCAACGTCTCACGTATCATCACACCGGCTTGGGCGCCACCGGTCGGAATGCTGACTATGCGAGCTACAATGCTGCCATTGCCAGACAATGGCTGGTAAACAAAATGAAAGGCATCCGCAGTGGAAGTGTATTGAATCCCAAGCCCCGAAGCGGTTGCCGTGAACGTCCCATTCGTGTACGTCGCGCTCCCTACGAGTCCCACGGCACCGACGTCCGCGTCCAGCCATCCGGAAGGCAACGGTTGTGAGGTGACGGTGAACACGATTGGATTGCTGTCGTCCATGCTCGGAGCTACTGACACCACCAAGTTCCCTGACGAAGCTCCCGCGGGGATTGTGATGCTGATGGAGGTGCCGCTCCACGAATTGATGGTTACCGGTGCCGAATTCAAAGTTACAATACTGCCGTTTTGTGCGCTTCCGAAGCCAGTGCCGCTGATCGTTACTTGACTTCCTACACTTCCAGTTGTTGCCGAGACAGCGGTGATGACCGGTGCCGATGTGCCCGTTGAAGTTACGGACACGTTGTCAAACGTCGCCGTCGACATTGTTCCCGTGCCGGTGCTATCAGCTACTAAGCCAACATATGCGTTCGCCGCCATATTGATTGTCTGAGTTGGACCGACTTGCGTCCAATTCACACCATCAGGAGAGGTATAACTGGTGAAGTCATTGCCACTTCGCACTAATTCAACCCAGTACGGCGGTGCCGATACCACCGCAGACCCAGCCTGCGATGTGCTTGCTTCTGGCGTTGAACGCAAGGAGAACTGTACTTCGGAGCCGTACGGTACCTGCATCCACATGCTGGCATTGGTCGCTGCTGTGTCCAACGTCTCCCGTATCATCACACCAGCCTGAGCCCCTCCCGTCGGAACGCTCACCACACGTGCCACGATGCTGCCATCGCCTGATAATGGCTGATAAACAAAATGGAAGCCGTCAGTAGTGGAGCCATTTTGAATCCCCAGTCCGGCAGCATTTACGGTGAAGACCTGATTCGTGTAGGTGGCGCTCCCTCCTAGACCCACATTTCCAATATCTCCGTCCAGCCATCCCGACGGCAACGGTTGCGAGGTGACCGTGAACAGGATGGGGTTGCTATCGTTCATGCTTGGCGCTACCGACACCACCATGTACCCTGACGCGGCCCCCGCAGGAATGGTCACGCCGATGGATGTGTTGCTCCAGGAATTGATAGTTAACGGCACCGCATTCAGAGTTACGACGCTGCCGGCTTGAGAAGCTCCAAAACCGGTACCGTTAATTGTGACCGGACTGCCGACGCTCCCGGTGGTAGCCGAAACGCTGGTGATAACCGGCGTAGGAGTCGCTGCTGAACTTACCGAGACGTTGTCGAAAGTTGCCGTAACTAGCGAGCCTCCGCTGCCGCTCTCCACAACCAGACCGGCATATGCGTTGGAGGCCATGCTGATCGTTTGACTTGGCCCCAGCTGCGTCCAGTTCACTCCATCCGGAGATGAATAACTACTGAAAGTGCTGCCAGCACGGGTCAGCTTGACCCAGTAATACTGCGAGGATATTAATCCTGCATAGCCTGGCTGCGAAGTGCTTCCGCCAGTGATCTCGCGCAGGTTAAACTGCAAGAGCAAACCATAAGGCAGGGAAACCAGTGTGTCCGCATTCGTCGACTCCGGATTGAAGGTTTCGCGAATCATCAGACCGGCCTGTGCAGATGAACCTTGCTGGACGCCGATGCGCGCGACTATGCTTCCGTCGCCGGCGAGAGGTTGATATACAAAATGAAACGAATCGGCGCTGCCCGAAAACTGATTGCCTGTACCATTCACTGTAAAAGTGCCATTCGTATAACTCGAATTCCCAGCCGTCTGTACTGCCCCGACATCAGTGTCCGACCACCCGGTAGGCAGAGTGCCCAGCGTAAAGAACGGGCTGTATCCAGTTTGGCTGCCAACTGTGATTGCTATTGGCCCTGACGTGGCACCGGCGGGTACTGCTACCACAATCGAGTTCGCGGTCCAACTTGTGGGCGTCGCCACTGTTCCGTTGAACTCCACCGTGCTCTGCCCTTGCGCCGAACCGAAATTTATCCCTGCGATCGTCACGGACGTGCCGGCTTGGCCAGCCGTGGGTGTTAGGTTGCTGATAACAGGTGTCGGCAGGACGGTAAAGCTCACCCCGTTGCTGGTTAGGCCCGAGACCGTCACCACTACATTGCCGCTAGTGGTTGCAGTCGGAACCGGCACGACAATGGATGATGCACTCCAACTAGCGGGAATCGCAGAGGTCCCGTTGAATGTCACTGTGCTGTTACTCTGAGTTGCGCCGAAGTTCGTTCCCACGATCGTGACTGACGTTCCTGCCGCGCCCGTTGTTGGCGAGAGGCTCATGATAGTCGGAGGATTTAACACTGTGAAGTTGGCGGTGTTGCTGTTCACTCCGCTGGCGTTCACCACCACGTTTCCGGTCGTTGTCCCCGTCGGCACCGCGGCCACAATGGACGTGGCGGTCCAACTGGTGATGGTCGCCGCAATGTTGTTGAACGTGACGGTACCATTACCCTGAGTCGAACCAAAATTCGTTCCGGCAATCGTCACCGACGTACCGATCGCTCCGGACGACGGCGAAAGACTTGTAATATTCGGGGCCGCCACAACGGTGAAGTTCACCCCGTTGCTGATAACTCCGCTAGTATTTACGACCACGTTGCCGTTCGTGGCTCCCGTCGGTACGGTCGTGACAATCGATGTCGCACTCCAATTGTTGATGGTCGCTGCGATGTTGTTGAACGTGACGGTGCCAGTGCCCTGGGTCGAACCAAAGTTCGTCCCCGTGATCGTCACCGACGCTCCTATCGCTGCCGTCGTTGGCGAAAGACTTGTGATGCTCGGAGCTGTTACCACGGTGAAGTTAATGCCGTTGCTATTCACTCCGCTAGCATTTACCACCACGTTTCCTGTCGTTGCCCCGGTCGGTACGGTTGTGACGATCGACGTCGCAGTCCAACTGGTGATGGTCGCCGCGGTGTTGTTAAACGTAACGGTGCCAGTGCCCTGAGTCGAGCCGAAGTTCGTCCCCGTGATCGTGACGGATGCACCTTGCGCTCCGGTCGTTGTGGAAAGGCTGGCAATACTCGGAGCAGCTACTATCGTGAGGTTCACGCCGTTGCTCGTGACTCCGCTAGCATTCACAACCACGTTTCCTGTCGTCGCTCCTGTCGGCACTATGGCCACAATGGAAGTTGCGTTCCAACTGGTGATTGTCGTAGCGATCGTGTTGGTGAATTTCACGGTTCCCGTACCCTGACTGGAACCGAAATTTGTTCCCGTGATCGTCACCGACGCTCCTACCGCGGCGGTCGTCGGAGAAAGACTTGTGATGCTCGGTGCTGCTACCACCGTGAACGACACGCCATTGCTATTCACGCCGCTGGCCTTCACCACCACGTTGCCCGTCGTCGCTCCCGCTGGTACGGTTGTGACGATTGAGGTGGCACTCCAACTAGTGACGGTTGCTGCAGTGTTGTTGAACGTGACGCCTCCGCTGCCCTGAACGGAGCCAAAATTTGTTCCCGTGATCGTCACCGACGCACCGACCGCTCCCGTCGTTGGCGAAAGACTCGTGATGCTCGGTGCCGCTACCACCGTGAATGACACGCTATTGCTATTCACGCCGCTGGCCTTCACCACCACGGAGCCGTTCGTGGCTCCTGTAGGTACCGTCGCCACAATTGATGTTGCACTCCAACTCGCAATCGTCGTGGCGGTCGTCCCATTGAACGCCACAGAACCGGACCCTTGGCTGGCGCCGAAGTTGGCTCCCGTGATCGTTACTGACGCGCCCACCGCACCCGAGGTCGGCGAAACACTCGTGATACTGGGAGTCCCGAGCACCGTGAAGCTCACTCCGTTACTTGCATTGCCTCCTACCGTCACTGCCACGTTACCGGTCGTTGCTCCCGTCGGTACGGTTGCCACGATCGATGTGGTGCTCCAACTCGTAATTGTGGCTGCCGTCCCGTTGAACTTCACAGTATTTGTGCCCTGTGAACCGAAGTTCAATCCTGTAATCGTCACGGAGGCGCCTGCAGCCGCCGAGGCGGGCGACAAACTCGAGATGCTCGGATAGACAGTAAAACTCGATCCGTTGCTATTGACCCCGCTGGCATAGACGACCACGTTGCCCGTCGTCGCACCTGTCGGCACTGTCGTTTTTATTGAAGTTGCACTCCAACTTGTGATCGTTGCCGCGGTCCCATTGAACGAAACTGTGCCCGTTCCTTGAGTCGAGCCGAAATTCGTTCCCGTGATAGTCACCGCTGTCCCAACCGCCCCTGAGGATACTGAGAGACTCGTGATGCTCGGAGCGGATACAACGGTGAAAGTCTCTGAATTGCTGTTCACTCCGCTGGCGTTCACAACTACGCTGCCCGTCGCCGCGCCTGTCGGCACCGTCGCCACGATTGACGTCGAACTCCATGTTGTGATCGCCGTGGCCGTCGTACTGTCAAACTTCAGCGTGCTCGAACCCTGCGTAGAGCCAAAGTTACTTCCCGCGATCGTTACCGACGCTCCTACCGCCCCTGTCGTTGGTGAAAGACTCGTGATAGTAGGAGCAGGTACGACGGTGAAGTTAATGCCATTGGTATTCACTCCGCTGGCGTTTACCACCACGCTGCCATTCGTGGCACCCGTCGGTACGGTCGTGACAATCGACGTCGCACTCCAACTGGTTATGGTGGCTGCAATGTTGTTGAACTTGACCGTGCCCGTGCCCTGAGTTGAGCCAAAGTTCGTGCCGGTGATCGTTACTGCGGCGCCTACGGCCCCCGTAGTCGTCGACAGGCTCGTGATGCTGGGAGTTGCCAACACTGTGAATGATTTACCACTGCTGGCCACGCCACTGACGGTGACCACTACGTTGCCAGTCGTCGCTCCGGTCGGCACGGTGGTTACGATCGAGGTCGCACTCCAGCTCGTAATCGTCGTCGCCGTCGTGCCATTGAACTTCACGGTGCTCGTGCCTTGAGTTGAGCCGAAGCTGGTGCCCGTGATCGTCACCGAGGCACCAACGGCCCCCGAAGTTGGCGACAAGCTTGTAATGCTCGGAGCCGCAAAAGATGCTGCAGACCAGACCAAACATCCGATGACCAGAGCAACTAGCCGAAATCTATTAAGTGTCATGGAAGCTCTTTGTGTGATGAATCCGTTTCTCTAGTTCCGTCGAAGGGACGGCGCCTAGGGCGCGAAGAAACTCGCACCAGTACTACAGGGCGGATAAGAGACGGTGACCGCGTCCACGCCTCCGGCGCGCGCCGAAGTCAGGCCCTGCCCGCAACTGTTGTAAGTGTGGGACTCCAGAACCTTTCCATTCGAATCGAGTACGGCGGTGATAAGGTTGGGATTAGGATCGTTATACTGGAACGACACCGTGGTGTTGTCCGGTTTGGTGTATTGGATTAGACGTCCCAGAGTGTCATAGGAGTATGACAAAGAAATTCCGACGTCTGATGTCACACCTGTTACAAGGTAGCTCGTTGGGCTTGCGTACGAGAAGTAAAGATGGCGCGACGCCGGATCAGTGACGGTAACTAGACGAAATGAAGGATCGTACGTGAGTGTCGTAACGTTCCCGTTGCGATCGGTGATGGAAAGTAGGTTTCCGCTGTTAATGTCAAAAACTCTTTGTTCGCCGTTCTGAAAGGTAAGAGTCCAGTTTGTCGTGCTCTGGATTAACGTCGCCACCTTATTAGCGGGCGCGTTTGGTGCGAAAATATCTGTATTGTTGGCTTGTCCGGTAAATCCGAATGACCAAAAGTTGCCGTCTCCCATGGAGTACTTCATATAGCCGTCGCTGCCGACGAGAATGCTTTCCTCAAAGTTCGAACGCCACTTTTGTCCGAACATTCCCGTTTTTGAAGCGCTCTCTATAACGGGCCAAAGGCTGTTCCACGTTCTAACGAGCCTGAACCCGCCTCCTATGCCTGGAAGCTGCAGATCGGTTTCGGCAAAATAGGTGTCGCCGGTTGCGGAATCTACCGGATCGCCGACTCCGGCGCAACAGTGAGTTTCAGGCTGGGCCGGACAGGAAGCATTCTTCGCGTTAGCAGCGGAACTGAAAGGCCCCGCGCTATGCCAATTTTGCCCGTTTGCGGGGGGCAGGGGCTCACATAGCGCATTCCATTGGTTGTAATTGCCACAGATGACTTGCGTTTCGCAGTTTTGAGCCTCAACGTCCAGCCTGCAAGCACATACCACGATGCCACACACGAATGCCACCGCAATACGCTTTCTGATCATGCATTACCTCCACTTTGTTAAAAAAGCAAATTCATGTCGAACGTCTACCGTGATCAGGTTAGATTCTTTGGTTAAAGAGTAGGAAGGGCACTTATGCGCGCGACTTGCTGCACCGCTTCGCTTCCTCTCGCTTTCCGAACTAATTCGCCGTCAAGATATTTGTCAACACCACGACGCTGGCGTGACCACCGCAGATCACGACCTGACAACCGTTCAGTCTTCAAGGGGAAGAAACAGCAAGAGGAAGGAACGCCCATTCATGGTTACTTCCGCTTGCTTGCAATTGTTGCGGGACTCTAAATGCAACAAGCTGTGGATGTCAACAATTAATTCAATGTTTGTCTATGATCACATTTCTCGGTGACCTGGATCGCGATTGCAACCCAAAGTATCGGCTCGAAGGTATTTACTAAATGCTATCGACGTGGCAAGGGCCAACACAGATTCCTTGTTGTGCACCTTTACTAACCTAGCTTGCCTTGAGGAAAACAGGAGAATAACCGAAAGTCCGATTAACCGCATAACGAACTAACGTGATAGGGCGACGCCGGCCCTGTCGTTCGACTCTGCGTCTGCTGAATAGCGAGATTTCTAATGGAAGATGGTTTTACCATTAACTGTGAATTAGTTTTGTTACGAATTACGAACACAGTCGCGATTAAAAGCCGGATTGAAGCGATTACTGATATGCCTTGCAGTGTTGACCATTGGGGGACTTTATAATTTGTTACGATTTCCGAATAGGTGTCTCCCAATACACAAGGCTCTGAAGTACGGAACCCCTCAGACGCTTTCAGGAATTGTTACACAAGTCAGCTACGTTGCAATATGGGCAGCGTTTTCCTCCCGCGATTCCTACTGCAGTCCGAGATCGGCACGAAAGGACCGACCGCTTTAGCAAAACGATCGTCGTTCCTCGACGGTTCGTGGCCTGCTCCCCTGTTTTCGGCACAAAGCTGAGTATGATTTGTGCGAAAGAAAGGGGAAGAGAGTATGTCGAAGAGCAGGCATTACAGAAGCGCAGATGATCGGGGACTGAAGCCGTGGCGAGGTAGGGGTGTCGAAGCACACGCTCTACGCCTGGAAGGTGCTGGAGGGCAAACCTCCTCGTCAAAAGCCAAACGTTTGTGAGCCAAGGCGAGCTTCTTGTCCGCGCTCGCGAGAAAGCGTTCGATCTGCGCCTAGTCAACCGTGTGTGACTTTAGTTTCTTCATTTAAGCCTACGAGCGGAATACGCTTATTGTGCCAAACGTTTTCCAGAAAGGCATCTTTCCGAGCAAGGCGCGACCCGAATTCCTTCGGTGTTAGCACGGTGTAGGTGATTTCGCGACCTAGTTTCCGCTCAAGCGCTCGCACGGCCTGTGCTAAATCCTCCTCGCGCGGGGAGCCAATTACAAGCACGTCTATATCGCTGGCAGCGTCCTGCTGGTTGCTTGCGAATGAGCCGTACAAGTATGCTTTGTCTATTCCCTCAATTCTCTTGAGGGATTGCGCGATCCACTTTGCCGCGCCAATAGTCTTTGCAATGATCTTGCGTACTTCATCAGAAAGCGGATACTCCCGGTTTAGTTGAAAATATTTTTGGCGGCCAATCACTTCCGATCGAAATAGTCCATCGCGCTCCAGGCATCCCAACTCTTTCGATAGGTTAGACGGATCAATCCTCAACCTCTCGGCCAAGTCCCGCAAGTGGTGACGGGCCGTCGGGTTTGTGAATTAATAAGCCAGTAGTTGCTGGCGTGCCTTGGAGCGAAGATCAAGCATGTGGTAGGAGATTACCACAAATGTAGTACTAGAGATGACAACGGTAAAATGATGGCTATTTGCCAATATCGAGGTCAAACCACTGCTTGCGGGCCACCTGGAGTCACTTAAGAGACTACAGCAGACTACAGCATAACGTAGCACTGAGAAGGCCGGATGCTGGATGGTTCAACAAAATGGTTCCTTCGCGCTACAAAGGATGCAGCAAACCGACGTGACATTGTTCGAGACGTCGGATTCCGGGCACCCTCCGGGCACCCAGACCGATGTCTTGTTGGCATCTCATTGATTTTGTTGTGTCGTGCATGGAGTAAGCTGGACGTGCAAGCTGTTGTTTGTAATTGGATTGGCGACCCTTTTAAGGCATGGGTCGCAGGTTCGAGTCCTGCCGCGCTCACCATATTTGCGATGAAAAAATATAGGGCCGCTCCTTTGAGAGCGGCCCTCCTATTGTCTGGTCAAGCTCTCT
>Ga0182024_10012440_pt1 | contig 16837 bp, 15 predicted proteins | sample P32metaG_FD_120480 | JGI IMG/M metagenome (GOLD analysis project Ga0182024, IMG submission 120480) | Permafrost microbial communities from Stordalen Mire, Sweden - P3-2 metaG (Illumina Assembly) | ecosystem: Environmental > Terrestrial > Soil > Wetlands > Permafrost | place: Sweden: Stordalen... | reverse complement strand
TACCGAAGCGGGCGTACGTATACACGACTACTACTTTCCTAAACTCACCAAGGACATTCCCTACCGCTCAATCAAGGGAATGCGACGATTCGAGATGACGGCCCTCAGGGGGCGATGGCGCATATGGGGAACGGGGACTTTCCGGTACTGGGCCAATCTTGACGTCAATCGACCGAAGAAGAAGATCGGCTTCCTGCTCGATCTGGGTAAGTTCATCAATCCCTTCATCACGCCCGATGACCCCGACGCCGCCGAGGCCGTCATCCGAGAACGGGCCGGACTCGGACCCACCACCGGTGAGAACATGAAGAGCCCTTTTATCTGATTGAAAGAGAGCCGAACATCGGTCGATCTGACTTCAACGGACTCGGATAAGTCCCTCGGGTGAGGGAGCGAGCCGTCGGCACGCTCGAACGAGCAACAGCGCAAAACCCCCGCCGGTCAGTATCTGGGAGAGAAACAACACGTGCAGTGCGCCAAAGAACGTGAGTGCGGCGAGCGCGAAGCCCAAAAGTTGGACGAAGAGGACGGAGCGAAGACTCCTCACGACCCAGTACATCCACAGCGACGCCGCGGACTCAAAGACGATGATCGTGACGCCGACCGTGACGTGGACATACTTCAGCGGTGCGTTCAACGTATAGCCGTAGGTGGTCACGAGGGTGAGCAGTACGAGCCAGCTGTACGCGCGAAGAAGAGCCTGGAAGCGCCGGGCCGATGTGGTGATCGTGGGAATCCGACGGGCGCCCCAGTAGGTCAGGGCGGAAGCGAACCCGAGGGCCAACGTGTAGGGCACGACCGTCTTAGCGTGGACGCCGTAGTTGCTCATCCCTCCCTCATTGACCTTGATCACGAGGCCGGGATGAATCGCGACGCAGATTGCCAAGAAGAAGGCGAAGGCGATCTGGCTGAGCGCCACGTACCAAACGGCGTGGGCCGTGCCCGCGGGTCCGACGCGTCGCGGAGGATCACCGTCGCTCATAAGCGGTGGGCTTCGGCCTTCATTGTCGAAGGGGCGCTCTGAGTGAGCACGACAACGCCGACGCACATGGCGACGAACCCCGCCGCCGCGAGGCCGAGATGGGCTACTCCTCCCGACAGTCTCTCGCTGTAGAGCCACACGCCGAGCACGACACTGACAACGGGGTCGACGATCACGATGAAGGGCTGAGACACGTTGAGTGGCCCCACGTGCAGGGCCGCCTGTTCACAGAACAGCCCGACGATGCCCCCCACGATGAAGGCGTACAGCGGCCAGCGGGTCAACGCTCCGGCAAAGCCCGAGGACGCGATCGTGTCGGTCGTCGCTTTAATGAACGTCGCCTCGAGCGCCCACGTCACGCCGGTCGCGGCGGCGAAGAAACCGGCGCGGCGGCTCGGCGATCCAGCCCGCGCCACGCTGAGTAGCACGATCGTCACACCCAGAATGACGAGTACCGGGGCAATCCAGTGAGAGCTCTGGGGTACGTTGGCGCGCCCGCGAGGTGAACTCGCGACGAGAAACAGCGCCAGTCCTATAACGGTGACGCCCGCGCTGATCCACGCGAGACGACGAATGCCTTGGTGAATCCAGAACCGGCGAAGCACGAGCACGACAATGAGTTCTACGACCAGAAGTGGTTGGACTTCGGACATCGGACCAAAATGAAGGGCCAGCGCCTGGAAGATCAATGAGCCAAACAACGCCACCCAGCCGAGTAGCCAGAGCGGCTGGCGAAAGAGGAAGATCGTGAGACGCCAATTGGACGCGTGATCTTGTTTTCTCGTGCTTGCAATGTGCTGTGTCGTGACGGCGATGGCGTTGGTCACGGCCGTGAGAAGCGCAAAGAGTATCGCAAGTGATTGACTAAGAGTCATCGCTCCGGGCATAGTTGTCACGCTAGGCCAGGTGCCTTCAACGAACGATGAATGCACCGCGGCGCGACGGTGTTGGCGGCGCTGGCACTAGGGTGACCTGGCAGCGTTAGCAAGTGAGCGAACTTCACCAAAAAAGGAGCTCGATGGAAATCGCGACCGATACCATCACCGTCATCGGCGCCACGTGGTGCCCCGACTGTCGTCGGGCGAAGGATTTTCTGAGCGAACAACGCGTGGCATTCGACTGGATTGACCTCGAGCAACATCCCGAGGCGACCGAACTCGTCGAGAAGATTAACGGCGGGAGTCGGAGCATTCCCACGATCATCTTTCCCGACGGCACCCACCTCATCGAGCCGGGCAACGACGAACTGGCCGAGAAGTTAGGTCTCACCCGTTCGGCGAAGTCTTCCACTTACGACGTGATCATCGTCGGGGGCGGCCCCACGGGACTCACCGCCGCGATCTACGCCGCGAGAGAAAATCAGAGTGTGCTCATCATAGAAAAGTCCGCGCCGGGTGGTCAGGCCGGCGTGACCGAACGACTCGACAACTATCCGGGGTTCCCGGACGGCGTCGCCGGTCACGATCTGGCCGATCGGATGCGCCGCCAGGCTGAGAACTACGGCGTGGAGATCCTTGAAGCGGTGGCCGTCAACGCCATCAGTGCAGACGGTGAGTGGGTCACCGTGACGACCGCGGTCGGCGACTCGTACAACGCGCGAGCGGTACTCGTCGCGACGGGGTCGGTCTATCGGCGCACCGGCGCCGACGGTGAGGCCGACCTTATCGGCGCGGGTATTCACTTCTGTGCCACGTGCGACGGCCCGTTCTACCGGGGGGCCAAAGAGGTGCTGGTGATTGGGGGAGGCAACAGTGGTCTAGAAGAGGGTCTCTTCCTCACTCAGTTCGCCGATCACGTGACGGTGGCTGAGTATTCCGAGAAGTTGGCAGGCAGTCGACTCCTCCAGGACAAGGTGCTCGCACATCCGAAGATGACCGTTGTCACGAACTCCAAGGTGTCTAAATTCAAAGCCGGTGCGTCAGGCAAGCTCGAGAGCGTCGAGCTCGAAGACGTCGTGAGCGGAGAGTGTCGTGATCACGAGGCCTCGGGCGCCTTTGTCTTCATTGGCCTGGACCCCAACACCTCGTTCCTCGACGGTGTTCTCGAGCTGGACGACCGGGGATTCATCGTGAGTGACGAGCAGTTCCGCACCAATTTGCCTGGCGTGTTCGTCGCTGGCGATGTGCGCCACGGCTCGACCAAGCAGTTGGCCTCCGCCGTTGGTGAGGGGGCCGCGGCGTCGATTCAAATTCGCTACCACTTGGACAAAGTGGCGGCCCGTTAGTGGCACGTCAGCGAGCGGCGTCCTTCTCCTCGCTTCGTTAACCGAGCGTGGTCACGCTCGCGCCGATTGGAAACTCTTCTCTGCCCGACGACGTCAGACGCCAGACGCTGCGTCGTCCCTGTACGGTCCACTCCTTGGGGCCGCCCACGAGCGCAGTCTGTTCATCAATTCCAAAGACGGCGATCGACGCCTCATCGGGCAGTACGAAACGTGTGAAGAGATCCGGGACCCGTGCAGCGAAAGCGTCGAAGTGCGGCAGTACGCCCACGTGCTCGAGCAACTTCAATCCGGTAGTACTGCCCTTGCGGGGGTGACGGATAGAGGGGATCCACGATCCCAGCGCCATCGCTCCCGCGCTGCAGCCCGCGATTGCGGCACCACCTCGCCACGTGGATTCGATCTCGCTCCAGATCGCTGTGTCGCGCAAGGTGTCGGCCAAGTAGTTGGGATCGCCGCCGGAGAGATAAATGAGTCCGGCGCCGGCGATCATCTTCACGAACTCAGGGTTGTTCGCGTCCGCGCGATCGTTCACCGGCACCACAATCGGTTCAACTCCGAGCCGCTTCGCCTGGGCGATGCCGAGTTGGTGCCAATGTTCGACAACGTCAGGCCCATCGGGCACGGCGGCCGTGGCGAGTTGGACGTAACGAGGTGCTCTTCCGGCGATCAGCCCCGCTTCGATCTCGGCCATCTCGGGCAAGTACTCACCCGAACCCACCAGCGCAATGGGTCCCGGTCCCTGGTCACCGTTCATCGCCCTCCAGTGCAACCTCAAAATTAGTCAGTCGAGACGAACCGGCCCTTCGCCGTCCTGGCGCCAATCTATCTGGAGGAGCCACGATTGAGACACATCGCAATTCTGAAGTGGTTGAAACTACGGTGAAGGTGTCTTGTTGGAGAGGCCCGATGAACGATCAAGAACCACCCGTCAGCGCCATCGTGCGCGGTCGCCTCGGCTCTCCCACATTCTTGAAATGACGTGTACGACCACGACGGCAACCAACGCGATGACGAACGACCCCACGATGTCGCGCGGATTGTGAATGTGCGCCGCGACGCGAGCCCAACTGACCAAGAGCGCGATAATGAGCAGGAAGATCCCCGTGGACCGGGAGTAGAGGAGCATGGTGAATGCCAGAAATGCGGTCAACAGCGCGTGATCAGAGGGAAAGCCGTTGTCGGCCGAGTGGGCGATCAGTGGAATGAGGTGGTGCGTGACAAAAGGCCGTGGGTCGTAGTAGAGATGTCCGGCGATGACGGCCAGCACCACGGCCAGCACGCCGCCCGCAATCACGTGCCACGCGAGAGAGATCTTCACGCTCACCTTGGCCCGTAGCCAGTAAAGGGCGACGACGACCACACTGATGAGAAAGAAGTACCGGCCAACGAATCGGATGATCGAGTCCACTACTTCAGTGTAGGTAGGAACCCCTACTCATGGGGGGCCCGTCGCGGTGTATCGGATCGAAGCTCAGAGCTACTTCTCAGTGATCGCGAACTCCGGGCAGTTGGCGATCGCCAGGCGGGCCCGGTCTTCATAACCTTCGGGCACGAGACCGTCGTTTCGCACCTTGGAGTGTCCGTAGTCGTCGACGTCGAACACCTCGGGCGCCAAGGCGTGACAGCGCGCGTGGCCCTGGCACTTGTCATCATCGACGCGAACCCGCATCAAAACACCACCGGCAGTGATCGGGGTCCGCGCACCTGGCCGCCGGCCCAAGTCACCTGCGCTCCCTCGGCGAGGTGAAACTCGGGTATCCGGTGCAGCCACTCTTCGAGCGCCACTTTAAGTTCCATTCGCGCGAGGTTGGACCCGGCGCAGCGGTGGATCCCGGAACCAAAAGCCACGTGACGATTGTGGGCGCGGTCGAGCAGGACCTCATCCGCGCGCTCGAAAGCCTCGGGGTCTCGATTCGCCGCGGGAAAGTTCATGAGGACTTTGTCGCCTTCGTGCATGGGACATCCGTGGAATTCGGTGTCCACGGTGACGACCCGAGCCATGGTCACGGGCGAATAGACGCGAAGGAACTCTTCGACCGCCGAGTCCATGAGTTCGGGCTCGGCGACCAAACGAGCGGCGTCTTCTGGGTGAGTCGCGAGATGCCACAGCGATGAGCCAATGGCACTCCACGTCGTGTCGATGCCGGCGATCAACACGAGCCCGGCGATTCCGAGCACCACGCCGTCGTCGACCGGCTCGCCGTCGTGGATGGTGTGGGCCAGCTCACTGATCAAGTCGTCCTGGGGGTCTTCCTTGCGCAACATGAGTTGCTCGATCATGTACCCGACAATGGCGTCGCCACCACTCTTAGCCCGCTCCTTCACGTCGGCGAATTCGAGTACGTCGCGCACCCAACCGGTGAACGTGTCGGACAGGCTTTCTGGCACGCCGAGAATCGAGGCGATGATCCGAACCGGGATCTGCTGGGCGTAATCGGCGGCCGCGTCGGCGCGTCCTTCGGAGATAAAGCCGTCGATCTGCCTCTGACAGATGTCCCGCGTCATAACTTCGTAGCCCTCAATCCGGGTGTGAGAAAACCAGGGCAATAATAGGCGTCTGGTCCAAGTGTGTAGCGGCGGGTCCGACGAGATCGGGGGCAGTCCGTAGGGCAACAATACGTCCGGCTCCACCTCTTCGTCGGCACCGATGACGCCAACTTCAAGTGAACTAAAGCGCTCAATGTCGTGCGCTGCCTTGGTGACGTCGTCGTAGGTGGTGAGCAACCACGCGCCGCCGCGCCGATCAGTGTGCGCCACCGGGCACGTCACTCGAAGTTTGTCCCAGATCGTGTACGGATCTTCGACGTAGGCCGGGTCCATGACGTCGAAATCCGTGTTCCAATCATTGACTGCTCGTCGTGGCGCCATCAGATCCCCCCGTAGTACGTCGCTTCAGCCTCGCACTACGAAAAGGGCGATTGCGCTCTCCGTGGTGAGGGGCACTTCCATTGGACAACTTAGACCGAGAACCTAAGGAGACCTTCGTTGTTCCCTAGAAGAATATGGCGCAGAGGTCGTAGATCTCGCGTGGCACCTTGCGCTGTCCTCCGGCCACGGACGCCAACGGGGCCAGGACAACGTTGTCGTCGCGCACCACTGGGATCATGCCGAACTTTCCCGCGATCACGGCGTCGTAGGCGGCGGCGCCCACCCGGGTGGCAAAGATTCGGTCGTGGGCGGTCGGGCTGCCGCCGCGCTGGAGGTGACCGAGGACGGTGGTTCGAACTTCGAAGCCGCCTTGCTCTTCAATCTTGGCGGCGACGAAGTAGCCGACGCCGCGCGTGGCGTGACGTACGCCGCCCACTCCTTCGCCCGTCATCACACTGGTTTCGATGCCCCCGAGCGTGTCGAGCCCGACACCTTCGGCCACGACCACCAGCGAGTACGCCAGGCCGAGGCTGCGGCGTCGATTGGTATGGCCCACGATGTCGTCCATCGTGATGGGGAACTCGGGGATGACGATCATGTCGGCGCCGCCGGCGAGTCCGCCCATGGCCGCGACCCAACCGGTGGAACGGCCCATGGTCTCCACGACGATCACCCGGTGGTGCGAGATGGCCGTGGTGTGGAGTCGGTCCAAGGATTCGGCGACAATATTTATCGCCGTATCAAAGCCGATGCAGTAGTCGGTGCCGGGAATGTCGTTATCCAGCGTCTTAGGCACGCCCACCACCGGCGCGCCGCGATCGGCCAACCAGTTCGAGATCCGTTGGGTGCCGTCACCACCAATCGCCACCAGTGCGTCCAGGTGCTCGCCGATGGCGGCGAGTACTCGATCGCGCCCGCCCGGGGGTTTGTCGAGGTTGAGTCGAGCGGTACCGAGCAAGGTGCCCCCTTGGCCGATGACGCCGCGCAGATCGGCCGCGGTGAGCGCGGTGCCGTTGAATTCGTCAACCAGTCCGGCCCAACCGTTGGCGATTCCGATCACTTCGTGGCCGTCGCGCAGACCCATTTCACCAATAGCCCGGATGGCGGCGTTCAACCCGGGCGCGTCGCCCCCCGCGGTTAGAACACCGATGCGCATGCCAACTCCTTCACCAGACCCAGGGCCAGTCTACGGTGACGACTTCACCGAAGAGTTAGACGTTGACCGAAGCGAGCGACTCTTCGCGCGCGACGTTGGATCGCGTCAGGAGGATGGTGAGCACAAAGCTCAACACCAGCGCCACGAGGACGCCCAGATTGGCGTACTCCCACTTCCCAGTTTTGCCGCCGAGTCCAAAAGGCTTCATGAGGTAGCCCTGCCAGGTGAGCCATGAGGCCATAGTGTTCGTCACCAGACCCCAGCCGAGAAATGTTGATAGAAGCGTTATCACGATGGGCACCGCTCGCAGGTCGCCGTAGCGACCCGAGGATTGAAACAGATCCGCCTCGACGTAGTTCTTCTTTCGCAAGAGCAGGTCACCGAGGAAGACCCCGCACCACGCCGCGATCAGGACGCCGACCGTGATGAGGAAGCCCTCGAACTGAGGCAGGAAGTTCTTGGCGACAAAGACGATGTAGATCGTGCCGAGCAACATGATCACGCCATCAACTCCGGCCGCGGCGTAGCGAGGAATCTTGAGACCCGCCGAGAGCAGCGCGAGACCTGAGGAGTAGATGTCCAGTACCGCTCCTCCGACGAGTCCCAAAATGGCCACGATGACAAAGGGCACGAGGAACCACGTAGGCAGCAGATTCGCTAGCGCGCCGACCGGGTCGTTGCCGACGGCACTACTGAGCGACGTGGACGAGCCGGCGAGCAAGAGACCAAAGAAGAGCAACACGAGAGGTGCGATCGATGAACCAAACGTGGTCCACCACACCACACCACGAGATGAGGCGCTGCGCGGTAGGTATCGAGAGTAGTCCGCGGCCACGTTCACCCAGCCGAGGCCAAAACCTGTCATGACGAAGACCAGCGCGCCGATGGTGGCCTGGAACGTGCCGCTGTGCAGATGGCTCACGACGTGCCAGCTGATGTGCTTGACGGTGAGGGCGATGAAGACAACCGTCAAGACCCCGGTCACGACGGTGATGATGGCCTGCATGCGCATAATGAGGTCAAAGCCCATCACTCCGCCCACAATGACGAGGGCGGCGATGACCAACATCGCGACGACCTTGACGCCGTCGCCGCCACCCCAACCAATGCGCGTAAAGACGGTCGAGGTCGCGAGCACCGCGATGACGGTCAGGGCCGTCTCCCAGCCAACACAGAGCAACCACGAGATTGCTGACGGCAGGCGATTTCCTCGAACGCCGTAGGCCGCCCGACTGAGGACCATTGTCGGCGCGGAACCACGCTTGCCAGCCGTGGCGATGACACCGCAGAGCCAAAAGCTGAAGATCACGCCCACGGCTCCCACGATCACCGCCTGAATGAACGAGATGCCAAAGCCGAGTACGAAGGAGCCGTAACTCAGACCCAACACCGAGACGTTGGCCCCAAACCACGGCCAGAACAACTCTCGGGGTAGTCCCTTTCGTTCATTCTCGGCGATGACGTTGATGCCGTTCTGTTCGATTCGCAAGACGTTGGCGCTGCCAGTTCCTAAAAGTTCTGCTACTTCGTCGCTCACCGGGCCTCCTCGCGACAAATGTGGGCGTCGCTGGCATCGATTGTACGCAGTGATCGACCCGTCATCGTCCACTCGAGGTTCGCTCCTTCGTTAGAAGTTTCACGATCCGCTCACTAGGGTGTGGTTCTATGAGCAACGCACCACGGCTCTTCTGTCTCGACACCTTGTTAATCGACGTGGTGCTACGGGTCGCCGCGCTGCCCGAGCACGCGGGCGACTCGCTGGCGAGCGACCAACTGATCACGGCTGGCGGCGGCTTCAATGCCATGAGCGCCGCCGCGCGTCACGGACTCGGCGTGACCTACGCCGGACGACTCGGCGCGGGCCCCTTTTCGGCGCTGGCCGAGAAGGCCTTGGCGCACGAGCACATCACCACACCCATCGATCGAAATGAGCAGTTGGACACCGGGATCTGTGTCGTGTTGGTCGAGCCCGACGGGGAACGCTCGTTCGTGACCTCGCCCGGGGCCGAAGCCACGTTACGGGCCGAGGACTTGGCGACGTTGGACGTGGGCGACGGGGACTTCGTCTTAGTGTCGGGTTACAACCTCATGCGCGAGCCGCTCGCGGACGTGGTGTTGAAATGGCTGGCGCACCTCTCGTCGGGCGCAATCGTGGTGTTTGACCCCGCGACGCGCATGGTTGATATTCCCTCAGTGAATCTCGAAGCCATGATGCGTCGTACAATGTGGCTGCTCTGCAACGCGACCGAGGCGTCCATGCTCGCGCGAGGCACTGACGTCCTAGCCAACGCGACGGCCTTGGCGTCGACGAACGACTCGCTCAATGTGCTGGTTCGAAACGGGGCCGAGGGCTGCGTCGTGGCGCTGAGCCACGAAGCCGCCAAGGCCGTTGACGGATTCAGTACGGACGTCGTCGACACCAACGGCGCGGGTGATGTGCACAACGGCGTCTTTTTGGCTGAATTGGCGAGCGGGTGCGACGCGCTGGCGTCCGCGCGCTGGGCCAACGCTGCGGCCGCCATGGCGATCGCTCGACTCGGGCCCGCCACCTGCCCGCTGCGCGCCGAGGTTGCCGCGTGGCTCGCTTCGAGTAGTCGTGAGCGTTGACGCGTGGCCTAGCCTCACGGGCGAGGAGGATTGATGCGCGGCTACGAACCCTTTGAGGGCACGATCGGCAAAACGCTGGCCGACTCCGTGCCGTGGTGGCCGACGCCACCGCACCCTCGAGAGGGCGCACCCAACGTGGTGGTGATGTTGATTGACGATCTCGGTTTCTCGCACTTCGGCTGCTTTGGGTCGGATCTGGTGACCCCACATATTGACGCTCTGGCGGCGAACGGTTTGCGTTACTCGAACTTTCACGTCACGCCACTGTGCTCACCGACCCGAGCGGCGTTGTTGACCGGACGCAATCACCACAGCGTGGGCATGCGCGGCATCTCGAACTGGAGCTCGGGTTATCCGAGTATGCGTGGCTACGTTTCCAATCATGCGGCGACCATGGCCGAAGTTCTCGGCGAGCGTGGTTACACCACCTTCGCCATCGGCAAGTGGCATCTTGTGTCAATGGAGAACTCATCCTCGGCCGGCCCCTTTGATCAGTGGCCCTTACAACGGGGCTTCGATCGGTACTACGGATTCTTGGACGGCGAGACCGACCAGTTCGCGCCCGACCTGGTCTACGACAATCACCGAGTAGACGCTCCGCGAAGCGCGAAAGACGGGTATCACCTCAGTGAGGACCTCGTTGACAAGGCGCTGGAGTTCATTCACGACACCAAGTCGATTCGGCCCGATCGTCCGTTCTTCACGTACTTCGCCTTTGGCGCGACGCACGCGCCCCACCAAGCGCCGGCGTCATACTTAGCCAAGCATCGCGGTCGCTACGACGAGGGTTGGGACGTCGCGCGGGATCGATGGTTCGCCCGGCAACGTGACATGGGTCTGCTCGCACCTTCGACCGAGTTGGCCCCGCGAAACCCCGGTGTCGAGGCGTGGGACACGTTGCCCGATAGTCACCAGCGCTTGGCCCGGCGCCTCCAAGAGGCCTACGGCGCCTTTCTCGAACACACCGACGCACAGATCGGCCGATTTGTGGCCGAGCTCGAGGTGATGGGTGAACTCGACAACACGCTGTTGCTGTTGATGAGTGACAACGGCGCCAGCCAAGAGGGTGGACCTTTTGGCGTACTGCACGAGATGAAGTACTTCAACTTCATCTTGGAGAGTCCCGACGAGGCCGTGGCCCACCTCGATGACATCGGCGGTCCGCACAGTCACTCGAACTATCCCTGGGGTTGGGCCCAAGCGGGCAACACGCCCTTTAAGTGGTACAAGCAGAACACCCACGAGGGTGGCGTGCACGTGCCGCTCATTGTTCACTGGCCCAGGGGCATCGAGGCCAAGGGCGAGATTCGCCATCAGTTTCACTACGTGACCGACGTCGCGCCGACGGTCTATGAGGTGGTGGGCGCCGACGCGCCCGAGGTCTATCGCGGCGTCGCCCAGATGCCGCTCGCGGGCGCGTCGATGCGTTACAGCTTCGCCGAAGGCGGAGCCGCGAGTCGCAAGACCAGTCAGTACTTCGAGATGGGCGGCCATCGCGCTATGTATCGCGAGGGTTGGAAGGCGGTGACGCGTCACGATCCGGGCGTCTCGTTCGACGACGATCGTTGGGAGCTCTATCACGTCGCGATCGACCCGTCGGAGTGTCACGACCTCGCCAACGACGAGCCCGAACGGTTGGCCGAGCTCGTCCAGCAGTGGTGGCGCGACGCTGAGCTCTACGGCGCACTGCCCTTGGACGATCGGAGCATCGAGCTCTTCGGCGCACGCTTTCGCGACCACTCGCCCCATCCGACGAGCCGGCACTATACCTATCTACCCCCGCTCAGTCTCGTGCCGCCCCAAGCCGCGGCGGGGATCGGCGGAAGAAGCTGGGACCTTGAGGCCCAGGTGCACCGCGACGCCGGAGCCGGTGGGGTCGTCATGGCGATGGGTAACGAGAACGCCGGGCTGAGCTTCTTTGTCCAGGACGACCATCTGGTCTTTGACTACAACATCTTTGGCGAGCACCACGTGCTCGTCTCGAGCGCGGACCTTCCCGCGGGCGAGTGCACGATCGGTGTCAAGTTTCGACGGGGCCACAACGACGCCGAGGTCACCTTGACGCTGAACGGTATCGACGTGGGCACGAAGCACCTGCCTCTTCTCATGCGCATCATCTCGACCTCGGGCATGGGCATTGGGCGCGACGTGGCCTCACCGGTGTCGACGTACTACGACGACGAGTTCCCCTTTGAGGGGCGAATCGATCGCGTGGACATCCAACTCATCGCGGCGAATCGACGTGACGAACAAGAGACGGCGGCCCGCGAGGGCATGGCACGACAGTAGGAGAGGTAATGGAACGACTACGAACCCCCGACGAGCGTTTCGTCGACCTGCCTGATTTTTCCTATGTCTCGAAGTACGCGCCGGTCAGCGACCCGACCGGCGGTGAGTCCCTGCGAATGGCCTACCTCGACGAGGGTCCCCGCGACGGCGAGGTCGTTGTGCTCTTGCACGGTGAACCGACGTGGTCGTACCTCTACCGATTCATGATTCCCGGTCTCGTTGAGGCGGGACGGCGCGTCGTCGTGCCCGATCTCATCGGCTTTGGACGCTCTGATAAACCCACTCCTCGCCAGGAGTACACCTACGCCCGTCACGTCGAGTGGACGCGCGAACTGCTCTTTACGCATCTCACTCTCAGCGACGTGACCTTCTTCGGCCAAGACTGGGGCAGTCTCGTCGGGCTACGTCTGGTCGGCGAACACCCCGAGCGCGCGGCGCGAGTGGCGCTGTCGAATGGGGGACTGCCGACGGGCGACGAACGAGCGAGCGAGGCGTTCCTGGCGTGGCAGGAGTTCAGCCAAACGGCGCCCGAGCTGCCCATCGGGCGGATCATTTCGGGAGGGTGCGTCAATCGGCTCAGCGACGAGGTCGTCGCCGCTTACGACGCGCCCTTTCCTAATGAGTCCTATAAAGAGGGCGCGCGCGAGTTTCCCAAGCTCGTGCCGACCTCGCCCGAGGACCCCGCACACGACGCCAACGTCGCGGCCTGGAAGGTGCTCGCGAGTTTCACCAAGCCGTTTCTCCTTTGTTTCTCCGACGGCGATCCCATCACTCGCGGCGGTGACAGGAAATTCCTGCGCGACGTGCCGGGCACGAAAGATCAAGCGCATACCACGATCGAAGGCGGCGGTCACTTCGTGCAAGAAGAAAAGGGTCGCGAACTCGCGGCCGTGCTGAACGAATTTATTGACGCGACCTAGAAGTAGAACTCGCCGAGTTCGGTACTCCACTTCGCCACCCGCAACTCGCCTCGTGGCCCGCTCCAGGAGTACACCGGCTTGATGTCGAGTACGGGAGTGTTGTCGAGGGCGTCGAGACCTCGTACCACGAGTGATCTCTCCTGAACTTTTTCGATGGCCACAGTTGAGTGCAAGAGGCGATTCGGGCGATCCTTATTTCGTTGAGCGAAGATGCCGACGTCGGGCCACTGTTCGTTACCTCGAGGTCGCCGATGCCAGGGTCCTGGAGGGACGTCATCGGCCTGGGAGGCGAAGAAAGTCACCTCAACGTGAGAGAACTCCTCGAGGCCGCGAAGTGACTCGCCGGGCACGTCGCTGGCCAGCTCAATCGTGGACACGACGTCGTCCCAGTCGTCGTCGATCATCTCACTTCGTTCGTTACGAACGAAGGCGATCGGACGTGCGAGGTAGTCCACGGGCCCAATCTAGTGAGCGCGAATTGGCGTGACGACACGACCGTGGCGCAGGAGCTGGCGGTATCGTGGAGCGTTCGAGGGATGAGAAGAGATGGCTGAACTTACCTTTACCTACGGGACCATGGCCGCCGGTAAGTCAACGCTCGCTCTTCAGCTCTGTTGGCAATTGAGGGAAGGTCGCAGCGACGTCGCGCTGTGGACATTCGGCGACCGCAGCGATGAGGGAATGGTCACGAGTCGCATCGGCATCGAAGCCGCCGCAGAAGCCGTCGAACCGGGTGTCAGCATCGAGAGACACGTGCAAGATCTCGTCGATCACGGGGTGAGGATTCTCGTGATCGACGAAGCCCAGTTCGCGAGCGTCGACCAGATCGACGAGCTCGCGCGCCTCGTCGACGAACGCGGCATTGACGTACACGCCTTTGGACTCTGCGCGGACTTTTTGCTCAACGTTTTTCCCGCCTCGGCTCGGCTCTTCGCGATCGCCGATTGGTCGCACGAGTTGCCGCTGACGTCGTCGTGTTGGTGCGGACAAAAGGGTCGCTGCAACGCGCGCGTCGTTGATGGCGTCGTTGCCCGTGAGGGTACGCAGTTCGTCACCGGCGACGTGAGCGAGGGAGCGGTCCACTATCAGGTGCTCTGTCGGACCCACTACCGCCTAGGACAGCTCGGGCCCGACGTGTGAGACAGTTCTACTTGAGTGGTCCTGTGTCCCCAGAGTTCTAAGGCATCGTCACCGTTTCGGGCTTCACATTCGGGCAAAATGTATCGATGAATGCCGCCACTCCGTCGCCGTCAGATTCCCTTCGCGAAACGCCCAACTGCGCGAGTCCCTGGGCAACGTTCTCGGAGTGTCCCAACTGTGGATTGGGGCTCAGCCCTGAACACGCGCACTTTCGTTGCACGAGTTGTGGCTGGCGCGATAGTTGCTGTGATTAGTCCCTGATCCTTCTTATAGTTCAAGGATTTTTCTTTCATTTCACCCAGGCCGTTCCTGGAAGTCACGCGTTGTTTACCTTCCATTCCTAGGTTGCGGGTGGCAGAACGTTCGATCGTCGAATCGTCGAGCCGGCAGTCAACCCTTTCTTTAGGAGGAAAGTTCAGTATGAAGAAATCAATCAGGTCACTCGCGGCGATTTCGCTCGCCGCGGCTGGTCTCTTAACCGTGGCGACGTTGCCGGCAAGTGCCGCGCACAAGGTGAAGAAAATCACTTGCTATGAACTGACCACCACGGCTCTTAAGACCAAGCACGTCACCACCAAGGCCTGCCCGAAGGGTTGGACCAAGACGAAGCCGAGTTTGCAAGGCACGAACCTCGCCGGTGACATCGACAACGTCGTTCCCGGTTCCCAGACTCTGTCGATCAACGGTTCGTCATTCGACGCTCCATTGATTGGCGCTACCACGAGCGGTACGACGGCGTATTCGGCGGGCGGCAAGGTTACGTTCAGCGCGTATCCGGCGGCCGGTTCGGGTACTGGGCGCACCAGCATCGTCAACGGCACCGTGCAAATCGGATTCTCCGATGTGCCGATGACCGCGGCGGCGGGCACGTTGCCGGCCGGCGCGACCGAGGCGAACTTCGATCAGATCCCCTACGCACTCGGTGGGGCCGTGATCGGTTACAACCTGGGCGATGGTTTCGACAATCTTCAATTGACGGCGAGTGAGATTGCCCAGATCTACGACGGCAAGATCACGCAGTGGTCCGATCCCCAAATTGTGACCACCAACGGTGGCACGGGCACCGCAGTCGGTAAGGCGTTGTCGAACCTCGGCACCAACAGCGAAGCGCGCGACACGATCAAGGTGCTGTATCGCAACGCCGGATCGGGTACGACCGAGGCCTTCACCTACTACCTGTCTGAGGCCGGTAACTCGGGCCACGCTCCCAACGGCGGCAGTCCGATGGAAGGCGCGGGTGGAGCGTGGGGTGCGACCAACATTCTGGGCGTGCCGAATAACGCCGGCATGGCCCAAGGCATCGTCAACACGCTGGGCTCGATTGGCTACGTGGAGTACAGCTACGTACTGATTCCTGGCAACGACGCCATCCAAGTGGCGCAGCTGCAGGACAAGAATGGCCAGTGGCTCAAGCCCAGTCTGACCAACATCGCCGCCGCGGCGGCCGCGGCCGGAACGGGTCTGTCGACCGCGAACTTCGCGATCACCAACTTGGCCGGCAACAACGTGTGGCCCCTCGCCACGTACAGCTGGGCGATTGTGCCGTACGCGCAGACCAGCGAGACGACGTGCGAAGCCATCACCAAGTACTTGGACTGGGAGACGCACTACGGCCAGAACGCGATTGCCTCCAGCGAGGGTTACGTGCCGCTTCCCCAAGGTGTGCGCAACTACGCGCGCGCGTTGCTGGAGAAGATAACGGTCAACGGCACGGTGTGCGTTACACAGAAGTCGTAGTACTAACCAGCAGTTCGTGAGAAAGGGAAAGGGGTACTCAACGGCATGACCCTGATACCCCCTGACTTGCGCGAGCACCAGAAGGTGGTGGCGGAGTACAACTCCGCCACCACCGTTCGTACTTGGTACCACTTCTTGCTCCTCGCCGGCGCCGTGCTCTTCGCGGCCGTCAGCATCGGTTTCGTGGGCACGATTTTCTGGAGCTCCTTGCCGACGTGGTTGCACCACGGGGTGACGTTGCTGACCGGAAAGGGTTGGACGTCGCCGACCGGTCCCTTCGGTGGACTCGCCATGATCACCGGAACGCTCGAAACCTCGATCATTGCCCTGGCAATTGCCGTGCTGATTGGTCTTGGCACCTCGATCGCCATCGTGTACTTTATTCCCCGGCGACTACGTAACGTCGTCGCGACGCTCGTAGAACTACTCGCCGCGGTGCCGAGCATCGTCTACGGCTTATGGGGTCTCGCGGTCTTGGCGCCGTGGATGGAAGTCACGGTCAATCCCTGGTTGAACACGTGGCCCTTCGCGAAGGAGCTCTTTGGCAATCCCGGTCAAGAATACGGCCCGTCGCTGCTACTGGCGTCGGTGGTGCTCGGAGTAATGGTGCTGCCCACGTTCGTCGCGATCAGTCGTGAAGTGATCTCGGTCGTGCCTCAGGACCTCATCGAGGCCAGCCTGTCGCTCGGGGCGTCTCGTTGGCAGGTCATTCGCCAAGTGGTCTTGCCGACGGCGAAGATTGGGCTCTTTGGCGCCACCTTCTTGTCTCTCGCTCGAGCAACGGGCGAGACGGTCGCGGTGGCCTTGATCGCGGGCGGCGTCGCCAACGCCCAGTTCCACTTGCTCTATCCCGGTACGTCGATCGCGGCGTGGATCGCGCTGGAGTTTGGTGAGTCCCAAGGCAAGGAGATTGC
>Ga0182024_10012439_pt1 | contig 16837 bp, 10 predicted proteins | sample P32metaG_FD_120480 | JGI IMG/M metagenome (GOLD analysis project Ga0182024, IMG submission 120480) | Permafrost microbial communities from Stordalen Mire, Sweden - P3-2 metaG (Illumina Assembly) | ecosystem: Environmental > Terrestrial > Soil > Wetlands > Permafrost | place: Sweden: Stordalen... | reverse complement strand
TGTTGAACAACTACGGAAAAGAGTTTGAAATTCGTATAGGTGTGTCGTCGATAGAATCGATGGCCGCGAAAATCCATGTAGAGTTCGGCGCTCGATGGCAACCAGATTGTGGTGTCAGTGTTTGGAAAGGACACGGGAAGATATTCGATGACCTGATGATCCAGGCGAAGATGGATCTTGGGAATTGTCTCAGCAAGGTCGAACTCCAAGTGAGCCACCTGATAGGAATCTGCGAGAATCCACGCTATGCCGCGTAACCGCAAGTCATAGGTCTTACCGCCCATGTTGATCTCGCTCATTCGATGCGCACGGTCCGGCAACTCTTCGAGCCGTATCTGCCAGGCGGGCAGTCCATGCCAATCTCTCAGCCCCTCACAACTCATGCGGAAATCCCTTACGTAGTTTGGATGGAAAACGAGGACAAGGCCTGTAGTTCCTAGGGTCGCAACATTATCGGGGAATCCGTTTGAACTCTTGCCCATATCACGATTTTCTTCGGAGATTATGTATCCGTCCGCTGCCATCTTCATTGAATATACATAGTTAAACTTTTGAATTTCGGGACTTTGCATTTTGCCAGAACGGTTGACGGGTTGGTGTTGGATGACTTCTGTCGCGGAGAAACGATCCAAATTTTCAACGAGTTCTTCGACCCGCGTCCCAGCCTGCGAAACCACCTCCTGCAACGGACAATTCGCAATCTCCGAAACCGGAGGCTGCATCTCAGCAATATCCGGCGGGGCCCAGGAATCCAAAGTGCCGCGCGTATTCCCTCCCGGGGGCTTCAATTCGACCGGGACGCTAATCAAACCTTGAGATTGGAGGTCTTGTTTCGCGGTATTTCCGCTTTGGGCTAAAGCCGAGTCCACATTAGCGAGAGAAAGAAAAATGAGTCCGAAGATAAACAGACAGAAATGATGGACCCTGATGCACATTGTGATCTCCTTACAAGAGTGAGGTGACCTTTTCGACGGGACGAAGTAACAACCGTGTCTGGCGGCATGGATGATCAAATTGAAACCAGATCGGTTCGACGTCTAAGGGCAGGCCCTCAACAATTCTCTTGTAATGCTTGTGAAGAAGCCGTGCGCCTGTCAGAAGAGACAGTTTTGAGCTACTTTGCCGTTGCAGGGGTCTACAGACGGATTTCACTCGATAAGAAATCTACTCGCGATGTGAACTTAGTACACCTTTCGCAGGCACACTCCAGAAAGGCAATTCGGCGTTGACTATCGTTCCAAGCCTGCGCCCAGGCTCGCCCTGATTACTTTAGGTTTGGAAGGGCCAAGACAAATACATTCGAGACTACGGGCATGTATTCACACCTTGCCGAAAGAAACTGCGGGAGAACCGAGACGACCGGTGAACTATTCAGATGCCGGTTTTTCGCAAGCTCCAGTCTCCAGACCAACGGGATTTGGACATTGGAAAGGACAGGAGTAGAAAATCGAGACGACTATTGGCTGGGAGCGTAGTAGCCTGTCTTTCCATAGATCCTGAGGGGAGGAAGACCCTTTGGCGGCCGCAATTTCACTTTAATCTTCCTCCACGTGCCATTTTTTTGGGGATTGGCGGACTTGTATCCCAGAATGTATTGGTTTCGGAGTTCCATTCCGATCTTCGCGGCAATGTCGGGCAGTTCGCCGAGATTTCCTACTGGAAAGACGCGGCCACCGGTCATTTCCGTCATCTCAGAAAGCAGCGAGGGCCCTTCCAATTCTTCGGGGGTCCGAGAACGCATGTCGATCGGATCGAAGATGCCAATGGCGTAGAGTTGGCAGTCGGCTTCTTTCAGAAAGTTCTTCACATCGCTCTCATTGTACCGGCTGTGATTATCTCCTCCGTCGGAAATAATGAGCAGCGCCCGCTTGGCGTTCTGTGCCCCCCTCATCTGACTGAGCCCGAGATAGATGGCATCGAGGAGCGCGGTGCGCCCTTTCGATGCAGTGAACATCATCCGGTTCTGCAATTCATCCACGCTGCTGGTAAAGCCGCTAGTCAATTCGGCACGATCGTTGAAGCTTACGAGAAAAAATTGATCCCGCGGATTGGCCGTGCGCATGAATTGCACTGCGGCTTCGCGAGCCTTTTCGACCTTGTCCGACATGCTGCCGCTCATGTCAAAAATCAGGCCGATCGAGACCGGCACATCCTCGCTCGACAGAGTGAGAACCTCCTGCTCTACGTTATCTTCAAACACGCGAAAATGTTCCTTTTCCAGGCCTGTGACGAACCGATCAAGCGGATCGGTGACCGTAACGTTCACAAGGGTCAAGTTGACGTCAACTTTGATCCCTTCTACTGGATTAACATGCGAAGCGGCAGGCTCAATCTCTGGTTTGATCGGCCCTTTTTTCTGAGCGAGGACCGCATTTGAAATCAGAACACACGCAACAAGGGCGGATATCCGGACGAAGTCTCGACGGTGAGGTCTATTAATCGACATGCGTTGCTACCATCTTGTTTGTAATGTTTGGAGCGAAGCTGTACACCTGTCAAAATTCACAGATTTTGGACTGTCCAATGGACCAATAAGGGACGGGTGCTCAGGGAACAAACGGGGAGATACTCAAATGATCCTAATATGAAAGGAAGTTAGCATTGGTCTTTATTGCGGTGACGCCATCGTGGGCTCAGAAGGCTTGCCAAACTTATGGATGTTGTGCTCCAACAGACGAGAAGAAATTGAACACTTAACTTCTACTGTCTACTCGCTTTGGGCAGTGAGGGCGATTGAGGGAACCATTATTAGCCCGTACATCCAAACGCAGGGTCAAATCGGACGGCATACGAGTGCTGGGAAGTAAGCCAGCCGGACAGAAAGAGTATCGTGCAGGTTGGCAGGAGGCCCGGGCAACATGAATCTCATGCGAAAGCAAATTCGAACGGAAGTGAGTGCGAAAGTGGCCCATCCACACAGCCGTAGGTTAGAGGGAGCTGAGGTCGGGACTTTGTTTCAATTGTTCCTCGCCAGCCCCCTCGACACTTTGCATGCAATCACTCCCCGAAAGTGAAGTTAACTCCGGCGGAGTAACGAAAGTTGTTTTGATTGTGGTTACCACCGGGGATGAGACCGTTGCCAAATCGAGTAAGCAAGTAATCCATCTGGAATGGGCGAATAGATATGGTCTTGTTCACTCGAATATCGAACCCACCGCCGACCGCCATGGCAAAGGCATTGTTGCTGGGGCGCACACTGGAGCCCGCCGCGTTGAACAAGTTCGTGTAAAGGTTTGTATGCGCTCCACCAAAAAGGAATTCGGCGAACGGCTTGAAAGTGTGCGTAGGAAGCCTGAGCTGCGGGCCGGCCATATATGTAAAGAGGTTGCCGTTAGCCTTAACTTGGGGGATTAGGGTAATCGTGCCATCCGGATTCACGACGGTGACGTTGTTGAAAGTGCTCGTGGTGCTCCCATATCCTTGCAGGTCTCCCTTGATCCCAAAGAATCGATTGAAATTATAGACGATACCGCCACCCCCGCCGTTCAAGGAGAAGGGTTTGGCTACGTTGGCCGGATTTCCCCGAGCGTAGCTGTAATCCACGGGCAACTCCCACTTCGAGTATTCTTGAGCAAACGCGTTCCTTCCCATAAGCAAAGCCACTCCCACCAGCAAGACTGTTCTGATCTTCATTTTGTTCTCCTCTTAGAATTCAGAATCGACCTCAACGCCACTAGAAGGAATTGAGATCGGCAACACACCACTGTTTCTTAGGACAAGTTTTTCTTGATGCTAGAGATACCTCTATGAACCAAGAGATTGCACGCGCTTCTCAAAAACATTGCGTCCGAGCTGAATGCAATCATCGTCCCTCCAGTTTTTTCTAGGCAGGAGCATAAGGAACCCGCGGATGACCGGGAACTGTCAAAATTGTCAGTGCGCGCGGGAATTCTTGGATTGGATTAAAGCTTTTCAGCAGGGACTATTTGGAAAGCGCCCTCCGAGCATGCCGAAAATCTAAGTCCAATCTACGAAACATCCAGACATATTCGATTCATTCGGAGTGAAATGAGAAGAAGCGTACAGTACGAACCCTTCATAGAAGGCCGGATTTTCTTTCTCTAGAAAATCTCAGTATGATTCCTGATAGTTCTGATCAATCTGATCCCCGGAAAACTGCTTAATGCTCTGATTCCAGGTAGCGGGAATGGGGGGCTGAAAAGCAACTCGAGAAGAAACGTGGAATGAACGAGGGCGGAACCCTTATTTTTCCTTTGGGATGACGTAACCTCTTTTGTAGTAGGCTTGCAACTGTGCATCGCTCGTGGCCGGATTGATCACACGCACTTTGATCTGTCGGCGCTTCCCATCGGAGTCAACATTGCTCGGTCGATAACCTAGGATGTACTGGCTTCGCATCTCGGTACTTATTGCGGCGGCGGCATCGCCCATTTTCGAAACGTTATCTACGGTCACGGTGCGGCCACCCGTCGCATCGGTGATTTCACTCAGCCATTTTTTCCCCATAAATTCTTCATAGGTCTTGAAGAAAGCAGCATCAAATAATCCGATCGCATACACTTCGACGTCCGAATCGCGAACCAAACTCTTGATTTCTCTGTATTTGTGGTGGCTGTTGTTGTCACCGCCATCGGATATGATCAGGAGCGCTCGCCTCCTATACTTCGCGGACCGCAGTCGGGTCATACCCACAGAGATCGCGTCCAGCATTGCCGTACTTCCATTGGGGACCACCGCCCCCAATTTCGCTTGAATCGTACCAATCGATTGGGTCACATCCGTGAGCATTTCGGGATGGCTTGAGAAGGCAACGACAAAATAGTCGTCCTCAGAATTCGCATTCTTGAAAAACTCGGAAATTGCCTCGCGCTCGGCATCGATCTTGTCGGTCATGCTCTTGCTGACGTCAACGAGCAACCCCACCGAAATTGGGGAGTCTTCCGCGGAAAAATATTGAATTTCCTTTTGTTCGTCATTGTCGGAAAGCACGAAGTTCTGTTTTTCCAGTCCCAGGATGGGATGATTCATCGCATCGGCTACTACAACAGGTACAAGCACAACATTCACGTCGACCCGCAGGGGCTTTATGCGGGTATCCCCGGGGTTTGTTCCCGTAGATTCATGGCGTGGGGCGGCTCGCAAAGGACCATCCGATTGCGATCGCAGGAGCGGGGTGATCGAGAACGCCAGAAGGCAAAAGGACAGGGGCGAACCGATCAACAGCAGCCACAAACGAACCCGATACCAAAAGCAGTTGTTAAGCATTAGAGGGAGTTAGGTTATCAACCCAACGGTGGGGATGCTAGCACACGAATGGGAGGAGGTCAAAACGTGTTGCTTTCCTAGCCGCTAGCTCTTGGTATGTCCAGATGAATTGGCACGTGAAATGCCATCTTCGCAAAGGCGTGTTGGGAAGAAGTCAAATTCGGGGAGACACCCATGCAAGCCATCCGAATACCTAATGGAAGGGCTTGCAAAGCTTCGAGAATTAAATTTGAAAGTAATGGAGAAGAAGATTACCAGTTTCCTGGCGGCCGAGCTCTAAGTCGGCCGACCGGCTGATGCGACCTTGGTATTGGCGATATCGGGAATATTGCTCAGACGGATTGTTGGCTCGTCAGGTGGACCAGGCCAGTCCCTAGGGTGTTCAGCTTACTGTGGTCAACAATGCAATTATGCTATACCGGATAAATTATTTCGAATGGGTTCGTGCCCCGCTCTCTGAAACTTATTGCTTACTGCTGTCGTCTATCGAGTGGCGGCGTCGGCCTTGAATCGAGCAGAACGCTAGCGTGGGAGATGAGACCATATGGCAGGGGCAGCCGAAAAGGTGATATCTTCGCCACGTGAGGTCGGCAAGTACCTCGCTAGGATTACGTTTGTCATTGTCGCCTATTACGTGGCTGGCAGACTCGGCCAAGGTCTTGCGTCGCATGATTTTGGCCGCATTGCGCCTGTTATGCCCGCGTCGGGCATTGCCCTTGCCGCACTCCTGTTTTTCGGCGATCAAGTTTGGCCCGGAATCGTAGTTGGAGCGTTTTTCCTCGCATTGCTAATTCCTATTTCTCCCAAAGGTGCCTTCGTCCAGGGGATTGGAGCGACCTTCGCTGCCCTGACGGGTAGTTTCCTGCTCCGTCGCGTCGTCAAATTCGATCCCTTGTTGTCGCGTTTTCGCGACGCTCTCGGGCTGATTGCATTCGGTGCGTTCGGTAGCAGCGTGGTGAGCGCTTCCATCGGGACTTTAGTTCTCTACGCAGTAGGTCTAATTGGATCGTCGGGATTCGAGAGAGCCTGGATAATTTATTGGCTCGGTAACAGCATCGGAGTGCTGCTCTTAACCCCCCTTGTGTTGTCTCTCCTGAATCTGCGCAGGAACCCTCTCCGGGCCCGCATCCCAGAACTTGTTGCGCTCCTACTGTTTCTGGCGGCGTCCTGCTTCATTGTCATTGGCAATCTGCCGCTTATCACGGTCAAGTTGCATTTCCTGGCGTTCGCGGTCCTCCCATTCGTAATCTGGGCCGCTGCCCGTTTTGGAGTGAGAGGAGTCACGCTGGCGACTTTTATCATCGCTGCTATTGCGACGGTAGAGACGGCGCTCGGTTCCGGGCCCTTCGCGCAGAACACCCCATTCGTAAGTGCCCTATTGCTGGATATTTTGTTTGTTGTGCTTTCGGTGTCAGGTTTGACATTGGCTTCGATAATCGCGGAACGGAAACAAGTTGAGAAGGAACGCGAGCAATTTGTCCGTAAGCAGGCAACGACACAGGCGCAATCTCGACTTGCAGCCATTGTCGAATCGTCCGACGACGCGATCATCGGCAAGGACCTCGACGGGATAATTACCGATTGGAACAAAGGTGCGGAACGACTTTACGGCTATTTGGCGGAAGAAATGGTTGGGAAGTCAATTTCCCTTCTTGCCCCGCCTGATCGCGCAGGTGATTTGGCTGAAATTCTAAGCAAGATAAAACAAGGTGAAAGCATCAACCATTTTGAAACCTCACGGCTGAAGAAAAACGGGGCGAGAATCGAGGTGTCACTCACAGTTTCTCCAGTCATCGATGCGAGTGGCAGAATTGTCGGATTGTCGGCAATTGCCCGCGACATCAGCGAGCGTAAGCACCAGGAGGCCATTCTCCGCGAAAGCGAGGAGCGTTTCCGATTGGTGGCCGATAGCGCTCCCTCGCTAATCTGGATGTCAAATACAGATCAGCTCAGCACTTACTTTAACAAGCCCTGGCTCGAATTTACGGGCCGATCCTTGGAGGCGGAGCTTGGGACCGGCTGGGCGGAGGGGATTCATCCCGACGATCTGGGAAGATTTGTGGATACGTGCAAACAGGCCTTTGATCGTCGTCAACCTTTCAGAATGGAGTATCGGCTTCGACGGCACGATGGAGAATACCGATGGATTCTCGACATTGGTGTGCCCAGGTTCAATCAGGATCACTCTTTCGTCGGTTACATCGGAAGCTGTGTCGATGTTACCGAGAGCAAACTCGCGCAAGATGTCCTTTCAAACGTAAGCCGCAGGTTGATTGAGGCACAGGAGCAGGAACGGACCCGGATCGCCAGGGAGATTCATGACGATATCGGCCAACGTCTCGCTTTATTATCGGTTGAAATTCAGCAAGTAAAAGAAATTATACCCGGCTCGGTAATCGAACTTCGGAGTCGAATGGACGAATTGGAAAAGCAAGTCTCGGAGATATCCACAGACGCGCAAACCTTGTCGCACGAGTTGCACTCGTCAAGGCTGGAATATCTTGGTATAGTCTCGGCAATGGAGGGATTCTGCAAAGAATTTGGCGAAAAACACAAAGTGGACATTGACTTCGTAAACCAAGGCGTCCCTCACACCGTGCCGTCAGAGATTTCCGTCTGTGTGTTCCGCATCCTGCAGGAATCCTTGCAGAATGCGTTGAAGCATAGTGGCGTGCGGCACTTTGAAGCGACAGTGCAAGGTTCGCCGACGGAGATTCAGCTCATCGTTCGCGATTCAGGGGTAGGCTTTGATCCCGAATTGGCAATGAGCACTCAGGGACTGGGGCTCATCAGCATGCTGGAGCGAGTTAAATTGGTGAATGGCGCGATTTCAATATCGTCGAAACCACAGTCTGGAACGGAGGTAAGTGTTCGCGTTCCTCTGCCGGCTGGGACGCCGACAGATCAGGCGAAGAAGGCAAACGCCTGAAGTCTTGAGGATGAATTATTAGAATTCTTATAGTTGATGATTACCAAGATTGGCGGCGTAAAACCCATTCACTGCTCCAGGTGCAGCCGGAATTACAAATTATCTGCGAAGCATCAGATGGGTGCGATGCCGTTCAGAAAGCCGACGAACTGAAACCGGACTTAGTCTTACTGGACATCGGTCTGCCAAAGCTGAGTGGAATCGAAGCCGCCCGACAGATCCGACTCCTCTCCCCTGACTCCAAAATCATCTTCCAAAGCCAGGACAATTCTCTCGACGTCGTGCAGAAAGCTTTGAGCACAGGCGCGCTCGCTTACGTGCACAAGGCACAAGCCGGAAGCGAACTTCTTCCTGCCGTCGCAGCGGTTCTCCGGGGCGACCGATTTGTCAGTAGCAGCGTAAAGGGCCACATGTTGACCGCTACCCCGGGAACGAATACCCCTCACCGCCATGAGGTTCTGTTCTATTCTGATGAGGAGGTTCTTCTGGAGAGCGTTACTCGTTTTATTGCTGCTGCCTTGAAGGCCGGGAACGTGACTGCCGTGCTCGCCACGAAGTCACACCGGGATATTTTCCTCCATAGATTGAAAGCAGAGTACATGGATTTGGAGTGCGCAATCCAACAGGGTACGTACATTTTGTTGGATGCTGCGGACGCGCTCTCAAATATCATGGTAAATGGTTCGCCTGACCCCGTTCGATTTTTGGAAGTCATTGGTAGTTCCATTGAAGCAGCTACAAAGACTGCGAATGGTGAGCAACCTCACGTAGCTGTTTTCGGCGAAGCCGTGGCCCTTTTGCAGGCGCAGGGCAAAGCTGATGCGGCGATTCGGCTCGAACAACTCTGGAATGATTTTGCCAAGACACACGATGTAGACATCCTGTGCGCGTATCCATTGACCAGCATCCGTGGCGAGGAATATGAACACCAGTTCCAAAGCATCTGCGCAGAACACTCTATCGTCTGTTCCCGATGAATTGGGTAACTGACTTCTCTTTTTGAACTACGCATTTGCGCAAAGGGGCTTGGGGTTGGGCATGAAGTCCTTGCTAGTTTGCGACATGAGTCACTTTTTGCCCGCCTACGATGCCTTTGAACCCCTTGTTCAATGCTCCTGCTCCTTTCTATGGAATTGCAAGTGAGTCCCTGCGCGGATTATTCTGACCACTATTATGTCGGCGTTGTCTGAAGAGACAGCTTTTTCTCATCGGGCAGAACCGATTCCGCCATAACGAGTCTGCAAACCTCAAACGCCCTGTCATATTTGTCAGTGGCTAGGCTCGTCAGCCTTCTGCTATCTCTCGCACGATGCCTAGGGATGTTTGTGTTGACCGCTTCTGGCAACAAGAACTGCTGAGCGGATGGCAGAATTGGACGCTGACGTCACAGGTTTGCACATCAAGAGTAAGAGTAGGCGGACGGAAGCAGGGCGACCGAACAAAATCTGAAGGCCCGATTCCATAAGGCTCTGAGTGGGGTCAGCCGTGAGGCTCGAAATATCTTGCGGCGAACTCAATCCACTGCCGCAATCGGGAGGTCATCGGCTGTCATTTCTTCTTGCATCTCCAAACTGAAAACGCAATGGGAGCCGTTGAGGAGGCGCTATGGAAGAGACAAAAATAGGGCGGCAGGTTCTTTCATCAAATGGTCGGATGAAGCACTGAACTCACGGCGGGGTAAAACAAGATATTGAGCCACCAAATCGCAATGAATGGGCAGCTACATCTGGTCACCTATGCGGGCGAGACTTTGTGCTTTGAGCGGCTGATAGCCGACCTGTCCAGGCGATTTATCGATCTGGACAGCACACGAGTGTCATTTGAGATTGAAGCAGCCCAGAAGCTTGTTTGCGATGCTCTAGGGTTTGATCGCAGCACATTGGCCTTGTGGGATGAACTCGCTCAGGCGTTCTTCGTGACCCATTCCTGGGCAAGTTCCGGCACTGAGTTGGGTTGCGAATTCAAATCTGAGAAGCTCCCTTGGTTCGCCGACAAAATCCTGCGCGGTGAAGAAGTACGTTTCACAAGCGTTTCGGACTTCCCATTGGAAACTTCGCAGGATAGGAAGACCATTGGGCACTTGGGACCGAAATCCAGTGTTATCTTTCCACTCAAGGCCGGGGGGAAAGTGTTTGGCGGCCTGGCCTTCGGTAATTTCCATTTCGAATGCGAATGGCCTGAGCAAGTCGTAGATCGCCTGCGCCTCATCGTGAATGTGTTTAGCAATGCTCTTGCCCTCAAGCGGTCCGCCGAGGCTCTGTTCCAGAGCAAAGAAAATGTAAGATTGGCGGTTGAGTCGGCGGATTTGGGGTCCTGGTCCTGGAATTTCAATCGCAATGAAATGTGGGCTTCCGAAAGAACCTATTCCCTCATGGGTCAGCCGCAAAGCGATCCCTTGACCTACGAGCGTTTTCTAGAGTCCGTGCATCCCGAAGATCGAGCAATAGTGAAAGGTTCTATCGGAACGGCAGCGCTAATTCCCATGGAAATCCATTTCGACTTCCGCGTCGTCCACGCAGACGGCTCCGTGAAATGGATGAATTGCCGTGGCCGCAGTTCCGCGGATACGAATGGAATGACCTCGCACATATCTGGGTTTATCCTCGATATTACTGATCGAAAGTTCTCCAATGACCGATTTCGACTCGCCGTGGAGGCTTCCCCGACCGCCATGGTCATGGTGGATTTTGAGGGAGCAATCATCCTTGTAAATTTGCAAGCAGAAAAGATTTTTGGCTACGAGCGCGAAGAACTCATCGGGCAGTCTGTCGATATACTGTTTCCCGAACGCTTCCTTGAACCTCGCAGCGGTCACCCAGCGCGATTCCTCGCGCAATCGATCTCTACGGCCAAGATTGCCGGCCAAGATCTTTACGGACTGCGAAAGGACGGCAGCGAGTTCCGGGTCGAAATAGTATTGAACCCCATTCAACCCGACCAAAATAGCTTCATTCTCGTCGCCATCACTGATATCACGAAGAGAATTGGGGCCCTCCGGGCGATACAGGACAGGGAACAACTCCTTAACACAGTTGCAAACACGGCTCCAGTGTTGATTTGGATGTCTGGAAAGGACAAACTGTGCACTTTTTTCAATGACACTTGGATAGCGTTCACCGGCCGCAGAATCGAGGAGGACCTAGGCCAGATGCGCAGTTCCGCGGTCCATCCGGACGATGTGAACTATTGCCTGGAAGTCTACTCGCCCGCATTTGATGCGAGAGTGGAGTTTGAGATGGAGTACCGACTCCGTCGGTCTGATGGAGAGTATCGGTACATTTTTGAACACGGCGTACCGATATTTGAGACCGATGGGATTCTTCGCGGGTACGTCGGATATTGTATCGATGTCACGGAACGAAAGGAATCCGAAAAAGCGTTGATTGACGCCAACCAGAGATTGGTCGAGGCGAATCGTCAAATCGAGAGTTTCAAGGAAAAGTTGAAGAACGAAAACGTTTACCTTCAGGAAGAAATTAAAGTCGAACGTAGCCATCAGGAAGTCATCGGGCAAAGCCAAGCGATCCGGCGAGTGCTGATGAGAGTCGAACAAGTGGCTCCCACCAATTCCACGGTGCTTCTTTTGGGCGAAACAGGGACCGGCAAGGAGCTAATCGCCAGGGCTATCCATCGGTCCAGTAAGCGCAGAGATCGGCTGATGGTCAAAGTCAATTGCGCGGCTCTTCCCGCAACCCTGGTCGAGAATGAACTCTTCGGCAGGGAAAAGGGCGCTTATACCGGAGCTCTTACGCGCGAAATCGGACGGTTTGAGCTGGCTCATGAATCCACGATCTTTCTGGACGAGATCGGAGAACTGCCTCTCGAACTGCAAGCGAAGTTGTTGCGGGTTATACAAGAAGGCGAATTCGAAAGGCTTGGGAGTTCAAGGACCATTCGTGTGGACGCACGCCTGATTGTGGCCACAAGCCGCAATTTAGAGGCGGCGGTGAGGGAGGGAAAGTTTCGCGAAGACTTGTACTATCGCCTGAACGTGTTCCCCATCCACATTCCTCCGCTGCGGGAGCGTAGGGAGGACATTCCCATGCTAACGTGGCATTTCTTGAGAGACCTGGGCGGGAGAATGGGCCGAGAAATCGCAACTGTAAGGGCGTCAACGATGAATTCGTTGGAGTCCTATTCCTGGCCCGGCAATGTCCGGGAACTTCGAAATGTCATCGAGCGTCATTTGATCACGTACAGTGGACCCGATTTCGAGGCTGAGCTGCCACCCATGATCCGTCCTGCCGCCTCGGCCGATGACACGGCGGTGGAGGTTGAGCGAAATCATATTCAACACGTTCTGGAACGGACCGGATGGCGAATACGCGGCCACGGTGGTGCCGCGGAAACACTGGATTTGAAGCCCACGACGTTGGAATCCCGAATGAGAAAGCTCGGAATCTTTCGGCATTAGACACTCCGAAATGTCATGCTCTCTCCGACATTTCGTGCAGCGCTCGATTCGCACACGTCGACGTGGTATCTAATTTTCCTCATCATCTTCTTGCAAGCCGTGAACTTACCTCTCCCGTTGGATGCATGCCTGTCATGGACTACTTCTTGCTTTAATACGCTAACGTCGAGCATTTCGGCGCATTTCCGTGTGGCTGAAGACACTACTCGATGCCAGGAGTCTCGAGTGAGATACATGATTATTGAAAGCGTTGGCGTCATTACCTCACCGGCCAGACACGAAGAACTGGGACGGGGTCTTCTCTCCCTGTTGGGCCCAATGCGCGTGGAAGCCGGGTGCATCGATTGCCGGCTTTTCCGTGACTTGACAAATCCAAACGCGTTTCAACTGGAAACTTATTGGAATTCAGAAGACGATCTGACCCGGCACGTGCGCTCGCCAGTGTACAAGAAGTTGCTTTTTTTGATTGAAATGGGCGCTGAACCACCAACTATTGAGTTTCATGAGGTATGTCAAACTCGTGGACTGGAATTCATTCAAACGGTTCGTCAAGCGTAGCCGTTATGGCGAACACCAGCTGATTTTGTTTTGCCTCGCGTCCAACGCGCGGCATCCAACCCACATTTTGTAGGCTAGTTGATTGCCACAGCGCAAGAAATCGGCTGCTGCCCGCCAAAGCCACAGCACCTCCAACAAACCGGCTTGCGGCGGACGGCCTGACTCCCATCGGATATTTCGGAGAAACTCCGAAATGACGGAGTATCTCGTGAACTGACTGACTAAGAGGGCGGTCAGAATGCACCGTAAGAATTTGTTAAGCATGGACTTCTCTTCTCTTCCAAAAGATTTTGCTCTGGAGCAAATCGTGCTGCAAGAAACCCGAGCGGTCGTCGGCCCGGCGTGAGTCCGAATGCTACGCCTGAAATTGCAGGACATGCCGACGAGGAGGAAGTCTATGAGGCAACATTTCTTACTACTGTTAAGTGGATCGTTTCTGCTGTCGGGGTGCGCCACGAAAAACTACGTTCGCGAAAATGTCGATCCACTCCAGAACAAACTGAATGAAGTCGCCCAGCAGGTAACCCAACAAGGCACTGAGCTCCAGCAGACTAAGCAGGACGTTGAAAAGAATTCAACGGCGATCAGCGCCACGGACGAAAAGGCCACGGCGGCCGACCAGCGCGCCACGGACGCTTTAAATGGAGTGAGCCAGAATCAGCAAGAAATCAACCAGCTTCGGAAAGTGGTCGCAGATATCGATGATTATAAGGTGATCGACCAGACTACGGTCCTCTTCCCAATTAATAGCGCCAGGCTCCATGACGAAGATAAGCATCACCTCGACCATCTCGTCTCGAACACGAATTCGCTCAAGCGTTATTTCCTTGCCATCGCAGGTTACACCGATCAGACGGGCTCCGCCGCTTACAACATTGCACTTAGCAAACGGCGCGCCGATGCCGTGGTGCTGTATTTAGCCGGCCAGCAAAATGTGCCCTTCTACCAGATGCGAACGATCGGCTTCGGCGAGGAACAGCTCGTGGACGACGGCATCTCACCAGAAGCTCGGGCGATGAGCCGTCGTGTCGAAGTCAGGATCTACAGCGCCGATGAATCCAAGCGAGCCGCGGCAAGTCCGAATTGAGGAAAGAAATTGAGCATCGCGTTCGTCTTTTCCAAGTCACCGAGACAGACGCGCTGCTGGAGTCAACATTTTAGAAGGCAGGCATGAGCCCAAGATTCAACACGCGCTTGATCATGGCACTCCTGTTTTTTTTGATCGGGAGACCCGCCCTTGCCCAATCTGTCGAGTTTGTCCCAGAGACGGACGCCTATCTCAAACTGAATTCCGTCTTGCGCGCATATTTGCAGGCAAAGGACGATCGGGATGAAGGCACCTCCGACCAACTTAGCATCGGGCCAAGCCTGCAGTTCTACGTCAAGCCCCTGATCAAGCTGAGAACGATTACAACCTTTGACTTGGACGATTCGAAACCAAGAGTTTTAGTTGTCGAAACCGGATACCGCTCCGTCACCGCGCCGAATGCGCTGCCCATAAATCGAATGGAAGACATGGTAACTCTTCACTTTCCCTTGAAAGCTGGATTTCTGATTTCGGACAGGAACCGAGCGGACCTTGATTGGACCAGCGAATCCTTTACCTGGCGCTATCGAAATAAATTGACAATCGAACGCACCGTCGCAATCCATACCCACCACCTCATTCCTTATATTGCCGCCGAGCCCTATTACGTGGACAAGTATCACAAATGGAGCACGACCGACCTATACGCCGGTTGCTTGTTCCCCGTGGGAAAACACGTCCAGTTCGACACATATTACGAACACGAAAACAACACCGGCAAACCGCCGAATCAACAGACCAATCAAATCGGTGTTGCCCTGTATCTTTTTTTTTCATTGGAGAACAAAAATTGAAGGCTCGATCCAGAGCTAAGCCAAGTCGCTGCAATCTCCCGGGAGCAGCACATGGATGATCAATTTCGAACAGAAATCGGGTTTAGCGGCGTTGACGGGTCCAGTCGCAAACGAGTCGATGCCGAAAACAAGCGAGCCAGAAGGAATTGGAGAAGCATTTCCGGCCATGCCCTCACTAAAAAGGAGTCATTCATGCGTGATACAAAATGCTGGTTCAAGATATTTGTCGCGATCCTGGCACTAACGGGGTGTTCGTGTGTATGGGCACAGGACCCGGGCTGGCCTCGCCAAATTGTCAAACCCGGCGGAACTCTCATCATTTATCAGCCTCAGGTGGACGACTGGAAAAATTTCACCGATATCACCTGGCGTGAGGCATTTCAACTTACCGCCGTAGGTGGCAAGCAAGTCGTCGGCGCCGCTACGTTCGAAGGGTCGACTGAAGTCAATACGGACACTCATATGGTTTTCATGTCCAACCTGAGAGTCTTAAACACTTATTTCCCGTCGCTGGATCCCGCAACTTCGGCGCAAATGGGCCAGCTCTTCAAGACCTTCCTTCCACCGACCGTCAACATTTCGCTGGAGCGGGTAATCGCCTACACCCCCAAGCCGCAGTCGGTGAAGACAGTCCCACTCAACAATGACCCACCATTTATTTTTGTCAGCAATACCCCGGCGATCCTCCTCGGTGTGGATGGCGAACCGGTCCTGGCAGAGCTTCCGCACACGGACTTGAAGTTTGTGGTCAACACGCTCTGGCCCTTGTTTTTTGACAAATCCAATTCTCAGTACTACCTGCTGGTGAACAATATCTGGCTCGGCGCCGCCGACTTGCATGGGCCATGGTCACGCGTGACAAAGCTGTCTCGCGACTTCGACAAGGTGCCTGAATCCGGCAAATTCGCCGAGGTCAAGAAAGCGGTTCCGCCTCCGCAGGTGTCCAATCCCATCATTCCAAAAGTGTTTTATGCAACCGAGCCGGCGGAAGTTATTTTGTTCAATGGCCACCCCACCTACACGGCGATTCCAGGGACGCAGCTTGTGTACGCGAACAATACCGACAGTCCCCTCTTCGTCTATAACACGACGCAGACGTACTACTACCTCGCAGCGGGCCGCTGGTTCGGCGCTCAAAACCTGGCGGGGCCATGGACATTTGCCTCACTGAATCTGCCGCCCGACTTTGCCAACATTCCTCTGTCCAGCCCAGCAAGTGCGATTCTCGCTTCCGTCCCTGGTACTTCAGAGGCAAAAGATGCGGTGTTGATCGCACAAATTCCGACAACTATGCTGATAAATCCCGCGACGGCGGCCGCGCAAGCAAAGGTCACCTATACGGGATCTCCCCAATTCGCGCCGATTGCTGGCACAAGCCTTCAATACGCGACAAATACGCCGGATAAAGTGATTCAAGTTGGTGACGTCTATTACTTGTGTTTGCAGGGTGTCTGGTTCATGTCCGCCACGCCCCAAGGACCGTGGACCACTGCCGCTTCCGTTCCGCAAGTAATATATACGATCCCGCCAAGTTCCCCCGTGTATAACGTGACCTACGTAACACAAGTCACGAACTCAAGCGGGTACGTCGAGTCCAGCTACACAGCAGGGTATCTCGGCGCATTTGTCGCGGGCGCGGCTGTCGGAGCTATCGTCGCCAGTGGCACTGGCTACTACTACCCTCCTTATATCGGATACCCAGTGGGCGGATATCCCATCTACCATCCCTACCCCACTCCATACGGTGCGTATGGTGCATACGGCACGACCGCCTACCACACCGCAACAGGCGCTTACGGCGTTTCACAAACTGCGTATGGAGCATATGG
>Ga0182024_10012438_pt1 | contig 16837 bp, 20 predicted proteins | sample P32metaG_FD_120480 | JGI IMG/M metagenome (GOLD analysis project Ga0182024, IMG submission 120480) | Permafrost microbial communities from Stordalen Mire, Sweden - P3-2 metaG (Illumina Assembly) | ecosystem: Environmental > Terrestrial > Soil > Wetlands > Permafrost | place: Sweden: Stordalen... | reverse complement strand
CTCTCCCGCAAATCGAGAGGCACTCTTACAGTGAAGTGGGCTGGATCTCGAGACAAAATCTTCTCGCCCTCCGGTCGAGGAAGAACTCTTTTCCTTGACATCCCTTTTGATAGAACTCATTGAGCTTCCTTGTGGCCGAATTGGTGGCTTGAATCTGGCCTTCCGGAATCGGGTGTTAGTTGACCAGCCGTTCCGGCCAATTGGAGTCAGCTACGTGCAGACGCCCGTCGGAGGCTTTTCTGAACGCAAGCTCTAGGGTTCCAGGATTCGTCTCAGCAGAAAGGAAGTAATCACCGACGGTCTCCCAAGGAACGAGATCTCGCAGGTCTAGATCGAACTTTTCTTGCCTCGTCGGATCACCCACGGCGATCACCCACGGTCCCCTTGCTTTGCTCGTACTTTCCAGTGTTTGGCAGTCCCATGACAACATTGAAGTTGTTGGAAACACTGGAACGATGAGTTCTGAAAAGGCTGGCGTCGGCGGTTCAACTCCGTCCCTGGCCACCATCATTCTAAAGAACTTGGCGGCTGAGAGCCGAGTTTTCCAACCCACGATTCGGAGATTCGACCCGCGATTTCTTACTGAACCCTCTCCGTGAGCAGGTGAATCCTGTCGCGCAATAGCTGGCCACAGGCATGTTGCGCTCTTTGGAGGAAAGCGGACCAAAATCCGGGTATTATTTCTGCTAATCGACCTGCTAGGATGTAAAATCTCACACGCCTTTCTTATCGCAGGATTCTACAGCGGCTGCGCACGGTAGACGTGACTCAGTATGACCGAGAACCCAGGTTCCAAGGCAATGCAAGATCTACCTCAACGAGACGTTTCCAAAATCGTGTCCAGGCGCAACTTCATCAAAGGCGTCATCACCAGCGGAGTGGCAGTCTCGTCGGCGAGCTATCTGTTTCGCGCCTCCTCTCTTCTGCACGGCCAGCAGTCGACGGCGGGTGTAGGGGAGCGGCTGATTACGCTCAACGTCAATGGTCAGCTGAGGCGCGTCGACGCGATGAAGCAGGAGACCCTGGCGTCGACGCTGCGTTACAAGCTGGGCTTGACCGGCACCAAGCTGGGATGCGACCGCGCGGAATGCGGATCCTGCACCGTGCTTATCGACGATATTCCATATTATGCGTGTTCGGTGCTCACCCATACGGTGCGCGCCCGAAAAGTTGTGACCATTGAAGGCCTGGCCAGCGTTGAGGGGACTTTGCACCCGGTACAACAGGGCGTCATCGACGAGCAAGGCTTCCAGTGCGCCTTTTGTATGCCCGGCTTCATTATGACTACAGTGGGATTCCTGAAAACCAATCCTAATCCCGCCCGCCAGGAGTTGGCGCAGGGCCTCTCGGGAAACCTATGCCGCTGCCAGGACTACGACAAGATTCTCACCGCGATGATGCGCGGCGCCGAGAATTTGCGGAGGTCTAACCTTGCATAACGCAAAGCTGAATAATGCAAAGCTGGATAACGTAGAGCTGGATAACAAGAAAGCCGTTGAGACTGCCACAGCTGCCGAGCGCCAGTACGGAGCCGGTTACAAGCTGATCGGCAAGAACTACCAGACCCCTGATCTATATGCCAAGGTTACCGGTCAGGCAAAGTACGCGGAAGATTTCCGAGCCGAGGGCATGCTGTTCTGCAAACTGCTGCTCAGCCCAATGCCGCACGCTCGGGTAAGGCGCATTCATTCGGATGCGGCACTCGCCATGCTTGGCGTCAAAGCCATTCTCACGGCAAACGATCTTCCGGCTCCGGCCGATACGCTTACCGACAACGGAACGGTGATCAAAGCCAGCAAGTGGGGCGAACGTGGACTTACCAATGAACCGGTCTATCAGGGAGAACCCATTCTTGCAGTGGCCGCAGTTGACGAACTCACCGCCGCGGAAGCCATCGAGAAAATTCAGATCGATTTTGAACCGCTTCCGTTCGTAGTGGATCCGCTCGACACCTTGCGACCAAGTGGTCCCAATGCGCGAACGGATGGCAATGTCTGGACTCGGCCGGCGGGGCAAAATCCCGGACCGCCCGTGGTCTCGGAGCTCAAGTGGACGAAGGCCGATTTCACAGAATTAAAGAATGGCCGTCTACCGATGGGCAAGACCCCCGACGAATGGTCCTACGGTGATCTCGATTCCGGCTTCAAGAATGCGGCGCTGGTTCTTGACGAGACTTTCGTGACACCCGACACCAGCCATCAGACACTGGAGACCCGCAGTGCGATGGCTTACTGGCAGAACGGCAAGGTCTACATTTACACGGGCACGCAAAGCACTGCGCAAACGCTGCCCGCGATCGCGCGCTGGTTGAACATTAGCCCGGACAACGTTGTTTTCGTCAGCGAATACACGGGGGGCGGGTTCGGCAGCAAGATCACCGGCGGGGTGTCGATGATCATCCCCGCTCTGCTGGCCAAGAAAACGAATGCGCCGGTGATGATGCGCATCAGTCGCGAGGAGGAGACCTTCATCGGACGCGCCCGTCCCAGTTTTCAAGGCAGGATGAAAGTTGGCTTCTCGAAAGAAGGGCAGATCACAGCTCTCGACATGTTCGTGATTTGCGATAATGGTCCATACGACGCGGTGGGAGATTCTCCTTCCTCGGGCCGCATCGTCTCTCTGTTGTACCAGCCGCAAGCCATGCGCTGGCGCGGAGTGACGGTGCTGACGAATACACCCCCCCGCAGCGCTCAGAGTTCTCCGGGCGGACTCCAGGGGATTGTCATCATCGAGCCCATCATCGCGAAAGCTGCGCGCAGGCTCGGAGTTGATCAGGTGGCGATTCGCCGCGTCAACTGCCCGGAAGGCAAGGCCCCGTTCGGGCCGGCCGTGCAAGGAAGGCGGGGTTATGCTACCAGCGCATTCCTCAAAGAGGCGCTGGACCGCGGCGCGGAGCAATTCAAATGGAGCGAGCGGGTGGCGCGCACTCCGAAAAGGATGGGCACGAAAGTTCGCGGCGTCGGCGTATCGCTGAGCTGCTACGTCGGCGGGACGATCGGGTTCGACGGACTTCTGGTCATCACGCCGGATGGCCGGATTACCTTCCAGTCCGGAATCGGCAATCTGGGAACGGAGTCGGTCATTGACGTTCATCGCGTGGGCGCGGAAGTTCTGGGCGTGCCGTGGGAGAAGTGCGATGTGGTGTGGGGGAACACGGCTAAGAACCTTCCTTTCACCTGCGTCTCCGGCGGAAGCCAGACCACTCACGCGATGACGCGGGCGGCGCATGCCGCGGCGATGGACGCGAAGAAGAAGCTCCAGGAAATCGCAGCCAGGAAGCTCGGCGGCAAGCCGGAGCAATACGAGGTCGCCAACGAGCGTGTTTTCCGCAAGGGCGGCGCCGGCATGACATTGGCGCAGGCGGCAAAATACGCGATTCAACTGGGTGGCGTCTACGACGGCCACGACGCGCCCGCCGACCTGCACAAATTGACGAAGGTGTCTGTGGCAGCGTTGGCGGGTCAAGGTCTGGTGGGGGCGGCAAAGGACAACTATCCCCGCGACGGCTCCACATTTTCCTACGTCGCCAGCTTCGCCGAGGTCGAAGTCGACGTCGAAACCGGCAAGTACTACATCGTCGATTTCCTGGCTTCCGCCGACGTTGGCACGGTCATCCATCCCCGAGCTCTGGGTGGTCAGGTGCTTGGCCGTTCGGTCTTGGGCATGGGCCATGCGATTGGTCAGAAGTGGGTGTTCGATCCGCACTACGGCGAGATGGTTTCCAAACGCTTCTACCAAAACAAACCGCCAACCATTCTCGATGTACCCGTCGACATGCAGTGGACCGCGTTGGACATTCCGGATCCGGAAACGCCCGTGGGCGCTCGCGGTGTCGGTGAGCCGCCCGTTGGAGGCGGTTGCGCCTCCATCTTGAATGCTCTCTCAGATGCGCTCGGAGACGAGATCTTTCAGCGAGCGCCGGTGAACGCGGACACGATTCTGACGTCGCTGGAAGCGGGCCGTCCGATGCAGCATCCGCTCACGGCGCACATTTGAGGCTGGAATGAGATTAGAAGGAGAGTTATGGCTGTCATACGCGACGTAATGGCTGCTTTCGAGCTCTATCAGCCGAGTTCCGTTGCAGATGCGCAGAAGCTTCTCGAACAGCACGGACCCGATGCCTGGGTGCTGGCCGGAGGGCTCGACAGCTTCGACTGGCTCAAGGATCGAATCAGGAAGCCCAAGGCGGTCGTCGATCTGAGTGGAATCGAGGAACTGCGGGGAGTTCGCACGACAGGCGATGGTATCGAGATCGGTGCGATGACTACGCTCACCGAAGTGGGGAATCATCCCGTCGTCAAGCAGAAGTATGGGCTGCTAGCGCAGGCTGCGGAAGTTGTAGCATCGCCGCAAATCCGCAATCAGGGCACGCTCGGCGGCAATGTTTCACAGGACACGCGGTGCTGGTACTACCGTGGAGGTTGGCCGTGCTACCGTGCCGGCGGCAACATTTGCTACGCCGATACGCCGGAGGGCCGCAACCGTGAGCATGCCATTCTGCATGCGGACCGCTGCGTGGCGGTGAATCCCTCCGACACGGCCCCGGCTCTTATCGCGCTGGACGCCAAGTTCATCCTGCATACGCGCAAGGGTGAGCGCGTGGTGGATGCCGAGGATTACTTCATCGGTCCTGAGATCGATATTACGCGGCTGCACATCTTGCAGCCCGGCGATCTGCTTACCGCCATTCGCATTCCATCCGTCTGGGCGGGCGCGCAATTCTATTTTGAAAAAGTTCGAGACCGCAACGTTTGGGATTTCCCGCTCCTCAACGTCGCCTCGGCCATGGTCCTATCCGGTGGCACGATCGAGCGCATGCGAATCGCGGTGAACGGCGCCGCCGCTAGACCGTTAAGGCTGAAGGCAGTCGAAGACGCCGTTCGTGGCCAGCTGCGGAACTCGGCGACTGGCGAGATGGCGGGAAAACTTTCCGTGCAGGGAGCCGTTCCATTGCAGTTCAACGCCTACAAGATCCCGCTGATGAGAAATCTGGTGAAACGCGCCATCAGCGGAGTCGAGGAGGCCACATGGACTTCCTAGAGTGGGCCACGAGTCCGTGGGGACAAAATGTCCCCATCCATATTGCCTGGTTCCTGATCTGGGTTGCGGTGATCGCGGGGTTGCTCTTCCTGATCGTTCACGCCATCTACGTGATGTTTTTCGCCAAGGAGAGAGTGTTTGCGGGAGATGTTTCTCCCCAAGTCGTTGCGCAGATACCCAGGCACGTTCCCCGGCACTCGCTGGTGGCGCGGCTGTTTCACTGGATCACGGCAGCCTCCATGTTCACGCTACTATTTACCGCCTTTCTTCCAAAGGTAGGCGTCCAATTTAATTGGGTGACCTATCATTGGATTGCCGGTGCCGTGTTAACCGTTTCCATCGTCTTTCACATGATTCATGCTTCCTTCTGGCTGGATTTCTGGTCGATTTGGCCCGACCGAATCGACGTGGACGATGCCGGGAAAAGGCCTCGCCGTTTTTTCGGAATGCCCGCGCCGCCGCCGCGGAAGTTCGCCAAGTATCCGCTCGAAAACAAGCTCTTCCACGGTGTCATTATCTTGTGCGGTCTGTCGGTAATCCTCACCGGCGTCTTCATGATGTCTCGCGTGCGCACGATCTTCTTCCCTCGGAATCCATATCTATTCAGCGACATGACCTGGGGCCTGATGTATGTGCTGCACGGACTGGCAGGCGTAGGACTGATTGCGCTCGTGATGATGCACGTCTACTTCGGGCTCCGGCCGGAGAAACGAGCGATCACGAAATCGATGATCTTCGGCTGGATGGACCGCGACTTCTATCTGGAAGAGCACGATCCCGAGCGATGGAAGGTCGAGACTGCTTCGTCGTCTCCACAATCCAACCGGGTCGAAGGCTGAGGACGAACCGATGCTGGTTGAGATCTGCGATCGTTGTGAAGCGGTGGAAGAATGCTACGAGTTCCTGCTGGCATATGCTGCCCAGGGTCTACCGAGTGACCAGGGCAGCAAGTCGGGTGGGCAAGTCCGTGAGTTCCTGTATCGCGCCGTGGAAGCCTTGACGGGGCTGCCGGAAGCTAGTGCGATGGCAGTCAAACAGGAAGGCCTTGAGCCCGCCGGCAAGTACTTGGCGTTCATTGCGGTGCTCGACCGCGACTCTCGCGACTCTCTTGCTGCGATGGAAATGGTTCTCGCCCAACCCGCGATCAGTTCCCAGTTGATTGACAATCTGAACGCTTCCATCCACCTCCGAGCGCTGCTCACCGACCTATTTCTGCTGGGTGAGATTCTGAGGAAGCAAAGCAAACCTGCGGTGGAGGCAGTCACGAGCGATGGTGATTGAAGAAATCGTCCGCTTGTTAGCTCTTAGCTCGCGGGTCCAGCAAACAACAACAGATTTCCATCCGGATCCTTGACGACGAAATTCCTGGCGCCCCAAGGCTGCTTTTTCAGCGTCTGGTGAAAGCCGACACCGGCGGACTGAAACTCAAGAAACAGCCGCTTGATCTCGTCCGCGGTAGCCACAGTCATAGATACCGACAACCATCCTTCCCGATCGCGGACCGTCGCCTCGATTATTGGTCGCTCGACACACCTTAGATTGAGACGCGCCGCGTCGCGAGCCACCTGGATATAGTAGGGAGGTTTGCCGTAACTGAATGCAAGAGAAAAGCCTAACTTCTCGCGGAAAAATTCGCATGATCTCTCGATATCCGTGACGAGCAGTTGCGGCTCTGCACCGACAATCGTTGCTTTGGATGGCGCCTTGGATGGCGATGATTTCACCTTGAGCGGGAAGGTCGAAAGTCCAGTTTTCAGGGCTTGCCAACTATCGAAGCCGTGCTGTCTTGCGACCATTTCTTGCGCATCGCTGAGCTTGAAGCTCGCCGCGAGAATCTCGGAGTCGGGCATATTCAGGAAACGAGGCAAATGCCGGCGGATTTGCGCGGCGACGGGATAGTGGCGTTCGCGATGCCACCGCAATATGAGCTTGGCTTGCTTTTTGAGATTTTCTAGATTGGGCATGTGGGTCTTCACGATGAGATCGTAGGTGGGCATTGCCATTCGGCGATGTGCCGTTGCATCCTACATGCGCAGATCGCAGTATGTGCGACCGTGTCAGCGGTTGTCAATTGAGAAAGCGGCCCGCGCTACAAGTTGTTGGGCCACGCTTACGCATTTTGTCGTATCACGGGCTATGCAGAAGTAATTCTAGAAAGCTCGATGCGGAGCGTTACCTCTTTGCCGACGACACCCATCGAGGAGTCCCGCTGTCTCAGCCGATGAGTGATTCTAGGATATCGAAGCACTCAAGGCAGGTAAGAAGGTATCCAGAATCTTCTGGAATTCCCCGGCGGCGTACACCGGCTGGACGGCCAGGCAAGGATTGATCGGTTGACCTTCAAAGCAGTCTCCGCGGTAGCGAGGAAAGAAATGCATGTGCAAGTGAGGCAATGAGTTCCCGTGAATTTCATAGTTCAATTTCACCGCGCCCGTAGCGGCTAGCAGTGCGCTCGATACCCTCCGCGCATCGCGCATTGAAAGCACATGCGGGCGCCTCCGGCAGTTCGTGCAACTCCACGGCATGAGTGCGTGACACAAGACAGGCGTAGTCACGAACTGGAGCCGATTCCTGCATTGTGACCCAGGACGCCTCCAATGTGGCCACGAGGTCTAGCGGTTCATTCCGGCAACAGATCGGACAAGATAATCCAGAACAGAGTGCCGCCCATCGATCATGGTCGTTCCAAGTACTCATTTCGTCGATACCGAAACACAATATTAGCGCTTTCAAAGTTGTTTGATGGATGGTTCATCGCCGAGGCAGAGCGATTCTTCCGGGATCATGGGCAAACGGAATCAATCTTTAAGTGAGCCCCCGCCGAGAAATCCCTATTTAGCGCAAGATGGGCAGGCCTATTTCGAACCTCCACCGCCGGGCGACAGCAGCCCGAAAATGCCTACGCCGTTCGTCGTTCCCACATAAACTTTACCGTTGGCGATGAGGGGAGTGATGAACTTGTTGCCGACGCCGAAGTGATCGCGTCCGTTAGTGGCCTGGTTGGTATTGTAGAGCTCCTGCAGGGTAAGAGCATTGTAGGCGTGGAGGACGGCGGGATCGGTATTCTCCGCCGCCCAGACAATGCCGTCCTCAGTGTTATTAGAGGAGATGCTGGGCGTGGCGCCTGGGTACCCGAAGTAGGTGCTGGTTTGCGCCACAGGAGTAGTCAGCAGTCTGGCTTTCTGAAATCGGAACGCGAGGATAGGTTGGCCTACAGGACCGAAATAAAGCCTGCCCTGGTAGAAGTCGGGCATGGACCAGATGCCGCCGGGCAAAGCCCCTGAAAGTTCCTGATAAATGTTGTTGCGGTTGGGTTTGAATTTTCCCATGGAATGGCGATTGACCAGGTAGAGGTTGTTGGTCCTTGCCGGCGCCAGCGGCAAGTTGCCGGGTCGTGCCAGAGGAATCCTTCAGATTGGGCAGCAGAATGGCTCCCCCGGAGCCGAGATCTACATCGTGCTCACTCTCCTGCACCCCGTTATACACCTCGAAATAGTCGGCGATGGCCAAGCCGCCTTTCGTCGTCAGCTTGATGAAGGCATTGCCATAGTCGCCGCTACTGGGGAATCCGCCGGAATTCAACTTTGTGTCAAAGATGCCGTTGGCGTCGAGAAAAAAGATGTTATCCGCACTGTCCGCTGTGAGGCCCGCACCCGAGCCCCAAATGGCGCCTTCGTTGGCGTTGGGTGTGACATTCAAGACGGTCTTCTGCGCGAGAGTGTCCGGATTGTAACCCATGATCCAACCGGTATAGGGGCGGATGTCGCAGTGCGACGCCCACGTCAGGTAAAGAAGTCCGCCGGCTAGAAGCAGTCCAGAGCGTTCTTTATATTGGGCCGGGTCGAAGATGACGTAGCCGCCGGAACTGTTGTCGCCGGTGCCGGGATATTTGGCCGTGATGTTGACCGGACCTTGGTAGAGTTCGTTGCCCGTGGTGGCGTCGAGAGCGTGCAGGCGCTGATGATAGTTGCCGGAAGGATCCTTCGACATGGCGACGGTATAGATGACGCCGTTCGATCCTTTGGGGCGGTTGATGACGGGAGTAGAAGTGATTCCGATTTCGGGAGTGACCTGGTAGCAGCCCCGGTCGTCGGAGGTGGTCTCGCCGGATTTCAGAGTGGTGATGTGCCAGATGGGCGAACCGGTGTCCGCGTCGAAGGCATAGACCGAGTCGTGTTCGGTGGCGACAATGAGAAGGTTGTGAGTGCCGCGGCCCGGGATGGGGACGGCCGAGAGGTACAAAGGCTGGGCGTCGACTAAACCATCGACCGGGAGGATGAAGAGCTTTCCGAACGAGGCGGAATTCACATTGCTCAGAGTGAGCGTGGTCTCCGAGGGATTGAGTCCGGTGCGGGCATTGTTGTTGTGATAGGTGAGAACATCCTGGGGGAATGCGAGCGATGTCCCGCACGCGAGGACGAAAACGGCTAAGGCGAAACGAGGGCGGTTGAATCTGGGGGACGGCATAGCGAAATCTCCTGGGGTGAGGGTTCCCGCGGAACGGGGTCCGGGCTGCAGTTGAATCAGTTCGTGGGTTTGGGTGCGAAATTGATCACAAGCATTGGCTGAAGCTTCGGGACAGAAAAGTACGGCACCCGGCTTGGGAAATCTGTACAAGACTGCTCACAACGGTCAGAGAGATAATGGCGGCGGGATCGAGACTGCTTGGGTCTTCGCCCAAAAATATCGCAGCTTTCGTCGGACAACACAAAATTGTTGGTACATGCCTGGCGACATGCTGGAATGCTGGACAGCGGCCAACACTCGAAACTTCCGACGCCGAACAGTTTCGTTTGAAGCCACCACTGGAACACCTTCGAACATGAGGGCGGTGTGTATTCGATTCGCAGCCGCGAGGCCGCTCGGGCTCGGCGCGTGTGTTGGGATCAACGCTCTGACTTCGGATGGGAGTCGCGGGACGTGTCCCAGTCCGGGAACATTTGCGCAATGGAATGCGCAATGAATGCGGGTCTTTGTCGCCGCCTCTCTCGGAGGGTGAACATAATGGCAAGGAAAAATCCGGTTAAAGCTCCGAGGAATGGTTCTGTAACTGAGAGGCTATTGAACGTTTGCAGCCCCTGGTTGGTCAGAATGAATCCGGTATATGCCATAGCCACCGTCCAGAGAATTATCCGAACAGAGAACATGGGAATCACCACCTCTGAATGAGTAAATATTGCCACAACTTAGCCCTTGCGGACTGAGGGATTCTGCGGTCTACCGAAGCGGACAAACTAGGCTGCCTTGACCGGTGAGCCTGTGGCTTGGCTGGAACTCACTTTCTTAACGAGGATTGCGGACAACCGTTCTGCCTGCTTCGTTTCGGCCTTATGTTCCCAACGAGCATGTTGAATTCTCTGCTCGTAACGCTGCGGTTCCAATCTGTCGCGAAGTCTCATAGTGAATTCCTCGGTGCGGCGAGTAGTCTAGCATTTTTTCTGCGACTGATGCGGGACAGAGAGTGTGTGTAGAAACCTGCTCAGTTCGTTGCGCGACTGTGAGCACGTAGCACTTCTCGTGAACAGCTTTCCCGAGTTCATCCGTGTTGCTAGTTTCCAGCCGCACAGGATTTCCACAAATAGAGCAGGGCAGATAGTCTAGCTCCTTCGGTTGCTCACGCTCTTTCCGAAACCATCCTTCGGCCAGTTGTACACAGGAGACGAGGGACATCGGGCTTCCTTTCGTGTTTTCGTGATCCCTCTCCGTCTTGCAGTTGGTTTGCCAAATGGATAATGTCTGGATTCTTAATGGGATATGGGATTTTGCACCGAAGTCGATTCATGGGAGTTTTGCCCAGCAGTGAGCAGTTTGTTCCATGCATGACGAGAATCCTTATAGTCGATGACAATGCAGGGGTGCGAGCCGCGCTTCGGGTGTGTTTTAAGATGAAGGAAGATTGGGTGGTTTGTGGAGAAGCGGAAAACGGAAACGCCGCCATAGAGTTGGTTCGCGCTGTGAAGCCAGATGTGGTCTTGCTCGATTACGCAATGCCTGTTATGAACGGTCTCGAAGCAGCGCGAGTATTGAGCGGCCTCGCTCCTGAGTGCGCCATTCTGATGTATACGATGTTTGCTACTCCGCAACTGTCAGAATTGGCTATCGCTGCTGGCGTTCGCTCAGTTCTCTCCAAGGACGTGAATGGGATCGGCGCGGTCATGGAAGCGATAGAAGCCGTGGCTTCCGGCAAGGCTACAAGGTGCGAATCGTAGATCGAGAGGAACGGGAATCGGTCGGCCTTGGAGAGAACCTTCATCGCCCTAAATCTCGTTCCCACAAGGCAGTCAAGGACAACGGAGCTCCTTTGGCGCCTTAGCTGTCACACGCAATGCTCCCAGGCCGGTTTGTGCTGCCCAGTGCTCGAGCTATTTTGTGCAAGCGGGGTGACCACAATCGCAAGCAATCTCGGCCTCGCTCGAACCAGCCTCCTTGCAAAACTGACTGCAATATTTCTCTCCGGCTGGGGGTATACAAACGCAGGGCAGGTGTGCGCACTTTCCAGTCTTTTGGCTAGTCATCATTCATCCTTTCAATTTTTGGAATTTTCTCCCGGCATTTCACCGACGGCCGAGCAAAGCCAATACCACCACGATTAGCAATACCAAGCCCAATCCACCGCTGGGATAATATCCCCAGCTTGCGCTATACGGCCAAGTGGGGAGTGCTCCGAGAAGAAGGACAATTAACACGATGAGCAATATCGTCCTCATGCGGTTAGCCACCCTCGCTGACGAGGTCCTTTCTGTGGCAACGCTTAGGTGCCAAGAAACAAACAAGGGTTGTGGCTCTTCTTGTGATGCCGAGTGAGTTGGTCTCCGTGCTCAATGTGAAGTCCTGTTCAAACTGGCAAGCGGATCTGCGAGCCCATCGAATTGTGACAACACCTCGCTGATGCCGAAGCCGGAGCATATTCTTGCCTTAAAAAAGACCTCAAAGGTCGCCTCGTCAGCTACGCCGCTGCCGAAGTGGCGCCAGTCATGGAATCAGCACGATCTTGCCGTTGAGTCCGCCCTGTTTCCGAAATTCGATGGGCTTCCTGAATCTCCTGCAACTTCATCGTTCGATCAATCGGAATCGAGAACTCATGGCGAGCGGCGTCGTCAGCCAATTGATACAGCCGGGAAGCATCGGATTGAGCCATGATCGCTGCGACGTGGATGTCATACTCTTTAACTCCCGCTGGCTCTCCAAGTACTGAACCCAGCACGCCGCCCTTGCGGATCGTTTTCAATAGCCGCTGGATGGTTGCGCCGCCAATCGTATCGGCGATGGCGTCGAGATCGTGCAGTTGTCCAATCTCTTCTTCGCTGTCGATGGCGACAACCCCGTCAACCTCTAACTTCGCAGCGTCTTCCTTCTCCTTCAGTCGCACCCCCGCTAAATACTCGCGCTCCGTGTTTGCGAGCTACATGCACGGCTGTTCGTCCAACGCCTCCCAGTGCCCCGGTGACAAGTACGGTCTGGCCAGCTTTGGGCTTGACGGCTCTCTCGATCAATTGAGAGCCCGTGGTAGTGACTAGCGGAAGCGCCGCTGCCTGCTCAAAACTCAAGGACTCTGGGATCGGCGCGAGCACGTCAGCCGTGACAGACGTGTATTCGGCATAGGTGCGATTAGTCAGTGCCATGACGCGCATCCCTTTCGGAAAACCTGTAACGCTACGACCTGCCTCCACTACTTCACCGGAGAGGTCTCTCCCTAAGATGGCCGGCAACGTTAGAGGCATGCGAGATTTGGCTGCTCCGCTTCTCAGTTTCCAGTCGATGGGACTGATGCTGGTGGCGCGAACCTTTACCAGTACCTCGTTATCCCCATACTTTGGCATGTCGGTTTCTTCGTAATGCAACTGAGCCGGATCGCCGTATGCATAGAGCAGGACAGCCTTCATAGGTATTTCTCCTCGTGAAGTATTTTTCCTCGTTTGTGCTTGAGATGCGAGATTCTGCCCACAGGAATCTTCCGTATCGAACTTTAAACGTTGCGAAGGGTGTGCGATGGCGCCAGCCGCCAAATTCCGAATCGACGTGGCAATTCAGGTCGCGGCTTCCCAACCTGAAGGTACTGGAGATGCCGAGCTCTAAGTGCGGGCCGATGCGCCGATCTACGGTGTACTCGATGGAACTATCGAACGCGCCAACCCAGCGGGAGTGGCAGGTGGAGGAGATGGCGGCCGATTGATCGGTCGCCGCTCTTGGCGTACACGCAGACGACGGCCTGCAACAACGACGTTGCAATGCCATCTATGCAGCCGTGTTCCGAGCGAGCGGGAGATTTCCAAGTCCTCTTGCTGCCCTTAGAGAGGCGGGAAAGCTCTGATCGACAATAACCCCGGACTGTTTGGGTCAGACGCGGGTGAACTGGCTGATTCCTCCAGAGTGCATTTTCCGCCCGCCGATGTCACCTTAATCTCTGCGATGGAGGATGGTGCGCCGAACTCGGCAACGTACACTGCGCCTCCCGTCCCCGTGGTTGTCTCCAGGGCCAACGATGCAAGGTAGGACCAGTCCGCCACGTAGCCTTTGAGCTTGCCGGAGGTGCAGCCGTTTGAAAGTTTGCCCGTGCTCGTGTCAAAAAAGGCAGCGGTGATTCTATCCCCTTGCGTGTTGCTTATATAAAGCAGCGTTTGATCGGGGCTAAGCAGAACGTTGCTGGAACTTCTTGTGCCTCCCAAACGATAGACAACGGTCGGAGTCAATTTGCCAGAGGAAATGTCGGAGACTTCGACTACGGTGGAGGTGGCGGTATCGCCGAAGATGGCATAGTGTCCATCGTGCGTGACGACGATGCCATTTGGATATGTGTTGCCCGAGCGCGAAGCTGTGGAATTCTGCAGGTCGCCGTTTGATGCGGGCACGGCCGCCGAAATATCGAAGGATTCGATCGAGCCATCGCCGTAAGTAGTGACCATGATGTTTCCGTGGATCACCATTCCGTCGATAACGCCGCCTTGCAGTCCGCCCACGTTGATGTCACTAATAAACGTGAGGGTGCAGCCCGTATTCACCTGAAACGTTCCGATCGTGTTGGGGTCGGTGAAGCTGGCGTAAAGGTATTTGCTGTTCATTGCCAGGCCGACGCCGTTCGCGCTGCCGGTGTCTTGCGCGGAGCCGTTCGCATGACCGGCAGATTGTAGAGTCTCAACGACGATTCCCACAATGTCGCCGTTCAACGCCAGGGAAGCGAAGATGCACTCTGAATTGCCACCGTCCAGCACGCTCAGCCGATTCGGCCCAAAATAGCCGCCCGCGATGCCGCCCTGGCCGATCGATACCTTTTCTTTCTGCGTCAGTTGACCGTCCGCACCCACCGTGTAGAAGGTAACGCTGGAAATGAGTTCGGGCGGCGCATCGTCATTCGTCACCAGGTAATGCGGTTTGTTAGCGCCAAATACGACCCCGCTGACGACGCAAACCCCGAACAGCACTGCGTTCACACGCGATAACCACGATCTAAGCGACATCCTCATACTCCCAGGAGATGAAAGATAAACAAAATCCACTCGCCTTTTCCTCACCCCTGGATCCGAGGCAAGACGAGTGGATTGAAATGTTACAGCCGTTTCATGGTTACTTCTCGATGGTCACCGCCACTGCTTTGGACGGGATGCCGTTTGCGACTACAACCAGACTGCTGGCGCCTGTCTCGGTAGCGGCCGACACCGTGAAATGCGTGGACACAACCTTGCTCCCGGTTGCAACTGCCATGGTGCTGGGGTTGACCGTCCGAGCGTAGAAAACGTGTTTGGTCGCATCGTTGGTAATCCGCACCAGCGCGTAGTTGGTTGCGGATTGAGTATCGTCCCCGTATGCGGCGCCTTGCGAGAGGCCGTTGAACTGCGTTCCCTTTACCACGTACTGAGTCCCACGGGTAATCTTGGTCGGGACCGAAGTGATGGTCGGCTGCCAAGCGGGCTTATAGGTCCCCTTGGGCGTGTAAATCAGTACCTGAGGAGATGTTGACCCTTGGGTGGTTAGGAGGATGTGCCCACTCGGCAGTACGAGCATGTCGCCCGCATAAGACGGCATGTCGCCAGCGCCGGCAATATTTGGTGCATTGAGGAACTTCGTCCCGTTCCACTCGAAGAACTGGACGCCATTATTGAATACGCCGGGGGACGCCATGATCAGGACGTTTCCGTCGGTTAGCAAGGCCGCCGGACCATCGGCGATGTCCAGCCCATCCGGAATGTCCGGACCCGCCGTCCATTCTCCAGTCTTAATGTCGTAATTGGAAGTGTGCCCCGCGCCGCCCGCGTTGGCCCCTGTGGCGAACACTACTCCGTTGGGCCGCAGAACCATGGGCCCGATCTCCTGGGAGTTCGGGTCTTCGAGGCGGACAATCGTGCTCCCCGCACTGCTCCACATCTGCGTCGTAGGATCGAACAGTTCGGAGTTTGGTGCATCGATGGCGTCGACAGTAAGGACTTTTCCGTCGGGCAGCAATGTCCAGCCTTCCTCATCGTTCCGATCCGCTTTTCCTGAGCCTGCCAGCACCGTATACGTTAGCGTTGTTGCGTCCAGCAGAGCATCCGCCTCGTCAAAGGGATCCGCGAGCATGAACGTTCCGTTATTCAGAACGACGCTTTGTGCGTCACCAATCTGGCTCCATCCTGAGGGAGCAGACAAAGGTGTCCATTTGTTCTTCACCGGATCGTAAATGGCACCCTGGTTGGTCCAGACTCCGTTATTGCCACCGTTGTATTCTCCGCCCTGAATCACAAGCCGGCCGTCTGGAAGAATGGCAGCCGCGTGATAAAGCGGAGAGTATCCAGATTGCAATGAAGCTACCTGCTTCCATGTCCCATTGACATAGCTGCCGGTATTATCTGGAGTTAACGTCCACCAATCGCTGGCATTCGCATCCTGCACGATAACCCTGCCGTCGGTGAGGAGGAGGGCAGCGTTGGCGGCAAAACTAGGTTGGTTCTTCAGCGGAGTCCATGTCTGGGAAAAGCCAACGCTAGCGAATGCCAGCATGACTGCGAGTGTAATTCCGATCGTTCGCGACTTCGTCATAGCAATTCTGTCCCTCTCCTGGTTTTTTTGATCCCCTAAAGGCGGGGTTCGAGCGGGGAACTCTAGCACGTTTCCATCACAGATGAGACTTGTGAATGAATTAAAACATGCCGCAGCAGGCTATCCGGAGACGGCTGTGAAGTCAATGTGGTCTTTCTTCTCTGTGGCCCCGATAGTAGTTCGATGAATTAGTGGCGGGCGCGGCAGCCCCAAAGCCGGTTTCAATGCCTTGAGCCGAGGAATCGCGCGTGAAGGGGCGATCAGTCTGGTGCGAAGTGCCGATTGCTGTCTCGTGCTGATGGAAGAGATCACTGCATGCGCAAGCGAAGGGAAGGGCGAAACGCGAAGATGATTCCTCTAATCTCGGGCACTGGCCGCCGTAACCGCCATCACGACGAACCCTTCGTCTCGGTTGCCGAACTGTAAGGTGCGGTCCTCGTGAATTCTCCAGCGGTCAGCACACAAGTCGATACAGGAAAATCATTGGCTGACCAGATCATCTCCACTGAGGAGAATCGGCTGCCGCCCGATTGTGACCTTTCCTTCCCGGACGAAGTGCGTATTGCCGGCGAGATCTGCGTAACGCTGGTACTTAGTGGGAAAGCTAGAGTTGCCAGCAGAGTCCCAAACCACGAGATTCGGTCCGACCACGCAGGACCAAACTGTTAACTCAGTCGTGCATCCTCTGAAGGTCTGGCCGACAAACCATCTCTGAAGTTGCTGGTCAGCTTCCCCAGCCGCCGTTAGCTTGCCGTTTTCCTTATCCCACAGCGTGCCAGAGTCAGGG
>Ga0182024_10012437_pt1 | contig 16838 bp, 10 predicted proteins | sample P32metaG_FD_120480 | JGI IMG/M metagenome (GOLD analysis project Ga0182024, IMG submission 120480) | Permafrost microbial communities from Stordalen Mire, Sweden - P3-2 metaG (Illumina Assembly) | ecosystem: Environmental > Terrestrial > Soil > Wetlands > Permafrost | place: Sweden: Stordalen... | reverse complement strand
GTGGGCTTCGGGCTTCTGGCAGTGCAAGCTTCGGTACCAGACTCAGGAAGAGCTTCTTGGGGTCGCCCGCGAGCACAAGCGTCGGGGACTGCCCCTTTCGGTCATCGTGATCGACTATTTCCACTGGACACGGCAAGGAGAGTGGAAGTTTGACCTCTCCGAATGGCCTGATCCTCAGGCCATGGTGGACGAATTACGGGCGCTCGGCGTCGAGGTCATGGTCTCGGTTTGGCCAACCGTAAACCCCGCCAGCGCGGGCTACGCCGAAATGGACGCGCGCGGGCTCCTCGTCGGCAATACACATGCCTTGCCCCTGCATCTTCCCTTCTGGGACAAAGGCTTCGACGGCCAGACATTCGTCCGCTACTATGACTCGACCAATCCGGAGGCTCGTCGCTATATCTGGCAGAAAGTGACGGAGGGGTACCACCGTTACGGGATCCGGACCTTCTGGCTTGACGCCTGCGAACCGGAGATGCGCCCGGAGGACCCAGCGAGCAACGTGTTCCACCTGGGCCCGGGGTCACAGGTCCAGAACGTCTACCCCCGCGAGCACGCCCGCGGGTTCGCCGAGGGGCTCCGGGCTAGCGGTGAGGAGGAACTGCTGCTGCTGTGCCGGTCCGCCTGGGCCGGGAGCCAACAGTACGGTGCGGCTGTGTGGTCGGGGGACATCGACTCGACATTCGAGGCACTAGCTGCCCAAATCCCCGCCGGCTTGAACATCGGGATCTCGGGGATCCCCTGGTGGACCACGGACATCGGTGGCTTCAAAGGAGGGGACCCGGGATCGGCCTACTTCAGGGAGCTTGTGGTGCGCTGGTTCCAGTTCGGCGCTTTTTGCCCGCTGTTCAGGCTGCACGGGGTCCGCGAGCCGGGGCCCCTCGTCGGGTCGGGCCAGACCGGGGGGCCCAACGAAGTGTGGTCATTCGGCGACGAGGCCTACGGCATAATCCGCGAGCAGCTGGAACTGCGGGAGCGGCTACGGCCCTACGTCATGGAGCAAATGGCCACCGCGGCTACGACCGGCCTGCCCCCGATGCGCGCCCTGTTCCTCGAATTCCCCGACGAGGAGCCGGCCTGGGAGGTGGCGGACGAGTTCTTGCTCGGCCCCGACGTGCTGGTCGCTCCGATCACCGCTCTCGGGGCGAGAGAGCGCGACGTCTACCTCCCCGAAGGTGCCTCGTGGCTGGACGCGTGGACCGGTCAGCCGGTCAACAAGAAAGGTTGGGTTACAGCGGCCTCGCCGTTGGACCGCATACCGGTGTACCTGCGGCAGGGGGGCGCCCTGGAGAACCTCTCCACAGGCACGAGCCGGCATGCGTCGGTGAGGGACTGATGCTCGCCAACCTAGGGACGCCGCCCGTCCCGGGTGCGGCCGAGGGCAAGCGCCTGTCGGGCCAACAGCGCCGGAAACTTGCAGGCTGGCTGTTCCTCACGCCCGCCATCTTGTACATACTGTTTGCGTTCGGTCTGCCCATTGTTTACAACGTGTTGCTGAGCTTCGAAAACACCTCGCCGGCGACGATCGCCGATCTCACCGCCCCTTTCGCCGGGCTCGCCAACTACCGCTTCATCGTTGATGACCCCACAACCCGGACCTCCCTTGTCCACACTTTCGAGTTCACAGTCGGGTCGCTCATCGGCCAGTTTATAATCGGCTTTTCACTTGCCCTGCTTTTCACCCTTCGGTTCCCAGGGCGGACGCTCGCCCGTTCGTTCGTCATCGTCCCCTGGCTGCTGCCCCTGATCGTGACTGGGGTCATCTTCAAGTTCATGTTCCAGCTCGAAGGTGGAGCCGTCAACCAGCTCCTGATGGACGTCGGCTTGGTCCACCAACCACTGGATTGGCTCGACGATCCACACCTGGCACTATGGACGATCCTCATCGCCAACATCTGGCTCGGAGTGCCCTTTTTCACCCTCCTGCTGTACAGCGCGCTCCAAGACGTGCCGGTGGATGTCAAGGAAGCGGCACTAATGGATGGCGCCGGGCCCTGGCAGAGGCTCCGCCTAATCATTGTGCCCATCATCCTGCCGGTGATCGAGATCACCGTGCTCCTTGGGTTCGTGTTCACCGTCAAGGTGTTCGACCTCGTGATCGCTCTCACTGGGGGAGGCCCCGCCAACGCGACCCAACTCGTTACGACATGGTCCTACAACCTATCGTTCCAGGAGTTCTCCTTCGGGGAAGGCGCCGCGCTCAACAATGTCCTGCTCGTGCTGGCTATGATCTGCGCGCCGCTCTACCTGTTGCTAAGCCGCGGTTCTTTGAGGCGCAGTTCGGGAGAAGAGAGATGAGCCGCTTACAGAACTCGAGGGCCCTGCGTTGGCTTTGCACGCTGGCGGCGGCCGCTGGGCTCGTAGTAATGCTCTTCCCGATTTACGCGGTCCTGGTCGGCTCGTTCGAATCGACCGAGACCCTGTTCAGCGGCACCTACTACTGGTTGCCGCACGCACCCACACTGGACAACTTTCGCACTGTTTTCAACGCACAATCAGCCAACGTGCTCACGAGCCTCATCGTGGGGGTGGGGACGGCGGTGCTGGCCCTGGTCGTGGCAGTGCCGGCGGCCTACGCACTCGCGAAGTACCGCCTTCGGGTGACCGTCGTGATCGTGAGCTCGTTGCTCATATGTCAGATCGTCCCCTCCATCGTCTTGGCCACTTCCCTGTTCATTATTTTCCACTGGGTGCACTTGGTGAACACGTACCCGGGCCTCATCATCGCCGACGGAACCTACGCTATCCCCTTCGCAATCCTCGTGCTGAGGGCGTTCTTCTTCAGCCTGCCAAACGAGGTGCTACAGGCGTCACGAGTCGACGGTGCGTCGGAGTGGCAGACGTTCCTCCGCATCGTCGTTCCGCTCGGGCGCTCGGCCGTGATCACTGTCGCGGTGTTCGCGTTCTTGAACGGCTGGGGGGACTTCATCTTCGCCTTGACGATCCTGAACGGCGCCACGATTGTGCCCGTCACATTGGGGATCTACACCTATCTCGGCAATTACACGACCGACTGGGGTGCTGTCATGGCTGCTGCCGCCTTCGCCATGGTGCCAGCGGCGGTAATGCTGGTGATCGCACAGCGCTATATAGCAAGTGGTCTCACGGCGGGCTCCGTGGTGGGCTAAGGGCCCACGATCGGCGTTGCGCTGCAGAGAGGGGGTGAGGACGCGCAGGGCCAATATCTGGAAAGCGAGGGGTAAATCAGCCAGTTGAGAAGGCAAGCTGGACCGTTTGCCTGTTGTGGTTTTTTTGTGCTTCATAACCTCGGCTGCCTTCCATGTCAGCCGTAAACACAATAAAGGAGATATCCACTAATGAAACAACTGAAGAGAATGCGGCATCGTGGGTTAGCAGCTCTGGGCGCCGCGACGTTTGCAGCGGTCGGGTTGGCGCAGGTGGGCACCGCCAGTGCGTCGAACATTACGATCACAGTGGAGAACTATTTCAACACCCCAGGCCAGCTCAGCGCCCTGGCTACGTACAACAAGCAGTTCGAAGCTGCGCACCCGGGTGTCACCGTGAACCAAGATTACGTGCCGTTCGCCGACCTGGACACGAAGCTCCTGACACAGGCAGCCGGCCACGACCTTCCCACCGTACTGGCCGTTGACAACCCCTTCGTGCCCACTATGATCACCACCGGCGAAACCGTGCCGTTGAACGGGTTCAGTGGCTTCAGCGCCCAGGGGTACTACCCAGCCGTGATCGATGAAGGCCTCATGAACGGGAAGTACTACAGCTACCCGCTCGGGGCTAACTCGATAGCGTTGATCTACAACATCCAAATGCTGAACGCGGCCCACGTGATGCCTCCCACAACGTGGGCGCAGTTGGTCACCGCGGCCAAGGCACTCACTAATAGCCAGCACTACGGGATCGGGGTCTCGGCTCCCGCGACGGAAGAGGCCACCTGGCAGTTTGAACCGTTCCTATGGAGCAATGGGGGTGCTTTCTCCTCGATTGCGGGCGCTGCCGGTGTCCAGGCCCTGACACTGTGGAAGACGTTGATCGACGATGGTTCCATGCCCAAAGCCGTGTTGACCTGGGGCCAGAGCCCTGCCCTGTCGAGCCAGTTCGAGGCCGGCAAGCTAGCAATGATGGTCAACGGGCCGTGGAACTTCTCATCCCTCAACTTGGCGCATATGTACTACGGCAAGCAGTTCGGCATCGTCCCCATCCCCGTGCGCGTCCCCGGGCAACACGTTGTGGTGCCCCTGGGCGGCGAGGACTGGATGATAAGCGACAGCGGTAACACTGCCACGCAGCAGATGGCTTTCCAGTACCTCAACGGTATGCAGACCCCTTCGCAGGAGCTCACCATCGCGAAGAGCTTTGGCTACCTACCCGGTAAGGAAGCCGTTGCGAAAACCTACCTGACGCAGGTCGGCGTGTCGTGGAGCGTGTTCGTAAACCAAACACTCTACGCCCATCCGCGCACCCTTGGCCTGGGTGTGAAGTACCCGAAGATCTCCGAGGCCGTATGGACAGCGATCCAGGCGGCACTTTCTGGTACCTCCTCGGTGCAGTCGGCATTGAGCACGGCACAATCGACGATCAAGTCGATAATGGGCTAACGATCTAGCTTTCAGCAGGGCCCGGTGCCGCTTTGTCTCGTGAGAGCGAGCAGCGGTGCCGGGCGTTTGTGCGCGTGAAACCGGAGAGAACCTCAGCTAGTTCAGCTATTATCGACCCAGTGACACGGAGAACCGTGCGGTGCCCGTAACAACGGCTGCGCAGGAGATGACTTTGGTCGCCAGCAAGGAGTCCCGCCTTTGGTACGGCCAGCCTGCTGGCAAATGGCTAGAGGCGCTTCCGCTCGGTAACGGCAGGCTCGGGGCCATGGTGTGGGGCGGGACCCGGCGAGAACGGGCAGATCTCAATATCGATACCCTGTGGTCCGGCGGTCCCCGCAGTGCTCACGCCGAAGGCTCTGCGGCCGTGCTGTCGGAGCTGCGTGCTGCTGTCCTCGAACGCCATGACTACGCGGAAGCCGATTCGCTAGCTCTTCGCTTGCAAGGCTCGTTCAACGAGGCCTACCAGCCGTTGGGGTACCTGACCGCGGACTTCGGCGACGATGGGCAGGCCCAAAACTACGAGCGGGCTTTGGATATGCAGGAGGGCATCGCCAAGGTGCAATACGGGGTCGCCGGATCCGCCTACGAACGTGAGGCTTTCGCCTCTGCCTCGGATGGTGCATTCGTGATGCACCTGAGGGTGCTGGGGGCCGGGGAGCTGAATGTGGCCCTCGAGCTCGGCAGCCCCCACCCGAGCGACGGGGACCTGGGAGATGATGGCATTCTTTGGCTGGAAGGCAGGGCGCCTTTGCACGTCGTCCCGCACTATTGGGCGAAAGAGCCGGCCGTTGTCTATGACCCCGCCTGCGGTTTGCGCTTTACCGCAGGCTTGGCCCTCAGGGCTGACGGAGGCGTGGTGCGACCCACGAGCGAGGGATCCCTGCGGGTGGAGGGTGCTCGATCACTCACCTTGTTCGTAGCGGCCGCTACCGGGTACGCGGGTTACGGTAACGCCCCCGTGGAGGACCCTGTCGCACTCCGGCGCGCCTGCGTGGAAGTGCTGGCCCCCCTGCTTACCCAGCCGTACGAAGTCATTCGGGCGAGGCATGTAAATGAGCAAAGCGCACTTTTCGACCGTTGCTGGTTGCAGTTGGGCCAGGGCGAGCGAGCCGGGGTGCCGACAGACGAGCGGCTTCGGGCGCTCCGCGACGGCGGTAGCGACGAGGGGCTATGCGCGCTGTTGTTCCATTACGGCCGCTACCTCTTGATCGCGAGCTCACGGCCGGGCAACGAAGCCGCCAACTTGCAGGGGATCTGGAACCACCAGGTGCGCCCGCCCTGGAGCTGCAATTGGACGACCAATATCAACGCTCAGATGAACTACTGGCACGCGGAGACCACCAACCTTGCAGAATGCCACGAGCCGCTCATGGACCTGGTCGCGGACCTTTCACAGGCCGGCGTCAGCACGGCCAAGGACCTCTATGGGTGCAGGGGCTGGGTGGCGCACCACAATGTTGACCTTTGGCGCTCGACATGGCCGACGGGCGACCAGGAAGCCCACCCGTACTGGGTGAACTGGCAAATGGGAGGCCCATGGCTCTGTCAGCACCTATGGGAGCATTACGCCTTCTCTGAGGACCGGTCCTTCTTGGCGCTTGCTTACCCGGCTATGCGAGGGGCCGCCCTGTTTTTGTTGGACTATTTGGTACCGGGGCCAGACGGCCGATTGGTTACCTGCCCATCGACGTCTCCGGAAAACAGTTTCGTTGCCCCGGACGGAGCGGAAGCCGCCGTTAGCGCCGCGTCCACGATGGACATCTGGTTGACCAGGGACCTTTTCCGTCACTGCATCGCCGCCTCGGAGATCCTTGGCTCGGACGAGGACCTGAGGGCGGAACTGGTCAGCGCACTGGCCATGCTCCGCGAACCTAGGGTGGCCTCCGACGGCCGCTTGCAAGAGTGGTGGGAGGAGTTTGCTGAACAGGAACCCGGGCATCGTCACCTGTCGCATCTGTTCGGTATTTACCCCGGTGACGAAGTGACGCCTCGGTCGACCCCCGCGCTGGCCGCTGCGGCCCGGCGCTCGCTCGAGCACCGCCTGGAAAACGGGGGTGGCGGGCCAGGTTGGAGCCGAGCATGGGTGGCCGGGTTGTGGGCGCGGTTGTTGGAGGGCCACATGGCTTGGCAAAGCTTGCGGCACCTCCTTGTAGGCTCCTTTTCCGACAACTTCTTCGGTTCCCACGACCCGGGGGTTTTTCAGATAGATGCCAACTTCGGGGCCGCGGCCGCCGTCGGTGAAATGCTGCTCCAGAGCCACACGGGCGCGCTCGACGTCTTGCCTGCGCTTCCGCCGGCTTGGCCAGATGGTCAGGTGTCGGGTCTGCGAGCCCGTGGGGGGATGACGGTCGGCATCAAATGGGAGAGCGGCCGCGCAACCGAGGTCAGGGTGCACGTACCTTCCGCCCGAGAGGTCATGGTTCGGTGTGGTACTCCCCTTAACCTTGCAGAAGATAATCCCAAGGGTGCCAGGGATTTGCCGACGGGTGAGCCCGGACTGACAGTTGTCATTGCCCCGACGCCGGGCCTGTACACCCTACTGGCAGGCCCTTAAACAGCCGGCAGCACTTCTATCCAGACGAAGGGAAATCCCTTTTGTACCATACGATCATGCGCCCCGTACCTGCTCGCTCACCGTCGCGGTAACGGGCACGATCGTCCGCTGGGAGTATGTGGCCACTGGGCCTGCGAGTTCGATGACAGCGCTTTGTCGGATGTCAGACGAGGAGGCGCCGACACCGAAGCGGAAGAGCCCTGGTTCGACGACGAACTGCATGGCTTCGTCGTAAAAGGCGAGCCGGCTCGGGTGGATGTCGAAGCTGACGCGTGCCGCCTCGCCGGGAGCCAGGCTCAAACGGGTGAAGCCAATCAGGGAGCTTTCGGGCCGTGCTACCGATGCCACCAGATCTGACATATAAAGTTGCACCACCTCCTCGCCTTCCCGGTCCCCGATGTTGGTCAGCGTCACTCCAACGCTGACGTGAGACGAGGTGTCGCCCGCCTCGACGGCGATGTCGGAGTAACCGAATGTCGTGTAACCGAGGCCATGGCCAAAGCTGAAGAGGGGTGTGTGGCGACAATCGGTGTAGTCGCCATAGAACTCCGAACGGCCGCCCCCTGAACGATGGCTGCTGTAGAGCGGCACCTGACCCGTAGACCTCGGAAGGGTGACAGCCAGCCGGCCGGTGGGTTCCACCTTACCCAGGAGCACGTCTGCCAAGGCGTTGCCACCCTGTTCCCCAAGTGGCGCGGCGACCAATAGGGCCTGCACCCGGTCGGCCACCTCAGTCAGTACGTGAGCCCTCCCGCTCATGACGACGAGCACTGTGGGGGTGCCCGTGGCCGCCACGGCTGTCACCAGCTCCTCCTGGACACCCGTCAACCGCAAGTCTGTGGCATCTCGGGCTTCGCCGACGGTTGAGCTCTTGTGCAACCCCGAGCGGCCACCCAGTACCACCACGGCGATGTCGGCAATCGCAGCGGCCGCGATCGCTGCTGGGAAGCCAGCGCGGTCATCGCCCAACAGCTCGCAACCCTTCTCGCAGGTCACTTCGGCCCGGCCACCCAGAGCTGCCCGGAGCCCCGCCAGGGGAGTGACGTGCTCTGTGTAGTACTCACCGGGCTTGAGTGCCCCTTCGCCGCTCGGCAAAAAGAAGATGTCTGGGATGCCGTTCCCTCCGTTGCCGTTGGCCGGTGCGCCAGGACCGGCAAGCACTTCGTCCTGGGTCCCCGGCGGGCCATCCGCCAAAGAAGGTGCGTTCCCGTCGACTGTACTAGCGGGGCCAATCACCAGCTCTTGGTGGGCCGGGTAGTGGTAGTCGCCCTGCAGTAAACGCCTGTCGTCGGCCGCTGGGCCAATGACCGCCACTTTCGAGACGTTCACGCCCAGGGGCAGCACCCCGCCGTTCGCAACGAGCACAATGCCTCGGGTAGCGGCGCGCCTGGCAAGCTGGACGTTGGCCGGGTCGGCGAAGACCGGTTTCACCCGGGTGGAGTCGACGTAAGGTGATTCGAACAGGCCCAGACGCATTTTGGCGGTCAGCACCCGGCGCACAGCGGTGTCGACCGCGGACATCGGCACCCTGTTCTGTTCGATCGCTGCTTTCAGGGGTGCCCCAAAACAATTCAGTGCAGGAAGCTCGAGGTCCAGCCCAGCCGTGAGAGCCTTGATGGCGGCCTCGGACCGGTCGGCTGCCACCCGGTGGTAGCTGATCAAAAGCAGGACGGCGAAATAATCGGCTACCACCATGCCGTCAAAGCCGAGCTCGTCGCGGAGCAGGCGGGTCAGGATTTCTGCGGACCCGCTGCCGGGAAGTCCGTCGACGCAACTGTACGAGCTCATAATCGAACCCAAGGAGGCGTCACGGATGGCGGCGGCGAAAGGCTCCGCGAACACTTCCCGCAGCTCTCTCGGCCCGACGTGTACCGGCGCATGGTTACGCCCACCCTCCGATAGGCCGTGTGCCAGGAAGTGCTTCCCCGTGGCCAGGACGCCCTTTGTCAAGTCGTCGGTCTGCATGCCTCGTACGTAGGCGGTCCCGAGCACACCCGCCAATACCGGGTCCTCGCCGTAGGTCTCCTCTAGACGCCCCCAGCGTGGGTCCCGCGCTACGTCGAGCACCGGTGCCAAGCTGTGCCGAGCGCCTACCGCCAGCAACTGCCGTCGGACGCACCCCGCCACATCGTAAACCAGGGCCGGATCCCAAGAGCTGGCGAGAGCGAGCGCTTGGGGGAACACGGTCGCGCCCCGCGCACAATAACCTGCCAGCGACTCTTCGTGCACCATTAAGGGGATCCCGAGCCGCGTGCGCTCTACGACGAGATGCTGGATCTGGTTGAACAGCTCGGCGCTCTGCTGCGGCTCGAGGCCCGTCGTGGCACCTATGCGCGTGACCTGGCCGATGCCGTGGGGCACCACGGCCAGTGCCGCCTCTTCATCGAAGCGCTCGCCTGTTATCAAATGCGGGAACTCGACGGCCCCCAGCTGCGCCAACTTCTCGTCGATTTCCATTCGCTCGATCAGGTCGTTCACGCGGTCTTCTATTGCAAGATTCGCGTTCAGATATGCGGCAAATGTCATCGGATTGCGAACCCTCCGATACCTTTTACAAACTGGCGGCGAAGGCCTAAGTACAATATCAGAAGCGGTAATGCCGATAACATCACGAACGCCATTACGACGGGGACGTTTAGGGAATATTCACCGTTCGAGGCGAATTGGTACACCCCAATCGGCAGCACCTGGTCGCTGTTCGATTGGGTGAGTATGAGAGGTAAAATGAAGTTGTTCCAAGCACCCAAGCCCGCATAAATGCTGATAACAGCCAACACTGGGCGGGCCATGGGGACAACGAGGTGCGTGAACGTGGTCCAAGGACCGGCACCGTCGACCGCCATGGCGTCGTAAAGTTGCCTCGGGATAAGGCGAAGGTAATTGACCATCAAAAGGACGGCGACCGGTATGAGGGACGCAGACAGCACCAGCACGAGGCCGTACAGCGTGTCGTAGGTGTGGATCTTGTTAGTGATGAAGTACAGGGGAATGACGATCGCTTGGATTGGGATGGCTATGCCGAAAAGTATGACTCGGAACGAAACGGCGGCATAGCGGGAGCCTTGGCGTACCATCCTGTACCCAGCGGCGAGGGAAAGAGCCACGACTACGACGACGGTCCCGAGTGCCACTTCTGCGCTGTTTCGGAAATCCGTTCCCACCGCCGCGGTGTGGATGATGTCCGAGTACGCCGACAAGCTCAGCCCGCCGATCGGGAGCCAGGCATTGGCTGAAAGGTACTCGTTGGGTGAGCGGAAGCTGATGAGAGCCATGTAGTAGATCGGGCCCAACGCGAAGACCAGCCAGATTGTCCCGAGGGCGAACGTCGCGAACCGAGAAATTCTAGATCGCCCCCTGATCGCCCCCAGAGCGGCCGCAGCGGGGCGCGCTGAGGCGATCGCCCGAGAGCGGCTGAGGGCCTCAGGGCGGCTCGACGGTTTGGTGGCAGTCGCTACCACATGCCCTCCTGAGTCCCCTCCATGGTGCCGAACCCGCTCAACTTGACCAGAGCGATGGCCAGGACGATCCCCAGGACACCGAGCACAGTGGCTATCGCGCTCGCATAACCGAACTCTGTCTGGTTAAAACCGATGTTGTACATGTCCATCGCCAGCACCCTGGTGTCGTCGCCGGGACCGCCTTGTGTCAAGATGTAGATGATGTCGAAGTACGTCAGCGAACCTACAAGGACAAGCGTCGACGACGTGACGATGCTGTAGCGCAGCTGTGGCAGGGTCACGTTCCAGAAAGACTGCCGCATGGTCGCGCCGTCGACGCTGGCGGCGTCGTAGAGCTCGGCGGGTATGGCTCGTCGGCCTGCCTGGAAAATTAGCGTATGGAACGGCACGAACTGCCAGGCGATGATGACGACGAGCGTGAAAAACGCTAGATCGGGACTAGCAAGCCAGTCCCGGCTGAGGAAGTGCATGTGGGCGTGGATCCCGAGCCAAGCCAAACCGCCGAATTGAGGGAAAAGGACGTCCTGCCACATCAAGCTCAAGCCGGCAGTGGACATCAGTAGAGGCAACAGGTAAAAGGCGGCATAAACGGCGCGGTAGCGCTGTGTGCCGGCCACAAATATGCCAAGAGCCATTGCAGTGGGGGTCTGAGCCAGCCAGCTGCACGCTGCCAACTCGAATGTCACCAACAGGGAGTGGCGGGAGACCGGGTCGGCGAAGAACTCGCTCCAGTTGGCGAAACCTGCCCAGTGTATTGGGCCGTCCACGTTCCAGTTGGTAAAGCTCAAGAAAAGGGCGAACACTGTTGGGACGATTATGAAGGCCGCGTAAAGAGCCAAGGTCGGCGATATCCCGACCAGGTCGCCGACGAAGCTCCGGCGCCGAGCTGTCATGCTTCTGGGGTGCGGGCCCCCCACCTGGTTGCGGTGCAGAACTGTCGGACTAGCTGCCAATCAAACCTCATCTCGTATCGTTGAAAGCCCGGCTCCGCGTGCAACACGCGGAGCCGGGCTACCCGTCTACTCAGTCAGCGCTCCGGGAGGCAGCACTTATTGGTAGGCGTTCATGGCCTTGGCAAACTGCTTAGGCGTCTCGGTTAGGCCGAAGACATTCTCGAGGTTAGTCAGCATCGGCGCCGACTTCACGGGCCCGAGCGCCTGGTCCCAGGAGTACTGGAAGTACGGCGCCTTTTGGACGGCGTTGTAGACGGGTAGGAGGTACTGGGCCAATGGGGACGATTTGAGCAGGCCGGCGGTACCCGCGATAACCGGTACAAGGCCCAGGCTGATCTCTTCTTTCGCGTAAGCCTGGCTAGTGAATAGCCAGGCCACGAATTTCTCCGCAACGTAGGTCTCCGCAGGGGTGATGTGGGAAGCCAACTCGGCATACGAGGTCGTGTTCCCCTCGAGGTCAGCGGAGTTGCCCGTGCCGCCCGGCACGGTCGGGAAGAACCCGACACCCATGTCGCCCGTGGCAACCCACCCAGGGTAATAGCCCTGGATGAAGCCGATATCCCAGTCACCCATCAGCTCCATCGCCGCCACACCGTTGTGGATCATCGCTTCGGTAAATCCGGTGCCAAAGCTTATCTGTTGATAGCCCTGCTCGAAGGCGTTGTCTTTCGCCAGGGTCTGGATGTCGGTGAGAGCTTGGATAATCGCAGGGTTGGACCAGGCGCCTTTCTTGCCGTCCTGGATATTCAGGAACGCCTGAGGCCCGCCGATGCGGTCCGCGAAGTACTCCAGGTACATGAGACCAGGCCATCCCCCGTTGTCGCTGAGCGCAAGAGCAGTCGTGTTGTGCTTGGCGAGGGTGACGACGTCTTTCAACAGTTGGGTGGTCGTAGCCGGGAAGCTGAGGTGGTACCTGGCAAGCAGTGCCTTGTTGTAGAAGAAGAACACGGGCTGCGTCCCGGCCAGGGGGATACCGTAGATCTGGTTGTTAAAGGTTACGGCCCCGAGGCTCGAGGCCAAGAAGTCGCTCTTCCATGAGGGGTTCCCGGCGTCGCTCTCACCGGCGTCGCCGAAAGGTTGCAATACTTTGGCGTCGATGTACTGGAGTTCCCGACCACCGCCCCAGCCAAATGTGAGCGCGGGTGGGTTGTTGGCTGCCAGGGCAGCTGCGACCTTGGTGTTGTAAGGGCCGGACGGCTCCACGTCGATGCTGACCGTATCGCCAGGGTTGGCTTTGTCGAAGGCAGCGGCTTGCGCTGCCCAATAGTTGTCGAGAAGGGTGCCATTGGTTACCGTCCAGACTTGGATGCTGGCTGTCGGTGCACTTTGGGCGGAGGATGTGGCGATAGGTGCTGCAATGGCAACGGTGGCGGCGGTGCCAACCGAAAGGCCGGCCGCTATAAGAGCGGTCGCTCGGTGGGACAGCCGTCGACGTTTGGACGATTCTTGGGTCACCTTGTTCTCCCTTCCTGTCTCGGCCCCTTGCAGGGGACCAAGTTGTGACCATCGCGAAACATTTCGAGTCAAGCTCGGGAATGTTACGATCCGGAAATATACACCTAAGGACAGTGGGCGTCAACGCGCACAAAGGCAGCCCTCATTCGGTCGTCGGGTCACAGCTGGAACGAGGTTCTTAGTAGCCCAGGTCAACCGGCCTCGGGTCGCCGAGCGAGTTTGGGGGGGAGGGGAGTTGCTGGGCCAAGCAGTTGGACCGAAATGTACCGCTATCATCTCTAGCGGTGAGACTGGAGACTTCGTGAGTGTTCACACCGTCCCGAGCGAAGGAGACCGTGTTGAGAGGACCGCGTTGGTAGCACGGCAACCCGCGCCACGTCTCGCTCGCACCCGGGGGAGGGTTACAATCGCGCAGATCGCGGAGCAGACCGGGCTATCGGCGGCAACGGTCTCCAAGGTCCTCAACGGCAAGCGCGACGTGTCTGCTCAAACTCGCACGCTGGTGCAGAACATCCTTGTTAGCTCCGGCTACCGCAGGCGGGCCAGTGGTGAGGCGGCGCCCCTTATCGACATCGTGTTCAACGACTTCGACAGCCCATGGGCGACCGAGATCGTCCGCGGGGCGGTGGCGGCCGCTCAAGCCGAGGGCCTCACGGTCGCTTTGACGGCTCTGTCAGAGGGGGACGAGCGTCGGGTCTGGTTCGACCACATCACGTCGCGCGGTACGCGGGGCATCATTCTGCTCCTCTCACAGCTCACTGCCCGCCAGAGAGGCGAGCTCGACGCCCGCGGACTTCCCTTCGTGGTCATCGACCCCACCGCCGAGCCCGGCCCGGAGGTGAGCTCGGTCGGCGCCACGAACTGGTCGGGCGGTCTTGCCGCAACCAAGCATCTTGTCGACCTCGGGCACCGGAGGGTAGCGATAATTACCGGCCCCCCCGAGCTGCAGTCCAGTCGAGCGCGCCTCGACGGTTACCGTGGTGCTCTGGAGAGGGCGGGCCTTTCGGTGGACACCGAGTTGGTGCGCCAGGGCGACTTCCGGGTCAGGGCTGGTTACGAGCAGGCGAAGGTACTGTTCGGTCTGAGCCCGCGCCCTACGGGGATCTTTGCCGGGAACGACCTGTCGGCCCTGGGTGTCCTGCGTGCAGCTCGCGAAGCGGGTCTTCAGGTCCCTGAGGATTTGAGCGTCGTCGGTTTCGATGACATCCCGCTCAGCGAGTGGAGCACCCCCGCGCTGACAACTGTGCGCCAGCCGCTAATCGAAATGGCCAGGGTGGCGGTGCAGATCCTGCTTGAAAGCGGCGAGAGCGGTGAACCGGCCAAGCGCCGTGTGGAGCTTGCCACCGACCTGGTCATCCGGGAGAGCACGGCACCACCAGGCGGGACTTAATCAAAAGGCTCTGGGTTTCAAACTCCAGGTCGCTTGCTCGCGGCCTCCAAAGGACCTTTACCGCCACTACCGCCATGGGTTTTAGGGGCTGACGGGTCGTAGTGCGTGGCGACGAGAAGCACTGCAGCTGTCAGGTCAGGTCAACACGATTGTTGGCCACTTCAGGAGGAGGACAGACATGGTTGTCGAAGGCACTCCGTATGGGCTTGAGATGGGCTGGAAGGACGGCTCGCTCGAACTGCGGGTGAAGGTGGGCGACGATGGCGTGGCTCGCCTGGCCGATCTGGCCGCAGACGGTCAAACGACCGCGTTTAGCGCGGAAGAAGCGGCGAAGCCCTTGGGCGACAACCTGGGCTTACCTCTGGTGGACGTGATCACCTTTGGAAGCGGGCGGGCGTGGTCGGGAAGGCGGTATGCCGAATCCGTTGTGGGTGGGCGTCTTGTCTACGTGAGCCATGACGAGCAGATGGACGGCAATTGGCACGAGCTTGAGGTCCACCTCGAGGACCCGGTTACCCGTTTGGCGGCAAGCGTCAAGTACAGCGTTCTTGACGGCAGCGGCGCCCTGCGGTCTCGGGTACGCCTGACCAACCACGGCCCGTTGCCGGTGACGGTCGAGTCAGTGACATCGTTCCTCGGCTCCGGGCTGGCTGGCCCGAGAGGCGCGTTGAGCGACGTTGACCTGTGGTGGGCGGAGAACGACTGGTTTGGCGAGGGGCGCTGGCGTACCCGGGCACTTAGCGACGCCCTTCCGGATCTCAACACCATGGCGCATAAGCAGGACCCGCGCGGTGGGGTCAGCATCACGAACGTCGGGAGCTGGTCATCTGGGACGTACCTACCGATGGGCGCTGTGGTCAACCGCCGTACAGGGCATTCCTGGCTATGGCAGATCGAGAACAATGGTGCCTGGCACTGGCAAGTGGGCGAGCACTGCCGGTACAACGCGAAGGCGGCCCACCCCGGGGAGGGGCAGCCCGGCGGCTATTTGGCTCTCCTCGGCCCAACGGACGCCGAGCACCAATGGCGGCTCGTCCTACAGCCTGGGGAGTCGTTTTCAACTGTCCCCATAGCGCTCGCCGTCAGCCACGACGGCTTTGAGGGCGCTGTAGCGGGGCTTACCCGTTACCGCCGTGCTGTCCGGCGGCCGCACGAGGACAACCGCAGTCTCCCAGTCATCTTCAACGACTACATGAACACCTTGATGGGAGACCCGACGACGGAACGGTTACTGCCGCTGATTACTGCCGCGGCCCGCGCTGGGGTCGAGTGCTTTTGCATCGACTCAGGCTGGTACACAGAGGTTGGCGAGGCATGGTGGGAATCGGTGGGTGCCTGGCGCCCTTCCAAGAGCAGGTTCCCTAACGGCATCACCGAGGTGCTGGACCGCATTAGAGGGGAGGGCATGGTAGCGGGCCTGTGGCTGGAACCTGAGGTGGTGGGAGTGCGCAGCCCGGTCGCAGAGCAGCTCCCAATTGAAGCGTTCTTCGGGCGCAATGGTGGACGCGTCGTGGAGAGCGGCCGCTACCACCTCGACCTGTCCCACCCGGCCGCACGGGGGCACCTCGACCAGGTGGTGGACTTCCTTGCGGGGGAGCTGGGCGTCGGGTACCTCAAAATGGACTATAACGTCTTAGTCGCGCCTGGTACCGACACCAGGGACCCGAGCCCCGGCGTCGGGATGCTCGCGCACAACCGAGCGTTCCTCGAGTGGGTCGACGGGGTCCTCGATCGCCACCCCGGCCTCACCGTCGAGAGCTGCGCCTCTGGCGGCATGCTCTGCACTGGGGACAGATCGGCAGCCAGGCGCGTCCGGGCCTGCCGAGCTGGCCGTGCCGGTTGCTCACATGAGTGGCACGCACGCCACTGCTGCGGTCCTTTACCCCGTGCTCGGCGGCGCGGTTGTCGAGTGGCGCTCTTCAACGGGACAGTTGACCGTGAAGCTCCCCGGTGCCCCGTCCGCCTGCCTCATCGGCCTCGCCCCGGGTTCACCCGCGGGTTGACCAGGACACCGCGGCGCCCGAGAGAGCTGGGCACCGAATTGTTCACCAGTGGCCCGCTCGTCCCGAAAGGGCGGCTCGGGCAAGGATCTTTTCAGCGACCTCCATCGTCTTCAGGCAGTCCCGGAAGGGCGAGGTCGTCACCTCCGCGCCACCTAAGAGGGAGTCGATGAACTCACGGTTCTTCGCCCGAAAGCCTCCATAGATGTAGAAGTCCTCACCGCCCGCGACCTCTTTGGCGTCATAGCACCTCCCTTGGTAGTCGCCCTCCACATAAACGTAGGCTTTCCCCTCTACCTCGGCGTCGGTGTACCTGCCGGGAGCGTGCATCTCGACCCGGAACACCCTCCGGCCGCTCACCCAGCTGTTCAGGAGCACCCCGACAGAGGAGTTGGCGAAATATAGCGTCGCGCCTATCCAGTTGATGTCTGGGGCCCCCACCCTGGCGCAG
>Ga0182024_10012436_pt1 | contig 16838 bp, 17 predicted proteins | sample P32metaG_FD_120480 | JGI IMG/M metagenome (GOLD analysis project Ga0182024, IMG submission 120480) | Permafrost microbial communities from Stordalen Mire, Sweden - P3-2 metaG (Illumina Assembly) | ecosystem: Environmental > Terrestrial > Soil > Wetlands > Permafrost | place: Sweden: Stordalen... | reverse complement strand
TCCGGATCCCCGCAAGTCACGTACGCCACCAGCGCCGGCTTCTTATGAAACGTTAAAGGCATATAAAAACTCTGTCATCCTGAGCGAGGATTTTGCTTCGCGAATGCGAAGCAAAACCGCAGTCGAAGGACCTCGTGCACCTATGTGCTACAGGTGACCTAAAAAGGAATTTCCACCGCGGCCGCCGGCACCACTCTTGGCATTCTCCGACACCCAGAGGATCACGAATCCAGTTTCAAGTTCTCCCGCATAATCCCAATATCCTTATCCCCGCGTCCCGAAACATTCACAATCACAATCTCCGATTTCTTCATGCGAGGCGCTCGCTTCACCACCTCCGCCACCGCATGAGCGGACTCCAGTGCCGGAATAATCCCCTCAGTCCGCGCCAAAAGAGTAGTAGCCGCGAGCGCTTCAGCATCTGAAGCCGGCACATACTCCGCCCGCCCCGAATCCCGCAACGCCGCGTGCTCCGGCCCAATCGACGGATAATCCAGCCCCGCCGACACCGAATGGGTCAACGCAATCTGCCCACCCGAATCCTGCAGCACGTAAGAATACGTCCCCTGCAACACTCCCGGCGATCCTCCCCGAAACCGCGCTGCATGGTCGCCCAGCTTTTCGCCGCGCCCCCCAGCCTCCACTCCAATCAGTTGGACTTTCTTGTCGTTCAGAAAATCGTAGAAAATTCCAATCGAATTCGATCCCCCACCCACGCACGCAATAATCGCCTCCGGCAATTTCCCCTCAGCCTTCAGAATCTGTGCCCGCGCCTCGCGCCCAATCACCCGATGAAAGTCCCGCACCATCGTCGGATACGGGTGCGCCCCCAGCACACTCCCCAACAAATAATGCGTCGTCCGCACATTCGTGACCCAGTCGCGCATCGCCTCATTGATCGCGTCCTTCAGCGTGCGCGATCCCGACGACACCCCGCGAACCTCCGCCCCCAGCAACCGCATGCGGAACACATTCAACTCTTGCCGCCGCATGTCCTCGGTCCCCATGTACACGACGCATTCAAATCCCATCAGCGCACACACGGTCGCAGTCGCGACCCCATGCTGCCCCGCCCCAGTCTCGGCGATCACGCGATGCTTCCCCATCCGCTCCACAAGGAGTCCCTGCCCCAGGCAGTTGTTGATCTTGTGTGCCCCCGTGTGCAGCAAGTCTTCACGTTTTAAATAAATCTTCGCCCCACCCAATTTCTGGGTAAGCCGCCGCGCAAAAAACAACGGCGTCGGACGCCCCGCATAAGTGCGCAACAATTCAGTGAGCCGCGCCTGAAATTCCTTGTCGTGCTTGGCCTTCGCATATTCGCGCTCCAGTTCCTCAAGCGCGGCCACCAGGGTTTCAGGCACATACCGCCCCCGATAAACCCCAAACCTCCCCGGCTCATTCCCAGGAACGCGTAGGGTGCCCCACCCTTCTCGCGTTCTTTGCGAGAGGGTGGGGAGTTTGACTTTTCCCGGGTGCCCCATTTCTCGCGCGGTTTGTGCGCGAGAAGTGGAGATTTTGACTTTCGAACTCCGCGGAACCGTAGCCATCCCTAATCAACCTTCCGATCCATCTCACGCACAGCTTTCACAAACGCCCGCACCTTCTCCGGATCCTTCGTCCCGGGCCGCACCTCAACTCCGGAAACCACATCGACTCCCCAAGGCTGAAGGATCTCGATCGCCTCGCCAACATTCTCCGGGGTCAACCCCCCGGCAACAACTAACTTCAAACCGTCCTTCCGCATTCCTTCCACAAGACCTCGAGCTTTCCTCCAGTCAAATGTATGTCCAGTTCCACCGGGTTGGCGCAAATTACCGGAATCCATCAGAAATGTATCCAAGACACCATCCTGGATAGAATCGCCCTCAGGAATCTTCTTCTTCGAGTCCGCGAAGCCGATCAGCACTCGCTCAACTTCGCTCACATCCTCACCAAAAAGACTCATGGAGAACGCCATCAGGCTCCGGAACTGTGGAGGCAGGCAATCCCTATCAATCCCCTTGTGGCTGGCTTTACTTCCTGCGACCCCTTCTGCGGAGATATAACACTGGGTGCCCGTCAGTCCGGTTTGCAGTAACACATTGATCGGGTCCTCATCGGGCCCGACAAACACCCCGATCTTTTCCACTTCCTCAGGCAACTTCGCCACAATCTCCCGGGCCGCCTCCACGCTCACGCACCGCGGACTCTTCTCATAAAACACAAACCCCACCGCATCCGCCCCCGCCTCCACCGCAACGAGCGCATCCTCCAAATTCGTCATCCCGCAAATCTTCACCCAAGTCATAACGCAGTTGCCGTTGGCCAGTTGTCACTCACCCGTAAAATTCACCTGTCATCCTGAGCGAAGTGGCGGCAAGCGAAGCGCACCCGCCACGCAGTCGAAGGATCCCTACCGTCACTGGGTACTGGGTACTGAGTACCGAGTACTGGGTCCCAACAACCTCCGCAGCGCCTCCCCCGGCGACGCCGCCCGCATCAGCGACTCGCCCACCAGAAACGCGTCATACCCCGCCCCGCGCAACCGCGCCACATCCTCCGCCGAACGAATTCCGCTCTCCGCCACCCGCACTACATTCGCAGGGAACCGCGCCGCCAAAGCAAACGCCGTCTCCAGATCCACCTTGAACGTCCGCAGATCCCGCGTATTCACTCCAATCAAATCAAATCCCGCATCCAGCGCCCGCTGAAACTCCTCGCCATCATGCACTTCGCACAAAACGTCGAGCCCATGACGCCGCGCCCCCGCCGCCAGCGAACTCAACTCCTCCGCCGTCAGCGCCGCCACAATGAGCAGAACGGCATCCGCGCAATTCGCCCGCGCCTCCAGCAACTGAAACTCATCGACGATGAAATCTTTGCGCAAGCAGGGAATCGCCACCGCCCCCGAAGCCCCCCGCAAATTCCCCAGCGATCCCTGAAAGAATTCCTCATCGGTCAGCACAGAAAGAGCCGTTGCCCCGGCCGATTCCAATTCCCGCGCCAACTCCGCCGGATGAAACTCTGCTCGAATCAGCCCCTTCGACGGCGAAGCCTTCTTCAACTCCGCAATCACTGCCACACTCTCGCGACTCCTCGCCTGTAGCGCCCTCCGAAACCCGCGCGGCACATGCGATTCGGCGCGCCGTTCCAGCAAGCGCGAATCCGCCCCGCGCTTGGTCTCCGCCACCCGCGCCCGCGTAGCCGCGACAATCCGCTCAAGAATGGCAGCCATAAAGAATCTTTTGATTATAAGGGACGCAAGGAATTCCAAGTCTTCCGAGGGACGGGGGTGCCCCACACTTCTCGCGTTCTTTGCGCGAGGGTGGGGATTTTGAAGTTCGCCGTACGAATTCCAACCGGCGGGTGCCCCATTTCTCGCGCGCCCTTTGCGCGAGAAGTGGGGGTTGTGATCACTTACAAATTTCCGCCAACTCCTTATAAGGCTTCTTCGCCACCGGAGGATACGGAATCTTCCGCACATCCATCCACTCCTCCAGTAGCGTCCCCCCATACTTCGACCCCGCATCCGGATCCGTCTCATACGCCGGATCGATCTCCGCCTCCTCTAGCGTCACCAGTGTGAATCCCGTCTTCTGCAGCAGATCCAGCGCATCCGGCAAAATCGTGCTGCTGAACGCCCCCAGGTGCAGCAACAGCACATGATTGATGTCGTGCCCGTACACCAATTTCGCCATCTCCCGCCCCAAATCCAGATACCGCGACGCGATGTCCAAATAACTCGACCGCAGCCACGCAATCGACGCCGCATCCTTCTTCTCTTCGCACCGCGCATACGCGCTGTTCCACAAGTAGTCTTCCCAATCCAAAGTCACCTGCGCCACCCGGTACTGATGCGCCTGCAGATAAGCCCGCACCGCGCGCCGCTTCTCGACCGTGTCTCCCTCGCGCAAATACGGATACCGCAGCCAGTGCCAGTTCGCATCCTTCGCCGCGACTAACTCCAGCGCTGGCTCATTCTGCTCAATCTCGCGCTCAAACGCCTCTGCCGGATTCTCATTCAAATCCATGTGCGCGTACGTATGATTCCCCACCGACTCCGCCGCGGCCCACAACTTCAACGCCTCCGCCGCATCGGGATTCCCTTCAAGCTTGCGCGCGTTGACAAACCCATACGCCGCCGGCACGTGCCGCTTCTTCAAAACCGCCAGCGTATCCCGCGCAATCTCCGCCCGCGTCACCCCCACCGGCAAATCCCCATTCAGCGGCAGATCATCAAACGTAATGGCGACTTTCTGCGCAGCACCGACACCGCAAAAGAGAACCAGAAAAAAGAGGAGAAGGGAAACGCGCGAGGGTGGGGATTTTGACTCTGGACTTTCAGATCTCATGCTCCCTCACTCTCAAACCCCACCGGCAGCATCGCCAGCACGCGCAAATCCATCACCGCATGCACCACGATTGGAACCACCAGACTCCCCGTCATCACGAACATTGCCGCAAACACAAATCCAATCACCGCCGTCTGCACCCCGCCCGCCACTCCCTGATACAAGTGCCCAATCCCAAAGATCACCGACGACACCACCATCGCCCACATCAGGCTCAAATGAAACGGCAGCGTATGAAAATAGTGCAACAGAAATCCCCGATACACGACCTCCTCACAAATCCCCGCGGTCAGGCAGACCAGCCACCACCATCGCCGCTCCTCCCCAGTCGACGGCAGAATAAACGCCAGCTTTTTCGCCGCCCTCCCCGCCTTCGTGCGGATCTTCTCGCTCCACAGCGCCAGTACGGCCGGTAGCATGATCACAATCAGCAGCCCCGCCGTCAGCCCCGCCAGAAACAACCCCGCGAGCGAACCTGGAGCAAGCCACGCGCCCTCTCCCGGCGTCCTCGGAATCGTGAAAACCGTCATAGCCCCGACCGTCAATGCCGCCAGCACCGCGCAGATCCACGAAGCCACCGCAATCTTCCCGTAGAATCGGACCTTCTTCCCCGGATCCGTGCTCGCCTTCAATCGCGGAATCTCATACCAGTCCCACAACGGCGTCACCACAATCAGAAAAAACACCAACACATGCTGCAAGATCATAAGAAACTCCACCACTCAGGGTGCCCCATCCTAACGTCGCGGATTTTGCGACGCTAGGGTGGGGATTGTGAATTCTAGCTTCTTAGCTTTTAGCTTCACCCGGGTGCCCCATTTCTCGCGCGTTCTTTGCGCGAGAAGTGGGGACTTTGACTTCAACAAGTTTGCACTACTCCATCCCCAACGATGCCTTCACCGACTTCCCATACTCCCGCGCCTTCTCCAACACAGCGGCCTCATCGACAGTCAGCAGCTTCCGTTCTCGCATCACCACCCGCCCCCCAATCACGACAGTCTCCACATCACTCCCCTTAAGCGAATAAGCAATCTGCGCATACACGTCATACATCGGCACCGCATTCGGCTCATTCAAACTAATCAGAATCAGATCCGCTTTCTTCCCCGCCTCCAGCGACCCAATCTCCTTCTCCATATGCAGCGCCCGCGCTCCATCAATCGTCGCCATCTCCACCACAGCCTTCGCATTCAGCGCCAGCGGATCCATCTTCGAAATCTTCGCCAGCTTCGCCGCCAGGTCAATCTCCTCCATCAAATCCAGATCGTTATTACTCCCCGCCGGGCTATCCGTCCCCAGCCCCACCGCCACGCCCGCCGCCCGCATCTCTGGCACCGGAGACACTCCACTCGCAATCATCATGTTGCTCGACGGATTATGCACGCACCCCACCTGTCGCTCCGCCAGCAGTTTCCGGTCTGCCTCATCCACAAAAATGCAATGCGCCGCCACCAGGTCCGCCCCAGCACTCCAATCTTTTCCAAATACTGCACCGGCGACATCCCATTCGCCTTCTCGCTGTCGTCCCACTCCTTCTTCATCTCCGAAACGTGCATCAATAGCGGCGCATGATATTTCTTCGCCAGCGCCGCCGCATCCTGAATCGTCTTCTTCGAGCACGTATAAATCGAGTGCGGCGCCGGAGCCGCATGAATCAGCGCGTCCCCCTGCCACTTCTTCAAAAACTTCTCTGTATACGCCATCATCTCCGCGTTCGACTTGTTATCCGGCGCCGGAAAATCAATAAACGTTTCACCCAGCACCCCGCGCATTCCCGCGGCCTTCGTCTCTTCGGCCACGGCGTCCTCGAAGTAATACATATCGGCAAACGTAGTCACGCCCGCCCGGATCTGCTCCGCCGCCGCCAGCTTCGTGCCCCAGCGCACGAACTCTTCATTCACATTCTTCGCTTCCGCCGGAAAGATGTACTTATAGAGCCAGTCATTCAGCGTCACGTCATCATGCAGCCCGCGAAACAGCGTCATCGGCACATGCGTATGCCCGTTGATAAACCCCGGCAGCACCAGCCTCCCGCGCGCATCGATGATCTGCGCGCCCTTGTATTGACTCTCGATCTCAGCCCGCAGCCCCACAGCAACAATCGAATCGCCCTTAACCGCGACGCTCCCGTCGTGAACAATCGCCCGCGCCCCATCCATAGTCACAACAATGCCGCCGCTGACGATCAGATCGACATCCTGCTTCGCCTGCCCAAACATCACTGCGCACAGTGCGACCACAACCACAGCCAAGATCGCGAGGACTCTCGTCGTTCTCATCTTATTTGTCGGTCTCCCATTCTCGAGCGGGTGCCCATCCCAGACGGGTGCCCCATTTCTCGCGCGTTCTTGGCGCGAGAAGTGGGGATTCTGACTCCGCTAGATCTTCTTCTTCGCCACGCTCTCCAACTCCGTATCCATCACCGGCTTGCTGCGAAACACGCTGAAAGACTTCACCTTGTTCAGAACGAACGTAGGAGCGCCCAACATCGTCCCCGCTTTGATCCTGCCAAAATCCGCCCCCTCCACATCCTCCAGCACAAACGACGGCCGCGCATCGATGTTGTCATGCGAGATCTCGATCCCATTCATCTCCACGAAATTCACATGCCGCACGAAGAATCCATGCGACGGAGTCACCCCAAACATATCCGGCTCCGGATAGTCTTTTTCTTTCTCCGGCAGTCGCCGTTCTGCATCCTCCTTAGTCCCGCCTCCCATATGGGCGACCATCATGTCGCTGATCTTCACATACTCAATCGGATGTCCCGGAATTCCAGACAAGATTGAAGAGATCGGCTCGGAGCCCCGCGCGTTCTGGCACGTAATGTTGCTCAGAATGACTCGGCGAACTTTCCCGGGGGGAACGCCTTCCGGTTCGCGCATCCTGGCCCCGAGCCGGATGAAGATCGGCGGTCCATACACATCCCGCATCGTGATGTTCGTACACGTCACATCTTCAATCACTGCACCGTCCACCGACTCAATCGCTAGCCCGCAGCATCCATCGAACACGCAATTCGCAATCGTGATGTTTTTGAATCCACCGTTCGACTCCGTCCCAAACTTGATTCGCCCCCTGCGCGGCACTTTCTCGTCAGCGGCAAAACGCTTGAACGTCCCATCGAGCAGCGCCCCTTCTTCGTAACTGCCCGAGACCATGCAATTGCTGATCGTCACCATCTCGGTCGCACGCGCATACCCCAGCGCAAGCGAACTCTTCAGGCAGATCCCGTCATCCCACGGCGAATTCACGCTGCAATTCGAAATGCGCACATTCCTGCAACAATCGACGTCCATGCCGTCGCGATTCGTATCAATTTTCAGATTGTCGATCGTCAGGTTATCGACGCCCGTCGCCAGAATCCCAAAATGCCCGCCATGCAGAATCGAAAAGTCCCGCAAGATCACGTTGCGGCAGTTCTTCAGCGCAATCGCTTTGTTAGCCACGCCCGCATGTTCCGCGACCGGTCCATCCCCCCACCCGCGGCTCAAGCCCTTGCCCCAAATCAATCCCGGCCCGCAAATCGAAACGCCCTCGAGCCCCTCGCCCCAAATCAAACTGTTGTGCCAGTGATTGTGCCCGTAATCCTGATACGCCTCCCACGGCTGGTTTGACTCGGCCAGATCATAGCTGTGGTTCGAATCAGCAGCCGGCTCCGCCGCCACAATCGTCGCCCCCGCATCGAGATAGATCGCAACCCGGCTCTTAAGATGGATCGAATAGCACAGATAATTTCCAGCTCGAAAATAAACCGTTCCTCCGCCTGAAGCCGCAGCCGCGTCAATCGTCCGGTTGATCGCAGCCGTATCAATCGTCCGCCCATCCCCCGCCGCACCAAATGCTCGAACGTCATAAAACACCGTCGCCGCACTCTGCTCCGGGTGCCCCATTTCTGCCGCGCCCTTCGCGGCGGAAAGCCTGCCCTGAGCTTGTCGAAGGGTGGGGATTTCTCCCGCCAGCGCCAATCCCGGCACAACGAGCCCCGCACTCTTCAAAAACTTCCGCCGCGCACTTCCCTCAGATCGCATAATCTTTATCGCCCTCCTGAGGATTTGACCGTAGCGCCGGCGTCCCGCCGGCTGTCGCGAGGCCGCCTCGGCCTCGCACCGTCCGCAAGCACGCACCCGCGAGAAATTTGGTCCGCTCTCACTTCTCCGCCACTCGCCTCAAATAAAACCGAAAAAAATCTTCCGCATTCGAATCCAAACAAACCTGCGCATTCACCGCCCCGAGTTCCTCCCGCGTGAACCCCTTCTCCTCCACCCGAATATGCATCCCCGTCACCGGACACAACTCCGGCCGCAACACGAACACCAGCGTCATCGGATCAAACAACGTCGGCGTCTCCTGCCCCCACAAGTGATATAGCACCGCCAGCTGATCCGTTACCGCGGTTCCCTGGCTGAACAAAAACGCCCTCTTCACCTCATCCAGCTTCAGCTGCGTAGAATCCAGAGGCATCACATACAACGGCACGCCCGCCGCAAACAATTTCTGCGCCGACGCCACATCATTCAAAATATTCCATTCGGGCATCGGAGGCACCGGCGCCGTATATCCCAAATCCCCATACCCGCGCCGCACCGACCCGCCCATCAGCACCACGCGTTTCAGTCTCCGAAACGCCGCCGCATCCTGATCGATCGCCGCCCCCACATTCATCAGCGGACCAATCGCCACCAGGGTGATCTCACCCGGATACTTCCGAATCTGCTCCAGTAAAAACCCGACCGCATCGCCGTGCGAGTTCTTCGTAAACCGTCCGTCCCCGTATTTCCGCTGCGACATCGGATTCTTCGTCGCCACCGCCTTCCCCGCCAGCACCGGAATCTCCCCGCGCCCCACCTCACCCAGAAACCGGTCCGTAATCTTCGCCCGCGCCTCAGTATCGCCAAATGTCGTCATCACGCCCAGCACCTGCAGCTCCGGACTCTTCACCGCGATCGCCAGCGCAAACGCATCATCCACGTCATCGCCAATATCGGTATCAATAATGATCTTCTCCGGTGGGCGCGCCGAACCCTGCGCCCATCCCGCGCACCAAGCCAGTATCAAAACTAAACAAAAGATAGATCCTCGACTGGCTCGACTCATTCCCTCTCCTCCGCCTCTCGGGTGCCCCATCCTAACGTCGCGCCTTTTGCGACGCCAGGGTGGAGATTTTGACTTTATCTGATGACGTCACGAAACTCCGACACGATCTCAATTTCCCCAGCGATATTTGCATTCAATTCCTGCAACGAGCCTGCGGGAATCCAGTATTCGCAATGTCCCGAACTTTCCACGACGTTCACATCATTTGTCACTTGAACAGTCACCGCCCAAGCATACTAGCTGACTCCAAGCAGGTTCCGGGTGCCCCATCCTAACGTCGTGCCTTTTGCGACGTTAGGGTGGGGATTTTGACCTCTCAGGTTTCAGAACGCGCCGCGTGTTCCCCCGCCCACAACGTGTCCCGCGCCCCACGCGGCTTTCTGCCCCTCACAACTCTAACTCCCACGAAATCAATGCCCTCCCACTTGGCTCCCCCCGTGCATTCCTCATAGTGCCGCGAGTCGGCAGGAGGCAACCACAATGACCCGCATCAACGCTATTCGCACCACCGCAGAAAACCGTTCCGTAGCCTGGGGCACGAAGACCAGCGCGCTCATTTTCGGCGCCATACTGATCATCTGCTCCGTAACCGTCGGCTGTTCCAGCGACAAACCCAAACCCGTCAGCTCCAACAACCAGATTCCGATGACGCAGTCCCCGAGCCCGGTCCAGCCCATGCCCGCACCCGTCGTGCAGGCCACGACCAAACCGACGCCTAAGAAAGTTGTTCCCAAGAAACCCGCAACCGTGAACTACGCGGACAAAACCTACGGCGTGACCTTCGAATATCCGCGCCGCTACGCGATTGAAACCGGCAACGCCGCCACCGACCTGCTCGCGTCGAATCCGATCGCGATGAACTTCGTGCAGCCCGGCGGAGTCGCCCTCGCCGCCGTCGAGCTTCCCGAGACCAGCTACGCCAACACGGACTTCTCGTCCGCATTCTTCAACGTGAGCGTCCACAAGAGTCTCACCGCCGATCAATGCACCGAGTTCGCCGTGCCACAACCCAAGCAGGTAGCGCAAACGGAGCCCGCGCCTGTGTCGCCGGTGCCCTCAGCCGATGTTGCCAAACAGGACTCCACGTCCGCGACGAAGTCGGATTCTCAGTCCGCTTCCGCACCGGCCGTCTCGGCTTCGGATTCGACGAGCGTCGCGAAATCATCGCCCGCACCATCGACTGAATCGTCGAACTCCAAGCTGATGCTCGGTGACCTCGAACTCCGCGCCACCGAAGCCGTCTCCGGAGAAGGCACTCGTCAGAGCGACTCCAAGTACTTCCATGTCTTCCAGAATGGATCCTGCTACGAGTTCGCGCTCAACGTCACCACGGTAACGTCGGAAGACGGACTGACCAAACACGTCGACCGCGACAAAGTCTTCAACCGCCTGGAACAAATCCTGGCGACCGTGAAGATCAATCCGGTCGAGGCCCCCGAGGTAACAGCAGAAGCCCCAGCCCCAACGCCAGCCGCCACCCCGGCCCAGTAAACGCTCAGGGTGCCCCACCCTTCTCGCGCTCTTTGCGAGAGGGTGGGGATTTTGATTGGAAGAGATTCTGACCGCACAGATTCCGATCGAGAAGCACCAGGAGTTCCCGCAATGCCCGCACCACGCCCATTCCTCACAACGTACCTCGAGCCTCTAACCCGAGCTCTCCTGCTCTCCCTCGGCCTCGATCACGCCCTCATCGACTTCCTCGCTCTTACCGCCATCGGAGCCGTGACCGTCCTTCTCGCAATCCTCGTCGTCGCCATCCGCATCCCGCGCCGCCAATCCGCACCATCGATTCCCCGAATTCCCAAATAAGCAATTCCCCAAATCGGACTCATGCGGACCCAGCAAACTGAAGCCTAGCCCACACCCTGCCGATCAATTTTCCAGAGGACACGCACGCCTTGAACCCGATAGCCATCCTCCCCAAAACTGCACCGGACTCAACTCCGCACAAAGAAGCTCTTCCCTGCGGCCGGATCTGCGACGATCACATCCGCGAGGCCCGCCTCATCCAGTCCTCGCTCATCCCCGCCGCGCCCCTCCGCGACTACTCCATCGAAATCGACTTCCGCATCACGCCCTTCTTCGACGTTGGCGGAGACTTCCTCGATTTCTTCCTTCTCCCCGACGGCCTCATCGGACTCTTCCTCGGCGATGTCGTCGGCAAGGGACTTCCCGCCACCATGTACGGCGCCCTCGTCATGGGTACGCTGCGCGGCATTCACAAAACCGGCGTCGACACCAGCACCATCCTCTCGCTGCTGAACCAGCGTCTCCTCCAGCGCCCTCTGCCCGGCCGCTTCTGCTCGACGCTCTACGCCGTCTTCGATCCCATGACCCACACTCTGGCCTTCTCCAACGCCGGTCTGCCCTTTCCCCTCCACGCCTCCACCGCCACCTGCCAACTTCTCGGCGAAGGCGGACTCCCCTCCGGCCTTCTCTCCACCGCCAGCTACAACCAGCACGTCGTCCAGCTCTCCCCCGGAGACTCCGTCCTGTTCGCCACCGACGGCCTCCACGAAGCGCTCAATCCCGAAGGCATCGAATTCTGCTCCACCCGCCTGCCCGAACTCTGGGCCGAATGCCAGTCGAAGTCTGCCGCGCAATCCCTCGAATACCTCTTCACCGGCCTTCAGGTTTTTTCCGACGGAAGCACTCCCCACGACGACGTCACCGCCGTAGTCCTGAAAGTTCTCGGCTAAGCTCGTGCGGGAAAATGCTCGTGTGGGGCGGGCACTGCTGTCCGCCACTGCTTACAGCGAATCACTCCCGCCAACCATGCAATCCCTTGCACCGTTGACAACCTCGCCTTTCCCGCACAAAATGATCGCCACTTCTGACCGGAGGAAACCACCGTGCCCACGATTCGCACCCCATGGACCCTAGCCGCCTGCGCACTGCTCGCACTCTGCACCGCGCTCAGCGCCCAGACGCCTGCCGCGCCCGACGCCACGCTCTTCACCACCTACAGCCTGTTCTCGGGTGAACAAACTCTCGACTGGAGCGTTTGCGGATCCACCACGACCTCCGAAGGCTGTTACGCCGCCGGCAGTCTCGGACCCTTCGGCAAAATCGGCGCCATGATCGAAGGCAATCCCTCAGTCTCCGGCAGCACCGTCACGCGCATGATCTACGTCGTGGATATCGCCTCTGGCACCAGCGGCACCGGCGTCACCCTCTACGCGTACAAGAAAACCGACACCGTCAGCTCCAGCACCGACACCGTAAAAGTCACGCTCACCAAAACCGTCAACCTCCCAACCCTCGTCGGAGGCGCCACCGCCGCTTGTTCGATGGCCGCCACGCCCACGCTCCTGTTCATCGGAACCAACCAGACTCAGCAAGCCGTCTATGTGAAGAAGAGCAATTTCTCCATCACTCCCGTCGGCGTCTACATCATTGGCCCGCCAGTCACCGCCATCACCGTCGATAAATACGGCTACGTCACCGTCACCCAGGGAGACTTCACCACTGGCACCAACGGATTCTCCGTCTTCAACTCCACCGGCGCAGTGCAAGAAGACGGCGGCGGCGCCGACTTCATGCTCGACACCACCGCCGCCACCTCCACCGCAAACCTTCCCCCATCCACCACACACCTCTCGGAGCGTCTCCTGACACACCCGGTAATCCCGCGCCAACCAGAATAAGTATGCGGTAACGAAAACGAAACGGGTGCCCCACCCTTCTCGCGCAATTTGCGAGAGGGTGGGGATTTTGACTTCCTTGCACTTCTTCTTATCTCTTGATGATGAAGACGTGAGTCGCATTCTCTCCCGCCACAGTCCTCGCAGGCGCATACCCCAGCTGGTGAAGATTAATCCTCGCAAACAGATTCTCCCCCTCGCCCAGCAAAACCGGAGACACCGCCAAATGCATCTCATCGATCTCCCCCGCGGCCAAATACTGCCGCAGCACCGACGCGCCGCCGCCAATGCGCACGTCCTTCCCGCCGGCCGCCTCCCTCGCCTGCTACAGAGCAGACTCCACTCCATCAGTGACAAAGTAAAACGTCGTCCCGCCCTCCATCTCCAGCGGAGCCCGCGCGTGATGCGTCAGCACAAACACCGGCGTATGGTACGGAGGATTCGCGCCCCACCATCCTTTCCACGAATCGTCCTGCCACTCGCCCCGCACCGGCCCAAACATATTCCGCCCCAGGATCCACGCGCCCACATTTTCAAACGACCGCGCAGCCATCTCGTTATCGACGCCCGTGCTCTCGCCGCTTTGCCCCTGCATCTTCTTGAAGATGTCAGTGGGAAAAAACCACCCGTGCAACTCAGTCCCGCGCACTCCCAGCGGATTCTGCAAATCTTGCCGAGGCCCCGCCCCAAACCCATCGATCGAAATAGAAAACGCAGCGACTCGAACTTTGCTCATGGGGAACTCCTGGTTTCAAGGTCTCAGAGTTTCAAGGTTTCAAAGTTTCAAAGCATCAAGGTCTTCGCCTGTGGAACTCAATCGAGGATTTTACCGAACCCGCGTCAAGGGCCGGGTGCCCCGTCCTTCTCGCGTATTTTGCGAGAGGGTGGGGATTTTGATTTGGGTGAGTTAGCAGGGGAAGTCAAAGTCCCCACTCTAGCCGCAAAGAGCGCGGCTAGAATGGGGCACCCGTATTCTCTCGTCCGTTTAAAGTGGGCCACCCGCCGCTGTCTTTACCCACAGCGACTACGAGTCGCTGAAGGCAGACACGTCTTACATCAACACCCTGAGGAACATCTTCGCGTTCGGAACGGTAGTTTTCCTAGGTTATAGCGTGAGTGATCAGTATCTTGTTGACCTCTTGTCGGACAACGCTAGAGACATGAGCCTGTTTGGCGCGGGACCGCATTTTGTAGTGAGCTCAGGTTTCACAGGGACTTCGACCCTTCGCCAGATAGGGTACTCGTTGAGGCGATTCCCGGATCACAGGTCCTCGATAACTGTTCTTGACATCATTCGCGAGGTCGAGGTTAGGAAAACTACAACCTCCGTAGATATTACAACTCCGACCCAAGAAGCCGACGGAAGCGCACGTTCTCTAGGCACCAAGACAGCATACTTCCTCTCAGATTTCATGCCCCCGGGATCATGGGGGAATTCGGTAACTGCCCAGTTTGAGCCCAAAGCGGGCCTAAAGGCGGAGATGACCGTGGGGCTCGGTTTCACAAGGGATGAAGTGCCATCGACCGAGTCTACCGCTCCTCACGATCTCGTTGTGGGGCTCATCTGCTTTGACTATGTCTATTTGTCACTGTCAGCGTTGGGCAAAATCCACGAGTTTTTGGGGCTCTTAGGTCCTCAATTGTTTTGGCGACTGGTCAACGACGACGTGATTCGGTTTGTTCACCTACGGCATGAGCCCGCTGTGATATGCGTGGAAAACGAGTTGATTAGGGACGTTGGGCTTGTGTCGATTTCTCAGACAAGTGCAGGCGTGACCGAGTCTGCGGGGACGTTTATCCGCCGGCAAGTCTCTCCCGCCCCCGGCCAAGAGGCCATTGCAGAGAAGATGATTTCAGATCTCGAACAGAAGGTGATTCCGTTCGATGAGGCAGGGAAAATAGAGATGGCGAGCCTAGTGCGCGCCTCGCTGATGATGCCAGGGGTTGCGAAGTTACTTGGGATTGGCGAGGCGATTCTGCCGACCCAGGCGCCAAGATGGTTGATATTTCCGTACCTGAGAATGGCTCACTTAGTGCATACCGGCGCTGTCTGCGACTACTTAGGTCTACAGGCCGCCAAGATTCCGTTCGGAGGCGAGAAGCTAACTAGTGCTGCATTTGGCGTACAGCCTGCGGTGGAGTCGGCGGGTCAGTATGCCAGCTATGTGTTGTCCCAAAGGTTCGACACGAATCTCGGGGCAGTCATCGTTTCTCAGCCTGCAGTGCTAGAGAATATTCTTCGGTTCAGGAGTACGCCAGCGGGCGAGGAATTTCGTCGTGAGGTGCGCGACCAGTTGCTCGCGAACGAAGCGGCCGAGTTTTCTGCGTCGATCAATGCGGGCTTGACGAAGAATATCCCCCTCGGCGTCCTGCAGAAGGCTCGCGATAAGTTCTCCGCCCTGCTTACCGAGAAAATCACGATTTCCCCTGTTCCGGCAGTCTGGACGCCTGCGCTGCATTCGGATCGTACGACGGGGCTCTGGCGCGCAAGGTCCCGTTCGCTTCTGTTGAGTCTGGCAAAACAACGTGGCGTTAAGGGCGACGACCCATGTCTCTGTGGATCCGGTGACAAGCTGCGGCTCTGTTGCCTACTTCCCTTGAGGGATTGACACTTTCTTTGGTTCCTCGATGGGAGCATCAAAAGGCATCCCCAGCAACGAAAGCAGATTCCTCCTCGTTCGCTTCGCTCGCGTGTCGGAATGAGAAGGAGTGGAGGTGGGAGGGAGGGAAGGGGGCCCCTTGTCGCAGCGCTGAAAGCGTTGCGCCACCCAAAATCGAAAACGATCTCAGCCATTCCGCACTTTTGCGTTCTCCGCAAAAGGAAAAGGCCACGCTCATTTCTGAACGTGGCCTTTATTAATGCCGGCAACTACCTACTCTCCCACACACTTTCGCGTGCAGTACAATCGGCCCAGCGGAGCATAGCTTCGGTGTTCCTAAGGACGAGAACAATCCTGAGCAGCTAGGCTGACATCTTCTGACCAGTCCGCAGGTAGTGATTGATCGTGGTTTCCCAGTTTCGCATGTTGCCTTCAAACCACTGCTGTGTGTAGTGCCCGAGTTCGCGATTGCCTTCCGGCGAGAGCCCCGTGTAGCAGTACCGGATGTCGGTGCTCGTCGACCCCTGATCGGAAGGGGTTAGTTGGATACGCAGGTCGGTGATCACCCGGCCCGGATTGATCCAGAGATAGGCAATGCGGAAAGACGCGGGATCGAAGTCAGTGACGATCCATGTAGTTTCTGCTGCGGCTTTACCTTGCACCGCAGAGCCCGGCGGATTCGGAGTAGTGAACACGCATCCAAGTTTTGCGACGCCGGAGCCAGAGTAAATCAGCCGATATTGCCAGCCCGGAAGCCAGTCCGCCTCGCGTACCGGACACAGAAGCGGGAAGACTCTCTCAGGAGGTGCAGGGTTGGTTTGGGTGAATTTGTGAACGATGCGATTACCTTTGAACGCGGTCATGATCCCCTCCAAAAGAAAAATCCGCGAGCCAGGGATGAGGCACGCGGGTGAGTTGCGAGCAGATAAAGTTTCAAGGTTTCAAAGTTTCGGAGTTCAAATCATTTCAGTTTGAAACTCTGAAACCTTGAAACTTTGAAACCTTGCACACAAAAGGAAAAGGCCATCCAGATTTCTCTGAATGGCCTTTATTAATGCCGGCAACTACCTACTCTCCCACACACTTTCGCGTGCAGTACAATCGGCCCAGCGGGGCTTAACTTCCGTGTTCGGGATGGGAACGGGTGGATCCCCCGCGGTATGATT
>Ga0182024_10012435_pt1 | contig 16840 bp, 17 predicted proteins | sample P32metaG_FD_120480 | JGI IMG/M metagenome (GOLD analysis project Ga0182024, IMG submission 120480) | Permafrost microbial communities from Stordalen Mire, Sweden - P3-2 metaG (Illumina Assembly) | ecosystem: Environmental > Terrestrial > Soil > Wetlands > Permafrost | place: Sweden: Stordalen... | reverse complement strand
GGGCTTCTTCTTGAGGCCCGGCACCTTGCGCATGTCGTAGAAGATGCGCAGCGCCTCGGCGACCAGCTTCTGCTTGATCCCCGGATAGTGCACGTCGATGATGGCGCGCATGGTCTCTTCGTCGGGGAAGCGGATGTAGTGGAAGAAGCACCGGCGCAGGAAGGCGTCGGGCAGCTCCTTTTCGTTGTTGGAGGTGATAAGGACGACCGGTCGGATCTTGGCCTTGATCGTCTCGTTGGTTTCGTAGACGTAGAACTCCATCCGATCGAGTTCCTGCAACAGATCGTTTGGAAACTCAATGTCGGCCTTGTCGATCTCATCGATCAGCAGCACCGGCCGCTCGTCGGCGTCGAAGGCGTCCCACAGCTTGCCGCGCTTGATGTAATTGGCGACATCCTTCACCCGCTCGTCGCCCAGCTGGCTGTCGCGCAGGCGGGTGACCGCCTCGTACTCATAGAGGCCCTGAAGGGCTTTCGTGGTCGATTTGATGTGCCAGGTGATCAGCGGCGCTTCCAGCGCCTTGGCGATCTCATAGGCGAGTACCGTCTTGCCGGTCCCGGGCTCCCCCTTGATGAGCAGCGGCCGCTCCAGGGCGATCGCCGCGTTCACCGCGATCTTCAGATCGTCGGTGGCGACGTAGTCGGCCGTGCCTTCGAAACGCTTGGACATCTAAGAGAGGCTCCCTCAAGGCTAAGATTCGCCACGTTAAACAGTTGTTCAAATCGAGGGCCACCCTAAAGGCCGCGCCGCGACATTCAAGCGCTCTGTTGGCAAACGCCCTGTTGGTCACGGCGGCGAACTCCAAACATCTCTATCGGCCGACGCATCCGCGCGCCGCCTTCTGGGCGAATCCCTCCAAACCGTCATAACCGCGCCATGGCCTATTCCTCGACCCTCCCCCAGACCGCCTTGCCCTGGAGGCACGCACTCCTGGCCCTGGCGGTGGTCCTCGTCTGGGGCTCCAACTTCGTGGTCATCAAGGTGGCGTTGCGTGAGCTGCCGCCCCTGCTCTTGGCGACCTTGCGTTTCGCCTTCGCCTTCGCGCCCGCCGCCCTGTTCATAAAACGGCCCAAGGCGCCATGGCGGGATCTGGCCGCCTACGGCATGCTCATCGGCGCGGGACAGTTCGGGCTGCTGTTCATTGCCATGAACGGCCACATCTCGCCGGGCCTGACCTCCCTGGTGATTCAGACCCAGGTGGTGTTCACCATCGCCCTTTCCATGCGCCTGAGCGGCGAGGCGATCGCCCGTTTCCAGCTTTGCGCCCTTGCCCTGGCGGCCATCGGCATCGCCGTGATCGCCGCCCACGCGGGCGTTGGCGACACGCCCCTAGGCCTCGCCCTCGTCCTCACCGCCGCCCTTTGCTGGGCGGGCGGCAACATGGTGGCTAAACGCAGTCCGCACGCCAACATGCTGGCCTACGTGGTCTGGGCGAGCCTGTTCTCGGTCCCGCCGCTCGTTTCGCTGTCGCTGGTTTTCGAGGGCTGGCCGGCGATCGCCCGCGCCCTCACCCACGCCGATGGCGCCGCCTGGGCGGCGGTGGTGTGGCAATCGGCCGGCAACACCTTGTTCGCCTTCGCCGCCTGGGGCTGGCTGCTGGCTCGCCATCCCGCCGCGACCATCACGCCCGTCGCCCTGCTGGTCCCGGTGTTCGGCATGGCCGGCTCGGCGTGGTTTCTCGGCGAGCCCCTGCCGTTCTGGAAGCTCGCTGCCGCCGCCCTGGTGATGTCGGGCCTTGCCCTCAACCTCCTATGGCCGAGACTGCGCCGGTCATCACCGATCCAATCTCCGCGTGGAGAACCAGGTCCGCCAAGCCATCCTGATCGGTCGGCTCGCGATTGACGATGACCAGCCTCGCGCCATGCTGCTTGGCCAGAAGCGGGAATCCGGCGGCAGGGTAGACGACCAGGGAGGAGCCGAGCACCAGGAAAAGGTCGCAGGCCAGGGCGGCGGCGCGGGCGCTCTCCATGGCCTTTACCGGCATCGGCTGGCCGAAGGATATGGTCGCCGTCTTTACGAGGCCCCCGCAGGCGCGGCAGGTGGGGATGTCGCCCAGATCGAGGAATGGGACCTTCAGGTCGGCGATTTCATGGCGCAGACCGCAGACGAGACAGGTCGCATAGCTGGCGTTGCCGTGCAGTTCGATCACTTTTTCGGCCGGCACGCCGGACGCCTGGTGAAGATTATCGACGTTCTGGGTGATGACCGCGCCGGCCTTGCCTTGGGCGACGAGGGCGGCGACGCCACGATGGCCGGCGTTGGGAGCCGCGCCCGTCCAGCCAGCCGAGCCGGTGAAGACACGCGTCCACGCTTCCCGGCGCTTTGCCTCGCTGGCCACGAAGTCCTGGAAATAGATCGGCTTCATCCGGCTCCAGACACCGCCGGGGCTGCGGAAGTCGGGTACTCCCGATTCGGTGGAAATGCCGGCGCCGGTGAACACGGTCACGTGGCGGGCGTCGGCCAGCATGGCCGCCAGGCTCGCCGGGGTAGTCATGGCGCCAACCCTACCGCCGAACGGAGGACGTGCTCGCCTCGGCGCCCTTGGCCATGCGTCCGGCGAGGTAGAGTCCGGCGATCAGGGCCAGGAAGGGGATGAGCGCCAAGGCGTCCGACCACGGACCGGCGAAGAACGGATTGATCGCCGTCATGGTGTCGGTGATCCGCTGGTTGAAGCTGGTGAGGGCGCCGGCCATGAAGGCGATACCGATGCCGGCGATGGCGCCGCCGGCGATATAGCCCGACGCCACCAGCACGCCGGGGCTCTTGTCGGATTCGGCGATGAGCTGGGTGGGCGTGAGATTGGCATGCGCGAAGCGACGCTTCAGATGGCGGTCCACCAGCCAGCGCACCATCCCGCCGATGAAGATCGGCGAGGAGGACGACAGGGGCAGATACACCCCCACCGCGAAGGCCAGCGAGCCTATCCCACACATCTCCAGGATGACCGCGATCATGCCGCCCAGGATGACCAGGGTCCAGGGGAGCTGCCGGTTGAGGATGCCCTTGATGATGTAACTCATCAAGGTCGCCTTGGGGGCGGCGAACTTGTTGACCTGCGTGCCGTCGGGGCGGATGCGGTGGGTCCCGTTGATCCCCGGATCGATTAGATAGGCGGGAGCGCCCGCCGCGTCGATCAGATAGCGGCCAGCCGGGCCGCCCACGTCGTCCATCTTCTGGAACACCCGATAGACACCGGCATCATCGCGGTGCTGTGGGCCCTTGATCGCCTCGCTGGGTAGGGCGGCCAGCGCTTTGGGGGTAACGCGCCAGGTTGGCGGCGCAATCTCATCGTGCGTCCGCGCCGGGGCGGCGGCGGCGTGGGCGGCGAGGGGCACATAGACCGTAGAGGCGTCGTTCAGGGCCAGCAGGATCGGCCCCAGCACCACCGCCGAGGCGAAGGCGCCGCACAGGATGGCGATCTGTTGGGCGCGCGGCGTGGATCCGATCAGAAAGCCGGTCTTGAGATCCTGCGACGTCGTCCCGCCGTTGGCGGCGGCCACGCAGACGATCCCGCCGACCGAAAGGGCGGTGACGTAGTAGGTCGGCCCCGTCCAGCCCAGCGCCAAAAAGGCCAAGCAGGTGAGCAGCAGGGTCGCCACCGTCATGCCGGAGATCGGATTGGAGGAAGAGCCGATCTCGCCGGTCAGGCGCGAAGAGACGGTCACGAACAGGAATCCGAACAGCACGATGAGCAGGGCGCCCAGGATGTTCATGTGCAGGGAATGGGCCAGCAGAATGCCGCCCACCAGGGCGATCAGCCCGACGGCCACGAACCTGGGCGGCAGGTCGCGATCGGTGCGCAGGGCCGCCTCGCGCTGCGTGGTCGCGGCGCGCTGGGCGCGCCAGTCGGTCACGCCGCCGGCGATGCCGCGCCAGATCATCGGCAGCGAGCGCACCAGGCTGATGATGCCCGCCACCGCCACCGCGCCGGCTCCGATATAGAGCACATAGGCGCCGCGAATGTCATCGGGAGCCATCCGGGCGATCGGCGTCACGCCCGGCGCGATAATGCCCGCCGAGGCGCCGAAAAAGTGGATGGCCGGAATGAGAAACAGATAGGCCAGCACGCCGCCGGCCGCCATGGTCGAGGCGATCTTGGGGCCGATGATGTAGCCCACGCCCAGCAGCTCTGGCGAAATCTCGGCCGAGATCGATCCCGCCACGAGGGGCGCGCCGAACACCTTTTCGGGAATGTTTTTCCACAAGTCGAACGCCTGCATGCCCAGCTTGTAGATGACCCCGGCTCCGAACCCGGCGAAGATGGCGCTCGCCCCCGATCGGGCGGCTTCGTGGTCGGGGGCGCTCTCCGCATCGGCGCGTCCCAGGGCCCGTTCCTCGGGCGTCGCGCCGGCCTTGAGCACCTCGGCGCAGGCGGTGCCCTCGGGGTATTTCAAGATCCCGTGCTGTTGCACGATCAGAGCGCGGCGCAGGGGGATCATCATCAGGATGCCGAGCAATCCGCCCAGGATCGCCACCAGCATCACCCGGCTGATCTCCAGGTCAAAGCCCAGGATCATGATCGCCGGCATGGTCACGCCGATGCCGAAGGCGATCGATTCCCCCGCCGAGCCGGCCGTCTGGACGATGTTGTGTTCGAGGATGCTGACCGCGCGAAAACCCATCCTGCCGGCCAGACGGAAGAGCGTGAGTGAGATCACCGCCACCGGGATCGAGGCGCTCACCGTCAGGCCGACCTTCAAGACCAGGTAGAGGGACGAGGCTCCGAAGACGATTCCCAGCAGCATGCCGACGATCAACGGCACGGGCGTCAGTTCGCGCAGCAGAGCGGCGGCGGGGATCAGGGGGCGAAAAACTGGAATGGGCGGCTTGGCGGCGGCGGGGGAGGGGATATCCAGTACCGTCACGGCGTCCTCGCGTCAGCTCGGCGACCATCTGAGCATAATCGCCGAGGCCCCGCCAGTGGGCCCCCATGGTCACGGCGGCGCCGGCGTATCCTCTGGGCGGGCGGGAACCAGGGCGCGAAACGCCAAAGGGGTGAAACGGACCTCGACGCGGCGACCCATCTTCATCCGCTCGCCATCGAGCATGACCGGCACCTGCCCGTGTCCGGTTACGCTCAGGCTCCTCACCTTGGCGCGCGTCACGGTGGGATCCTGTCGCCAACCGTCGAAGAGAGCGTGGAACCCCAGCCGCAGGGTTTCTCCCGCCGTCTCCGGATCGATGGCCGCGGCCTCCAACGTGCGTTCGTCCTCGTTCATCACCTTCGAGATCAAGGGACAAACGACGGCGACCGCTTCGGCGCCGCCGCGCAGACTGTCGCCGAACTGGTATTCCAGGGGCTCGGCGTAGCTGCGCCGCGCCGCAGTGATCGCCCGCCTTACGGCCTCGGCCACACGACCGGCGCGAAGGGCTTCGCGGGCGTCGGCCCACAAGGTGGGCCCTCCCATGAGGGCGGCGACGAAAAACGGGTGCTCCCCGGCCTGGCCGCCGCTGACATTGTGAATCTCGGGGTTAGCCAGCGTGTCCGCCAGAGCCTGAGGCCAGGTCCTGGGCCCATAAAGCGCGCGGGGCAGCATGTTCATGGTGCCGCCGGGCAGCGGCATCAGGAAGACCGGGAAGCCGGCGCAGCTGGCCGCCGCCGAACGGATCGTCCCATCGCCGCCGAGCACCACGAGCACATCGGCTGAGGCGACGGCCTGGCTGACCGCATCGTCTATCTCGGCGGGTGGGACGTCGATGACCTCGGCGTGCGGCAGGCCGGCCCCCTGGAAAATGGCGGTTGTCCGCGCGTGGGCCTGCGCGTCCCAGCCGCCGCTGGCGGTGTTCAGTATGGCCACGACGCGCTTCTTCAACGCATCGGCTGCACGGCTGTCGGCAATCGTCACTAAGTCGGCCCCTGCGTCTGCTGGCGCTCGCGAGCAACGCCTCGCGAGCGCCGCCGTTCCGTGCGGCGACGACGGGCAACCGCGCGATTTACCGCGTCCGGCCAGAGACGCTGGCGCCTAGGCCTTCTCGTATTTGAAGCTCACTCGCAACCGACTCCTGAACGCCTCGATGTCCCCCTTTGCGCCGAGGGCGATGTCGAGTTCCACCACCTCGGCGACGCGCAGATCGCGCAGGGAGCCAGCCGCGGCGGCCAAAGCCTGCTTGGCCGCGTCCTCCCAACTGGTCTTGCTCGTGCCGATGATTTCGGTGACCCGATAGACGCTCATGGATTTCCTCCTTCGTGGTCGACCCGCCCTGGCCCAATAGGGCGCCGCAAGGGCCGCAAGGTCAAGGCGCGCGGCCCGGGTCGTTGACCGCCGCTTCAATGCCGCGCTTGATGGCGGCGATCGACGGACTAGGAGCTTTGCGATGAACCCCATCACCCTTTTCATCACTCTGGCGCTGTTGCTAATCGGCGCCTTGGTCGGTCGCACGACCGGTATTGCCTTCGGCGCTCCGTTCGTCGTCGCGGCGGTTCTGGTCCTGGTGTCGCTCAAGATGGCCAACACCTGGCAGAAGTTCGTGATCCTGCGCGCCGGCAAGCTGCAGGGGGTCAAGGGGCCGGGCCTCTTCGTGATCTTTCCGGTTCTGGACAATGTGGTCGCGGTGATCGACGAGCGAATACAGACCACCGCCTTCAACGCCGAGCAGGCGCTCACGCGCGACACCGTGCCGGTGAACGTCGATGCGATCATCTTCTGGCGCGTTCACGACGCCCGCGCCGCGGCCTTGGAGATCACCGACTACCGCACCGCCATCGACCGCGTGGCCCAGACTTCGCTTCGCGAGATGATCGGGGCGTCGATGCTATCGACCCTGCTGTCGGACCGCAAATCCGCCGACGAGCGGCTGGGCGAGGAGATCGGCGGGAAGACCAAGGCCTGGGGCATAACGGTGCTATCGGTGGAGATCCGCGATGTCGCGATCCCCGAAGCCCTGCAGGACGCCATGTCGCGCCAGGCCCAGGCCGAGCGCGAAAAACAGGCGAGGATCATCCTGGGCTCGGCCGAGGTCGCGGTGGCGGGCCAGTTTGTCGAGGCGGCGCAGGCCTACGCCGACAATCCGGCCGCCCTCCAACTTAGGGCGATGAACATCATCTATGAGACCACCAAGGAACGGGGCATCACCATCCTGATGCCGTCGGCGATGGTCGACGCTATGAACCCCGCCGTCGCCCTGGCGGTCTCCGGGAGGGCGCCCGGCAAAGCGCCTGGCTCATCTGGGGGCCCTTCCAAGTGACGCTTCTGCTCAACATTTTGTGGTTCATTTTCGGCGGCTTCATCACTGGCTCGCTGTGGCTTCTGGGCGGTTTGCTGCTTGCCCTCACCATTGTCGGCCTGCCGTGGACCCAGGCCGCCTGGCGCGTGGCCGGATTCGCCTATGCGCCGTTTGGCCGCCACATCGTCGACCGCAGCGCGCTCACTGGCCGGCATGATCTTGGGACGGGGGACGCTGGCCTCATCCTCAACATCGTGTGGATCGTCTTCGGCGGCTGGCACATTGCTCTCGCCCACCTGCTCGTCGGCCTTGCTCAGGCGGTGACCATCATCGGCATTCCCTTCGCCCTGCAGAACTTCAAGCTGGCCGTCATCGCGCTGGCCCCGGTGGGCAAGACGGTGGTCGCCACGCGGAGGTAGGCTCTGTTCTTGCCCGGCTACATCGCTCTCACCGGCGCCGCGCGCCAGTCGGCTGGAAACATGGTCTTCAGCGCCGCGACTTTGGGTAGGTCGTAGGTGGAGATGTAGGGCGCGTCCGGGTGACGGACCAGGTAGTCCTGATGATAGGCCTCGGCGCGGAAGAAGCCGGTGTCGGGGTCGACCCGGGTGGCTATGGGAGCGGCGAACACCTTGGCGTGGTTCAGCTGGGCGATATAGCGCTCGGCGACGCTCTTCTGGTCCGGGTTGGCATAGAAGACTTCCGAGCGGTACTGCGCGCCCTCGTCGGGAAACTGCCGATTGATCTGCGTGGGATCTGTGGCCACCGAGAAGAAAATGCGCAGGATCTCGCCGTAAGTGATCTGTCTGGGGTCAAAAGTGATCTGTACCGACTCGGCATGGCCGGTGGTTCCGGTGCTCACCTTATCGTAGTCGGCCGTGGCCCGTTTGCCGCCCGCGTAACCGGCCAGCACCTGCTTGACGCCGCGGACGTGTTCGAACACGCCCTGGACGCCCCAGAAGCAGCCTCCCGAGAGGACCGCGGTCTGCAAGCCGCCGGTCGCCGGGACGTCCGCCGCCGGCGCGGGCAGACGAATTGACGCCTCGGCCGGCGAGCAGGCGCTGAAAATACTTCCCGCGAAGGCGAATGCGATCAGGGCGGCCCCACGCGCCATGGTCGCCCATGGATTTTTGGCAAAGGAACCGGAAGCCGGGGAGAGCGTCATAAATTCACAGCCTTTGGTTGGGCGTTGATCAAGGGTTGGCGATCTTGCCATGCGTCTGCTCAATTCGCACCGACGCGCGCTTTGGTTACGCGGCGCCGCGAACAGGTGTAACCCTTATAGTCACGGGCGCGAATTACGGATCAGGCGTGGCAGGCGTGGAAGCTCGGCTCAAGGCGCTGATGATCGCCGCGCTCGGCGGCGACCGCGCGGCCTATGAAGATCTGCTGGCCGTCCTGAGCGGATATCTGCGTGGCCACTTTCGCCGGCGTCTGGGAGCCGGAGCGGCGGACGTGGAGGATCTCGTTCAGGAAACCCTGTTGGCCATTCACCTCAAACGCGGCGTCTACGACCCGGCGCAGCCGTTTACCCCCTGGATCTGGGCGATCGCCCGTTACAAGTTGCTCGATCATTTCCGGCGCGTCGGCGCGCGCCGCGCCATTGCGCTGGACGAAGCGGGCGAACTCTTCTCGGTGGAGAACACCGAAGAGGGGGCGGTGCGGCGCGACGTGGAGAGGCTCCTGGCTACTCTGTCGCCGCGCCAGCGAAGTCTGATGCGTGACGTGAAACTGACGGGTCTCTCCATGAGGGAAGCGGCGGCCAAGGCCGGCATGTCGGTTTCGGCGGTCAAGGTCAGCGTCCACCGGGGCATGAAGCGCCTCGAGAAAGAGGTCGGCGATGAAGACCGCTGACCTGATCGCCTCCCTGGCCGCGAGCGCCGCGCCCGCGCCGCCCGTTCCCGTGGGCCGCCGGGTTGCCGTTGCGAGCCTTGCCGGCGCCGTCATTGCCCTGGCCGTGCTTGTCGCTTGGCTGGGTCTTCGGCCCCTGCACGAGGCCATGCGAACGGCGTCATTCTGGATGAAGACGGCCTACACGCTCGCCCTGAGCGTGGCCGGCGCCATCGCGGTTCTCCGCCTCGCCCGTCCCGGCGGGCGCCTCGGAGCCGCGCCCGCGATCGTCGTCGCGGCGATCATGGCCATGGCCGCCTTGGCGCTCGTCGAGATGTCACGGACGCCGCCGCCGGGTCTCGCCGCCCTGTGGCTCGGCCAGAGTTGGCAGAGCTGCTCTCTCCGCATCCTCGCCCTGGCGGTGCCTGTGTTTCTGTGCGTGATTGGCGTCTTGCGACGTTTAGCCCCCACTCGTTTGGCCCTGGCGGGCGCGGCGGCCGGGCTATTGGCGGGGGCGGTGGCCGCCACGGTGTACGGTCTCTATTGCGCCGAGACGGCCGCGGCCTTTGTGGTCACCTGGTACAGTCTGGGCGTCGCCGCCTGCGCCGGCCTCGGCGCCTTGCTAGGCGCGCGACTGCTGCGATGGTGATCGCATCCTCGTGCCGGCGAGGTCACTTCAACATCTCCGTGATCGCCTTTTCGATGACCTGCCAGGCGTCGGAGTCGGGGTCGATGAGCTCGAAATGACCGGCGGCCGGTATGGTGACGGCCTCCACCACGTCGTGAGCGGAAGTGGCCTTGGCGGCGTAATCCTTGCCGAAGATCGGCGGCACGATCTGATCGAGCTGACCTGAAAAGATCACCTGGGCCGTCCCGATCGGAAGCAGGTCGGCCGGCGAAGTGTCGGCAAACAGCTTGGACGCCGAGCGCCGATCGGCGCCGACGAGCTGGTCGATGGTCGAGGGGCCGCCGCACGCTTCGGGTCCCACCCGCTTGTAGGTCAAAAGATCGTCGATCCCGGCCAGGCTGACGACGCCGGCCACCGGCAAGGGATTGGGCGCGTAGAGCGGGCTGGTCTTGTCTAGGCGATGGCGGCCCGCCGCCCACAGGGCCAGTTGACCGCCGGCCGAGTGACCCACGAGCGCCACGCGGCGCAGATCCAGGTTGTAGCGCTTGGCCAGGCTCCTGAGATCGTCGACCGCCAGGCCCACATCCTGAAAGGTGCCCGGGTACCCTCCGCCAACGTTGCCGATACGGCGATACTCGATGTTCCACACCGCGAAACCGCGGCGTCGCAGATCGTCGGCGGCGTAGGCCGTTAGTTCCAGCCCGGGCAGGCTGGCCAGCCAGCAGCCTCCGTGGATCAGCACGACGACCGCGTGCGAACCCCCGCCCTTGGGTAGATAGAGATCTCCGAACTCCTCCGGAGTCGGGCCGTAAGCGATCCGATGATCGGCCGCCGGTCTTGGCCGGTTGAGCAGATTGGAGAAGGAAATGGGCGCCCCGCGCGCCGATCCCGCCGGCGGCGAACAGGCGCCGAGCGTCAACGCGGCGACGATCAACAGCTTAACCAGCCGCATGATGAAGGGCTCCCTCGGATTCGCGGTGACCTTTAGATGCCGGTTCCGTGCGCTCGCATAGTCTCGAACCGCATTGGCGGCCTTGTCGAAGATATTTCCCGCCGCCGCATCCGATTGAAGGATCGGCGGCGATCATGGCATGAGGGCGAGGATCGGCTCGCCGGGGCTTTTCTTGAAGGAGCGTCATCCATGTTCCAGGACTGGTGGGGTTTTTGGTGGCTGATCTTCCCGATCGGCTTTTTTGTCTTTCGGGCGTGGGACCGCTGGCTCAGCTATCAGCGGAGCCGGCACGCGTTGGAGGTCATGAAACAATACGCCGCGCAGGGGAAGGATCCTCCGCCCGAACTCGTGCGGCAGATGCAGGACGACGCCTATTACAATAGCGGCTACCATGGGCTCTGGGGTCGTCGCTACGGACGATACTGGGGAGCGCCGCCAAGGTGGGAGGCAAAGCCGAACGCCGATCTGATCCCTCCGGCCGATCCGGCCGACTGGCGCGACTGGCGCGGCGGGCGGCATTCGGATTTGAGGTCCGCGCTGGTGACGGGCGGGCTGGCCGGCGCCTTCTGGTTCGCGGCGCAATACAATTACATCCCAGAGGCGGACGGGCCGTTCCGGTTTGTGGCGGTCATCCTCGGCTGTATCGCGGCGGCCCTGCTGGTCCTGGCCTTGATTCCCTCGCGTTTCCACCATCGATGAGGGTGGCTCTCCCATCCGCGGCGGTAGGGTGGACGGCGCGCGCCTGGGCAACTGCTTCCTCTCCGGCGCCTCGGCTTCCGCCGCCCGCGGCTACCCCGGACGACGCCCTGGTCGCCGCGGCCGCGGCCGGCTCGCACCTCGCCTTCGCGCACCTGATCGAGCGACATCAACAGATCTTGCGGGCCTTCCTGCGCCGTCTGTGCGGAGACTGGGCCCTGGCCGACGATCTGGCTCAGGAGACATTCCTCACCGCTTGGTCGCGATTGCGGCGGCTCTCGCCTGGGGCGAACATTGGGGCGTGGCTGTGCGGGATCGGCTATAACAAGCACCTTACCTGGCGGCGAGGCGAGCGTCGCGCTCGCACCCGCGAGCAGGTCTGGGCGGCGCCAGCCGCTGAGGACTACGGCGATGCCGGTCCGGAAGGCCGGCTAGCCCTAAGGGCGACCATGGCCGAACTGCCGGTGGAGCAACGCGCCTGCGTGGCCCTTTGTCTCGCCGCCGACTTCAGCCATGCCGAAGCGGCCGAGACGCTCGATGTGCCGCTAGGCACCGTAAAGTCCCATGTCGCGCGCGGCCGCGCGCGCTTGCTCTCCGTCCTGGGAGAATCCGATGGCCGACCCTGATCAGCGCCTGAGCGCTCTCTTCGCGCCCGACATGCCGCCACCCCGCGATCCGGCCTTCCAGACGGAGGTGGTCGCGGCGCTGATGCGGCGCCGATTCTTCAGCGACCTTGGGCTCATAATGGCTGCGAGCCTGATCGGCGCGATCATGCTTGCCGGGCTTTGGCCGGCGCTCTCGCCGACCCTGGCGAGCTTTGGCCAACACCTGGCCCCAGCGGCGATCGCCATGACGGCCGCCGTGACGATCCTGGCGTTCACCTCGGGTCGGAGTCTCGGCCTTTCCTTTTGAGCCTAGCGACGGAGCCGCATGACTTCCCCGGGCCCATGACGCCCGACCAACCGCCCAGCGCCGACGTCGGCGCGGTGACCGCTTTGGCGAGGTTTTCGGCCGACCAAGAGGATCGAGAGGCTGGATTGGCCGGGGCGGGCTCACGGGCGGGGCAACGCTCCGCCTAACTATCGGCCGGTCTTCGTTAGGAAACCGTCCGATTCGACGACGATCTCAACCAGCGTCGTCTGGCGCCAGCGACCACCATCGACGCGCGCGCCGAGTGGCGCGTAAGCGCGGCCACGACGGCGTTTATCGCGGCTGGGAATCTCTTCAACGTGGCTGTCGCCACGGGCCAGACGGCCACGCACGTAACGAACCATGGCCCGCCACGTATGATCATGGCGGGCTTCAAGATATCGGAATGACCTCGCTGGCCCTCTCTCCACGCAAGGAGAGAGGGCCAGGAAGACTTGGCGGGCGGAGCCGCCCGGGCTGAAAGCCCTATTGCGGGGTCGCGGGCGCCGGGGCCGGCGTGTTGTCGGCGGCCGGAGCGGCCTTCGATGACTTAGACGAGGCCTTCATGTGGTGATGCATGTGCATGTGATGATGCATGTGCATGTGATGGTGCATCTTGCCATGATGGTGTTTGCCGCCGTGGGCCATCGACTTGCCCGATTCCGGCGGGTTTGGGATCGGCTGCATCGTCGCGGCCGGGGCCATCTGCGCGGCCGCCGTTCCGCCGATGAACGCCGCCACGGTGAAGGCCGTGACGGCTAGGGCTGGAAGCTTCATGTGTCTAGTTCCCCTGTGGGTTCGATTCAGTGTCACACTCATAAGGCCAATGTCGTTAATCTGGAATAGTGAAAACGATGTTTAAGGCAACCGATCCCTACAACCCGTTGCGCGATTGCCACGAGCGCCGAGGCAGGACGCTCTCGTACCAGAGGTCGAAGCGGTCGAGGAGCTAAGACAAGGTCGCGAAAATCCTTGGGATCACCGGCGCCAGGAGACCCGGCCCGCGTCTTGGCCCCCTGCGGCGCTTCAATGGCCGACTTGAGGGTCATGCCCGCCTCCAAGCTCAGTGCGCGCCCGCCAGATTTTGAACGAGATAGACGAACAGCGAGCAGCCGAGCAGGAAGAGCAGGGCGGCGAGGGCGACATCCAGCCTGGAGCCGACGGTCAGGTGCTGGTCGGCGCTGTCGATCTGCTTGGCCGTGGAGAGGAAACGGACTCCGGCGACGGCGACCATGGCCAGGCCGAGGACAAGCAGGGCCAATCCCGCCACGCCACCGAACGCGTGCGGCGCCACGTGCGGCGCGCGAACGCCGAGCGACGCCCCGGCGAACCTGAGGAAGAGGTCGAACCTCTCCACCAGAAATCCGAAGGCCATGACCGCGATAGCCGTGCGCACCCAGGCCAGAAACGTCCGCTCATTGGCGGCATGATCGGAATAGTTCTTGATCATCCGTCGATCGGGCCCACCGCGCAGCGGAGGAGAAGCTGGTTGGACATGTCGCTCGCCTCCGGTCGAAGGGACCACATTAGGCGCGGGCCCCGCTTTGGCAACGATCGCTTGCTCATCGCGCGCCTTGTCTTCGCCACGAGCGAATTCTAAAGCCCGCGCACGGCGCCGCGGCGTCCGCGCCCCGCCACAGGATGCTCATTGATGCGCCGCTGCCTCGAGCTTGCCGCGACCGCGGTTGTCGGATGGGCGATGGCGACCGCGGTCCTGGCCCAACCGGCTCCGGTCTGGCCTCAAGCCCACAGCGACCTTGCTCCCGATCCGGCGGTGCGGTTCGGGGTTCTGGCCAACGGCATGCGCTACGCCGTCATGCGCAACGCGACGCCGGCGGGGCAGACGGCGCTTCGGCTGCGCATCGGATCTGGATCGCTCGAGGAAAGCGATGCTCAGCAGGGACTGGCCCATGTCCTTGAGCACATGTCGTTCAAGGGATCGGCCCACGTGCCGGCCGGTGACATGGTCAAGATTCTCCAGCGCCTGGGTCTGGCCTTCGGGGCTGACACCAACGCCGAGACCGAATGGACCCAGACGGTCTATCAGTTCGATCTGCCGCGCAGCGACGAGGCGAGCCTCGACACAGGTCTGATGCTGATGCGCGAAACGGCCGGGAACCTGACGCTGGATGCGGCGGCGCTCACCCCGGAGCGTGGCGTCGTGCTCTCGGAGGAGCGGTTGCGCGACACCCCGCAATATCGCGCCGAAAAGGCCCAGATCGACCTGCTCGCCCACGGCCAACGCATCACCAAGCGCTTTCCCATCGGTCAGGTGGATGTCGTCGAACACGCTCCGGTCGGCCTCATCGGCGACTTCTACCGGGCCAACTATCGGCCCGAGCGCGCCACCCTCATCGCGGTGGGCGACTTCGATCCGACGGCGATGGAAGCGAAGATCAAGGCGCGTTTTTCCGACTGGAAGCCGATCGGGCCACCAGCCGCCGAACCGGACCTCGGGCAGGTGGAGCCGCGGGGTCTGACCACCAAGGTCGTCCAACTGCCGGGCGCCTCCACCCAGACGATGATCGCCTGGGTCCGACCCTATGACGCATCCCTCGACACCGCCGCCAAGCGCCGGCGCGACACGATCGAGGATCTCGCCATAGCGGTGCTCAACCGGCGGCTGGAGAGGCTCGCGCGCGCGCAGCGCCCCCCCTTTCTTTCGGCGCGGGCGTCGTCCGAGAACCTTCTCCATTCGGACAAGGTGGCGGCGATCGAAGCCACGTCAGCGCCACAGGCGTGGCGTCCGGCGCTGGCCGCGGCCGAACAGGAGGTTCGCCGTCTCATCACCTTCGGGGTGAACGCCGATGAACTGGCGCGCGAAATCGCCGAAGTGCGCGCCTCACTGAAGAATGCCGACGCCGGCGCGGCGACCCGGCAGACGCCTACCCTCGCCAACGATATGGTCGAAACAGTTGACGACAACGCGGTGTTCACCGATCCGACTGAAGATCTCGTTCTGTTCGACCTGGACGTGAAGGGCCTCACCGTCGATGAGGTCGACGCCGCCGCGCGGCAGGCGTTTTCCGGCGCCGGCCCATTGGTCGAGCTGGCGACGCCCATCGCGGTGGATGGCGCCGACGCTGCGCTTGGCGTCGAATACGCCAAGGCCCATACAGCGCCCGTGAATGCATCGGCCGCTCAGGCCGGCCTCTCGTGGCCGTATGCTAGCTTCGGAATCCCCGGCAAGGTGGTTCAGCGCAACGACATCGCCGACCTGGGAGCCACCAGCGTCCGCTTCGCCAACGGCGTCGGCCTGATCGTCAAGCCGACCGCGTTCAGCAAGGATCAGGTGCTGGTGAGCGTGAATATCGGCGCCGGCCGCCTGAATCTGCGCAAGGACCACCCCGTCGCGGGGTGGGCGGCGTCCGCCTTCGTGAACGGGGGGTACAAGGCGCTCAGCATGGAGGACACCCAACGTGTCCTGGCGGGGAAGATATTTGGGGCGAAGTTCAACATCGCCGATCGGGCCTTCGAACTGTCCGGCGTCACTGATCCCAAGGACCTGGCGACTCAACTTCAGGTGCTCGCCGCCTATCTCGCCGATCCAGGCTTCCGGCCCGAGTCCTTCGAACGCGCCCGCGCGGCCTACCTTGCCGCGCTTCCCCAACTGGAGGCGACGCCGGAAGGCGTTCTCGGCCGCGATCTCGAGCGCCTGTTGCACGCGGGTGATCCACGGTGGGGCTTCCCGACTAAGGATGAGCTGGAGGCCGCCCGCCCCGGCGACCTCGAGGCCCTGTTGCGGGAACCCCTTTCCAGGGGGCCGGTGGAGATCACCATCGTCGGCGATGTGACCGCCCAGGAGGCGATCGACCGCGTGGCGGCGAGCTTCGGCGCGCTACCGGCGCGGCAGGCGACCGCAAGCCTCGCGCCCGACGCGCGCCAGGTCGCCTTTCCGGCCCCCACGCCGTCGCCCGTGTCGCGAACCCATCGGGGCCGGCCCGACCAGGCCATGGCTGTGATTGCTTGGCCCTTAACCGACTTCTTCGCGGACATGAAGCGATCGCGCGCCGCCATGGTGGCCGGCGAGGTGCTGGAGAACCGAATTCTCGATCAGGTGCGGATTGCGCAAGGCGCGACCTACAGCCCCGAAACCGAAGTCGAGTTTTCGGAAACCTTTCCGCGTTACGGCTTCGCCTTCAGCCTCGTGGAGATGCCGCCGGCCAAGATCGCCGCGTTCTTCGCCAGCGTCACGGCGATCGCCGCCGATCTGCGGACCAAGGGCGTCACCGCCGATGAGCTGGCCAGAGCCAAGAATCCGCGCGTCGCCGGCATCGAAAAGGCCCAGTTGACCAATGAGTATTGGCTCCAGCGCCTGTCGGGCGCTCAGGCCGATCCCCGCCGCCTGGATCTGATCCGCACCACGCTTCCCGACTACGCGAGGATCACCGCGCAGGACGTGCAGGCGGCCGCTCAGACCTACTTTACCGACCAGCGCGCCTGGAAGTTGGTCATTGAACCGGCCGTCGGCGACTAGCGCATTCGGCTTTGTCGATGAATCGAATGTGATCGCGTCTGGGGTTCCCGCTGTGGGCATGTCTTGAGTCCCTGTGCCTTTCTGATTCGGGAGGTGAAGATGGGCGCGGCGCATTCGGAGGATCTTCGGTCACGGGTGGTGGCGGAGGTTGCGGCGGGAAGCTCGCGTCGGCGGGCGGCGGCGAGGT
>Ga0182024_10012434_pt1 | contig 16840 bp, 15 predicted proteins | sample P32metaG_FD_120480 | JGI IMG/M metagenome (GOLD analysis project Ga0182024, IMG submission 120480) | Permafrost microbial communities from Stordalen Mire, Sweden - P3-2 metaG (Illumina Assembly) | ecosystem: Environmental > Terrestrial > Soil > Wetlands > Permafrost | place: Sweden: Stordalen... | reverse complement strand
GCTTCACCGTCGTGACGCACTGTGGCAAGTCGAACGCGCCGTCCGCGATGCCGGCCCATTGTTCGACGGATTGCCCGAACCCGACACCAATTCTCCGCTGCGTCCCATGGATCAGGAAGAACGGCTGGTGGCGGACTTTCGCGGTACGGGCATGACCGTCGGGCCGCATCCCATGGCCTATCATCGGTCGCGCATGAATGCGATGGGCGTTCACAAAGCCAGCGACCTCAGCCGCATCCCTAACGGACAACATTTGCGTATTGGGGGATGCGTCATTTGCCGCCAGCGTCCCGGCACCGCAAAAGGTTTCGTTTTTCTTAGCATCGAGGATGAGACCGGAGTAGCCAATGCCATCATTAATCCCGATCTGTTTCAGAAAAACCGGCTGCTGCTCAGCTCCGCACAATTCCTCATGGTGGAAGGAACCCTACAGAACCAGGATAATGTCATCTCCGTAAAAGCTGACCGCGTGCTGCCGCTCTCCATCACCCGCGCCGAAACCAGTTCGCACGATTTCTACTAAGTAGAATCTACTAAATCAATGTTGCAGATAGATTAATTCTTTCGACTTTTCGCACAAATCCACAGCTTTTCGGTTTATTATTACTACATACACACAACAGCAACTTTGTGGGGCATTCAGGTTGGGCCGCAGTGTTTGCGGCCAATGGCAAATTATCTTAATCATGGACTTATCAGTCCCAAGGAGTATCGATCGTGGCTAAAGCAGCAAAGACCGCCCGCACCCCTAAAGCAATCAACAGTCCTGTCATCACCATGCCGGAAGCTGGTTCAGTTTCCCTGGTGCGGAAAAGCTCGCCGCTGAACAGTTCTCCGGCGGAATTGGAAGTAAGAATTCGCGAGCGCGCTTACGAGCTATACCTGGAACGGGGAAGCGCCCCGGGTTTCGAAAATGAAGATTGGCTGAGAGCTGAGCGCGAAGTTCTCGCCCGTCAAAACCATCAGCAGACCGCATAGGAAAACAACTCCGATCAACGCACCCAGGCCCGGACGCTCTTGTCCGGGCGGTGCAGCGTTCTGGCAAACTACACTGAGTCCAGTTCTTGGACTGGCCCCGGCGCGATTCCTATGAGTTCGGGGTTGCTTCAGTGGATGGTTTCTGAAAAAATATCAGACAGGTGTTCGCCAATGTCACAGATAGGCAGTTTTGCGCTCCTCCTCGCGCTGGCACTGTGCGCCTATTCGTTTCTCGCTGGCATTCTGGCACTCGTCAATAAGGGACCAGGCTCAGAACGGATAGGTGAAACCGCGCGTCGCGCCGGCATCGCCAGCTTTGCGATAGTATTCCTCGCCGCGGTTGTGCTGGTCGTGGCCGCATTTCAGAACGATTTCTCTATCGCTTATATTTTCCATCACAGCAATCGGGATCTTCCCGCACCTTATAAATTCGCAACGCTGTGGTCAGGACAGGAAGGATCTCTGCTGTTCTGGGCGCTGCTGCTGTCCGCTTACGGCCTTGTCCTGCGATTACGCTACAAGACCGATGTTCGCCTGTTCGCCTACGCATCGGTGATTATTGCTGCGGTTCAAGTTTTCTTTTTGCTGCTGCTGAACTTCGCCGCGAATCCTTTTGGCGTGATGCAAGGCACGTTGCCCCCCGATGGCACTGGACTCAATCCGCTATTGCAGTATCCCGAGATGGTGATTCATCCGCCCATGTTGTATCTGGGGTACGTCGGATTCACGGTGCCGTTCGCATTCGCATTGGCGGCCTTGATCATGCGCTATCCCGGCGAGAAATGGATTCAGATCACCCGCCGCTGGACCATGGTCACGTGGGGATTCCTCACCTGCGGCGTCTTTCTGGGCGCGCACTGGGCTTACTCTGTGCTGGGATGGGGCGGATATTGGGGATGGGATCCAGTCGAAAATGCGTCGCTGATGCCTTGGCTCACCGGTACTGCGTTCCTGCACTCGGTGATGATGCAGGAAAAGCGCGGAATGCTGAAGACGTGGAACATGTGGCTGATTTTTTCCACCTTCATGCTCTCGATCTTCGGAACGTTCTTGACGCGCAGCGGAGTTGTTAGTTCGGTGCACGCATTCGCTCAATCGTCAATCGGCGATTGGTTCGTTGCGTTTCTGGCCATCATCTTCGCTACTTGCCTTTTCTTTTATGTAAAGAACCGATCGCACCTGCGCACCGAGCACAAGCTGGAATCGCTGGTCTCGCGCGAATCCAGTTTCCTATTCAATAATCTGCTGCTGCTGGTCGCATGCTTCACGGTGCTGTGGGGGACGTTGTTCCCCGTGCTCTCCGAATGGGTGCAGGGAACTAAAGTTACAGTCGGACCGCCATTCTTTAATCGCGTTAACATCCCGGTTGCCTTGCTGCTCTTGCTCTTGACTGCAGTCGGGCCGTTGCTGGCTTGGCGCAGGACCTCAATCGACAGCCTGAAGCGAAACTTCCTGTGGCCGGCGATTGGCGCACTTGCTCTAGGCATATTGCTCGTCGCGCTAGGCATGAAACCGTGGAAGGACGTTTCTTACTTCTATTCGTTGATGACCATCATGCTGTCGGCCCTCGTGGCCTTTACCGTGATTTCGGAGTTCGTTCGCGGAGGGCGCGTGATCGGTCGTCACACCAGCCAGAACCTTTTCGCGTCGATGGTGCAGCTCGCACATCGCAACACTCGCCGCTACGGCGGTTACATCGTTCACTTCGGCGTGATCGTGATCATGATTGGCTTCGCCGGGTCCGTCTTTAATCAGGATAAAGAGCAGGAGATGGGCTTCGGCGACAAAATGACCATCGGCGCTTACACCCTGGTCTGCCAGTCTTACACGCAGGACGACAATCCCAACTACGGCAGCGAGTGGGCTGTCATGAATGTCTTCAAAGGCGGAAAGCAGATTGCCACACTCAATCCCGAACGGCGTTTTTATAAAGCGAGCCAGCAAACGTCCACCATGGTGGCCAATCGCTCGACGCCGCAGGAAGACTTGTACGTTGTATATGAGGGCCAGAACCCGGAGACGGGGCGACCGATTATCAAGGTCCATTTGAATCCTTTGGTCATGTGGGTTTGGGTTGGCGTGTGGATCATGATCGTCGGCACCGTCGTCGCTTTGATCCCGAACGCTGTACAGGCGCGTGTTGCTGCGCCGGCTCGAATGCGCGTCGAACCGGTAGGAGCGGGGGATTGATGCGGACTAAGAGGTCATTGTCATCCCGCCAGAATTCGTTGTCATCCCGAGCGAACCGAGGGATCTGGGCTCTCGGTGCGGCCGGCGAAGACCGAGATTCCTCCTCGCTTACGCTTCTCGGAATGACAGATGTGTTTGTGAAACGAAGCGCTCAACTGGTGGTGCTGACACTCGCCGTGTTCACGCTACTCGGCGCAGGCGACCAGTCAGCCCGCTTCAACGATCTCGGTCACAAAATGATGTGCGTCTGCGGTTGCAATCAGATCCTACTCGAATGCAATCATGTGGGCTGCGCATACTCGGAACGCATGCGTGCTGAGCTGGCCACGGCGGTAGATCGCGGCGACAATGACGATCTCACCCTGCAAGGCTTCGTGCAGAAGTACGGCACAACCGTAATGGCTGCGCCGACGAAAACCGGCTTCAACCGTGTCGCCTGGATTACGCCCTATCTGGCGCTCGTGCTCGGTCTAGGAACTGTGGTGCTGATCATTGGTGTCTGGAAAGGCCGCGGGGGAAATGGAGAAGGCAGTGGGGGTGTCGGCGGCGGTAACTCCGGAGGTCCGGGCAGCGGACCGGAGTTCGAACGCTTCCGCAATCAGGCCAGAAAGGATACGGAAGTATGAGCATCGAACTGCTAACCTGCATCCTGATCACGATTGGCGCTCTGGTTTATATCTTTTATCTGCCCGGAAAACTTTACCTCGGGCCAGAAAAAACTCGCGTCATCTATCTGCGCGAACGCAAGGAAGCGATTTACGAAAATCTGCGCGACCTGAATTTCGAATTTAAATCCGGTAAATTTCCAGACTCCGACTACCAAACTATGAAGACGTCTCTCGAAGAAGAGGCAGCGGCGGTGCTGGCTGAAATTGCTCGCTTGGAAGAAACTGCGTCCATCCCGCCACCGCGAAGCCGAAAAGGAGCCAGAGTTTGAATTGTTCATCAGCGACCGCACGTCGAAGCACCCGTGAACAAAAAACCGGGTGCCCCATTTCTCGCGTCCTTTGCGAGAAGTGGGCATTGTCCCTAATGTTGCTGTGGATGCTCCTTCTCGCCTCTGCGTCCGCGCAAACTCTCACCGGCACAGTCAAGAACGGCACCACCAACAAACCCGCCAGCGGCGACGACGTCGTCCTCCTCAGCCTAGCTCAGGGCATGGAAGAGTCAGGCCGCACCCAGACCGACGCCAAGGGCAACTTCAGCGTGAAGCTCGACAACGCGAGCAGCCCTCACCTCGTTCGCATCATTCATCAGGGCGTTACTTATCACAAGATGGCCCCTCCGGGAACAACTTCGGTCGATGTCGACGTCTACGATGTTTCCAAAAAAGTTCAGGGTATCAGTGTTACGGCCGACGTGATGCGTTTTCAGGCGCAAGGCAGCGAGTTGCAGGGCATTCGCCTTTTCGCGGTGAACAATTCGTCGGACCCGCCGCGCACGCAGATGAGCGACCAAAGTTTCGAATTTTATCTGCCGGATGGAGCCCAGGTTGACCAGAGTATGGCGATGACTGCGGGCGGACAACCGATTAATTCCGCACCCGTGCCGCAGAAACAAAAGAACCGGTACGCCTTTGTTTTTCCGCTGCGACCCGGCGAAACCCAGTTCCAGGTCAGCTATCACATGCCTTACAGCGGCGAAGCCAGCTTCGATCCGAAGACCTTGTACGGTGCCCAACATTTCGTTGTGGTGCTTCCCAAGAGCATGCAGTTCTCGCCCGCGACGGGCGCAGCGTTCAAGGCAATGCAAGACCCGCGCCAGGCCGACGCCGTGGTGCAGGTTGCTTCGAATACTACGGCCGGGCAAGCGCTGGCTTTTAAAATTTCGGGAACCGGTACGATGTCAGACGAGGCCGAAGAAACCAAGAATCAGCAAGCCAGCCCAGTCGGTGGAGCGCAGACTAGCGGCGGCGCTGTAGCTGGACGCGACTCACGTCCCGGCGGCGGACTCGGCCCGCCCATTGACGCTCCCGATCCACTGGAAAAATATCGCTGGTACATTCTCGGAGGCTTCGGAGCTGTGCTGGTCGCTGGCGCCATCTACATTGCTACGCGCTCGAAATCCGCGACAATCCCAGATTATGGCCCAACCGACGCTGAGCTAGGAATTCCACCCGCACCGAAACCCAAGCCCGCAGACCGTTCCGCGCTATTGCTCGAAGCCTTGAAAGAAGAGATCTTCCAACTGGAAGTCGAACACAAGCAAGGCCGAATCTCACAGCAGGAATACGAAAAAGCCAAAGCCGCGCTGGACCAAACGCTAGAGCGCGCAGTGAAGCGATCCGCAGTAAAAGTCAGCTAACAAACGATAATGGAGAACGGGCGTCTCGCCCGTCCGGGCGAAGACGCACTTTTCCGAGTGCGCTCGTGCCTTTCGCCCTCTTAGCCTATAATGTCTCGATTTCGCACGCTTGCTCCAACCACATGGGAGGGCCAATGGGACTGTCGCTCGATACTCGCCAAGTAGGACGCGTCACCATCGTTCGCTGCAACGGGCGCATTGTCGCCGGCGGCGAGAGTGAATCTTTGCGCACGCATGTGACCTGGCTGTTGCGCGACCGCCGTGCCATCGTCCTGCACCTCGGCGATGTGGGATTCATTGACAGCAGCGGCCTGGGGACGATCGTCCGCAGCCTTACCAGCACTCGCCAAGCCCGCGGAGAAATGAAACTCTGCAACGTTCCAGAACATGTGCGTAAAGTTCTGGAACTGTCGCACCTGACGAGTTTGTTCGAGGCCCATGACTCCGAAGAAAAGGCGGTGGCGGCGTTTTATCATCAAGGAATCCATAGCGAGACGCCGGTCTCGATCGGCCGCAGCGTCCTTTGCCTCGACTCCAATGCCGATGTGCTCGCCTACTTGCGCGAACTTCTGCGGCGGGCTGGGTATGAGGTTCACACCAGCAGCAAACTTGGCGACGCATTGCTCCTGATGCGCGTTACGCGTTTCGATCTCCTGCTGCTAGGCCCTGCCATGACTGCGTCTGCGGCCACGCAGCAAAGTTTCCAGTCAGCATGCGCCGGCGTCCCAATCGTCGAACTGGGAAGCGAGTTTTCCACCCACGATGCCGGTGAAGCGGGCGCTGAACTACTACGGAAAATTGACGACCGCCTCAGCCCGAAGACTGCGTAGTTGAATCGCCCCAGCCCGCGGACCATCTAATGAACAGAGACTTTCTATGGGAAATACGTTTAAAACCGCGTTCCTGCTTACCCTGCTGACGCTGTTGCTGATGTTCATCGGCCGGGCTTTTGGCGGACAAAACGGGATGGTACTCGCCCTGGTTTTTGCAGGGGTAATGAATTTCGTTTCCTATTTTTATTCGGACAAGATTGCGCTGGCGATGTATCGCGCCCAACCGGTGACCCGCGAGGAATTGCCGCGTGCCTACGCCGCGGTGGAACGACTCACCCAGAAAATCGGTATTCCGATGCCGAAGATGTACGTGATTCCCGACGATTCTCCCAATGCGTTCGCTACGGGACGCAGCCCACAACACGCTTCGGTAGCCGTGACGCAAGGCATTCTCAACCTGCTCAACGATGAAGAACTGGAAGGCGTGCTAGCACACGAACTGGGGCACGTGAACAATCGCGACATCTTGATTAGTTCTGTGGTTGCCACGGTCGCTGGAGCCATTACCATGCTGGCAAGCATGGGACGCTTCGCCATGATTTTCGGTGGCATGGGTGGTGATCGCGATGAGAATCGGGGCGGCGGGTTTGGCGCTCTTCTCATGCTGATTCTGGCGCCCATCGCGGCTTCACTCATTCAGCTTGCGGTATCGCGCTCCCGTGAATATCAAGCCGATGCTACTGGCGCGCACTTCACCGGCAATCCATATGCTCTCGCCAATGCATTGGCAAAAATTGATGCCTACGCACGCCGCCTGCCTTTACAGGCCACACCGTCCACAGCACATTTATTCATCATTCAGCCATTTCTCGGGATGAACTTCGGCAGCCTGTTCTCGACTCATCCGCCAACCGCAAAGCGCATCGAGCGGTTGACTGGCCGTCCAGCAGAGTTTTTGCAATGAAGTCTCAGCTATCAGCTTTTAGCCCAACACAAATCGAGAGTGTTCAAGCTGATAGCTGAAGGCTGAGAGCTGACAGCTTTTAGCGTAACCTCCGTAACGACCCAGTCCACGACCCCCATAGTAGAATTCCAGTAATGTCTCCTGAAACTGCCAGCGCCGTTTCGCATCGTGCGGCGCAACTGGAAAACGCGCTCCGCAAGGTCATCCGGGGCAAGGACGACATTCTCCGGCTGGCGGTGGTTTCGCTGATTGCGCGCGGTCATCTTTTGATCGAAGGCGTTCCCGGCGTGGGTAAAACCACTTTGGGGCAAGCCCTGGCGCGGGCGCTGGACTGTACTTTTCAACGGGTGCAGTTCACCAGCGATATGCTTCCCTCGGATGTAATCGGAATTTCAATTTACTCGGCCATCGAGCAACGCTTTGAATTCAAACGTGGCCCAGTCTTCACTAACGTGCTGCTAGCCGATGAAATCAATCGCACTACGCCGAAGACGCAGTCCGCGCTGCTCGAAGCCATGAACGAAAGCCAGGTCACGGTTGACGCGCACTCGTATCCGCTGCCGCAGCCGTTTCTGGTAATTGCCACGCAAAATCCGGTCGAACATCACGGCACGTATCCGCTGCCGGAATCGCAGCTCGATCGTTTTCTGATGCGAGTGCGAATGGGCTATCCCGACAGCACCGCGGAGCGCGAGATTCTTCGCTCCGAAGCAGGCACTACACGGTTGGAAGCCATGCAACCGGTACTCAGCGGCGCTGACGTTTTGGAAATGCAGCACGCGGCTACGCAGGTCCGCGTGGATGATTCGTTGGTCAACTACGCGTTGAGCATTGTAAGGAAAACGCGGGAGTCAGAGCAGTTCTCGTTGGGAGTCTCGCCGCGCGGCTCGCAAATGCTCTACCGCGCCGCTCAGGCTATGGCATTTCTTGATGGCCGAACTTTCTGCACACCGGAAGATGTCAAGCCCCTGGTTGTGCCCGTGTTCGCTCACCGCGTGGTGGTGAACGGGCTGTATTCATCCACGCTAAAGAAATCCGAACAAGCAGAGCAGGTTATTCAGGAAATTGTGGAAAGCACGCCTGTACCGATTTAGCTTTGTCATCCTGAGCGAAGTTGCCGTCGCGAAGCGACGACAACGCAGTCGAAGGATCCCACGTAGCCCATTTCCAGCACAGTGCGTCCGGGAGTTCTCAGTGCGGTGCGAATGCCTTGCAGCTTCTTTGGTTATGCATGTTTTGCAGAGGTCCTTCGACTCCGTGGCTGCTGCGCTGCGCGCACCAGCCACTGCGCTCAGGATGACCCGGTGGAGTAGCTGCCGGTAACGCTATAATTCCCTCCATGTCATTTCTCCGTTATCTGATGTTGTTGTCGCTCATCGTTTGGCTGGGCGGGTTGGTCTTTTTCGCGTTTGTTCTGGCTCCAGCTGCTTTTTCCGTATTACCGACAAGGCATCTCGCGGGCACGCTCGTCGGACGCATTCTCGGCAGCCTGCATTGGATGGGACTGATATCGGGAATCATCTTTCTGGTCAGTTCGATGCTGTACAGCCGCATGACCAAAGGTACGCCGCATGTGTTTGCCGCCCGGCACATTCTTATTTGTCTGATGCTCGCGCTCACGCTGATTTCGCAATTCGGCATCATCCCTCGCATGGATTCACTACGAGCCTCAATGGGCCAAATCGATTCTGTCCCTCCTGACAATCCGGCGCGCGCGCAGTTCGACGCCTTGCACGTTTGGTCAACACGAGTGGAGAGCGGGGTGTTCTTCCTGGGATTGGTGGTTGTGTATTTAACGGCTGCTAGCTTCTAGCTACTAGCTTTCAGAGCTGTTCCATAATTTTCGTGAGTTCCGGTTCATCATTTATCTCACATGAGCTAGCTAGAAGCTAGCGGCTAGAAGCTTATTTATGAAAACTGGCATCATCGGCCTGCCTCAGGTAGGCAAAACATCTCTGTTCGGAATTTTGACCAAGGCACGTTTATCGGAGCAGGCTTACGCTAACCCGCGCGAGGCGCACATCGGCGTCGCCAAAGTGCCCGACGACCGCCTCGACCGGCTGGCTGCGCTCTACGATCCCAAAAAGTTGACTCATGCTTCCGTCGAATACGTAGACGTGGGCGCCATCGGGCAGGACGCGCTCAAAGAAACCGCTTACCTCACACATCTGCGCGGGGTGGACGCGCTCGCCCACGTCCTGCGCGCTTTTGACGATCCTGCTATTCCGCATGTCGGCGGCATCGATCCGCTGCGCGACATCAAGAACGTCGAGTTTGATCTGATGGTCAGCGATCTTGGTCAGATTGAAAAACGGCTGGAGCGATTGGAAAAAGATTTGAAGAAAATGCGCACTCCGGAGCTCGAAAAAGAATTCGAGCTGCTCAAGCGCGCCAACGCGCACCTCGGATCCGAGCGTCCGCTGCGCGAAATGGAAATGACGCCTGAGGACAAGAAACGTCTTCGGGGGTTTATGTTTCTCAGCGAGAAACCCATTCTTTACGTTTTGAACGTGAACGAAAGCACCGAACTCGGCAAGGATCTTGAAGCTGCCGCTGGCAAGTACAAGCTGACAGAAGTGGCTTCCCGCCCAAACGCCGGGGCCGCAGCCATCTGCGGAAAAGTCGAAGCCGAGCTCGCAGAGATGAGCGATGCCGATGCCGCCGAATTTCTTGCCAGCTATGGCCTCACAGAGAGCGGCCTGACTCGCCTGATCCGCACCACTTACGTTCTCCTCGGATTGATGTCATTCTTCACCGCCGGCGACGATGAATGCCGGGCTTGGACTATCCCGGTGAATACTCGCGCGCAGGACGCAGCAGGTGCGATCCATTCCGATCTGCAAAAACATTTTATCCGCGCCGAAACTATCCGTTGGGATCAACTGCTCGAAGCCGGATCAGAAGCCAATGCCCGCGCCCGCGGCACGCTGCGCCTCGAAGGAAAGGATTACATCGTGCAAGATGGCGACGTAATGCACATCCGGCACAGCGGATAGCCAGCCTTCCGATGCACAATCTTTCGGATTAGCAGGCGCCGAAACTTCTAAATCGGCGGTTAGGTTTTGAAGGGGCGCGGCTGGAAAGCCGCGCCCCTAACCGCCTAACGTTTACTTCCTTATCAGCAACTCGGAGAATTGAAAAACGCGATCTATCGTGACGGCGGCAATCCCCGTCGCAATTACTGTAGCCATCTCGAGGGTCAACCTCCTCATGACCGTTTTGTCTCGGGTGGTTCGCCACACAATTGGCAGGTTTACGGCGGCGCTAGTCAGTGATGCGAGCACCGTAGTGCTACCGGCGAGTGAAGCGCTTATCTTGCCGTGCATTGCCATAGTCGCTGCCGCAGCGGTGGTGCTGGCGCTGCTTACCAGACCGCCGAAAATGCCGGTAGCCAGCATGCCGTAGCTGCCAAAGAATCTCGTGAGTAGCGAGCCGGCGATTTGTATGGAAATAAACATAATTCCAAACCACATAACTTTTGGCAGAGAGATCGGAGACTCCAGTGTCAAACTTCCCGGAAGGCTTTCTTGAATCCTGTGATCCCGCCATACCCAAAAACCGGCGACCAGCGTCATCGCCAACAGCGGCACTAATGTGCCACTCAGGGAGCGAGGCGAGAAAATTGTAGCGAGAACCAGATTTCTCGCGAACATCGCGATGGTCGTCAATAAACACAGCGTTGTCGCTCGGCTTACGAGTCCTGCTTGTCGGAGCCTGGCGCCTAACTCCGCGACGGTAGCGCTGCTATTCACCAAGCCACCGAACAGCGCGCCAAGATAGAGGCCACGCGCGCTATAGATCCGGAGGAATACGTAATTCACAAAACCAATACCGGCAATGGCGATGACGCCCAGCCACGCATCACTCGGATTGAACAATTGCCATGGGTCCACGTATCGGTTGGGCAATACCGGATAGATCACAAAACCGAGCAGCCCAAGCAGAACCGCGCTACGGATTTCCGAGGGCTGCAAACCTCCAGCAAAGCGGCTGAGTTCCGTCTTCCAGGCCAGGAGCATGGTCATGACGATGGCTCCCGCGATGGGAGTAAAGATATGGCCAAGACCAACCAGAACACCAAGCAAATAATTCAAGATCAATGCTGCGGAAGTCGTGATTTCCATGGAGCGGTCGGTAGCGATGCTGCGCGTGTTCATGATCGCAATCAGCAAGAACACTCCGACGAATGACGCGACGACTACGCTTTGGCCGACGAGAGAAGCCAGCATCCCGAGCAATGCAACAATGGCGAAGGCCCTGATTCCTACGTCCTTGTTGGACCACTCGCGTTCCATTCCCGCGAGCATTCCGATGCCGAGAGCTACAGCCATTTTCAAGGCAATCGGAGTAACCGGAAAATGTGCTGGTTCCATTTGCATTATTTTTGAATGCTAATACAAAAGACATTGCGGCCTGAGAGCTTAATTCCTCGTGCCGCTTGTCTTGTAGCGTCCGGGGATTTACCCGTTTCGTTAGAATGATGATAGAGATGCAGACATCGCAACCGGAGACGATCACCCCCAGCGAGAAAGAGCCGGGACTTCGCTACTATCTCAAGCGGGAGCCGTTGATCCTGGCGGTGCTGTCAGCGCTGGCGGTACTCGCGTTCCTGGGCGTGAGCGGGTTGTCGCGCATCTACCGTGCGCAACGGGCGGCGCTGGGGAATCGATGGGTTACCCGTGGCGAAGCTGACCTCAAAGCACATCGCTACGAGCTTGCCGTTAACGAATTCCGAACCGCGCTGCTTTACTCGCGCGACAACTATACCTACCAACTCGAATTAGCCGAAGCGCTAATCGGCCTGAAAAAAACCAATGAGTCCTACGCTTACTTAATTAACTTGTGGGAGCGGGAGCCCGAAAACGGGCTGGTGAACCTCGAACTGGCGCGCATCGCTGTGAAGAGGGGAGACACGGAAAAGGCGCTTCGTTATTACCACAATGCGATGTATGCCATCTGGCCCGGCGACCAGGAAGTCCAACGCCGGGACGCTCGCTTGGAGCTCATTGAATACCTGTTAAGCATCAATGCTAAAACGCAGGCGCAAGCCGAGTTAATAGCGCTGGCAGAAAATTTGGGCGACGATCCGGCAGTACACGTCCGTGTTGGACATCTTTTTATGCAAGCTCAGGACTACGAGCACGCGCTTGCAGAGTACCGCCAGAGCCTGAAGTTGGATCGCCACAACCCCGCGGCACTGTCGGGAGCGGGGCGCGCTGCCTTCGAGTTCGGCCGCTATGACCTCGCCCAACGCGACCTTGAGGCTGCTGTAGCTGTAAGTCCAAACGACAGCCAGAGCGCCGAACTCCTCAAGACGACTGAACTGGTGTTGCAAATGGATCCCTTTCGGCGTCAGATTTCTGTCAGTCAACGCCACCGCATCGTCATCCAGACTTTCAATGCAGCGGGCGAGCGGCTCAAGTCTTGTCCAGCTGTCGACAGTTCTGCAAATACCGCTTCGCAGCAGGCACTTGCCGAGAAATGGGCGAACATGAAGCCGCAAATGACAGAAGAAGGTTTGCGGCGAAATCCAGACCTGGTAGAGCAAGCGATGAATCTCGTTTTTGATATCGAGCGGCAAACCGGTGCCGTGTGCGGGCCTCCGACTGGGATGGATCTAGCGTTGTTCCTGATTTCTAAACTGCACGAAGGAAATTAGCTTTGGACGAATCACCCAACTCGCCAACAGAAACGCTTTTGGCCATTGCTGAACCTCCGCCGCCATTGCCCCGCCGGTCTCGCGGAGCTTTGCTGCGAGCCGTCTTTCGCGAAGAACGCTTGTTCCTCGTGCTTTCGGTATTCATCGGAATTTTTTCCGGCCTTGCGGTTGTCTGCTTTCGTTTCGCCATTGACTGGTGCCGTATTTATTTAGTGGGGTCGGGATTTACGCCTTCGACCACGCGGCTTTTACTGGCGCCGAGTCTCGCTGGCCTCGTCATTGCCGTGCTCGTCATTCATGTGTTTCCGCTGGCGCGCGGCAGTGGAGTGAACCAGACCAAAGCTGCGTTGTACATCTACAACGGCTATATTCCTATCCGCACCGCCATCGGCAAGTTCATTACGGCTGCACTGGCTATAGGGTCGGGACACTCCTTGGGCCCCGAAGATCCCTCCCTGCAAATCGGCGCCAGTTTGGCTTCAGCACTGGGAAGGAGCATGAAGTTATCCCGCGACCGTATGCGCTTGATCGCTCCCGTTGGCGCCGCGGCGGGATTGGCCGCCGCGTTCAATGCGCCCATCTCCGCGGTGCTTTTCGTGATCGAAGAAGTTATCGGCCGCTGGACGGCGGGCATTCTCGGCTCAGTCGTGCTTTCGGCGGTGTCCAGCGTAGTTGTGATGCGTTGGTTCTTGGGATCCGAATCTCTTTTCCGTATCCCCGCAGTGCAACTGCAACGTCCGTCGGAGCTGATTGCATATGCCATCCTTGGAGTTGTCGGCGGATTCGCTTCGGTGGCCTTCGCGAGCGGAATTGCGACTTTGCGCCCGTGGTGCAAGTCGCTGCCACGGTGGACGCAGTATTTTCAACCTGCAATCGCAGGCTTGCTCATTGGAGTCATCGCAGTCCTTGGCGCTCCGCAAGTAATGGGCGCTGGCTACGTGTACATCGACGAAGCAATGCACGGCCAGTTCACCTGGCAAATGCTGGGCATTCTCGCTGGACTCAAAATCGTTGCGACCCTGCTTTCTTTCGTCAGCGGAACCCCCGGGGGCATGTTTGCTCCAACGTTGTTTATTGGCGCCATGCTGGGAGCGGCCGTAGGTGGGGCTGAGCACGTTTTACTGCCGCACCTGACCGGGTCGCCGGGTACTTATGCGCTGGTAGGTATGGGAGTTCTCTTTGCCGGATTCCTGCGCGCGCCTATGACTTCTGTCTTCATGGTGCTCGAGGTCAGCGGAAATTATTCCATCATCCTACCGGTGATGGTCGCTAACACTTTTGCGTATTTGATTGCACGCGGGCTTCAGCCGGTTCCAATCTTTGACGTGCTGACTCGTCAGGATGGCTTGGATTTGCCCTCCATGGAAGAGCAACGGGAGGAGGGCATCCTGCGGGTAGAGGACGCCATGCGCCCAGCAACAGGTCCGGTATTAGACGCTAACGAAACACTGGAGCGTGCACTTCAGCCCCTGGATGAGAAATCACCCGACGTGCTGCTGGTTCGTCTGAATCCGACAGGATGGAGCACTATCACCAAACAAGAACTCGAGACCATGATCAAAGAAGGCAAAAGCGGACAGACTTTAGGTTCTGTTCTGGCGGGCCGTCATGTCCCATACCTTCATCCCGATCATCCCTTGGAAATGGCGCTGCGATACGTCGATCGTTGGCCGCTCGTCCCGGTGGTCAACCGTGCCGATTTCCGCAAGCTTGAAGGACTGGTTACGAAGCGCGATGTACTCGCGCGCTACAGAGATTTCGGCGAAGGATAAAAACGAACGATAAGACGGCACGAGCGTATCCCAGAAACAGCCCTGTCATCCCGAGCGAAGCGAGGGATCTAGGTTCTAGCCTGCGCACCGGTGTTGCCGGCGCACGCAAACACCCAGATCCCTCGTTTCGCTCGGGATGACAGTGCGTTTGCAGATTTGCTGAACTGTAACCCTACTCAGGTTTTCCCGTGTAGTGCTCTTCGCTATGAACATCGGCGTGATCCTCCACGCATTCCAGGTGCGTGATAACTTCCGCCGGCATTCCCAGATCAATCGGCAAACGTTCTTCCAGAAGTGTTGCCAGACGATGCGCTTCGCTGACCGAGGTCAATCGCGGAAATAATAAATGCACTTCGATGAGCTGGCGGTATCCGGTAGTGCGAAACCGTACGCCGTGATATTGAATGGCAAGCTCCGAGCAAATCGCATCCAGCTTGTTGCGAATTTCCCGCCCGGCTTTCGGATCAGAATAATCCATCAAGCCGACGGCGGAATGCCACACCAAGCGGCCACCTGACCAGAGAATATTTCCCGCAACCGCGATCGCCACTAAAGGGTCGAACGGTTTCCAATGGGTAAACATCACCAGCGCAAGTCCTCCCACAACTCCAAAACTCGTCCAACTGTCGGTCAAGACGTGTTTGCCGTCAGCTTCGAGAATGAGCGAGTTGGTTCGCCGGCCAATGCGCAGAAGATAGTAACCGAGGCCCGCATTAACCAGTCCGGCCACCAGAATCAGCAAGGTGCCCATTCCCAAGTGCTCCAGTTGCAAGCCTGATATCCACTTCCGGATTGACTCATAAAGAATTGCGACTGCGGCTACGACAATCATCGCTCCTTCAAATCCCGCCGAGAAAAAAGTGATTCGCTCGTAACCGTAGAGGAATTGAGGCGACGCTGATTTTGTGCTCAACCGAAGACTGAATGTGGCAAATCCCACGGCGATGACGTGGACGACCGACTCGGCCGCGTCAGAAAAAATAGCCGCCGAATGCGTCATGAAATAAACCGTGGTCTTCCCAATCAGCATCGCCAAGCCGAAAATCAGAGAGAGACGCATGGCGAAGCGCGCATCGCGTAATTCGCGTTCGTCTCTTCGGGAGGTCGTGCTGGCTGTGGCTGGCATAAGCGCAACAAAGTTGTGCAGCTAACATGGTCTTATAGAACGACGCCGGAAGATGTGACGTAGCTCACGCATACACGGTGCGGTAGACGCTGAATAGATACAGCGGAAATCAATAGTTAAGAACTTTGACAACTTCTGCTGTCGTCGATGACTCTTAGGTAGGAGCACGTCGGCTACGTATCACCAACCGGAGTTGACGGCCTAGAGTAAACCTTAATGCCAAACAAGAATCGCAAGAAGGAAGCTCAAGTGGCTACGTCACCCGCCAAGCAAAGATCCGCCGTGGATACGCTGTTGGAAAGCATGGACGAGTTGGTTGATTCCGCCGCGAAGAGAATGACCCCAGGCGAATTACGAAAAGCTCGGAAAGAGATCAATGATGTTGTGGGCCGATCGAGCGCGGCTTCTGGCGCAAGAACGTAGCGAACGCTCATTCAGGTTTAGATTTCAACTCAGCGAGGTAAGCATCCAGTCGGTGCTCGGGAATGCCTTCGCCCCGGCCGAGTTGATCGATGCCGCGTTTGATCTTCGCATTGATCGTTTCCCGGTTCTCCAAGAGCCACCGATCCCGTTACTCCTGGGTTTCAGGCAGGCGCAGCAATGCTTCCTCGACGCTGCCGAAGTCGGTCGCTTGCAACTGTTTTTGGAGTCTGGCCTCCAGGGCCGCATTGCGGATTTCGATGTTCATCGCTTACTCCTTGGACACTGACAATGAGGTCGTTCTTCGTATCGTAGCTGACGATCCGAGAATGTCACCTCGGGAAGGTCAACCGCTCCCGCCCCTTGCAATAACCGCAAAGAGCGGGTCACCCTGCAAGGAGGTAGTTTTGAATTTAGGGTACGCGCAGTCCTGAGGTTTGGGCCTTTAGTGTGAGCAATATTGCACAGAAATGGTTTTGACTGGCAAGTACCATTTTGGGAATCGGTCAAAATCCAACAAGAGGGGGATGTCTCTATGACCCCACAGCAAACACACTTACCCGAGAGAAGCCCTCTCGACGAACTTTGTCGTGCGCTAGAGATGGAGCACGAAGATAATCGACAGTTGCGTCCAGGATGCCACGAAGATTGTAG
>Ga0182024_10012433_pt1 | contig 16840 bp, 15 predicted proteins | sample P32metaG_FD_120480 | JGI IMG/M metagenome (GOLD analysis project Ga0182024, IMG submission 120480) | Permafrost microbial communities from Stordalen Mire, Sweden - P3-2 metaG (Illumina Assembly) | ecosystem: Environmental > Terrestrial > Soil > Wetlands > Permafrost | place: Sweden: Stordalen... | reverse complement strand
GGCGGCAGCGGTATCGGAAAGGCGATGTGTCACGCATTCCATCGCGCTGGCGCGGCAAAGGTCGTCGTGGCGGACATCGATCCGGCGACTGCCGATCAAGTGGCGAAGGCCGAACGGCACGGCATTTTCTTGCGACGTTACACAAGAACTCCAAATCACGGCTTTGATCGCAACGACCGAGTCGGACTACGGACCGATCGATCTGTTCTGCTCCAACGCCGGCATTGCGTCCGGGTTCGATCAACGAACAACAAACGCCGCGGCGGCGCCGGATGAAATATGGAACCGGGCCTGGTCCATCAACGTCATGGCGCATGTGTATGCGGCAAGAGTGCTGATCCCGCTGATGAAAAGTCGCGGCGGCGGATACCTGCTCAACACGGTGTCGGCCGCCGGCCTTCTGTCGCAGATCGGCAGCGCGGTTTACGCGACCACCAAGCACGCCGCTCTCGGCTTTGCCGAGAATGTCGCGATCATGCACCGCGACGACAACATCAAAGTTTCGGTGCTGTGCCCGCAAGGCGTCGACACGCCGATGTTGCGCGGTCTGCCCGCTGGGCCGCAATCGTTGGACGGCGTGCTGTCCGCGGACGAGGTCGCCCAGGTCGTCCTGCAAGGTCTTGACTCCGAGGCGTTTCTCATTCTGCCTCATGCGGACGTGCGCCGTTATTTCCTGAGAAAAGCGGAGGACGAAGAACGGTGGCTGGAGGGGATGGTGCGTCTAAAACGCAAGATCCAGGGATCGGCATAATCCAGTCTCAGATACCGATATGACGGAGGCGGCTTCAGAGCCATGCTGACTCTCTATCACTGTGAAAACGCCCGCTCCTTCCGTCCGCTTTGGACGCTGGAGGAGATGGGACTGCCGTATGATCTGAAGATGCTGCCGTTCCCGCCGCGGCAGCTGGCACCGGACTATCTTGCGGTGAATCCGCTCGGCACGGTGCCGACGCTTCTCGACGGATCGATGCGGATGACGGAATCGTCGGCGATTTGTCAGTACCTCGTGACCCGCTACGGCCCGAGCCCCTTGGCGGTTGAACCGTCGGAGGAGGATTTCGGTCCGTATCTCAACTGGCTGCATTTCGGCGAGGCGACGCTGACCTTCCCGCAGAGCCTTGTGCTGCGCTATTCGATCCTGGAGCCGCAGGAGCGCCGCTCCGCGCAAGTCGCCGCAGACTATTCGAGATGGCTTCTCTCTCGTCTGCGCGGCATCGACGCCGTCGTCTCGCAGCAACCGACACTCTGCGCCGGGCGCTTCACCGTCGCCGATATTTCCGTCGGCTTCGCCTTGATGCTCTCCGAATTCATCGGTCTCGACGCGAAATTCTCGCCCGCGGTCGCGGCCTATTGGAAGTCGCTCAAGGAGCGCGACGGGTTTCGTCGCGCGATCGCCCGGCAAGAAACAGCGGGCCGCGATCAAGGTGTTGGAAGGCTTCAAACGCAAGCCTCACCAGTCTCGTCGCGTTGAGATGAAACGACCGCGATCCCGCGGCCCCCAGGGAATCGCGCTCGCGCGAGCGCATGCCGAGTTTACCGGCACGGCCTGACCGGGGCGCCTCGTTATCTCGCACCTTAACCGCGAGTTAACCCTACTGGTTTCATAACAGAGGCTGTCACGATCAACATGGGGGCCACGATGCCTCGCTATTCGCCGGTGCTCGTATGTAGCGCAATACTGATCTCGAGTGGGATCGGGATTGCCTCGGCCGCCGATCTGCCGGAGGCGCCTCCACCCCCTGTCGCCTATGTGCCGGCGGCGCCGCAATTTTCGTGGACCGGCTTCTATATCGGCGGTAACGCCGGCTATGGGTGGACAAACAGTTCCGGCACGTTGACCACGACGACCGGGCCGGAACCATTCACTGCCAAGGGCAACGGCTTCTTGGGAGGCGCAGAAGCCGGCTACAATTGGCAAGCGGGTCCCGCCGTGTTCGGCATGGAAGCCGATTTCCAGGGAACCACTGAAAGCGGACCGATTAGCGCGACGGCCGGTCCTGCAATCAGCGGCACAGCAAAGACGCCGTGGTTCGGCACGTTCAGAGGCCGGCTCGGTTATGCTTACGACCGCATCTTGTTCTATGGAACTGCGGGCGGGGTGTACGGTGACAGCACAATGAGCGGCACTGTGTCGACCGTGGGGCCGTTTTCGAGTTCCTCGACATTCTTATCATGGACCGCCGGCGCTGGAATCGAAGCGGCGTTTTGGGGTTGCTGGAGCGCAAAGTTTGAATATCTCTATATCGGTACGCCCAACAGAGTGCCGGCTATTCCGGCCGTGACCGCGGTTACCGAGAGTGCATACACAAACGTTGTTCGTGCCGGGCTCAATTATCATTTCTGACGGGGCCGACCAGTTAGCCCATCGCGCTGGACGTTGACGGCTGTCTTTCCCGCGATCGGGTGCGACGATGGACAACTCAGCCGTTGCGGTTCACGGTGAGTGAACGTTTGGGACTCGACTTGAATGCATAAGAAAGTTTTGATCATGGGGTTGCCTGGCGCCGGCAAAACCACGCATCGAACATAGTCTGCGCGAGTTCGAGGGGCAGTTCGCCGTGATTCCGCTTCCGAATATCACGAACGTTTTCTACGGCCGGGACGTCGGTTATGCCGTCGAGCGCATCGACCTCGATCAGTCGATCGAAAACATCTCGGCGACCGATTTGCGCAAAAGGCTTTCAGCAAACAGTTAGACGGTCTCGGCACGGTGAGCTAGATCACTCCGCAGCCCGTCGCGCTTCGAAATTACGGTTTGTCGGCCGCGGCAGGCCGAGGTTTTCGCGCAAGGTCTTTCCCTCGTACTCGCGCCGAAACAAGCCGCGCCGCTGCAGCTCCGGGACCACCTGATTGACGAAGTCGTCGAGGCCGCCGGGCAGATAGGGGAACATGATCGTGAAGCCGTCGCTGGCGTCGGTGAGAAGCCATTCCTCCATCTCGTCGGCGATTGTTTTCGGGGTACCTATCATCGCGAGGCCCGAATAGCCGCCGAGCCGTTGGGCCAGCTGACGCACGGTAAGCTTTTCCCGCTCCGCCATTTCGATCACGCGCTGACGCGCGCTTTTGCTGGCGTTGCTCTCGGGGATATCGGGCAGCGGCTGGTCCGGATCGAAACGCGAGGCGTCGTGCCCGAGTGCAATCGACAATGAGGCAATGGCGTTGTCGTAATAAACGAGGCTGTCGAGCTTCGCCCGTTTCGCGCGCGCCTGCTCGACCGTGTCGCCGACCACGACGAAGCAGGCGGGCATGATTTTCATATGGTCGCGCGCTCGACCGGCCTTTTCCATGCGGCCTTTCACGTCGGTGTAGAATTCGCGCCCCGCGGCGATGTTGCTCGGCGGGGTAAATACTGCGTCTGCGGTTTCGGCCGCGAGCTGGCGGCCGGCTTCGGAGGCACCGGCCTGGACGATGACCGGCCAGCCCTGGATCGGACGCGCGATGTTAAGCGGCCCGCGCACCGACAGATATTTGCCCTTGTGGTTGAGCACGTGCAGCTGGTCCGGATCGAAATAGAGCCCGCTTTCCGCATCGCGGATGAAGGCGTCGTCCGCCCAGGAATCCCAGAGGCCGGTCACGACGTCATAAAATTCCCGCGCGCGGCGATAACGTTCGCCGTGCTCCATATGATCGGTCATGCCGAAATTCAGCGCCGCGTCTGGGTTGGATGTGGTGACGATGTTCCAGCCGGCGCGGCCGCCGCTGAGATGGTCGAGCGAGGCGAAGCGCCGGGCGACGTGGTAGGGCGAATCGAACGTGGTCGAGCCGGTAGCCATAAGCCCCAGATGCTCGGTCACCATCGCTAAGGCCGAGAGCAGCGTAAACGGCTCGAACGACGTGACTGTATGGCTGTGCTTGAGCGCGTCGAGCGGCATGTTGAGCACGGCCAAATGATCGGCCATGAAAAACGCGTCGAATTTCGCCCGCTCGAGCGTCTGCGCGAAGCGCTTGATGTGGGCGAAATTGAAATTGGCGTCGGCAAAGGCGCCGGGGTAGCGCCAGGCGCCGGTGTGGATGGTCGTCGGCCGCATGAAAGCGCCGAGACGCAGTTGGCGTGAACCGCTCATGTCCTCTCATAAGCTGGTGAGGAATTGCCGCGGGGTCAATCCTTCGAGCAGCGTGCGATCGAACTCTTTGACGAGGTTCTCGAACACGAAATGCGCTTCCCTATGGTCGTCGAGCAAGAGCATGGCCGTGCCGTGGATCGCCGACCAGGTGGAAAGTTCGCCTATGTCTGGGCTCGCGCCCTCGCTATTCGTCCGTTCTCCCTTCGGCAAACCGCGCCGGCGCTGCCTCAAACCACGCGCCCGACAGCACTGCCGCGAGCACGCTCAGTCCTTGCACCACAAGGCCGATGGCAAGCGCGGCAAACAGCCACGTGAGCGAGCCGGTCGCGCGTACCGCGAGATAACCGCCGCCGACGGCGATGCCCATCCGCAGAAAGCCGGCCGACAAAGGCCAGAACAATCGGCCCGCGCCCTGCGACGCAAAGTAGAGCGCCAGGCCGAGGCCAAAGAAGCCGTAAAACGGGCCGACCATGCGCAGGTATGCGCTGCCGGCCGCAATGACATTCGGATCGGTGCTGAACAGCGCGAGCCAAGCCTGCGGCCATAGCGCGGTCGCAACGCCTATCGCTTCGGTCAGGGCAAATGCGATCGCCCCGCCGGCGAGGCCGATGCGTAGTGCGCGTTCGCGCTGTCCGGCACCGATATTGGTGCCGACCAGCGCCACCAGCGGCGCGCCCAGTCCGAACACCAGCGGAATCAGAAGATATTCGAGGCGCGCGCCGGTGCCGTAGCCGGCGACGGCATCCGCGCCGGCGACGCTCGCGGCCAATGCGGTCGCCGATGCGATGATGATGTTGGTCTGCACCGAGGAAATCGACGACCAGGCGCCGACGCCGAGAATGCTGCGAATGAGCCGCCACCGCAGCGGCGTGAGCCGCAGCCGCGCCAGGCTGCGGCCGGACAGCATGTACCAGGCAAGGATGGCGGTTCCCGCGGCATTGAACAGCACGAGCGCCGCGCCGCCGCCGGCAATGCCGAGCGCCGGGAAGGGCCCGATGCCGAAGATCAAACAGGGCGAAAGCGGGATCAGCACGACCACGCCAACGCAAATCACCAGCGCCGGCACCAGCATGTTGCCGGTGCCGCGGATCGCGCTCGCCAGCGCGTTGAGGATCCAGAGCAGCATATTACCGGCGAAGACGACGTTGGAATAAGCGAGTGCGGCTTCGAGTTCGCCGCCACGCCCGCCGAGCGCGCGGTAGATCGGCGCTCCGAACGCCAGCATGACGACGGAGAAGAAAAGGCCCAGCGCAACGTGAATGACGATGCCATGCAGTACCAGCGCGTCGGCTTCCTCGCGCCGCCCCGCTCCGATAGCGCGGGCGATGGCCGAGGAGATGCCGCCGCCCATGGCGCCCGCGGAAATCATCTGCATCAGCATGACACCTGGAAATACCAGCGCCATGCCGGCAAGGGCGTCGATGCCGAGGCGGGCGATGAAGTAGGTCTCGATCAATCCGGTCGCGGCCTGCGCCAGCATCACAAGGATGTTGGGCCATGCCAGCCGCAGCAGGGTCCACACGATCGGGCCATGCAGCAACAGATCGGTGCGCGACGCCGGCGCGGTTGTCCGTTCAGCCTTGGCGGCCCTGCCGATTGAGATGTCCGCCGGGATGACCGCGATGCTCACGGCGTGCGCCTCCCTTGCGTGGGCGGCTTGCTCTTCGGCCGCCCGCGCTTGTGCGGTACCGCGTAGCGCAGGCGCGTGCTCGCCGGCGCGGCCGGGCCGGCGGTGAAGCGGTGCTTGGCGTCGGTGATCGGCTGTCCGGTGACGCGATCGACGAGGATCGGCTGAGCGGCGTTTCCGGTGATTTGATCGACCAGCAGAACGCTCTCGCCTTCCGGGGCAAAATGCTTGTTACCCCAGGCGAGAAGCGCAATCAGCACCGGCCGAAAATCACGTCCCCGTGCCGTCGGCAGGTATTCGTCGCGCGGCGGATGTTCGCTGTACCGGCGCCGCTCCAGCAGTCCTGCGTCGACCAACGCGTCCAGGCGGCGCGTCAACATGTTGGGGGCAATGCCGAGGCTCTTCTGAAACTGGTCGAAACGCGTAAACCCGTGCAGCGCGTCCCGCATGATCAGCATGGACCACCACTCGCCCACGCGCTCCAGGCTGCGGGCGATCGGACAGGGCATCTCGCCGAGGCTTTTGTGTCTCATAACGCCAAGATGGCCTAGTTACTATCATTATGCAAGTCACAGGGTGGTGATGATGGCAGGCGGCGCCTGCGAGGCCACGGCAGGCACGTCCTGCCGGCGCTCAGCTGGCGCGGCGTAGCGCTCACGCTCAGGTGTATTTCTTCTCGGCGAAACACGGATGCCGATTGCTGCGACGATGATCGATAAAGCCGGACGCAGAGGTGGTCCGACCCCGTCACTTCGCCAGCGCGTCGGCTCCGGTCTTGGCGATTTGCGCGTCCTGGGAGGACAGCGCGCCCGAGACGCCGATGGCGCCAATGATCTTGCCGTCGACCAGGATCGGCAGCCCGCCCTCGAGCGGGGTGATGTCCTTCACCGCGAGCAGGCGCAGCCCCGCGCCGCCGGCGGCGATGGCGTCGTCCAGCGCCTTGCTCGGGCGTTTGAACGTGAGCGCCGTGCGTGCCTTGCCCTCGGACGCGCCGATGGAGGCGAGCTGGGTGTTGTCGATCTTGAGGAACATCACCAGATTGCCGCCGCTATCGAGGATCGTGATCGCGACCTGCCAGGAGTTCTTCGCCGCTTCTAGCTCGGCTGCCGCCATCGCGCGCTTGGCGTCATCGAGCGTGATCGGAGGCCCATAGGGCGGCGTCGCCCCGGCAGGCTGCTGGGCCAAGGCCGGGGCAGAGGCCGAACCGGCCGCTAAGGCAAACATGGCCAACGCGCAGACGAGCGCGAGCATCCGAGACATCGTCTCACCTCCTGGGGCCGGCCGCGTCGCGCGGCGCGCGGGGCGCACAATAAGCGGCAAAAGCGGCCGGTGGAAGCCGCTCGCGTGACAGTCTCGGGTCGCCGCTGATTCTCGACCAGCGGGCCGCGATGCTCGGCGAAACGTGATCGCAATGCCGCAGCGCCGCGCCCGCGCCGCGACTATATTGCCGTTACCACGCAGGAGATGCCGACATGTTTCCGTTCTCGAAGAAGCTCGAAATGCCGGCCGCCGATGACGCCTTGCCGGGGCGTTCGGCGCCCGTCCCGACCGCCAAGCTGCATTACGTCAACGGCCACCCGCTCAAGGGCCCCTATCCCGAAGGCCTCGCCATGGCGATGTTTGGGCTTGGCTGCTTCTGGGGCGCAGAGCGCAAGTTTTGGGAGCTCGGCGACGGCGTCTATGTGACCGCCGTCGGCTATGCGGGCGGCCATACGCCTAATCCGACCTATGAAGAGGTGTGCAGTGGACGCACCGGCCACAACGAAGTCGTGCTCGTTGTCTACGACCCGAAGAAAATCTCCTATGAGCGCCTGCTGAAAGCCTTTTGGGAAACCCACGATCCGACCCAGGGCATGCGGCAAGGCCATGATGTCGGCACGCAATACCGCTCCGGCATTTACGCGTTTTCCCCGGCGCAACGCGCCGCGGCCGAGGACTCGCGCGCGGCCTATTCTAAGGCGCTGTCCGCCGAGGGCTTGGGCGCGATCACGACGGAGATCCGCGACGCGCCGCCGTTTTATTTCGCCGAGGATTATCACCAGCAATATCTGGCGAAGAATCCCCGCGGTTATTGCGGCCTCGGCGGCACCGGGGTGAGCTGTCAGATCGGCACTAGTGCGGTGGATTTGAAGTTCCTACGGTCCAGCGGCAAACCGGCCTAGGAACTTCAAATCCAAAAACCGCGCTAGAATGATAAAGTTGCCAGTGTCCCTTTGATTTCGAAGTTCGCATCAGAGTGTGCGGCGGGCGCTTGCGAACTTCGAAATCGGGACGCTGGCCGTGGCCGCGCATTGACCGGGCGCGTCGATTAGCGGCACAGTCGAGGCCGTGCGCGCCTTGGTGGGGGTCTCATGCGGCAGATCGAGCGCGGCTTTCAAGCGGCGATCTTCTTCTCCCGGTGGTTGATCGCGCCGTTTCTCGTCGGCCTTCTTTGCTGTCTCGTGCTGTTGATCTACCGTTTCTTCGCGGATTTCTACGAGATTGCGATCACGCTTCCGCACCTGAGCTGGCACGATCTTGTCGTCGACGTGCTCAACCTTGTCGACGTTTCGCTGACGGCGAATCTCGTTCTCATCGTGGTTTTCTCCGGATTTGAGAACTTCATCAGCAAGATCGAACGGGGCGGGAATTCCGGCTGGCCCGAAGGCCTTACCGAAATCGATTTCGGTGCGCTCAAGCAAAAACTGCTCGGCTCGATCGCCGTCATAGCCGCGGTCGACGCGCTTGCCTGGTATCTCGACCTCGAAAAAACGACCGATACCGCGAAACTCCGTTGGGCAATCGCTTTCCCGCTTATGTTCGTCGTTTCACTGCTGATGCTCGCCGTCGCCGACCGGCTGGCGCGCCATAACAACAAGGCCGAGTGAGCCTTCCGGGGCGCCGGCGAAACGATCAGATTTCGCGCTGATTTCAGCGATTTACGTGCACTCAGGCCAACCCGCGCGCCCGGGTTGAGTAGAATTCCCCACCCGCCGCGGCCCGGTGAGGAATTGTTAACCATACCAAGCGTTAATCTGTGCCCAAGTTGGCTCAAACGGAGTCGGATTGCGCGTATGCGGGTCATCCGCTCTCTCACGCTATTGCTAGGTGTGGCGATCGCGGCCGCGGGCTGCACGCAGCAGCCGGTCGCATACATGGCCTACCCGTCGCCCGGCATAGACAACGTGGTCTATGGCGCCAGTCCGCAATACGCACAGCCTATGCCGGCCGGCACCTACGCAGCCGCGCCACAATATGCCGCGCCGCAGTACGCGGCGGCGCCGTATCTCCCCGCGCCATACCCGGCGCCATATGCTGCTCCCCAGTATGCGACCGTTCCTGCCGCTGCCGCTCCTTCAGCGCTGTACGCGTACGCCGCGCCTGCAGCCGTTGACGGAAGTTACAGGCTCGACTCCGGCGACCGGCTGCGCATCGTGGTTTTCGGTCAGGAGGGATTGAGCAACTCCTATGCAGTCGACGCCGGTGGCGCCATCGACATGCCGCTCATTGGCTCGGTGCTGGCGCGCGGTGCCACAACCGACGAACTGGCGAATCGAATCTCTGAAAAGCTGCGGAATGGATTTATCCGTGAGCCGCACGTCGCGGTCGAAATCGAAGCCTACCGACCGTTCTTCATCCTCGGTGAGGTTACGGCGCCAGGCCAATACCCCTACGTCGCCAACATGACGGCGGAGACTGCGGTGGCGATTGCCGGCGGATTCGCACCGCGGGCGTTGCGCAAGGGCGTCATCCTGAATCGCAACTACAATGGGCGCCCGATGCGCATAGCGGTCCCGCTCACTTTCCCGCTGCGTCCAGGCGACACGATCAACGTACAAGAGCGCTGGTTCTGATACCAGGAATCAGCAATCAGATATCAGTAATCAGATATCAGTAATCAGATATCAGTAATCAGATATCAGTAATCAGATATCAGTTTCCTGATCCCCGCCCCCTGATCCCTGACCTTCAGGCGTGTTCGGAAGTTGCGGCGGCCGCGGAAGACTCTGCGTAGGCCGCCTCGGTGCTCGTCAAGCCATTGAAGAACAGATTGAGCGCAACAGAGACGATCGCCGCCAAGAGAATGCCCGGCTCCAACAGCGGATGCAGCACGTCGGGCGTGTAGCGGAAGAAGTTGGGCGCCACCAGCGGGATCATTCCGAAGCCAACCGAAATCGCGACGACGAACAGATTGTAGCGACTTGCCTTGAAGTCGACTCCGGTGAGAATGCGCGCGCCGGTGGCGGCGACCATGCCGAACATCACGACGCCGGCGCCGCCCAACACCACAACAGGCACCGCCTCCACCAGCGCCGACATTTTCGGCAACAAACCGAGCGCCAGCATGATCAAGCCGCCGGTCGCGGTGACCCATCTCGACCGCACGCCGGTGACGCCGACGAGGCCGACATTTTGAGAGAACGAGGTGTAAGGGAAGGTGTTGAAGATACCCCCCAGGATCGTACCGACGCCGTCGGCGCGCAGTCCGCGGGTGATTGCGGCTTGATCGACCTTCCGCCCCGTCATTTCGCCGAGCGCGAGGAACATCCCGGTCGACTCGATCATCACCACCACCATCACGATGCACATGGTGATGATCGGGATCAGTTGAAATTTCGGCGTACCGAAGCGCAGCGGGGTGACGAAATCGACCCAGGAAGCGGAGACCACCTTGTCGAAATGCATGACGCCGAGAAGCGACGCCAGCACCGCACCGGCGATGATGCCGAGCAACACCGCCACATTGGCGATGAAGCCGCTGAACCAGCGGATCAATCCGAGAATCACCACCAGCACGAACAGCGCGATACCCAAACCTTCAAGCTGGCCATAATTGGGATTGGGGAATGCGCCCGCCGCTCCATCGACGACCTTGGTCAACGTCGGCAACCTGCCGCCGGCCCAGTTGATGCCGACGCGCATGAGGGTGATGCCAATCACCAAGATGATCGTGCCGGTGACGACCGGCGGGAACAGCGGCAAGAGCCTGCCCATGAAAGGCGCGACCAACACGGCGAATACGCCGGCCGATATCACCGCCCCATAAATTCCAAGAAGGCCGACGTCGGGCGCCGCTGCCATCGACGGCATGGGACCGACCGAGGCGAAGGTGACGCCCATCATCACCGGCGGATGCCGACGCCCGGAAACCCGACGCATTGCACCAGCGTCGCCAGGCCGCAGGCGAACAGGTCGGCGCTGATCAGAAAGGCCACGTCCTCAGGGGCCAATTTGAGGGCGCGGCCAAGAATAAGCGGAACCGCTACCGCGCCCGCATACATCACGAGGACATGCTGGAGTCCGAGCGTCAGAAGCTTCGGAACCGGTAATATCTGATCAACCGGATGAACGTCCTGCGCCATTGTCAGTCCCCCCAAAACGCGTGGCCCGGCGATGTAACTCAGGGACTATGCCAAATCGCTCATGCGTTTCCTATGGCCCATGGCGCCTTCGAGCCAATACTTCATCGTCATCACCGGGCCGGTGCGAGCGCCGAGCCCCGATGATCCATCAAATTTACGCGGCAAAAAAATGGATTGCGGAGCTTGATGTGTAGCCCGGCAATGACGAACCGGCGTTCGCGCGCTTATTTCTTCATGTGCTTCTGCAAGAACGCCGTCGAACGCTCCCAGGCGAGCTTGGCCGCCGCCTCATTGAAGCTGCCGCGTTCGTCGCAAAAGAAGCCGTGTTGCGCGTCGGCATAGACGTAGATCTCGCAATCGCCGCCACGCTTTTGCTTGATCGTCTCGACGTCGCTCATCGGGATCGAGGCGTCCTTCTCGCCGAAATGCAGCTGCGTCGGTACCTTCGGCTTCTCGTCGGCGTTCTTGACGATCTGGCCGCCGTAATAGCCGATGGCAGCCGACAGCCCGTTGAGCTTGGCGCTCGCGAGGAAGGCCAAGGTTCCCCCAAGGCAGTAGCCAATGATGGCCGTCGGGCCGCTTTGCTTGGCATCGTCGATGGCGGCCTGCACGTCCTTCATCATCGCCCCCCAATCCGGGTTGGCGACGTACTTGCGCGCGTTGGCGATCTCGTCCGGCGAATATCCGCTCTCGAAATCCGGATGCTGACGATCGAACAGAGCCGGCGCTACGGCGACGTAGCCCTCGCCAGCGAAACGGTCGCACACCGCGCGAATGTGGTGATTGACGCCAAAAATCTCTTGAATGACGACGATGCCGCCCTTGGCCGCTCCGCTTGGCTCAGCGCGGTAGGCGCCGAGCTTGAAACTATCCGAAGCGACCAGTGAGAAATGCTGACCCAAGACGAACCTCCTTCGACTGAAAACGACTGCCCCCGCGCCGTCTAGCATATACCGGCGCCGATGTCGGTTGGAAGGCAACGAATGGATTTTGGCCGGCCTTCAACGCGAATTGCCAACCGCACACGGCAACGCGTCCAACAGGATTTCTCGCAGTCGCGCAACCGCCGGGGAGGGGTTCTGTTTCGCGGTACGACCTCGTATTATTGCACGGGCAGGAATGGTTGGCGCGAACGTTGCGGTTGCGCTCGAAGAAGGCGGCCGTCGTCGTCCGCGCGGCGGTGGAGCAGCGTCGAACGCCGATCTTCGTTGGCTGCCGCGCGATCGTCTCCACGCATCACGACGATGAAATCCGTACCCTCGCCGGTCTCCTCGCCAAGGCCCTGGTCGGACACGATCAAGGAGGAGCCCGGGACGATCATCTGGGAAATCTGATCGATGACCTCCGGCGGGATTTGTATACGTGCCAGAGCCTCTTGCGGGGTCTGCGGCGAAGGCGGATCAATGAGCTGCCTGACGGCCGCCTCGCGGCTTTGTTTTCCTTTGACGCCCCACACGGGTGGTTTCGGCACGGCTTGCACCGTCTTCGACCGCTCGCCCGGAAGGGAAATGACATTCCAGCGCATGGTCGCGCCATCGTCGAGATATTGCATTGCTGTGAAAACGTGCGTCCCTAGCAGTTGTTGCGGTTGGTCGACCGCGATCGAAGCATCAAACAGCGGCACAAAATTTTGCCGCACGTAAATCTTGCCGGCCTTGCGGCTAACAAAGATTGAGATCGGCGAGCGTTTTGCGGCGGCGACCTTTGCGAGTTGCGCCGGCCTGGCAAACGGCATCGGCACGGCTTCCAATGCAGCGGCGTGTAGCGGCTTTGCGGCCGTGTCGGGTACCGCCGGTCCCGGCTTGCTTGTCTCGGCCGCATCGGTCGCGGCAGGCTGCTTTATCGGCGCCTGCGGGTCAGCCTCATCGGCCTTTGCTTTCGTGTTCGCGGTTGCTCCCTCGCTCTCGATCGCCGCGGCGGCGGCTGGATCGTTCGATTCTTTGGTCTTCTTGGCTGGCGCGACGGTGCCGGGGTCGGCAGGTACGGCGGAGTCCGTTGCCGCAAAGCTCGTGCGCAGCTCCGCCACAGGCCCGACGGCATCCATCGTCCTGCTATCATCGACGGTCTGCGCGGTCTTGATGGCTTCCACCGTCGCCGGCATCTTGGCGCTCGGGACCGGTTCGGGTGGCCTTTCCTTATGCACGAAGAGATGCGGATCGGCGAACTCGACCGGCCTCAGCTCGGGCCGCGCGATAAACACGCGCGCGCCGACGCTATGAAGGAGAAACAAGCGCTCCGCGAACTCGCGCGGCAAACGGATGCAGCCGTGGGAAGCCGGATGCCCCAGATTCACGCCCTCGTGCATGGCCAGGCCGGACCAGGTGATGCGCTGCATGTAGGGCATGGGCGCACCGCTATAGATATTGGACCGGTGAAAGCGTTCCTTTTCGATGACGCTGAACACGCCCATCGGCGTCGGGTGGGCCGCAACTCCGGTCGCGATCAGCGCATCGGCGACCTGGGTTCCGTTGCTGTAGAGGTGAAGCTGCTGCTCATCGATGGAGACGATGATCTGCAGCGGACCTTTCGGAATATCGCCGAATGGCTCCTTGCTCACATGTTCCGCTTGCTTGAGCTTCGCTTTGAACTTGAGGGGGGCCTGAGCTGTCGCCGGCGAAGACGCAGTCGCCAGCGTCACGGCTAATCCAAGCGCGCACGCGCCAAGCAGTGCGCCACGGAATTGGCGGTGACGGAAAGGCGCGGAAGCGAGCCGCGCGCGCTCAGTGCTCAAGTCAGCCCCAGCCGAAAATGCAAGTCGAAGGACCATCTTAGTCGACACGAAGAGCTCCCGCCACCAGGCGGCAAGCGCATGACGCACTACTTTCGTGAATTAATAGTAATGCGCGACAGTATGATCACACTCTGCCCTCTGCCGGTTGCGCGTCGGAGCGGTTCAGGTCGCCGGGGAAAGGGCAAAGGCCGCCGCCAGCAGCTCGTACGAACGCCGGCGCGCGATGTGATCGAAATTCATGGTGGTAATCATCAATTCATCGGCCTGGGTCGCCTCGATCATCGAGAGCAGGCGGCTTTTGACGCTATCGATGCCGCCAACGACCAGGCGTTCGCGTTGCCGCGCGATGCGGTCGCGGTCGATCGGCGTGTAGGGATAGGCGGCGGCCTCCGCCGGCGAAACCAGCGGCAGATATTCGCCTTTGGCGCGGCGGACGAAATGCAGGTCGGCGCTCGTGGCCATCAGCTCAGCTTCGGCGTCGCTATCGGCCGCGATCACGGCGACGGCAAGGATGGCGGAGGGCGCCGGCAATGTATCGGACGGTTTGAAATGGGCCCGATAGCTTAGCATTGCGCTTGCCGCATCGTGCTCGGCGAAATGGTGCGCGAAGGCGAACCCCATGCCGACCGCGGCGGCGAGCTCGGCGCTATAGCCGCTGGAACCGAGTAGCCAGATCGGCGGAAGCGCCACATCGGCGGGGACGGCTTGGACGTTGCGGAACGGGTGGTCTTGCGAAAATCCGCCGCGCTCCATCAACATCAGTTCCTGAAAGCGTTCGAGGAAATCGTCGCCTTCGCGCGCGTCTTGGTGGCGGCGCAGCGCATAGGAGGTCACGGGATCGGTCCCCGGCGCGCGACCAAGGCCGAGATCAATACGGCCGGGGAACAGCGCCTCCAGCACTTTGAAACGCTCGGCGACCATCAGCGGCGCATGGTTCACCAGCATCACGCCGCCCGATCCGACGCGAATGCGGGTCGTTGCCGCCGCGATTCGTCCGATCATGATTTCGGGCGCGGAACTGGCGATGCTCGCCAGATTGTGGTGCTCGGCGAGCCAGTAGCGCTTGTAGCCGAGCCGATCCGCAAGCCGCGCCAGATCGAGCGAGTTGCGCAAAGCCGCCGATCCGGGCGTGGCAGTTGTGACGGGCGACAGGTCGAGGACGGAAAGCGGGGTCACGCGGTTTCTGCGAGGAAATTTCTGTTCACGACCGAAACGTGGGCGCAAGCGGCTCGCCGGTCAACCTGCTGCAGGCTTACCGGCGCGGCGGGCTGACAAACGGGCCGCCGGACGCCGAATTTGACGTTTTGGTTCTTCCGGAAGCCACTTTCGAGCGGTGGATTCTCACCGCCCTTCTCTGGGCCAATTGCGGTTCCGATGCTTGTGGCGCCGTTTGAAAATTGGACTGGGAAAATCCGGAATTTTGGTTGGTAGTTTGAGCGCCGGCGCTGGCTATTCTGCGCGCGCGGTGTGCTCTGGCCGAGAAGTGTGTGTGGTCGGTCTTTTTTGTCGCGGCCTTGTCGGCAGTCTTGTATGCCGGTTCCGCAGTCTCCGTTGTGACGCTTGCCGACCCGGGTTTGGGCGCTGACTTCGGACGCTGAGGCGGCAGCGGCGGATTTGCCAGCGGCTCGATGGCGGCAGTGATCAGCGCGGCCGCCGACGCAGGTTCGCCGGTTGGCTCAAAGACAACAGGCGCTTTTATTTCTTGCCCTGCATCGGCGGCCCTTGCATCTGACGATGCTGGGGCCACCGCCGCGTCACTCGCTGCCGCCGGTGCAGGCTCCGGTTGCCGCGCGAATGCAACGGCCGTCTGGTCGTTCGCGGTTGGGACCGCGACTCCGACCATCGGTTGTTCGGTTGCCTCTGCGACAGGCAGGGCCGCTTGTTCCTTTGGTTCTCCGACAACGGATGTTGTTTCTTCCGCTTCGGCAGTGCCGGGCTCCGGCGGTGCGGTCACGGCGCCTGGCGCGGGTTCGGCCTCATCGTGACGATCGGGCTTGTAAGGCGAATCCTTAGCGGCGACGGCGCTCGGCGGGTTGCCGATCTGAAAGCGACCGTTGAATGGTTCCCCGGGCGCAAACGCTACCGACGATTTCGCGGCATTGTCGGCGACGAGTTGCAGCGGCGCGGTGGCGGGCGGCAGCCGAACAAGCGGCTCGTGGCTGACGCGGAGGGCGGCGAATATGCCGAATCCACAAATCAGCGCCACGATCGAGGCGAACACGGCCGCGATCATCAGGCGTACATTAGGAAACATTCCACCTCGCTGAACGCCCGGCGCGCGACCCGGAGAAGCACGCGGCACATTGGGCGACAGATCAGCGCGAGGGCTTAGGCCTCGCGTCGGCCATAACACTTCGGCCGACGCATCACTGGATGGCAGGCAAGTTCCCACCTGCCGAATCCAGCGTCCACGACATTAGATGAGTCGCCGAAAATCCAACATTAAAATTTGGCAGGCGTCGCGCGCGCAAAAGATCAACCGCGCCGGCTTGAATTTAACCGCCTGGACGATTGCGGTTCGTCCCTAGGAATGTCTGTCGGTTGTGCTAGCGCGCAATCGGGCCGGGCGCTGAAGCCGACACCGCTGGCAAGCCCGGCAACACCATCACGCGCGTGCCGACATTCACTCTGCTGTAGAGGTCCGCGACGTCGTCGTTGGTCAGGCGGATGCAGCCCGACGACACGAAATGGCCGATCGTCGACGGCTGGTTGGTGCCGTGAATGCGATAGAGCGTGTTGCCGAGATAGAGTGCGCGCGCCCCGAGCGGGTTGCCCTCGCCGCCGGCCATAAACCGCGGCAGATAAGGCTGGCGCTCGATCATCTCCTTCGGCGGATGCCAATCCGGCCATTCGCCCATGCGGCTGATACGCTCGGTGCCGGTCCACGTGAAGCCTTCGCGGCCGACGCCGATGCCGTAGCGCAACGCCTTGCCGCCGCCGAGGACCAAATACAGATGGGTGTGCGGCGTATCGATGATGACCGTGCCCGCGGGCTCCGAGGTGGCGTAACCGACGAGCTGGCGGCGGAACTGGGTTGGGAGCTCTTGAGGCGGGCCGCCTTCAGGCTGATCTTCCG
>Ga0182024_10012432_pt1 | contig 16841 bp, 7 predicted proteins | sample P32metaG_FD_120480 | JGI IMG/M metagenome (GOLD analysis project Ga0182024, IMG submission 120480) | Permafrost microbial communities from Stordalen Mire, Sweden - P3-2 metaG (Illumina Assembly) | ecosystem: Environmental > Terrestrial > Soil > Wetlands > Permafrost | place: Sweden: Stordalen... | reverse complement strand
CTCAAGCTTATCTTCCCCACTCACAGACAGTCGCTTCGCTGGTCGAGCCATGCCTAAGCATACTTCTAACCAACCCCGACTCTCAACCTAATACTGAACGCTTCTATGCGGTCATAGTACTAGCGCAGTGGATGACCGGCTACATCCGTTTTAGGAAGCGCGAACACGTAATACCCCTGCGCCTGCTGCTGCTCCTCATCCGGGGCCGAGCCATACCCCGGCCCCATAGGCTTCGGTACCGCCGCCTGGACTACATACTCCCGTCCATCCACCTGGTAGACCGCGGCTTCTGCATGAGGGGCTGCCGGCAGTTCATGCTCCCAGAGCACCTTACCGGTGTCTTTGTCATAGGCCCGCATCTTGGAATCTGACTCCACGCCCGAAAAGATCAGTCCACCCGCTGTGACCGCCGGTCCTCCTTGAGGAAAGAAGGCGCCGGTATCGTTTATGCCTCGGGCTTCCAATTCGGCGACTCCCCCCAGAGGAATTTGCCATTTAATGGTGCCTTGATTCATGTCGTAGGCAGTCAAGGTCGACCAGGGTGGCTTGACTGCCGCGAGACCATCTTTGGAGGTGAGGAATCCATATCCCGTCCAGTACCGAACGGCATCGGAGCCATCCTGGGCAGCCGGCGGCGGCGCAGGCGGGGGGGCCGAAAGGAAAGCAATCACATCGGGCGGAACCTGCGCCGTGCCTGGGGTCTTGAGATATGCGATCAACGAGTTTAAGTCGTCAGAGGAAAGGTCGGCGAAAGATGGCATGGGTGAAGAACCATTTGTCACGATAGAGCGTATGCGGTCAGCCCCGACGCGCGAGACAATGTCGATCAGGGAAGGAACGGCTGGCGGTTGGCCTGTCAATTCCGATGTATGGCACGCCTGGCAATTCTGTATATAAAGTATCTGACCTTTGGTAGCGGGAGAACCCCTTATCTCCATCCTGGGGCGCTTAGCTTCTAGTTTAAGCATCGCGGGCGCATTCTTTGACTGCACATACAAGACGTTCGTGGTGGGATCGACAGCCGCATTTCCCCAGTTCGCTCCGCCATTGTTCCCAGCTGGTTGGAGTACGTTTTCCAATCCCGGTGGCGTAAACAACCCCTCATTACGAGCATCCAACAACAGCTCGTGCAACTTTGCGCGTTCGGCCGGATCCATAATGTAGGGATTCACATCTTCCGCCGTGTAATTCTGCACGGCGAAAGGCGGCGGAGCCGTCGGGAACGGCTGCGTCGGCCACGCATGCTCTCCAGGCATATGCGACTTAGGAACATGCCGCTCTTCGATGGGCCAAACCGGCTTACCTGTGACACGATCGAAGACGTACAAGAAACCCGTCTTTCCAGGTTGGGCGATGGCATCAATTACCTGGCCGTTGCGTGTTACGGTCACAAGTTTGGGCGCAGTCGCCAGATCGTAATCCCAGAGATCGTGGTGGACGAGCTGATAGTGCCAGAGATACCTGCCCGTACGGGCATCTAAAGCGACAAGGCAGTCGGAAAAAAGGTCGGCTCCCAGACGATCAGCACCATAGAAGTCGTAGGTGGGAGATCCAGTCGGAAAATACGCGATTCCCCGCTTTTCATCGATCGTTATTCCGCCCCAGGTATTGGTGCCACCAATATACTTCCAGGCATCTTTTGGCCACGTGTCGTAGCCCATCTCGCCAGGATGAGGAACCGTATGAAATGTCCAAACGCGTTTACCGGTGCGCACATCGAACGCACGAATGTCTCCGGGAGGGGAGCCGTATTCCTCGCCGGTAGTAGAACCCAGGATAAGCAGATTCTCAAAGATGCGTCCGGGGGTGCCTGATTCAATCTCACGGATACTCTTTGGGTCGCGGCCCAGGCCTTCCCTCAGATCGACGTTTCCATGATCCCCGAACGACTCAATTAGATTTCCGGTGCGGGCGTCGAGCGCGTGAAGAATGTTATTGGTCGCAAAGAAGAGCCTGCGATCGCTACGATCCTCACTTTCCCAATAGCTGAATCCCCGTTCACTGATCATGTGAGGCTTGCCGTTATCGTGAACCCATATCTCACGGCCAGTCGCAGCATCGAGCGCCACTACACTGTCATTCTTCCCGATCACATACATGACGTTGTCTACGACGATCGGATTACATTCGAACCGGTGGGCGCCTGCCGCAGAATAAAACCAGACTTGTTGCAACTGGTTCACATTCGACTTATTTATCTCCTTGAGTGCAGAGTACTGATCCGAGTCAACTCCCCCTTCATAGGCGCTCCACGTGGTATGTGCCTTGGCTTCGGCGGCAAACGCCGAACCTTGGGTAACACATGCTACGCTCAGCATAGCCATCCCGGACACGATAGTATAGACGCGGATCGCACGTTGCGAAGATCTACACATTGCGCTTGGTATCACCTTGTTTAAGAGCATCCCGTCAACTACTTGTGAAGGTTCAAAGCTGCGCGTTGCATCATTTTGACCCCATGTTCGCTATTGAGAAGTAAAAGGGTTGTCTTGCCTTCCGTCCCATTCCTCTGCGAGCTTCTGAAGTACTTCGGTCGGCGGTGGACCGTCGTAGACCACGACCCGATAGCGTAGTATCAGCGGCGCATTGGGATGAATCGTCATCGGTCCAAAGGTCGTGATGCAGGGATTGATCATCCACACGACGTTATGCCAGCGGGTCGGTGGGTCCAGCGGATGACCAAAAACAGTAATGCCAACCGTCTTTCCGTCGCTCTTCAAGCGAATCGTATAGTCATACCACGGCTCCGCGGGCCAGCTTGAGTCGGGGTATGAGTAATGTGGGCTGGGAAGATTTACCTTGCCGTATGCCGTTGAGTAGTAGGAGTCGCCATATTTCTGGGCTTGTACCGCAAACCCTCCGAACGCGGACTGGCTGAGCACGTAGTCGACGATGGGCGCGAGCCGGTAGAAGAAGTCGATAACGTAAACGCCGTCGCGCTCAGCGACAGCAACTTCATCGGTTTCGTCGAGCACTTTCTTGTTTTCGATCAACCAGTCATTATGGATTTCCAGTTGTGCGTGTTTTGCATCGGCGGTCACCAGCTTTACGTCGCGGTTCTGGATAACCCGGCCTTCGCGCGGTGCATACAATCCCCAGGACCAGAAATCAGCCCGCTGGACGTTAAAGGCTCTTAGCGCATGGTTGGGCGGGGCATTGGTGAAGTCGACGGGCGTGCGGAACTCCGAATCCAGAAAACCGAAAAAAATGCCTCGATGATGAGGATGATCGTCCGGAGCAACGTTGGTGACGCGCTCGCCTGAAGGTGTTCTGACCGGATCCAAATACGCAGCACTGGGCGACGTGAGGCCGATATTATCCGGCTTCTTGGTCACGTATTCGAAGACCACACGGCCATCGGGTGTTTCGAGCTGCATACCATTTTGGACCGCCGTCAGCGTATACGCTGAAGCTGCGTACGCCTGAACAGGCAGTGCTAATCCGCTAAGAACAACGAAAGCCGCAACAGTGGTGAGGTGTACCGACGCGGTTTTCTTATAGTGAGATATCAAAGACTCCCTCCAGCAGTTGAACACCTTGCGCGCCGGATCCACTACGCTATCGCTTTAAATCGGGCGTTCCCCAGAATATGTAAAGTCCACGCTTTGTCGCGGTCACGATATCTATGATTCCATCGCCATTCAAGTCTACGGGGAGAACGTTGTCTCCGGCGCCGGAGCTGTTGTGAATCAAGTGAGGAACCAGTTTCGCTCCTCCTGGTGCGCTTGGATCGCGAACAGTCTTATACCAGTAAAGAAACGGAGGTCCATACGGATCGGGGTCTAACAAGTCATCCAGATGTGAAAACTGGCGCTTTCCAACGATGAAGTCCGGAATGCCGTCACCATCAACATCGGCCAACCCCGCACCGTGCAATTCAGCGAACGTGACTCCACCGGCATTCTGTGTCTGGTAGTTATCCATGATCATGTGTCTGACGAACGAGATCTCGCCGTTCTTTGCACGTTTCTGCTCGAACCAGGCCAGCCCGAAACCATGTGCTTCGAGAGCGGTGACTACATCGTTCAAGCCATCACCGTTCACGTCATAGACCGCCATGGTGGCGCCGCCAGGGACGATCCGGCCCCATCGCCCGAAAGCCTCCGGATGGTACTTCCACAACTGATCGCCGCTCCCTTGGGGCGGTTGCTCCCACCATCCATCCGCACCCAGGATATCCAATCGCTTATCGCCACTGATGTCGCCCACTCCGATTCCGTGCCCCTGCCAGGGCCCCTTCTCAGAGATCGTATGAACGACCCACGGCGCAGTTGGATGGCCGGGATCAGGTTTGGCATAACGCATGTACCCGTCAGCTATATAGATGAGCTCCGGCTTTCCATCCCCATCCACATCCGCGAGAAGAGAATCCTCGCTCTGCATCGACGGAAGGATCATATATTGCTTCCACCGCCGGGATTCGTTTCCGGGATTCACATAAAGTACGGCACCCACGCCAAGGCGGGTGGCCACGACATCGGCCCATCCATCACCGGTGAAGTCATAGGCATGTTGTACCCAGGTGGAATACTCAGTCGAAGGATTGAAGGTCCTGGTCGCGTATATTTCCCTCGAAGTGGTGAAATCCGGACCGAAGAAAATGTAGCCCCCGGCGACCAAATCAAGCTTCCCGTCGTGATTGAAGTCTTCGGCTGTGGCCGTCCAGTTGTAGTAGAAGGGGCTGACGCGCTGCATGCGGAATCCGCTCCCTACCTCCTCGAGAGGCTGCTTCTTGATGGCGATATCCTTGTATGAGACGTCTTTGAAATGTACCTCGCTGCCGTTGCCGACGAAGAGAGCGATGGGCCCATAGGAGTCCATATCGTCTTCATCAGTTGCGACGCTAATCTGGTTACGTTCCGGGGCATTGTTCAGATACGCGCGCATAATGTCCGCATCGAGCAGAATTTCTATCTCATTCCAGTCTCCACTGCGCAGGCTCAAGTCAGGGAACTTGAAAGGTATGTTCATTCCCGGAGGCGCGTCGTTGCTGCGCACTTCAGGTGAGGGTCGGACCGCGATCGGATCGGGCTGAGGAGGAGCAAAGCGAATCTGCCCCGCAGCATTCCTCAGCTTCCCCCGGTCCACTATGTTGCCTTCCTCATCGAGGGTCAGGCTTTCTCCTTCAAGTTGCTTGCCGGTGATTGAAAGATAGGTACCTTTTATACCCCTCTCGGACTTTGCCGCGCGGACGAGCACGCCCGTATTGCAGGCGCCAACGCAGCGAAACCCAGCGTAGAAACCAGTGTCCTGGTAGGAGTGATCGAGCACCAGCCAACCCGAGCCGCCACTTCCCTTACCGATCAGTTCACCATTTTCTGCCCGCCATTCCGCTTTTCCCAACGTATGCCATCCCGCGAGGGTAGACCCCTGGAACTTAGAATCAGGAACAAAACTCGGACCGGCGAGCGCCACCGGAGCACCTGTCGTAGAGACACCGAATGGATCATCCGCATTGAGGGCCGGAGTAACTTGCGTGAGAACTGTTCCTCCCAGCAAGGCCCACGTTGCTAGCAGACATAGCGCAAATGTCTTGCTTGAGCCTTCGACCATGCCATCGACCTCGTTTTCTCAGTTTTTGAGGACTGCCGCCTTATGACTTTCTTCGCGATTCTGTACTCATTTGTCGCTTGTATCAGGGCCGGCGGCCCTAGCTGGTTGGGTTTCCTCCATATACATGATATATCCGAGCAGCGCTCCCCAGTGATAGAAACGGTCGCTGCTCGTCACATCATCTCCTGTTCCAGTCATGGCATTGTAGTTTTCATGAACGTGTCCTTTTTCTGTCCACTCCTTTAGAAACAGATCGAATGACTTTTGTGCGAACTCCTGGCGGGTCTTGTTATCGTCGTAGTTGCGTAGCCCCAGGTAGACAAGATAGTTCATTGGACCCCAGATGCGGCCTCGCCAGTAGTTCTGGTCATGAAATGCGGAATCATTACGCGCAATCGATGGGATCACCCACTCACCCCAAAATTCATCGGGGTTCAAGAGATGCTTTTGTATCATAAGTGCGGCTTCGGCCCGGGTTGCAGCCTTTGCGAGCAAAGGATAAAAGTTGGTAGGTGAAAGCCGGCGGCTGAACTTGCCGGTCTTCAGATCGCGATTAAGAAATATGCCATCGTCTGAGCTCCATAGCGTACCAAGCTTCGTCCTATAGCGGGCACTCCGCTCGCGCAACTCCCTGGCTTCGTCTGACTTGTCTAATGCATCGGCTATCGTAGCCAGAGCGTCGCAATCGGCAATATACATGCTCATCAAACCGACATCGGCGAACTCGAGAACATGCGACTGTGAATTGTAGGTTGTGTCATCGTACATCGGACTATTATCCAAGCCCGACTCCAGGATCGCTCCCGCCCGAGTTCCTCGCGTCTTGTCGTCCAGGTTCGCCGGCTGATTTTCCCCATCACTGCCCCAGGTCAGATATCCCTGAATATCGCGATGCGCTGCCCACCAGCGGTTCCATTGAAGCAAAGGCTGGAATGCCTCTTGCAGGAACCAGCGGTCGTGGAACTTTTGATATAAGCCAAGCACAGTAATCGATCCGACCGGAGGCTCTGACCGATCGGAGCTTTTCCAGTCACCCGTCCGCGCGTAATTGGGTACAAATCCCTCTCCCGTGGACTCGTGGAGTGTTTCAATCGCATCTGCGTAGGCCAAATCTCGACTTCCGATGGAAGCCATGGTAGCGGCGAAGAACGTATCCCAATCGAAGATGACGTAACCTGCCCATCGAACGCTCCAGACCCGGCTAACCGGAGAAACGACCCGGCGCTTTTGCGGTTCGAAGATGGTATCCCAGCCCAGTGTGGTTTCGATCGCATCTACGATCGGACCCGCTTTGCCGGCCGCTGCGACGGACTGCTGGTACAAGCGATGTTGCCGGTCGATGACAGACTCGATCTCTGCAAGGGTGCGAGGTTTACCGCTGCTGATGCCAACCGGATGCGTGAAATCGGTGGAGAAGTACGGGCCCTCCACGGGCAGATTGAGATTCCCCGTATCCTGCTGAGTGCCATGACTGTCGGCACCCGCGACCTGCTTTGATCTTGTACAAGTACAGTAGATCGGCACAGTGCCGGAAGCTCCTCTAGTCTCGATGTAGTCCGGATGCTTAAGAGTGGTGCCGGGTCGATTCCAGAGGAAATTTACAGAAAAGACGATGGTGGGGGGCAGTGCGGAGATTGGCTTGGACGGCAGCGGAGTAGCAAGAAGTACCAGGTCGTCTCCGTCCCGGGCACTCTGGATCCGCCAACTATGCCCCTTCCAGGAAACGCGCAGGTCAGTAGAGCTGCCATCCCAGGAGTGTTCTCCCGGAAATACCTGTTCCGCACCGGGGGTAAGTCTGCCGATGAGGGCATCGGGGAGAAATGCATCGCCTCCTTCAGTTGAGTTGTGCTCGAGGCCGATGTGAATTGCGAGAGCCTCAGGCAACAGTACGTGCGTTGTAACGCTGTGGACATCCCATGTGTTCCATCCGCTCGCCAAACGGTGCTGTACCTGCCCGTATTGTGGGGAAACGGGCTGGGAGCCGGTATGTTCCTCTGCTAAGCTCGAATCCGCGACCGGCATACTCAGGGCAGTTCCCTCGTTTGACTGCGCCTCTGCAACGATCGCGTGACCCAAAGCAGGCATGGTCGAGAGTAGATAAGCGATCGCAATCAAAGTAGTTCTGTTGGCCGATTCCACGAAGACCCTCCTCACCACGGGCCAGCTTTCCTGGAGCAAAGCGAAGGGTCTGAGTCGAGGATTGCCAATCATCTCAGCGGGTACCGATCCACGTCTCTGCAACGGAGTGTTTCCCGGCAGGCACCGTGAACGATACGCTTCCGTGCTGTACCTCCGTGCTCTTGGCGGGCTGATCATCCACCTTCAAGGACAATGTTCCAGAGGGCCGTTCACGCGTCGTAATGGTTACCGAGCGCTGCGCTTTTGCGACGAACGAGAGACCATGGGAGTCCAGTGCGTAATTCCGCACGACGATACCGCCTGTCGCTTCAAAGCGAACCTCACCGTCGCGTGTCATTTTCGTGTGATCCGCTCCAATCGCAATATCGTAGCGATGATGGTTCCAGCTGATATTCGACAGCTCGCCATTGTCAGCAGGGCTCAGTGAGCCAAACCGAAGCCCGTCCCATGGTGTCTCATCTATATACTGCTCGGTCGCAATCAAACAGAGTAGAGCGCCCCACGTGTAGTGCTTATCTCCGCCTGCGCTTCCACCCCACGCGTAGTACTGCTCGTTGGTATGCTGATTAGCGTGCCAATCCGTCATGAACAGATCGTAGCTCTTCTCGGCGAATGTTAACGCGACCTGGTCTTCACCGTAGCGATTCAATCCCTCGTAGACCAGGTAGTTTGTAGGCCCCCATATGTCGCCACGCCAATAGAATTGGTCCGGAAAAGCAGAATCTTCGCGCGAAATGGTGGGAATTACGTAGGTGCCCCAAAACTGCTTAGGATTCAGGAGATGCTCCTGGATCATCCTCTTGGCCTGATCGGGCGTGGCAACGCCGGCCAACATCGGATAGAAGTTTGTCGCAGAGAGGCGGTTTGAAAAATGGCCGTCCCAGTAAAGATTCTCGTAGATTCCGTCTTTTTCATTCCAAAGCTTTTGCTGCATGGTCGCTTTGATCCGCTCATAATCCGCGGTATACCGGCGACTGTCCTCGTCGTTTCCGAGAATTCGTGCGATCTTTGCCAAGCATTCCGAGTCGAGGGCATACAGCGAGTTGAGGCCGACATCGTCAAGCTCCATGGTGTAGGTGCTTGGGTTGTAAGCGACATCGTCCCACATCGGACTGTCGTCCATGCCGCTTTCCCATTTCGCGGCTTGCCGGTGTCCGCGCCCCCCTACCGAGGGCGTCGATCCCTTATCGCTGCCCCACTCCAGAAGACCGTCACGGTTTCCGTCTCGCCACGGCTGCCCATCGCCACGATTCTTAAACCACCACTCATGCCATAGCTTGAGCCGTGGATAAGCCCACTCGAGAAGGTCCCGATCCTGATTGCGCTCATAGTTCTTCCACACGGCGTAAGAACCAACTGGAGGCTGCGACCGGTCGGGACTGGTTCCAGAGCCACCATCAATATTTGGAACAACACCGTTCGACGATTGCGACAGCAGGATGGCGCGCACAGCCGCCGACGTCTGCGCGGTATCCTCCACATTCGTCAGGAGCGAACCAAAGAAGCAGTCCCACTCTCCCACGACCCAGCCGCCAAACTGTTTAGCCCAGCGGCGGCTAATGCTCGGGAACTCAAGGGCGAGTGCGGGCACGTACAGTGTGTTCCAAAACATCGAGTTGCCGATCGCCTCGGGAGCACCATGGAAGAGCCCCTGAATGTGCGGCCTCCGCTCTTGATAGAGGGCGGCTTTTCCATCGAGGATCGCATCAATCTTTCCTGGCTGAAGCAGCTGTTTGGCCTGATCTGACAACGCGGGAAGGTGCCATCCGAGGGTGGCTACGAAATGAGCCGTGGAACTTCCATCCGTAACAAACTGCAGGCCCGCTGCACCACTCATATGATCTTCGAGATTGCCGGATTGAGGGCGAGAGTCTCCATTCCTAGATTGATTGCCGGCGTTCGGCAATTGGCCGGCATCCATTACCTTCCTTAATTGCGCTACTGACGAGAACGTGCCGTTACCGGTTAGAGGCCGGTCGGTCGCGACGATAAAGTGCGCTGCAGAATTGAAATGGCCGTCGATGGGATGATCACCAATCATCTCGGCCTCATCCGCGCCGACGTGGTAGGCGCCAGTGAAATCATCCGTATAGGGTGAATAGGCCTCGATTACAAGCTGAATATCTGCTGGAGCCTTGAGCCTTCCCACCACAGTAGTGTTGTCGATACGCGACCATTCCAAGGTAACCATGGCGGTTCGAGGGTAATGGCGCCAGCCCACAAGAGCGTAGGAGTTATCGGGCGCATGTGGACCTACTTCGCTTACGGCATCAAAAACTCTCTCCCCATCAAGAAAGCTTCCACTTTTCGATCCTATTCGCAAGGCAAAAACAAGGTGTTGTCCGTAAGCTGTCGAATCGAACACAATCCCGTTCCAGGCATCGGGATCAAATGCGCCGATGGAAACGCGCTCGAACGAGTCTGCCTGAGTTTCTCCCAAGGATAGTAACGAAACACCGGACATCAGCAAGAGCGCAATTGGATAAAATCCACAACGGAGAAGTGAGCCCGTTTTTTTGCTCGCTGTGCAGGTGCCATTACATTTTGATGTCATTCGATTTGTACTTAATCTCGTAACCAACTCGACACCAGCCCAAAGCGCAAACGAGACACGTGGTGACGTTTGGCCAATCATAGCGAGATAGCAGGCTGTGCCGCGGAATACTGCGAGAGCGTTGCTCTACGCTGCTCACGACTTCCTGAGCAGCGCAGAGCCCAGCCCCTGACAAGACTCACACGCCATAAAACAACGACACCACTGTGAAGCCCTAGAACAGTAGTTTGATTGCAATTTGCGTTGCCCGTTGATTGCCGCTGGTGGATGTAATAAGCCCGAAACTTGAGTCAGTGACGGCTGCATCCGGGTTGGAAAAGTTGGGTGTATTTGTCAAATTGTAGAATTCGCCTCGTCCCTGAAGCTCAACGTTCTCCCAGATGTGAAAGCCCCTGAACAATGAGAAATCGTACTGCTTGAGAGTAGGCCCGCGAACCGAATTAAAGCCTACGTTTCCGAACTGTCCCGCTGGAGGCGGGGCAAAGGAAGATGTCGAGAACCACGGGCTGGTTCCGATCCCGTGCGGATAGTGAACAGGCGCCACCTGCTGGCCGAACTGGCTGTTCCCAGGGCAATCGCACGACGTCGCATCCGAAGTGATAGTAAAGGGAGTGCCTGACATGAGACGTAAGATCCCATTCAGCTGCCAGCCTGACAGCAGGAACGACCCGATCCCCCCTTGATTCATGAATCGCTTTCCTTTCCCGAAAGGCACTTCATAAATGTGGCTCACCACCAGGTTGTGGGTAGCGTCGAAAGAGGAAGGTCCATATTGCCGTGCGAGATCGAGGTTGTCGGTGAAGCCTGGTTGATTACTCCCCTCATCCAGGGATCTCGAATATGCGTATCCCAGTGTCACCGCGTATCCTGACGCGAAGTTATGCGACATATTCACTTGCAGCGCGTTGTAGTTGCTGGGAATTAAATCCGCGCGCAACTGTGTGCTGGCAGTGCGCCCGTATTGTATGAAAGGAAGGCCGGCCGTGCCAGTTCCGGGGGCGGCGGCATTAAGCTCTACGGCCGCGGGTAAGTGCCTGCCCACATTTCCAACGTAAGCGAAGTTGGCAACAAATCCCAACCCGAGATCGCGTTGATAGGTCAGGTTATAAGCTTCAACATAGGGAATGGGATTTCTGTGCGACATCACAAAAAACGCCTGATTGGGTGCGTTCGCAATGATGCCGTTTGCAGGTATGGTAATAAAGTTAACAGCGGGCAGACTATAGATGGATCCTGTAACGCCGTAGCCTCCGGTGTTGCCATCCTGGATGTTGTAGATGACCGGGAATTGAGTGGAGAGCGTTCCGCCCGTAAAGCCAAACCGCCCCGCCCAGCCGCTCATTGCGAACCCACCGCGAATAACTGACTTATTGTCGATGTTATAAGCAAAACCGACCCGCGGCTGGACTAACGATTGCGAGCCTACTCCGTTAGCGAGATCGAGGGGTCCGCTGCCATAGCCGGCCACATTGAGACTGTTATCCGATGTGTCGTAATTTGACGCTCCTCCTTTCCCTTCCGGTTTCACCGCAGAGAGAAAGTCATATCGAATACCCATATCGAGTACCAGTTTGGGAGTTGCGTGATAAGTATCCTGGAAGAAAAACGCGATCTGCGTCTGCCGATTGGTCGGCGTCTGGGTCATGAAAGTGCGGCTCGTCTCCTGCGGTGTGCCCAGCAGGTACGACGCAAAGGAATTGACAAAGGACCCGTATGTTCCCAGCCCAGGTCCCCCATTGAGCTGTGTCGTTCCTGGCTGAAAAATAAATCCGCCGCGTGGGCCTCCGTTGAGTCCCTGTGGTTGCCGGCGGTCCATACGATTTCTGTGAACTTCGCCGCCCCACTTCAGGGATTGGTTGCGAACCTCCTTGCTCCATGTGTTCACAACTTGAAACAGGTTGTCACGATTTTTTAGCGGGTAGTACGGACTTCCCCCGACGTTGATGGCCGACGTCCCGGTCGTGCTGGTGCCCGTCGTGCCTATATACATAAAGGCTAATCCCTCTGTGGAGATCGGATATGGATTGGGATCCGCGATTCCAGCCTGCGCATTGTCCAGGGTTTTATCCGTATCGACCACGTTCGTGGCATACAGGTTGTAGGCCAGCCGCAGCTCCGTGAGCAGTCCTGGCCCAAATCCATGCGTAACATTGATGATTCCCGTGTAGGTGTCGTCGTCTGCATTGACTCCGTTTCCCAGCGGCTCGGGATAAAAAGTAGGCGATAGAGTTGTGTACTTGGAGATATTTGTCTCTCCAAATATCTTTGTTTGCTCGGTGAAGCTGTGGTCGATGCGTGCTGTATAGTTGTCCGCATTGTAGCTAAAGGGAATATTGGTGACCCAGTTATTGGTGATTCCGGGCAGATTGGGCGCAGGAAAAAACTTATCGATGGTGGCCGCAGGCCCGCTAATGAGATTTTGGGGAATTATGTTGTTGGCAAATTGCATCCGGCCCGTGCCATCCGGATTGCCGGTAAATGGATTGTAGAGCGCGATCCCTGGAACCGAACTGAAGTCTCCGTTAAGAAAAGCGGGAAGCGGGACGGTGCCGGTTGAGGTGCTCGACGAACGCTGGCGTACGCCGTGATAGGCACCGAAGAAAAATGTGTTGTTCTTAATGATCGGCCCACCCACGGCGCCGCCGAAGTCGTTAAAAGTCAACGGCGGCTTCGACAGGCTCCCGCCGAAGTAATTCTTCGCCATGAGCGCAGCGACTTTGTTGTATTCCCATACAGATCCATGAAATTCGTTTGTGCCTGTGCGCGTGGCCTCGTTGACCACAGCTCCGGCGACCCGGCCAAATTCGGCACTGTAGTTGCTCGTGGAGACGTGGACCTCCTGGACCAGTTCCGGAGCGGGCAGGTAGATGCTCAGGCCGAGGAGAGGGTCAGTATTGTCAACTCCGTCGACAATCGTATTGTTTGCCGAATTGTCTTGACCATTGGCATTGAAGAACGTGGTGCGCTGCGGATCTTCGACCTGGGTGAAGCTTTGCTGAGGTGGAGTGACCCCCGCGGCGAGGCCTGCAAGACCCTGAACATTGCGGGCTTCCAATGGTACGTCGGCGACCTGTCGTGCTGCGAGGTTGACTGCTACTTCTACGCTTTCGGTTTGCAGTGGCGGTGGCGCCGCCGTTACCGTGACCGTCTCCGAAGCATTTCCAGGCGTGAGAACAGCGTTGAGCCGAGCAACCGTTGAGACAGAAACAGTGATGTCTGGCTGGTCAAAAGACTTAAAGCCAGACGCACTCACCTCCACCTTATACTCGCCGGGCGCCAAGTATGGAATATTGTAAAGACCATCAGCAGAGGTGGTCGTTGATCGCTGAGCGCTGGTGGATAGCTCGGTGATAGTGACCTTCGCATTCGGAATGGTCGCACTGGTCGAATCTGTGACTGTGCCTGTCAGTGTGCCGGTTACGACTTGCCCCCAAATATTCCGAGCTGAAAAGAGAACCAGGAATGCCACAAAAAGGAACAATTGCATTTTAGTCGCGCGCATCGAATTCGCCTCTCGAGAATTTTGTTTCACCGCTTTTGACTTCCTATTCGTTGGGCTTTCGAAGAATCAAGACTTTCTCCGCCCGCCGGACAGCGATCGTATGCTCGCCAACTACTTGCGTTTCAGGGCGGGGGCATGGGCATCTGCCGCAGCATGGCTATCGGCAACGACACTACGAGAGCAATTGTCGTAACGTTCTTATTCAGGGGGTACTCGGTTGGTAAGGTTCCGGCATGTCCGCCAAAAAACCAGGTTAGTTCCCTATGAACTTGCCTCTGGTATAGCGATAGCTATCCAGTCCTTCTTTTATCGGACAAGTAGATATACTTCGGCGCTAAGGCCTGTCAAGAGGTTTTTCCATCCGAAGTTCCCTGTTGAACTACATTTGCCGCGTGTTAATGGGCAGAGGATTTATTTTGGAGCGGCACTCCTGAAATCCCAGGGCATGCATCCATTGATGACATCGATACTGTTTTTGCGATTACCGCGGGGTTTGATTTTTCTCTCTACCTAGAGGTTGACAATGCTCTGGCGGACCTTGTACGTCGTTGGAGTGCCACCTAGAATCACGAGGAATGTTTTAGATATGCGCTCGGCTTCTTAGGTCGGAGACATGAGAGGCTCTCATGCAGCTGAGGATGATTGCAGCAAGAAAGTAACTCATGCAAAAGAAGCTCGGGATTGTCCTGATTAGTTTAGCTGTCACGACCGGCGCCCTTGGACAGGCGGCCCACTATATCGATCCGATGCTTGGCGTGGACGGCGGGGGTAATACGTTTCCCGGCCCAAGTTTGCCCTTCGGCATGATCAAACCCGGCCCGGATATAGGAGACAACAAAGGCAACGCGGGATGGAAGGCAAAAGGCGACATCAATGGATTCAGCCAGACCCATCTCAACGGAGCCGGCGGCGGACCGAAATACGGAAATATCCTCATCCAGCCAACCACCGGCATTATGCGTGCAGGTAATTATGCTTCACCTCGAGCTGATGAACAGGCAAGCGTTGGATACTATCGGGTTAGGCTCGCCCGATATCAGACGAACGTCGAAATCACCACCGCAAGCCGCGCTGCGATCTACCGATTTACCTATCCCGCAGCGGAAGCCAAAAATATCCTGTTCGATGTGAGCCACATGCTCAGCAGTACGAACGATTATGGTGAGGCGCAGACCGTTGTCAGCTCCTCGATTCATATCCTCTCGCCGACCGAGGTCGCGGGGCGTACTACGTTGGTCGGAGGATGGAACAAGCAGACAACACCCTACACGGTGTATTTCTATGCGTCGACCGACACTGCGGCAACCTCCTGGGGCACCTGGAATGGTGACGTGTTCCACGAGGGATCTAAGCAGCAGGAAGGCGGCGTCTGGGTTAGTAGCGGTGCGTGGCTCACCTTCGCGGCCGGTGAAAGGCCAGTTGTGCAGTGCAAGGTTGGTATCTCTTTTGTCAGCGAGGCACAAGCGAAGCGCAATGTTGCTACCGAGATCCCAGGCTTCGATTTTGATGGAATTCGTGCTCAGGCGATCGCGGCCTGGGAGAAAGCATTGTCGACCCTTGAGATCAAGGGCGCAAGCGAACAAGATTTACAAGTCTTCTACACAGCGATTTATCACACCATGCTGACGCCGGTAGACCGCACCGGCGAGAATCCTGTTTGGCAGTCGGACGAACCCTATTACGATGACTTCTTCACTCTGTGGGATACCTTCCGCAGCTCCGGTCCTTTGCTCACCTTGATTGCTCCCGACCGTCAGGCCCAGATGGTGCGAACCCTCGTCGATGTCTATCGCCACGATGGCTGGCTGCCCGATGGGCGTTCGGGAAACTTTAACGGTCGCACCCAGGGTGGTAGCAACGCCGAGTTCGTAATTGTCGATGCCTACCTCAACGGATTGCCGGGGATAGATTGGGAAACTGCTTACAAGGGAATGATCAAAGACGCCGAAGTTTCTCCCCAAGACCAGACCCGGGAGGGCCGAGGCGGCTTGGACGACTGGAAGAATCTTGGCTACCTCAGCATTGAGGGTGTGGACCGTCCTGCTTCAAAACAGATGGAGTACGCAGCCGATGATTTTGAAATCGCGATCCTGGCCAGCGCCTTAAATCATCCTGAGGATCACGCCAAGTACCTGAAGCGTTCTCAAAACTGGGAGCGTCTCTGGGATGAGCAGGCGACCGACGGCGGCTTCACCGGCTTCATTTGGTCCCGCCACCGCGACGGCACATGGAAGACACCCTTTAATGCGCTGGAAGGGTGCACGTGGGGCGGCGATACCTTCTATGAAGGCAACGCCTGGACCTATTCCACCTTCGTTCCTCAGGATGTGGCCCAGCTCGTCGAGCGTTCAGGGGGCAATCAGAACTTTGTCAGGAGACTGGACGCCTTCTTCGCTGTTCCGGGCCGTTACGACGTCACCAACGAACCGGGGTTTCTCAGTCCCTATCTTTACATCTGGGCCGGTCGTCAGGATCGAACGGCGGACCAGATCCGTGCCATCCTTGCGAACAGCTTCCACGCCGGCCGGCAGGGACTGCCGGGTAACGACGACTCCGGCGCAATGTCCTCCTGGTACGCCTTCGGCAAGATGGGCTTTTACCCAAATGCGGGTCAGAATGTCTATCTTATAGGGAGCCCCGCCTTTCCGGAGGTGTCGATTCATCTCGGCAACGGAAAGACTTTCGTCATCGAAGCAAAGAACGTAACGGCAGAAAACAAATACATTGCCCGCGCCGAATGGAACGGGCAGCCTTACACAAAGGCATGGTTCCGCAACGACGACATCATGCGAGGCGGCAGGTTAGTCCTGACGATGTCAGCGCAGCCCGTAGCGTGGTCGACTGGAGATCTCCCCCCGTCGAGCTCCGCCAAATCGAAGACGCAGTAGATAAGTTCCCTGAAGATCTCGGTCCACATTTCACGCTTTTGGGAAAAGTTTGTCCTCCGGAGAGCCACTTGTCCGGAAAGCCGACTAGCCCGCATTTCTCACCATCGCTGATTCCGCGACACGTTTGAGAGTGCGGAGAGCCTGTTGCTGTGTTTTTGCGTGATGGGGTTGACCGGCCGGGGTAATTTCTGACGTGTGACGCGCT
>Ga0182024_10012431_pt1 | contig 16842 bp, 14 predicted proteins | sample P32metaG_FD_120480 | JGI IMG/M metagenome (GOLD analysis project Ga0182024, IMG submission 120480) | Permafrost microbial communities from Stordalen Mire, Sweden - P3-2 metaG (Illumina Assembly) | ecosystem: Environmental > Terrestrial > Soil > Wetlands > Permafrost | place: Sweden: Stordalen... | reverse complement strand
CCAGCATTGGCCGCAATTCCCCTACGGATCTTTCAGCCCCTATGGGATCAGTTCCGGCATCAGGGTGCGCGTGACGCCGATCGCGCGCATTCCCCAAAGTGTGCGGAAGCGGTCAGTGCATATTCGCCGAGCATTCGAGCACGCAGAGCCAACGACGGACTGACCTCGGTTGGATTCGGATGGGCAGGGTCGAGGAGACCTGTCCTCGATTTGTTAGTGCTGCTTGCGTCCCTTCCTTTGGACCAGCTTGATCAGCTGCGCTCAAATTAACCACGACCCTTATTCCTTCTTTATACGTTTCGGCGTGTACTAGAGGGAGCAGTGAGGGACCTGGCGCCGCTTAGACAAAGTGGGAACATGCGATCCAATTTACGAGAAGGCTATTTCGCGTCCACGCCCAGAGGGATCTAAGAGTGGTGCCAACCAGGCAAACTACATCGGCCCCGTGCCGGAATGCTTAGTTCGTTCCTCCACTCCCGTAGACATACCTGATATCACCGCCATCTATTCCAGGTTTGTTGAAGCCAGCACGGCGACTTTCGAGATTGTCGCTCCGGATCAGTCCGAGATGTCCAGAAGACGGCAGGCCGTTCTGAATCAGGCTCTGCCCTACCTGGTAGCAGAGCTCGAGGGTTATGTCGTGGGCTTTTGCTACGCATCACAATTCCGCCCTCGCGAGGGCTATCGCTATACGGTCGAAGACTCCATTTACGTGCGTACGGATTGTATCGGGCATGGCGTGGGCAAAGCACTGCTGTCCAAGCTGATCTCGGAATGCCAGGCGAGAAGTTGCCACTCCATGGTTGCCTGTATCTGTGGAGTGAATGTCTCCTCTGTCGCCCTGCATGCGTCGCTCGGCTTCCAGCAGGCCGGCTTGCTGCCTGAAGCAGGGCTTAAATTCGGAGAATGGCTGCGCCTGTTGATCATGCAGCGTCCCTTGCAGTGAAATTCGGTGCAGCGGGTATTTGAGCCCGAATAGGCATGCTGTCCCCGGTCCCTATCTTCTAAAATGATACGGGAGTTGTCTGGTGATTAAAGCTACTCGGGCTTTTTGCCTGTTGATGCTTTGGGGACAGGCTGCCTCGCCCGCCCCTGTTCAAGATGCGGATCAAGCCCAGGAGCCGGTGATGACGCTAAAGGTCGTTACGGGTCTGGTGGCAATCTCCGCCGTAGTGAAGAGCAAGGATGGCGAGGCGAAGGCTGGGCTGACCAAAGACGATTTCGTGCTTAAGCAGGATGGCAAGGAAGAGCCGATCCGGTATTTTTCTCGAGGCTCTGATCTTCCCCTAAGCCTCGCCCTCATGGTGGACACAAGCGGGAGCCAGCAAACCTTCATCGGGGACGAAGCGTTGGCGAGTGATGTATTCTTCGAAACCATGTTGGGCCGGAAAGAGGACCGCGCGATGCTGGTGCAGTTCGACAGCAGTGTCCTGCAACTGAAAAGCATGACGAACTCCGCGAGTGCGCTCCATTTCGCGTTATCGCATGTGAGCCAACGCGGCTCCGGCGCAGGAGGAACCCTCCTGTACGACGCGATTTACGGCGTAGCGAAGAACATCCTGGCAAGCGAGACGGGACGCAAGGCGATGGTTATTCTCAGCGACGGAGGCGACAACGGGAGCCGCAGGACGCTCGCCGAAGCCATTGAACAGGCGCAGCGTTCGGACGTCCAGATCTACTCCGTCCTTTACAGCATGCGGAACAGTCTCAGCGCTAGCGACATAGGCCGTCCGCCCGCGTTCGATCCCGGCCTGGGAGCCTTGCAGAAACTGTCAGAGAGTACGGGTGGGCGTGTATTCACCGTCTCGCACACGTTGAGCCTGCGAGAGATATTCGAACAGATCGGCCAAGACCTGCGATTACAGTACGAACTCGGCTACAAGCCTCCCCCAGACACACAACCGAACAGCTATCACAAGCTGGAGTTAAAGGCGAAGGACAAGAAGTTGACCGTACAGGCACGCAAAGGCTTCTTCGAACCACCATAGACCTTACTGCGCCAGATCTTGACCAGGGACCGTCTTCGTGGAGTCGACTACATCATTCAAGCGGTCTTCGCGTTGTGCCCGTCCTCCAAAGTACCGCGATCGTCTCGACCATTGCGTGGTGAAGGATTGTGAGGACTCATCTGTGAGAGGCTCTCACTCTCCCGTTTCGCCACTACCGAATTCGACTCTGCGAAGCAGAGCATAAAAGTCGTACCGGAGCGGCCAAGCCGCGTGGAGCTGTAAACCCGTACCGAGGCACCGTACTTTTTAAGAATCTGGTACGTAACCCACAGCCCAAGGCCTGTTCCCGCTTCCCCCTTGGTGGTAAACAAGAGTTCACCCAGGTGGGGCAAGGCTTGAGGCTCGATTCCCTGCCCTTGGTCTGCGATGGTGACCGAAGGTTTGCAGTGGCGCGCATCGCGCAATCTCAGGGTAAGTCTGCCGCCGCGCGGCATGGCATCGATCGCATTCGCGACCAGATTAGAGAAAGCCTGTCGCAACTCTCCGGGATGTGCAAGGATACTTCCCTGCGATCGATATTGCCGCACAACCTCAACCTGCCGCATCTCCAGCCGGTTTCGATATAACGAAATTATGCTTTCGAGAACGTCGTCCAGGCGGACCTCTTGCAGAGTCTTGCTATCGCGATGGAAATGAAGTATCTGCTTGGTTATATCTCCAACTCGCTGCAACTCCTCCTCGGCCATCCGCAGGCATCTCGCCACCTCTCCCTGGTCAGAAAGGTTTCGCTGACCGAGAAATAGAAGATTGGCTATAGCTTCGAGTGGATTATTGATTTCGTGGGCGATAGAGGCCAATAGGCGTCCGATGGAAACGCTTTTTTGACACGAGAGGAGCAGCTCTTTCGCCGCCTCAAGCTCTGACTTGATAGCCTCACGCGAGCTGTTCACTGCCACTGCACGCGTGACTGAGAAAGGCAGCCGGTCCAGTTCAGAGACATCAATGACATCAAAAATTATTGGGTCGGAGGTCGCAAGTAACCTCGATTTGTCTTCTGTGGAGACGAACGCAATCAGCGGGATGCGGCGGTGTTCCGCTTCCTCCAGAGCAGACAGCTGAGCGACAGCTTCGGCCAGAACCGAGCCGGAGGCCAGCACCAAATCGACTGGTCCGCTCTCCAGAGAACTACGAAAGGCCGCCAACGAACCCACCGCGACGTGTTCGGCAGCCGTATTCCGCTGCAGAACGTCCTTGACGGACAGAAAACGTTCAGGTTGGTTGTCCCATTGAACGATCTTCATCCTCGTCATCGGCCCTCATCTCCCAAAGTTCAACATCCAGACGCCCATCTAACAGTTCGTTTATCTCGACCAACATTCTGCGAGGACCCGTCCTGTGAATCACACGATCAGCGATTGTTTGTATTGGGATGCCAATTTCTGGTTTGATCAGTAATGCAATGCGCTCGGACGGTCGCAGGCTTTTGACCAGACCGCAGAGTTTCTCTCCGTGTTCCAGTCCAACGTTCGTGGCATCGATGAGCACCAGGTCAACCGGATCATTCAAGGTTGCGCGGAGAGACTCTTCCGAGCCTCTCGCCGTAAATACCTCTGCGCCGCAATCCTGCAAAAGCATCTTGCGCGTTTCCAGGAGCCGGCGGTCGTCATTCAGGATCAGGATTCGCGGTCGATTCATTGCCGTCTCTGCCAATTTCTTGAGACTACGCACCCAAGTCGTCGATGCTGTTTGGAGTTGTCCACGGGCTGAACGGTTGCATGATGGGCCGCATCTTCTGCATTTGCATGGGTGAACAACGAAAACTGACCCGTGTGTTGTAGCAGTCTTAAGTCGTTAGCCGACGAAAATGACCGTTTCCTTCACCCGGTGATAGTGTTTTGTGGGCGCGGCAACGCGTTCGCGAATCCTTTGCGTGGATTTGGCTCGATCTGCTAGACTCCCCACGCTCCAAAGCTTAGGATGGCCGGCCGCCAACTTGAAACTCCCGCGGGCGTGTGCAGACCGATGCCGGGTCCACGAACTGCTATATTGACGGCAGTTTCCGAACGTGACGAGGTTCCATGCGGATAAGGATTGCTATCTCTCTGCTCATTGCTTTCTTTTGCTGTGATCTTTCGGCATTGGATACCCCGAGCGCGATTCGCTTTGGGCGGCTGGTCGATGGCCAAGGCAAGACCTGGACAAACGCCGTTGTGCTGGTGCGGGATGGCAGGATAGAGAAGGTGCTGACATCTGACGCCACGATCCCCCCCGACGCCAAGGTGATCGATCTCCATCAGTACACGGGCTTGCCCGGCCTGATCGATGTTCACACCCATATGACTTTCTGGTGGGACCCGAAGGCAGGAACGTCTCCCTTTGAGCAACTTCCGAAGCTCCGTTCCGCTTTCCTGGTTTACATGGCACAGGAGAACGCCCGCAAGACACTGGAAACAGGCGTCACCACTGTTCGTGACCTTGGCTCCGACCACTACGACGATATTGTGATGCGTGATTTGATCAACCGCGGAGCTATGGTTGGACCTCGCATGTTCGTGGCGGGCTGCGGGCTTTCCGTAACCAGCGAACCATTCAAGCCGGAAATGCGTCCCCAATGCGGCCAGGCGGACGGCGTGCCAGAAGTCTTGCGCGCAGTCCGGGAACAGATTGCGGCTGGAGTGGATGTAATCAAGATGTACGGATCCACCGGAAGTGACAAGGATGTGACCGGATACCAGACTTTCACCAGCGACGAGATGCAGGCGGCCGTCGAGGTGGCGCACAAGTACGGAAAGCGCGTCGCGACCCACTCCTACGGTCCTGATGGCGCTCGTGATGCCGTCCATGCCGGAACCGATTCTCTGGAACATGCAATCGATATTCCCGATGATGTATTGGCCGAGATGGTGAAGCGCGGCACTTTTTACGTTCCTACCATTGATCACAACCGTTATTACGTGGATGCGCGGGAGGAATTCAAGTACGACGACAAGGTGGTAGCGGGGCTGAACGCGTACATCCAGAAAAACCTGGAGACAGCCCGGCGCGCGCACAAGGCCGGCGTAAAGTTCGCTATGGGTTCCGATGCGGTGTTCAGCATGTTCGGGCAGAACACACGCGAGCTTGGATGGTTCGTTAAGGCCGGAATGACTCCCGCTGAGGCATTGCGAACGGCTACCACGAATGGCGCAGCACTTCTGGGAATGTCGGACAAACTCGGAGCCATCGCTCCTGGATACTTCGCTGATCTGGTAGCGGTCGAGGGAGATCCGCTGAGCGATATCCAGGTGGTGATTGACAAGGTTCGCTGGGTGATGAAGGACGGTCAGGTGGTTGTCGATAAGCGCCCATGATGGGCGGCCGCGATCGTATCCCACAAAGGTGCTTGAGGTTAACTTCGAACGGCCATCGAGGGTACAACTACGATACGACCCCCTCTCACGCAAGGACTATGGTGAACTTCGCCAGGACCAGTATTCTCATTAACAAGCGGCGATTCTCCAGGAACACTTTCATCGATTCTTTCGGGGGAGAGACTCGATGCAAGCAACGAAGAGAATCGCTGTTCGTACTTACAGTGAACTTAATGCCTGGTTCAACTCTTCCCAATTCCCTGAAACCCGAGGTAATCGAAATGGCCGCGGTCAAGCCCGAAGAAACGTTGCACGATTACATCAGGCGGTATTTTGAAAAAATCGCCAAAGGCATGACAAGACAACTTGCCGAGCAGGGGCAATTTTCGCGCGTAGAGGTTATTCCAAATACACCTTCCTCTGCCGAAAGCGGAAGCTAGCGAGAACGACAGAGAGGATTCTGCCGGTCGCCCAGGCCAGAAACACACAACAACCCCTGATCTCCATTCCATCGCTCCCATGCATCGGTCTCGGCACCCACCGGGTGCTAATTGCTATTGAGCTTCGACTCTCTCCAATTTCTACGCAGCTGCTCTGCCGCACGATTTTAAGCGTCAGACGCGATTCCACGAGCTTTACCAACAAGCTCGCGTTGTATGCTCTACTCAATTTCTGGAGCGCCGTGCACTGGCCGTCCTGCCCCGGAGGAGAGCCGCATGAACCGTTGCATGACTTTCTCATTGCTACTGGCCTTGCCTGTGGCCGTTGCCTCTGTCAACCCGGCCCTCGCCCAATCGCGGTGCGAGGATCTGACCAAGCTTCGTCTTACCAATGCAACGGTCACATCGGCCACCTCTTTCGCCGCCGGCACGTTCAAGCCGCCGATTGCCCCGTATCTATCTCGTCCCCGGGGCGACATGCCGGCGTTTTGCCGGGTCGCTGGTGTTGCGAGGCCGACGAGCGATTCGGAGATCAAGTTTGAAGTTTGGCTGCCGGCTTCCATCTGGAACGGCAAGTACGAGCAAGTGGGCAATGGCGGCCTGGCAGGGACGATCCCGCTGCCCGCGATGGCGGAGCCACTGCTGCGCGGCTACGCAGTCGCGGGAACGGACGACGGCCATAATGCGGTCTTTACAGACGCGTCCTGGGCACTGGGCCACCCGGAGAAGGTGGTTGATTTTGGATATCGAGCGGTCCACCAAACAGCCATTCAGGCCAAGGCGATCGTGCAAGCGTTCTATGGGAAAGATCCAGCCCAATCGTATTTTGTGGGATGCTCGGACGGTGGGAGGGAGGCCCTGATGGAAGGGGAGCGTTTCCCGGCGGACTTCCACGGAATCATCGCGGGCGCTCCTGCCAACGACTGGACGCACCTCATTTTCAAATACGTGCGCGACGAGCAAACCCTCCGCAGCGCCCCAGGAAAGTACATCCCGGCTGACAAGCTGGTGGTTCTGCAATCGGCAACGCTTGCCGCTTGCGACCGTCTTGATGGGGTTAAGGACGGTCTTGTCGAGAATCCGGGACAGTGCCGGTTCGACCCGGCCGTGATTCAATGCAAGGATGCCGACGGCCCCACCTGTTTGACTGCGGCACAAGTTGAAATGGCGAGAAGCATCTATGGGCCGCTGCGCAACTCCAGGACGGGTGCTCTGCTTTCTCCTGGCTTCTCACCGGGGGCTGAGGCAATACCGGGAAATTGGGCTGTCTGGATTCTGGGTCCCAAAGCGGGCGAACCATCTTTGCAGGCGGCCATCGCAAATTCGTCTTTTGCCGACCTGGTGTTCGAGAAACCCACGTGGGATTTCCGAACGCCGAACTTCGACCAGGACGTAACGTTCGCCGACGACAAGCTCGCGGCCATTCTGAATTCGACCAACCCGGATCTTCACGCGTTCAAGGAGCGCGGTGGCAAGCTGATTCAGTACCACGGCTGGGCTGACTCGGCGATTCCGCCGCAGGAGAGTATCGGGTACTTTGAAAGCGCGCAAGCAGCGAACGGTTCGACCCAGGACTTCTACCGGCTGTTCATGGTGCCAGGAATGGCACACTGTGGGAACGGCGCGGGTGCGAGTGCCTTCGGCAACTCAGTCGTCGTCCCCCAACCGGATGCTTTGCACGATGTAGGGATGGCCCTCGACGAGTGGGTTGTACATGGCGTTGCGCCGGACCAGACGATCGGCACCGGCTTCGTCGATGGCGATCCGGCGAAGGATGTCGTCATGACCCGCCTGCTGTGCCCGTATCCGCAGCAGGCACATTACAAAGGCACGGGGGACATTAACAGCGCGGCGAGTTTTAGCTGCCAAGCTCCTCCAGACAGCAAATAGGACGAGTTATCCGATTCAGCAAAGCTGAACAGAAATGCAAAGAGCTGATGATTATCTACAGCGAGGACTTGTCTTGAAATATCACCGTATCCAGGTATAGAGTCGTTTATACCAAGTTGCTTAGGGGTAATGCGGATGGCAAAGAATGATTTGCAGGGAGCCCTGGATCTCCTGGTTCTCAAAACCCTCGCTCAGACTGGGGAAATGCACGGCTACGGAATTGTCTTGCACATTCAGAGAGCGTCCGATGAATTGCTGAGCGTGGAAGAAGGCTCATTGTACCCGGCACTGCACCGAATGGAGCAGAGCGGATGGATCGCATCGGAATGGGCTGTGACGGAGACGAAGCGGAACGCAAAGTATTACAAGCTGACCGCCGCGGGCAAAAGACAATTACAAGAGGCGGAGAAGAATTTTGAACACCTGGTGAAAGGTGTGCGCGCGATGCTGCGCTACGCGTGAAAACTGATGTCTATTTTTCGCAGGATATCGAATTTGTTCTCCCGATCCAGCGTAGATCGCGAGATCGAGGCCGAATTACAATCGCACATCGAGATGCGGACCGAGGAAAACCTGGCCCTTGGCATGTCTCCCGAGGGTGCACGGCACGATGCGCTCACCCGTTTCGGCAATCCGACTCTGACCAAAGAGCGTGTCGCTTCCGCCGATGTGGCTTTGGTTCTTGGCAGCGTTTGGGACGATACACGGTATGCATTCCGTCAGTTGCGCAAATCACCCGGCTTTGCAGCCACCACCGTACTTACATTGGCCATCGGCATCGGCGCTAACCTCGCAGTCTTCCAGCTGCTCTATGGACTGCTGTTTGCGCACTTGCCGGTCAAGCAGCCGGCGGAACTCTATTCACTGCACGCGGTCCAGTCGCCGTTTGATGGGGAGTGGTTCTTTTCTTTCCCTGCTTATCGTCGTCTGCGGCAAGCCACACAGAAGGACGCACCTGTATTTGCACGTTCAGGATTTGGCGTTGGAGTTCTGCAGGAAACGGACGGAGCGACAAGCCGGATCGGTTTCCAACTTGTTTCCGATAATTTCTTCAGCGTTCTGGGGCTGGCGCCATCCACTGGCCGGTTCTTCCTACAGGGCGATGACCAGCGGCAACAGGCGGAGTGGCCCGTGATCCTGCGATACGGCTATTTCAAGGAACACTTTGGCGTGAATCAGCAGGTGCTCGGGAGACGGGCCACGTTCAACGGTGTTCCGATCGTGATCGTCGGTGTGGCACCCGAAGGTTTCAGCGGAGTGGTTCGTGGACAAGCTCCAGACCTTTGGCTTCCTCTCGCCGCACAAGCGACGAACCGTTTCGGTACCTGGTTCGACTCGCTGGGTCCCGGGCATGATGTCGGCCTTGACCGGTCGTACCTGAACCAGGCGAGCATTTTTTGGCTGTGGGTACTGAGCCGGGCGCCACATGGAGTGAAGGCTGCCGCGCCGGCGCACTGGACGCAAGTGCTAGCGCCGGACCTTTCGTTGATTGCCAGTGCGTCAAGAGACGAACGGGACCGTGCACGCATCCTCGCATCGCAGGTAAAGCTGGTATCGGCTCAGAATGGAGAGGGTTCGCTGGCGCGGACTTACTCGCTTCCCTTATTCATCCTGATGGCGATGGCCGCAGTGATTCTTCTGGTCGGATGCCTGAACCTGGCCAACCTGCAAATGGCGCGGCTGCTGGAGCGCGAGATCGAAATCGCCACGCGGATCGCCCTGGGGGCTAGCCGGGCGAGAATACTTCGTCAGGTGGTCATCGAAGCTGTTGTGCTTGCCGCGATTGGTAGTGTGCTTGCTTTCGCTACCGGCCGGGGCGCAAGTTCGCTACTCTTACACTGGGCATCCCGTCGAGGGCAAACCATCCCAATCGATCCCCAGATAGGCACTGCAGCGACTTTACTCGGTGCAGCGCTGCTGCTTTGCGCATTGGTGGGTTTTGGCTTGTTACCCGCATGGCTGATGACGCGCAAGAGTTTTTCCATGGCATCCAAGACCAGGGTCGGTCAGGTATCGAGTCAGAGCAAGGCCGGGCGTAGATGGTCTGATCTGCTTCTGGCCAGCCAGGTGAGTTTCTCGCTCTTGTTACTTTGCGCCGCCGGGCTTTTTGCACAGACCCTGCGAAATCTCAGCCGTGTGGATGCAGGCCTGGATCGCGACCACGTGCTCTCTATCCACTTGGATATGAGAAGCACGGGTTTTGTAAAACAGCAGAGTAATTTGTCTTCGTTTTACGACACGGTGATACAGCAGCTCAAGGCTTTGCCCATGGTTCGAGATGCCGCGGTCCATATGTGCACCATTCCAAACTGCGGTTGGAACACTGCGCTGCACGTTTTTGGAAGTCCGGAGATGGCAGAGGCGCAGCTGCATGGAGAGGAGGATCATGTAGGGGTGAGCTATTTCCGCACCCTTGGAATCCCCCTCCTGCAGGGGCGGGACTTTGCCAAAGAGGATAACCAGGGGTCCCAGCAAGTCGCGATCCTCAGCCGCTCGTATGCACGGAAGTTGTTCGGAGATGAACGCTCCATCGGCCATTGGATTGGCTATAGCGCGCCGCCGGGGGATCGTCAATTTCTGATTGTCGGCGAGGTTGCCGATGCACGGGTGGATGGTTTGCGTTCGAACGCGCCTCCGGTTGTCTATTTCCCTATCGATCAACGTCCAGCACCAGTTCAATCGATCCAGGTGCGGGTGCGTGGTCCCTGGACAACGCTGCCTGCCGAAATTCGGGACAGCCTGCACAAGCTCGCCCCGGCTCTGCCCGTGACGGAGATCGTGCCGCTCGATCTGGAGTTTGACGACGGCCTTTCTACAGAGGCGATGCTCGCTCGGCTGACCAGCATTTTTGGCGCGCTGACGCTCGCACTCGCAGCTCTTGGGTTCTACGGATTACTCTCTTTTCGTGTGGCAAGAAGAACCTCTGAGATCGGCATCCGCATGGCATTGGGGGCCACGCGCTCGCAGGTGCGGGCGCTCTTTCTCGGCCAGACCCTGCAGATCCTGGTTGCCGGACTGATTCCCGGAGCAGCGCTCGCGGTGGGTACGAGCTATTTCGCACGCAAGCTACTGTACGGCACCGGGACCATGGATATTTTGGCGCTGGGTTTCGCAGTGTTTGTTCTTGCTGCTGTCGGTTTGTTGGCAACGCTTGTGCCCGCCCATCAGGCGGCGTCGATTGACCCCATGCGTGCTCTGCGCAGCGAATGACGTGCTCATTAAGGGGAGTGGAGTGGGCAGTCAGGGTCCGGGATTGATTTTAAGGGGGATCCGTAACCAGAAGAAATTCTGCCTGTCCGTTCACCTTAAGATTCTAATGATTGCTCTCCGTATTCCATGTGACCATGACGCGTGCGAATTTCCAATCACCAGACAAAGATTCCGGGGGATGAGCGAATGAGTGTGAAGCGAATGCACGGGCGGATGGACGAGGCGTGGGGCGTGGTTGGGGCACTGGTCGTTGGGATTTTTTTATTCTGGGCGCAAACAGCTCCGGCACAGGAAAAAGGATTCACTATTGAGCAAGCCCTCAGCGCGCCCTTCACCTCTAATCTCGAAGCCGCTCCATCCCAAGGGCGGTTGGCCTGGGTGGCGAATATCGGCGGACGGCGGAACCTTTGGGTGGCCGAGCCGGCGCAAAGTGGCAAGGGCTATGTCTCCCATCCGATCACTCACTACGCCGACGACGACGGCCAGGAGATCAATACTCCGCAGTGGACGCCCGACGCCGCATACCTGGTGTATGTCCGGGGCGATGGCGCCCGGGGAGAAAGCCATCCTGTGCCCAATCCTTCAGGGTTTCCCAAAGGCGCCCAGCAACAGTTATGGATCGTGAGCACGGCGGGCGGCGAGCCTCGATTGTTGGGGGAGGGCCGTGGGCCCGCGGTGTCTCCGGATGGCAAGCAGTTGGCTTACACCTTTAAAGGACAAATATGGACTATTCGCCTCGACGATCCCAAGGCCAAGCCGCAACAACTGTTGCAAACGCGCGGCTCCGCCGGGGGCTTGCTGTGGTCTCCTGACGGTACGCGTCTCGCTTTCGTGAGTGATCGCGACGACCACAGCTTCATCGCTGTTTATTCGGTCGCGTCGAACGCGGTCACCTATCTCGATCCCTCGACGGACCTCGACCGCGACCCGGTGTGGTCAGCAGACTCCACGCGCATTGCCTTTCTGCGCATACCTCCGGACAAGGATTCGTTGTTCTTTGCGCCGCATCGTACCGCGCTGCCCTGGTCGATCCGCGCAGTCGACGTGAACAGCGGCAAGGCGCATGAGTTTTGGCGCGCTGATGAGGGTGCGGGCAGTGCCTTCCGCGAAACCGATTCGACTCACCAGTTGCACTGGGCAGCGGGGGACCGCATCGTTTTTCCCTGGGAGCGCGAGGGCTGGCTTCATTTGTATGCCGTGCCCCTGGCGGGCGGGAAGGCCTTGCAGCTCACGCCCGGCGATTTCGAAGTGGAGCACGTGACTCTGAGTAGCGATCGTAGAGCGCTTGTCTTCGACTCCAATCAGAATGACATTGACCGGCGCCATGTTTGGCGAGTGAAGTTTGCCGCGGACGGCGGGAACGATGCGGCAGAAGCCGTGACCAGCGGAGACGGCATCGAAACGCAGCCAGTGGTGGCGAGCGACGGCGTAACCGTGGCTGTGCTGCGCTCGGATGTCCGTTTGCCGATGCGCGCCGCGGTGGTCGAGAACGGCCAACTGATGGACCTTGCTCCTCAGGCCATTCCTGCTGATTTTCCCAGCGATCGCTTCGTCGCGCCGCAGCAGGTATTGTTTTCCGCCGCGGACGGGCTTGAGATTCATGGCCAGCTCCTCGTGCCCAAAGGCATCGCACCAGGGGAACGGCGGCCGGCGATGGTCTTCTTCCATGGTGGTTCGCAACGGCAAATGCTGCTGGGCTGGCATTACCGGGAGTATTACTCCAACGCTTACGCGATGAACCAGTATCTGGCCAGCCTGGGGTACATCGTGCTCAGCGTGAATTATCGTAGCGGTATCGGTTACGGACTTAACTTCAGAGAGGCGCTGAATTATGGCCCCACGGGGGCAAGCGAATTCAATGACGTGCTGGGCGCGGGGCTGTATTTGAAAAGCAGGCCCGACGTGGAACCCACACGTATCGGCTCGTGGGGTGGTAGCTACGGAGGCTACCTGACGGCGCTCGCGCTGGCTCGAGCCTCCGATATGTTTTCCGCCGGCGTTGACATGCATGGGGTTCATGACTGGAACACGGAGTTGCCGACGTTCTCCCCCAACTATGACCCAGGAAAACAGGCGGACGTGGCGCGACTGGCTCTCGCGTCCTCGCCCATTGCGTCGGTGGCTACATGGCGTTCGCCGGTGCTGCTCATCCACGGAGACGATGACCGCAACGTTCCCTTTGCCCAAACGGAACTGCTTGTGGACGCATTGCGCAGACAAAAAGTTGACTTCGAGGAGCTGATCTTTCCGGACGAAATCCACGAGTTCCTGCTGCGCCGGGACTGGATACGCGCCTATTCGGCAAGTGCTGAGTTTTTGGGCCGCAAACTGGGCACAGGGAATGTTCCACACTGAATACGATGGAGTTGACGATTTAGCTGTCCGTGCGGAATTTGCTTCTCAGAAATTTTCGCCCAGCCAAGCCTCGCTGTGCTGCCGAACAGCCATGCGGCCCGCGCGATTCGAAAAGGAGTGATCCGTGTCCTCTATCGCTTTAATGGTGAATTGATTGCTACGCACTGCAAGCGAAGTGACATAGGCCAAATAATCGAAGTCAGCTGCCCGGAGCTTGGTACCGCCCAAAACCGGCGGTTGAGGCGTTCTGAATATCAGGATCGGCAGGCCACTCGAGACTACCTGCTTCACACGAGAGATTAAGTTGAGATTTGCATTCGCCGGCAGTGTCTCTTTGCGAAGTGCTCCCCGAAGCTCCCGGACCCGGTCGTAGCTGGCGCGCAGAAGCGCTCCAGTTCGGCTGCGCCTGGCCCAAAGCACCAGCCCCGGGCGTAGCGAGGGGGTTATGCTTCGAGGCAAATTGAAATATGGATCCATGAGGATAAGGCCCCTGCACTCTGTGCACTCTGAAGCCGCGTATATTGCGGTCGTGGCCCCCGCGCAATGGCCGAACATCACCACTCCCGATAACCCGCGGCTCTGAACAAGTTCCTTTACCTTGGACGACGCAATCGTGGCCCAACCACCTTCATTGGTGAATTTGAGGAGATCGTTGGGTATCTCTCCGTAGCTATCCCCCAATCCAGGTAGATCGAATCGGAAGGCTGGATAACCACGAGCGGCAAACGACGTTGCCCAATAAACGCCTGACTCACCTATCAAGGAACGGGGGGTAGACAAAGCATTCAGGAACATCACTCCAATGTTCTTCGTCGATCCAGCTGCTCCATTTGGCGCTTCGACCGTGGCTTTGTGATATGTCCCGTGCAGCAGTACCCCGCCGCCGCCCAGCGTAATCAGTTCTCGTGTTTCCAAATTGCTGATCATCAGGCGCCTCCAACGGGGACGCTCAGACTTGAGGCGATCCAATGAGAGTTAGGATCGAATAGCCAGCTAAAGTCTTTGTTCTCTTCGTAGCCTGGTACGGCACCCTTAACCAGGGGGGCAGCATTTTTCCCTAACGGAACCACTCGAACAGGCCTCTTGTACGATTCTGCTGGATCATTGGGCGGCGTCATCGGAGCCGGTAATGCAAAGCTAAGGGATTGACGCCACAATTCTGCTGACCACTCATAACCTGCCACCTCGACACTTTTCCCCTCCTCAAGAAGACGGAAATAGTGGGAGGGAAGCTTGCGTTCGTCTTCGGGCTTCAAGAGTTGGAGCGGCCCAATCCATTGCTGCAAACCCGACCGCAGGACTTTGTTCGCATCGGTAGGAGTGGACCACAATATCAAAGCGTCTGCCTCGCCTTCGTGGAATGCCCTGGCTGCGAGAAGGCCACCCAACTCAAGACCGTGGAGTATTACGGGTACGTTCCTTTCCCGCTTCCTAAGCCATGCTGCGAGGCAGTGAACATCATCGGTCCAGGCCTCAAAGGTCATTTCCTCGAATGTTCCCGTGCTTTCCCCTACGCCGCGGTAATCATATCGGAGCACTTCAAATCCTTTTGCCGTCAAATGGCGCGCCCACTGAACCCAGGTTCGGTAAGAGGTGTGGCGCTCCGAGGCAAACGGACCAACCAAGAGAACGCGTGCAATCGGATTTTCAACCCGATGCAACACTGTGTAGAGATGCGCGCCGGAAACCGGGAAATATCCGGGGCACTCGGCTAGAACACTTGCAGGATTTGTCCGGGTTTGCGTCGACACAACTAGTTACCCCCCGGGCCAAAGGGATTGTTTTTACCGTATGTGACACGAGGGCTGAACACGTGATCCAGCTTGGGGAGTGAAGCCATCCGATTGGCGATCGTTTGATCGACCCTGGTTTTGGCCGCTGCAACGCTTGTCGTGGTGGAAACTTCGGGAGCCACTACAAGCGTATGCATTTCTTTACCTTCCAAGTCTTTAAGGTTACGAGCAGGCCAAGATAGCTCAGGCTGCAACGAAATTGGCGCAAAAGCTTAGAGTAGGGGGAACCCCGCTTGAGCAGAAGCCGCAACTTACGAGTAACCGGGGAACCAGAAACATCGTACTGTCGGATTGTACGAAGGACAGTGGAAATTCGGTCTTTTATCAAAGATCTTTGGTTACCCGATTTTGAGGCACTAAGGTTCCGGTGACATTACCACAAACGTTCGATCCAGATGGTTACTCCGTGGCATTCGCTCGATGGCCTCAAGTGCGCCTGGGGGCCTCATTGCTCACTAACGCTACGTTTCACGGTAACGTTACTTAACAATTCCTGGACTAAGGCAGGGTCGAAACAGGTGCGGTATCGTGAAAGCATTTGATGTCGCCGGCCATTCTGTCTTGGGAGTCACAGACAAAGATGAAGCCACGTTCACATTGCAGAGGTACCTGAATGCCGGCCAACTCGCGAGACAACTTTGATCCATGGCAAAAGAAAGTAACACTTGAGGTGAATGCGAAGGGAGTTAAGGCGCGATGGGAAGAATTCAAAGGCTCCCCGAAACTTACTACATGTGCGAGCGCTGCAGATTTGTTAGTGCGAACCGGGGCTATTTTGAGGTCGACCACATCGTAGCCTGCGAACTAGGTGGCAATGCTAACCGGGAGACACTTGAGAGGATTTCAGCTCTACAGGTTGAACTAGATAAGCCGTTGGACAAGCAGCATATCGGATTGATTGCGTCTGCCAACCTGAACGATCAGGTGGGCTAATCTGCGTGAGAACCGCTAAAAGAAAAAGCTGTTCCCTGCCCGGTCCACGGCCGAAAACCGATTGCTCGAAGCCGAATCATCGTGTCCGGCCAGGCAATCGTGATACATTTCTACTAGTACGTATTTATTAATGCGAGAAACGGTGAAACGCGGTTTGCGGGTCGAGTTTATGTATATACCTACTGGTACGTATCTTATGGAAACGGTGGTCTCGAAAGGTTGATCATGTCCCGTTCTCTCCACGCAGGCTTTGCGCTCTCCCTCATTGTTTGCACTTTCTCCTTAGCCGCTCCAGCGCAAGCGGACCCATCCGTTACTTCTAGCGGCGCGGCCGTCGTCCAGCCCTCTGGATGGAGTTCTATCCACGCGGTGTATTGTGGACAGTCTCCTCGACCATCCGTCACTCCATCCCGATGGACCACACTCCCCGGGGCCCGACGCAAACGGTCAGATCCCTGATCAGATCAAGGCCTCACAGCGCGGTGAGTCGGAAAGTATGAACGTAATCGACAAGATTGCACAGCAGGTCGTGAAGAAGTGGGCCACGGAGCAAAGGCAGATGTAGAAAGGAACTTTCTTGTGCTGGAAACGAGTTCCCTCGATGATGCAGATCGCGATGCCCAACACCGCGATCTGCCCGGGAGCAACAACTTTGGGCAGTCGCCCATTCGCGATCTTGCAGGAGATGCAGGAGACAACGGGGAGAATATGGAGAACCACTGCGAGCCGCACGAGACCAATGATCTCTGGGATATCCGTTCCTACGAAGAGATGGAATACCGGCTCAAGTCCCTACGCTCACTCGTCTGTGACCTTCTCAAGACCAATCAAGAGCTCCGCAATGCGCTGCTTGACGCTGGTATCGATACGCAGGGCCGCGAGGCGTCGAGTGCACGTGCCACCCCAGGCCATCGATAGATTG
>Ga0182024_10012430_pt1 | contig 16842 bp, 18 predicted proteins | sample P32metaG_FD_120480 | JGI IMG/M metagenome (GOLD analysis project Ga0182024, IMG submission 120480) | Permafrost microbial communities from Stordalen Mire, Sweden - P3-2 metaG (Illumina Assembly) | ecosystem: Environmental > Terrestrial > Soil > Wetlands > Permafrost | place: Sweden: Stordalen... | reverse complement strand
TGGAAGCCGATGTTGACGAGAATGGCGTCCACTTCGAGTTGTTCGTCGGCCTTGGTGCGGTTGTCGTAGATGACGGCCTTTTCGATGCGGCCATCGCCGTGGATCGACTTCAGTTCGTAGAAAGTCTTGATCTTGGTTTTGGTCTGGTGCATTTTCTTGACGCTGTCTTCGTGAGCGCGAAACTGGTCGCGGCGGTGGATGAGCGTCAGTTCGCCGGCGACGGGGGAGAGCATGTTGGCCCAATCCACGGCGCTGTCGCCGCCGCCGACGATCAGAACGCGCTTCTGATTGAAGGCGGATATTTCCTTCACGAAGTAGTGCAGGCCGCGGCCGTGGTACTCCGGTGCGTTGGGGAGCGGCAGGGTTTTATGCTGAAAGGCGCCGACGCCTGCGGCGATGAGGATGGAGCGCGCGTGGTGGGTGGCTTTGTTGGTCTTGAGCTGCCAAACCTTGCCACCGTCGTGCTCGTCAAGTGACATAACCTGTTCACCAAGGCTGACTTGCGGCGAATACTGCATGGCCTGGTCGATCAGACTGTGGACAAGGTCCTTGGCCAGCACCTTGGGAAAGCCGGCGACATCGTAGATGTATTTTTCGGGGTAGAGGGCGCTGAGCTGGCCGCCGAGGGAATCGAGGGAGTCGATGATTCTGACGGACATTTCGCGCAGGCCCGCGTAAAAGGCGGCGAAGAGTCCGGTTGGGCCGGCGCCGATGATGGCAAGATCAACAGTTCCGTTTGTGGACGAGGATGCTTCGGTGTCTTGCATAGTTGGCATTCTAGGTGAAATGTTCCACGTGGAACAAGTTGCTGTTGGCGACGGTTATTCTTCCGGTTTGACTCCCAGAACCTGCATGAGGCGGTCGAATTCGTCCAGTGTGTTGTAATGGATCACGAGGCGACCGCTCCCCTTCTTCGCGGATGTTTTGACGCGCACGCGCAGACCAAGCTGGCGGGCGATGGATTTTTCGAGCTGACTGATGTAGGCGGAGGTTCGCCCAGTGCCATTGCCGGCGGGTTCGCGGCCGAGGTCTTGAATCAACTGCTCGAGCTTCCTGACGGAGATGTCGCCGGCCACGATCAAGGCGGCCAGGCGTTCCTGCTCGACGACGCTCGTGACCCCCGCCAGCAGTTTGGCGTGACCGAGGGATACCTTTCCATCCTTGACAAGTTGGCGGACGGGTTCCGGTAAGTCAAGCAATCGCAAATGGTTGGCAATGTTACTGCGGTCTTCGCCGAGGCGGTTGGCCAACTCGGCTTGCGTCAGATTCAATTGTTCGATGATGGCACGGTAGGCGGCCGCCCGGTCTAGGGGATTGAGGTCTTCGCGCTGGATATTCTCCACCAGGGCCATCTGGGCCTGCGTGAAGCGATCCACATGGCGGACAATGGCGGGAATCTTGTCGAAACCCGCCTGTTTCGCCGCCCGCCAGCGGCGTTCGCCGGCGATCAGCTCATACCCGACGGCCCCCTTTCGCACGATGATCGGCTGAATGAGACCGGTCGATTTCAGGCTGGCCGCCAGTTCGGCGATCGCGGCCGGATTGATCGTCCGGCGCGGCTGATGCGGATTGGGGACGATGTCGCCCAGCGGAATTTCATTGGGTTGTTCATCCAGTGCAACGGCCGGGGACGGCGAATCCAACAGGTCGGTCTCGCCGGCCGGCTGCTGTACTGAAACATCAGAGGAAATGGAGATCAAGCTGCTCAACCCACGGCCCAAACGCGATTTCATTTTGTTGTCGCTCATGAGAATCCTTTCTCAAACTCGTGTTCCGCTGAATTTGTTCCATGTGGAACAATTCCGGCGGAGAAGACAGCGAAACTCGGCAGCCCGGAAATAATATCGAAGCAACCGGAATGATACAAGTCCGGTTTACGCAATAATATGATATTAAATATGTGAAAAGGTGGAACGGTTCGGCTGCACCGATATAATGCAGCGCTGCGCTGAAATGGTGATCGCAACCATCGGCGACACGACGGGAAAGGAAGTTTCATGCCGTTTACGCTTGAGCCGCTATCGGCCGGGAGTCTGCCGCCGGAACTGGGAGGCGGAACCGAGACGGAGTCCAACCGCTGGACGCTCAACTTTGGTCCGCAACATCCCGCAACTCACACCACGCTGCGCCTGGTGCTGGAACTGGACGGCGAGCGCATCGTGCGGGCGACGCCGCACATCGGATATCTGCACAGCGGGTTCGAGAAGCTCGGCGAGCATCTGAATTACAACCAGTACGTGACGATCGTCGACCGCATGGATTATTCCGCGCCGATCTACAACGAACTGGCCTGGCACGGGGCGGTCGAAAAATTGATGGGCATCGAGCTGACGCCGCGCTGCAAGGCGCTGCGCACCATCGCCGGCGAACTGGGCAGGATTCAATCGCATCTCCTGTGCGTCGGCGCCGCGGGGCTGGACCTGGGCGCGTTCACGGCGTTTCTCTACGGCTTCAATGAGCGCGAACTGATCTACGACATCGTGGAGTACATGTCCGGGCAGCGCTTCCACACAAGCTGGACGCGCGTCGGCGGGCTGAACATGGACCTGCCGGATGAAGAGGTCTTCAAGAGAATGGTCAAGCGCTTCGTCGATGAAGCGATGCCGCCGGCGATGGCGGACGTGGAAAAGCTGCTGAATCGCAACCGCATTTTCGTGGACCGGACCAAGGGCGTCGGCGTGATGACCCGCGAGGACGCGTTGGCGTGGAGCTTCACCGGCCCGTTGGCGCGGGCGAGCGGCATCAAGCGCGACATTCGCAAGGATGAGCCGTATCTCTGCTTCGCCGACAACTGGGACGGGCAGGGCGCTCCGGCGGTGGATTTCAAAGTGCCGATCATGACCACCGGCGATGTTTACGCTCGCTATCTTGTGCGATTGGAGGAGATGAAACAAAGTCTGCACATCATCCGCCAGCTCATCGACCACATTCCGCCGGGTGCGGTGAACGTCAGCCCCGAAGGCAAGGACGTTTTGCCGCCCAAGGACCAGGTGTACAGCAGCATCGAGGGATTGATCCAGCACTTTGAATTGATCATGACCAATCGCGGCTTCGAAGCGCCGCGCGGCGAAGTGTACAACTGCATCGAGAGCGGCAACGGCGAGCTGGGCTATTACATCGTCAGCGCCGGCAGCGTGACTCCCTGGCGGGCGCGGACGCGGCCGCCGTGCTACATCAACTACCAGTCCTTCCCCAAGATGATCGAGGGCCACATGATCAGCGACGTGGTCGCGGTGCTCGGCAGCATCAACGTCATCGCGGCGGAATTGGATCGGTGATGGGATTCCAAAATGGTTGGTTTTGGATTACGAAGTAGTGTATTCTGGAATCCATGAAAACCACGGTGGACATACCGGACCAGATGATGCGCGAGGCGATGAAGCACGCCAAGGCGGACACCAAGCGGCAGGCGGTGCTGGCGGCGATGGAAGATTACAACCGGCGGCATCGGCAGGCCTCGCTGGTGCGGCATTTGGGAACGTTCGAGAATTTCATGAGCGGAGAGGATTTGGCGCGGTCGCGCCAGGCACGATCGAGGCGTCATGGTACTGGTCGATAGTTCAAGTTGGATCGAATCGCTGCGAAAGAGCGGCCGCCAGGACGTGCGGGATCGAGTGCAGTCACTCCTGGCCGCCGGAGAGGCCGCGTGGTGCAACATCGTCCGGCTGGAGTTATGGAATGGCGCGCGGGGATTACACGAAAAACAAGCACTGAGGGATTTCGAGGCGCATGTTCCAAATCTGCCCATCGACGACGTGGTTTGGGGACTTTCCATCAAACTTGCCGAACGCGCGCGCTCGGCGGGCCTGACCCTTTCCGCGGATGACCTGATTATTTCCGCCTGTGCGCGGCGTCATCGGGTCACGGTCGAGCATTGTGACGATCATTTTCGCCGCCTGGAGGAGATCCATTGATTCACGCAGCCGCCGCCATGAGAAACATTCGCCGCACAATCTGTTGCACGCTGCTGGCCCTGGCGGCCGGATGCGCGTCAAACACGGAACCGGGCATGGCGCCGGCGCAGGGGCCAACACCATCGAACAGCCTGATCGTCTGCACATGGCCATTTTCCGGTTCGGGCATCGCGCCATTGCAGGGGCCGGTCCTTTGGGGCAAAACTGTCGATGGTTTGCAGGTTGGAGTTGCCGGGGAAGCCGCCCCGGTTGCACCAAGGCAAGCATCTTTGCCGGACTGGAAGTTACAGGGCGTTCGTATCTATTTGAGAAATAATGGCCAGTTGCCCATACGAGTCGTGGACCTGAATGGGCTGGATTTTAACAGGAAACCCGGCGATCCGGCGGTGGTCGATTTTGCCATCAGCGGGGGGTTCGGGCTGTCGCCGGACGGCATTCCGGGATTGCTTTTCAGGCCTAGTCCCGCGCGCGTGACCGAATTGGCTCCCGGTCAGACGATCTCCTCGGAACTTGGAATAACGGTCCCGCAGCGCGAGGGAGGCGAGCCGATGGTATTCGGAATCATTTATCGAAATCCGGATCCAGTCGTGCAGGTCGCCGATTCGACCGGAGCCAATGCGCCGCGGACGTCCAGCGGCATTTGGACGGGAGCGGCCATGTCGGGACTGATGCAGGCGAATTGACCCATTGAGTTACAGGATCGAACATGGCATGGACCACTGAGCGACCAATATGATGAGAAACATTCCCCGCACAATCTGTTGCATGTTGGTCGCGCTGGCCGGCTGCGCCGCGCAGCCGCAATCGCAAACCGCGTGGGGGCCGACGTCGTGGGGCGAGACAGTGAATGGTTTGCAGGTTGGAATTGCTTTGGAGGTTGCGCAGGCGCCGCCGGGGCAGCCGCAGATGGCCAATGGGGCGCTGCAGGGCATTCGGGTTTCGTTGCGGAACAACGGCCAAGTGCCGCTGGATGTGATTGATCCGCGCGATCTGGACGGGGCGCAGAAGAACGGCGAGCCGGTGGTGATGACGTTGACCAGCTCCGGCTCCCCAGCGCTGCCGCCGGGATTGCTGTTCCGGCCGACGCCTGCGAGCGTGATTGAGTTGATTCCCGGCCAGATCATTTCCACGGGGCTTGGATTGTCGCTCGGCCGCGGCCAGGGCGGACAGCCGGTTCAGTTCAGCATCAAGTATCAGAACTCGGATGAAGTGGTGCCCGTCGCCGGCCCGGCCGGAGCGAATCCACCGCCGAGCGCACACGTCTGGACGGGCGAGGCGGTGTCCGGCCAAGTTCAGGTTCAATGACGCAATCACAGGACGCAACATGGCATGGATCGTTGAAAATCGTCGCACGGCAAAGGTGGAGAAACCTCAGACGCCGTATCTGACCGAAGCGCTGAAGAAGCACCTGACCGAGAAATATTTTCCGCGCTATCCGACCAAACAGGCGGTGACGCTGCCGGCGCTTCATGCGATTCAGCATGAGTACGGCTGGATTCCGCAGGAAGCGCTGGCGGAGGTGGCGGAGTTTTTGAATCTGTCCGCTGCGGAGGTCATGGACACCGCGACGTTCTATGAGGAATACTGGCTCAAGCCCAAGGGGCAGTATCTTTTTCAGGTCTGCCGCTCGCTGGCGTGCGAGATTTGCGGATCGAAAAAACTCACCGAGCACCTGCAGAAAAAATTCGGCGTTGATCTGGGCGAGACCAGCGCCGACGGGCGATTCACGCTGATCGAACTGGAATGCCTCGGCTCCTGCGGCACCGCGCCGGTGATGCTCGTCAATGACGTGCTCTATGAGAATGTGACGTGCGAATCGCTCGACCAGTTGATCGCGCAGCTTCCGAAGGATCCGCACGATTTTAAAGACCCGACCGTCGGATGGGAGACGGAGCATTGAGCGGCATGGTTCATGCCATCGCCGACGAGACTGTCGTTATCGCACCGAACGTCATGGGCAAGGTGATTGCGATCATCGCTCTGGTCGCCCTGGCCGCGGCGTTCTGGACGTGGCGGCAGTATTTTCAGGTCTATCATCTGGCGACGGTGCAGGATGGCGCGCTCTACCGCGACGGCGTGCGCAGCCTGCGTGAATTCGCCACGGACGTGCGGCGCGTGCGGCCGCGGACGGTGGTCAGCCTCGTGGATGATCATGAAGTCGCGCAGCCGCCTTTCGTGGATGAGCTGGCCTATTGCAAAGCCAACGGCATCGATGTTGTGCGCATTCCGGTGCAACTCGGCGGTTGGCCGACCGGCCAGCAGATCGAGCAGTTTCTGGCCGTCGTCGCCGATGCGTCGCGCCGGCCGGTGCTGGTACACTGCGCACAGGGCGTGCGGCGCACGGGAATGATGGCGGCGGCGTATCAGGAATCGGTGATGGGATTCGATCGCCAGAGAACGAAGGACGCCATGCTCAACTTCGGGCACAGCCAACGGACCGTCGGTGACGTGCAGCGATTTATCGACCTATACGATCCCGCGGCGCGGCGGATGACGGAGCAGCCGGCGCTCTCTTCGGAGTAGTGGTCATGGCCAAGCGCGTTTGGAATCTTCGCAAGGAGCTGCCGGCCTCCAATGATTGTCTGCCGCATGCGGCGATGAATCTGGGCAAAGGTCAGGGAATGGGGCTGCGCCCGCCGAGTCTGGTGGCGCGGTTGGTGCTGGAGGAGCAGTTCGGGAACTTCGTGCTCTATCGCATCGACGCCGACGGCGGATTCGTCGGCGATACGTGGCACGGGAGTCTTGAGGACGCGCTGTGGCAGGCGAAAAAAGAATTTGGCGTCGGTCTTGAGGAGTTGAGCGGCAATGGATGAGTCGCGCCCCGGCGACGAGCAGAAGCCCGGCCGCGGATTCTTCGGCTGGCTGGGCCGGCAGGTCGGATATGTCACCAAGGCGGTGAAGACCGATGTGACCGGGCCGCAGGTCGTGTATCGGAAGGGGACGGTGCAGGAGGCGGCGCATCCGGATGATCCGCAACTGAAGCTGCGCCGGACGATCATCGACGAAGTCGTTACAGCAGAGCCGGGGCGTGTCGCCCCGGAGTCCCCGGAAACCGGGGCGACACGCCCCGGCTCTGTGAAAGAATCGTAAATGCCCCGGCTCTACCGCGTCATCTTGCCGGTCTCCGACATCGGCGTTGCCGAGCGATTCTATTCGCGGCTGCTGGGGATGCCGGGCACGCGTGTCTCGCCGGGGCGGCATTATTTCGACTGCGGCGGCACGATTCTGGCCTGTTTTGATCCCATGGCCGACGGCGACAACAAGCAAGCCAAATCCAACCCGGATCATGTATACTTCGCGGTGAGCAAGCTGGAGGACGTCTTCCGGCTGGCCGCCGATGCGGGATGCCGATGGATTGACGAGAAGATTCAATCGCGGCCCTGGGGCGAGCGTTCGTTCTACGCGCAGGATCCGTTCGGCAACCCGATTTGTTTCGTGGACGAGACGACGATCTTCACTGGAAGCTAAAATCATGGCCTACACCGAACCCGTGCTGACCAAGCGAATCGACGACGACCCCGCCAAGCGCCGACTGCATTGGTACGACGATTACGTCCGCACCGGCGGATACGCGTCGCTGCGCAAAGCGCTTGAGATGACGCCGGCCGACATCATCAAGGTCGTGACCGATTCCGGTCTGCGCGGCCGCGGCGGGGCGGGATTCAGCACCGGGCAGAAATGGTCGTTCGTGCCCAAGGACAAAAAGGGGCCGCACTATCTCTGCTGCAACGCCGACGAATCCGAGCCGGGAACGTACAAGGACCGCTACCTGCTTGATTACGATCCGCACAGCATGTTGGAGGGGATCGCCATCGCCTCGATCGCGGCGCAATGCGACATCGCCTACATCTTCATCCGCGGCGAATACCATCGGCAGGCCAAGGTGCTGGAGCGGGCGATCAAGGAAGCCTACGAGCACGGCATCTTCGGGCAAAAGGGGATATTTGGCAGCAAGCACAAAGTCGAGTGCTACCTTCATCGCGGGGCCGGCGCTTACATCTGCGGCGACGAGACGGGATTGCTCGAAGCGCTCGAGGGCAAGCGCGGCTGGCCGCGCAACAAGCCGCCGTTTCCGGCGATCGCCGGGGCGTTCGCGCGCCCGACGGTTGTGAACAATGTCGAAACGCTCTGCCTCGTGCCGCCGATTATCGAGAAGGGGGCGGCGTGGTTCAAAACCATGGGCACACCCAGTTCGTCCGGCACTAAACTCTTCGGAATGTGCGGCCATCTGAACAAACCAGGCTGCTACGAGCAGGAGCTGGGGATCACGCTCGACTTCGCCATCAACAAACTCGGCGGCGGCGTGAAGGGCGGCAAATACAAGGGGTGCATCTGCGGCGGCATCTCGATGGGCGTGCTCGGCCCCGATCAACTCGACATCAAGCTGGACTTTGACGACGTCCGCTTCCGCGGCGGGTGCCTGGGCCTGGGCACTGCGGGCATGATCGTGATGAATGAGCACACCGACATGGTCGAGGCCCTGCGCAACTGCGTGCGATTTTATTCGCATGAATCCTGCGGCCAGTGCACACCGTGCCGCGAGGGATCGGCGTGGATGCTGAAGATTCTCAATCGCATCCTCGCCGGCGGCGGACGGGCGCGCGATCTGGACATGCTGATGGAACTGGAAAAGACCATGGGCATCATGCCCGGCACCACCATCTGCGGCCTGGCCGACGGAACCGCCTGGGTGACGCGCACTTTCATCAACAAATATTACGACGAGTTCGCCGCCCGCTGCCCGGAGGAAGAGAAGGTGCAGGTGGCGATCAAGCGCGGCAACCGGCACGTGGCTACGCCGATGGGGAGCAATACGCGGTAGGCGGGCGCACACGCCTGAACGGAAGCAGGCCCACGAGAACCGGCACGGCCACGCCGGGCAGAAGCCAGATCATCTGCCGTTCGATGAAGCCCATCCAGTACATCGGAGCGGCGATCAACACCGCCGCGATCCAGACCCGGGGGCTTTTTTTGCCGAAGATGCATATCCAGACGTAGGCGGGGAAGACCAGGGCGTAGAAGACAAGAAAGCAACGATAAAAGTCCTCGAAGTCCTCGGTTAAACCCCTGCCCGTACAAAGATCACCGATAACCAAGATCGCCAGAAAGGCTAGCGCGACGACGCCAACCTCTTTCATGCGCGACAATGCGGCCCAACTATGCAGGCTGATCTTCAGAATCGTTTGCACAAGCAGATAGCTTCCAAGCGGCACCAATACGATGTCAGCCGTGCCTTTGACGATCCAATAACTGTACGCCAAGGTAAATAGGATGGCCGCGAAGAAGAATACTCCGAATCCAATCGCAAATGCCGCTCGCCCATCACCGGGAGTTGTGGCCTGTCGTGCCTGATGAAATGTCAAATCCAGATACGGGCATAACGACAATCCGAAGGCACACACCATGCCGATCCATATCAAGCTCATGCTTGGAGGCACGGGAGGCGGCAGCCGCGGTATGGCGGAGACATGCCAGAGCGTGTAAGCGATGAAGCCGGAATATGCCGTGGCGGCTATCGCGAAGATGATACCGCCCCCGCGCAGGCGCGCAAGCAGACCAAAAAAAACAAAGATCGCTATCGGCCATCGCTCTTCAATCGGGTATTCGATAAGGCTCATAGCAAAGAAAAAAAAGTAGCAATGGAATAGGATCGTGACGAAGGAGAACCACTTGCAGGCCAATAGATGCTTCTGCTGGAAGGCCCGGCTCGCCTCCGCATCCGGCAGCACCCACGCCATCGCGGCCGCGCCGATGACGTTCGGCACGGCGAAAACCACAAACGCCCAGATTCCGTAATCGCGCACCAGCAGCGCCGGCAGATACATGCCGATGCACCAGGTCCATGAAGCTCCGAGAAATACGGCCCAGGCGAGGACGCGGAGGAATCTCATTTCTCCAGCCGCCGCGCTTTGCGGGCCTTGTGATGCGACTTGGGCGTGACGTGAAAAATCGCTTCGCAGCGGCCGACGCGCTTGTCACGCTCGCCGGGGCGGTTCACCTGCTGCGAAATCTCCATGTCCAATGTGATATTAAACTCGGTTTTGGCGGCGATCTGCTCGCGGAGGTTTTCGCGCGGCGTCATTTTGTAAACGGCAGGGCCGAAGCAGGGGCGGAGGAAGGTGTAATTCACCTGCTTGCAAACCACCGTGTAGTCGCCGCCGGCGATGCCGAAGACGTACATGCCGCCGGCGATCTCGCTGTTGGCGAGCAACGCGCCGCCGGCCATGGCGTGATACCAGTTGCGGTTGAAGCGCCGGAAGGGGAGCACGGCGGCGTAGGTGTTGGAGTCGATCACCTTCATGCGAATGCCGCTGAAGAATGCGTAGGGGAGCCAGATGAGGGAGCAGATGCGCTGCCAGAAGGTGTCGCGGACGGAGAGGCGGCTGACAAAGGCTTCAAGCTGGTCGTACCAGCGGGCGAGGCGGCCGTTGATGGGCGGCGGCGGCGAGAGTTGATCGGGCCGGATCGACGCCGGCGGCGGCGGCGCGGGCGCCACGACGGGCGCGTCGGCTTGCGAAGCGGGTTCGGCAACCGGGTTGAAGTGAGGATCGGTCTTGACCATGCTCATACGATTAGCGATGGAACAGCCATTTTAGGCGATAATAGTTGTATCAGATCGCCCGGTGGATGTCAGCGGGCGGAATTACGGAGCGGTTTGGGTTGTGTTCGCGCCGCTTTCCCCGCACGGGTTGCGGTTTGTGGCCGCTCATGCACAATAAAACGGTTGTATGGAGGTATTGGCAGATGGCGACAGACGTACTTGTTCCAAACCTTGGCGAATCGATCACGCAGGCGGTGCTGCTCAAGTGGCACAAAACCGACGGCCAGCCGGTCGGCATGGATGAGCCGATCGCCGAACTGGAAACCGATAAGGCCAACGTGGACATCCGCTCGCCGGCCAGCGGCGTGGTGAAGCAGGTCAGCAAGGAAGGGAAGACCGTTGCCGTCGGCGAAGTGATTGCGCAAATCGAGGAAGGCGCCGCCGCCCCGGCCAAAGGGCCGACGCCTCCACCAGCCGCGCCTCGTCCGGCCGCACCAGTCACATCCGCTTCGCCCGCGGTGAAGCTTGACGATCTCAGCCCGGCGGTTCGAGGACTGGTCATGGAGCATGGACTGGACCCCAAGTCCATTCCCGCGACCGGCCCCGGCGGACGATTGACCAAACAGGACGTGGAAAGTTTTGTCGCATCGCGCACCGCAAAGACCGTCGCGCCAAAACCCGCGCCCGCCGCCGCGCCGATGCCGCCTCCGCCGCCGACGATGCCGCCGGTTCCCAAACCCGCCGCGCGCCCGGCCGCCGAGGGAACGCGCCGCGAGCCGCTGAGCAAAATCCGCAAGCGCATCGCCCAGACCATGGTCGAAGCGCAGCACACCGCCGCGATCCTCACCACGTTCAACGAAATCGACATGACGCAGGTCATGGAGCTGCGGGCGCGCTACAAGGAACGATTCCAGGAAGTACACGGAGTCGGGCTGGGATTGATGAGTTTCTTCGCCCGCGCCGCAGTGCTGGCCCTGCGCGATTTTCCGCGCGTCAACGGGTCCATCGACGGAGATGATGTCGTCTATCACGATCACGTGAACCTCGGAATCGCCGTCAGCACCGACCGCGGCCTGGCTGTGCCGGTGCTGCGAAATGTCGAGTCGATGGGACTGGCGAAAATTGAACTGGAGATCAAGCGCCTGGCGACGGCGACCCGCGAAGGAAAGCTGAACATTGAGGAACTGAGCGGCGCGACGTTCACCATCACCAACGGCGGCGTCTTCGGCTCGCTCCTGAGCACGCCGATCCTCACGCCCCCGCAGAGCGGCATCCTCGGCATGCACGCGATCCAAAAACGGGCGATGGTGGTGAACGACAAGATTGAGATTCGCAACATGATGTACGTTGCGCTCAGTTACGATCACCGTCTGGTGGACGGCCGCGAGAGCGTCAGCTTTTTGGTGCACATGAAGCAACTGATCGAGGATCCGTCGCGGCTGATGCTGGAGATATGATTGACAACTTTGTCATCCTGGCGATCGGCATCGTCATCGGCGGCATTGCCGCATGGCTGATCGTGACCGTGCTTTTTCGCGAGGCTCTGGTCAAGGCGCAGGAGCGTCTGGCGGCGAAGGAAGAGCGGGTCGCGGAAGTTCAGAAATCGCTGGAATCATCGAATGCCGCGATGGCCCGGCTGGGCGACGAACTGAAACTCGAAGCCGACAAGCGAGCCAAGGCCGAGGAGCGAAACAAGCGCATCCCCGAATTGGAATCGGCGCTGCGCGACCGCGAGCAGCAGATCGACTATCTCGGCAAGGTCGTCACCAATCTCAAGAGCGAACAATCGGAATTGCGAACCACGGTGCAGAAGGAGCGTGAGGCGGCGGAGGCGAAACTGGCGCTGCTCAACGACGCCAAGCGCGAGCTTTCCGACGCATTCAAGGCGCTCTCGTCCGACGCGCTCAAAGGCAACAACCAATCGTTTCTGGACCTGGCCAAATCCACGCTGGAAAAATTTCAGGAAGGCGCCAAGTCCGATCTGACGGCGCGGCAACTGGCGATTGATGAACTTCTCAAACCTCTCAAGTTGTCGCTGGAGAACGTGGACAAGAAGATGGCGGACATCGAAAAGGATCGCACCGCCGCCTACGCCGGGCTGACCGAGCAGGTGAAGTTGCTGGGAACCAGCCAGGTGCAGCTACAGGCGGAAACGTCGAATCTCGTTAAAGCGCTTCGCGCTCCGCAGGTCCGCGGCCGCTGGGGTGAAATCCAGCTCAAGCGCGTCGTCGAGATGGCGGGCATGGTGGAACACTGCGACTTTGATCTTCAGACATCCGTCACCACCGACGACGGACGATTGCGGCCGGACATGATCGTGCGGCTTCCCGGCGGTAAGAATGTCGTCGTGGATGCCAAGTGCCCGCTGCAGGCTTACCTCGACGCGCTTGCCGCACCCGATGAAGAAACGCGCGTGGCTCATCTGAAGCGGCACGCCAGACAGGTGGCCAAGCACAAATCCGATCTGGGCGCAAAGGCGTATTGGGACCAGTTCAAGCCGACGCCCGAGTTTGTGATTCTTTTTTTGCCCGGCGAAACATTCTTCAGCGCCGCGTTGGAGCAGGATCCGAGCCTCATCGAGGCGGGAGTGGAAGCGGGCGTTATTCTGGCAACGCCGACGACGCTGATCGCCGTGCTCCGCGCCGTGGCGTACGGATGGCGGCAGGAACTGATCGCCCAGAACGCGCGGGACATCAGCGACCTTGGCGAGCAGTTGTACGATCGAATTCGCGTGCTGGCGGACCATTTCGCCAGGATCGGCGGCAGCTTGAACAGTGCCGTTGACGCATATAACAAGACGCTCGCCTCGCTTGAGGGGCGTGTCCTGGTGACGGCCCGCCGGTTCAAGGAATTGGGAGCGGCCACGGACAAGGACATTCCGTTGCTCGACTCGGTTGAGAAAACCTCCAGAACAATCCAAACCGCGGACTTCGCGGCGTTGCCGGGGCCGCAGGAATCGTAGCGGCAGGGATCGCCGATCTCCCCTATCTCCGTCTGGCCTTGCTGCCATTCACCCGCACTTCCAATCCTGTCACCAAGAGCAAGTCCACCAATTCAAATGATCCGTCTCGAAAGAAGACCGTCGCCACCCGGCTCTTGGGCGCATAAGCCAGCATTTCTGGGTGTTCCACGGGAAGTCTCTGGCCGTCTCCCAGGCGAAGAAAGAAGGGTACAAACGGTCTGGCCGCGTGCAGCTTGTACAGAGCCTCGGTCGTCACAATGTAAATCGTAGCATCCAATCTGGCGGCGGCAACCCATGTGTAAGTCCAATTGGCCACGTCCGAATACCCTCAACCGCCGCATCCGGCCAAGCCGATAGTGGGATACGGACATTTGCATGGCCAAGCGCAATCTACGCCGGCTCTGGGGGATGCTCTCTCGCCGCGGCAACGGCAAGGGACGGCCGTGCGCCGTCGATGTGCTTGATCTCCTCGGCCGGCCGGCGGTGAATCCGACCACGCCCGAATTGCAACGCTTTCTCGCCGGGAAACGCGTGCTCGTCACCGGGGCGGGCGGCAGCATTGGATCGGAGATTTGCCGCCAGAGTCTGCGATTTTGCCCCGGACGGCTGATTCTTCTGGATCAGGCGGAGAACGCGCTGTTTGAGATCGACCGCGAGTTGAACCATCGCTGGGTCGGGGCGGACATCGCGCCTTACGTCGCGGACATCATCGACGAGCAGCGCATCGCCGCCGTGTTCGCGGCGGAGAAGCCGCAGGTGATCTTTCATTGCGCGGCCCACAAGCACGTTCCGATGATGGAGCTGCATCCGGGCGAGGCGGTGAAGAACAATGTGCTGGGGACGCGCATCGTCGCCGAGGCGGCGGCGGCGGGCGGGGCGGCGGCGTTTGTCATGGTCAGCACTGACAAAGCGGTCAATCCCACCAGCGTCATGGGCGCGGCCAAGCGCTGCGCGGAGTTGTATATCCAATCGCTCAACGGCCCCGGCTGCCGGACGCGCTTCGTGGCGGTGCGATTCGGCAATGTCCTGGGCAGCAGCGGCAGCGTGGTGCCGATCTTTCGCAAGCAGATCGAAGCGGGCGGGCCGGTGACGGTGACGCATCCCGACATGCGGCGATTTTTCATGACGATTCCCGAAGCCAGCCAACTGGTCATGCAGGCCGGCGCCATCGGGCGGGGCGGGGAAATATTCGTTCTGGACATGGGCGAGCCGGTGCGGATTGTCGAGCTGGCCGAGGAAATGATCCGCCGCAGCGGCCTGCGCGTCGGCGTGGACATCGCCATTGAGTTCACGGGCATTCGGCCAGGCGAAAAGCTCAGCGAGGAATTGAGCGGACAGAACGAACGCACGCAGCCGACGACTCATCCCAAGATTCGCATCTGGCAACTGCCGACGGCGTCGGCGCTGCAGACGCGGCGGATGGTGGAGGATTTGTCCGCCGTGGTGAACGGCACGCGCGAGCAGATTCTTTCGGCCCTGGCCCGGGCGGTGCCGGAATACGCGCCGGACGGAATCGAATCGCCGCAGCCGACGGTCGAGGTCGCGGCGGCGCAAGCGGCGTGAGAAGAAATTCGGATTAACCACAGAGGACACAGAGGACACAGAGGACCACAGAGAAATGCAGGAAAGAAAAAAGAAATAATTTGAATTCATCCATTCTCATGGCTTTTCTTCCTCTGTGGCCCTCTGTGTCCTCTGTGGTTAAGACTTCATTCTTGTTACTCTGATTTCCGCAGTGCCTCCCGCCTACCAAAAATTCCGCGAGACGCGATTCTTCGGCTCGCTCGACGGGCTGCGGGCACTGAGCATTCTGATGGTGGTCTGGACGCACGCCTGGGACGGCCTGCCGCAGGCGAAGTGGCTGGACACAGTTCCGATCCTCTCCAAGGGCGTCTTCGGCGTCGATATCTTTTTCGTCATCAGCGGATTTCTCATCACCACGCTGCTGCTGCGCGAGCGCGAAAAAAGCGGCACGATATCGCTGCGGGATTTTTACATCCGCCGCACGCTGCGCATCTGGCCGCTGTATTACAGCGTGCTGGCATTGTATGTCGTGCTGATGCTGGGGCTGGAGCGCGGCACGGAAAAGAGCCGGATTTTCTTTAGTTATGTGCCTGCGTATTTGACCTACACCTACAACGTGCTGCGGCCGGCGAACAATGAAGTGACGTTCAACTTCGCGTGGTCGCTGTGCGCCGAGGAGCAGTTCTATCTCATCTGGCCGCTGGTGCTGAAACTGCTGCGGGGGCCGTGGCCGATTTTTCTGATGATCGGAATGGTGCTTCTCAAAGCGGCAGGAGAATTCAGTCCGCTGGTCTACTGGCTTCCGGCGGACGCTCTGGCCGGGCGCATGGTCCTGAGCATCGCCGTGCCGATCTGCATGGGAGCGCTATTGGCCCAGATTCTGGACCGGCCGTGGGGATTCGCGTCGTTGTACAAAGTGCTAGGGCACAAGGGTTCCGCGCCGATCGCGCTGGGGCTGGTGGCGCTCAGCCTGGCTTCCAATTCCCCGTACCTGCTGGCCTTTACGTGGCTGACGATGCCCGCGTTGATCGGCGCGGCGGTGGTGCGGGAGGACAACGGCCTGTCCGGCATCCTGCGCCTTCGCCCGATCGCGTTTGTCGGCGTCATCAGTTACGGCATGTATTTGTTCAACGCCCTGGCCGTCAACGCCGTGCGGGCAGCGCTGGCTCACGTGGGGATTACCCATCCGCTGGCCGCGTTTCCGGTCGTCCTTGGAGTGACGATTCTCGTCGCCTTCTTGAGCTACCGCTGGTTTGAGTCGCCGTTTTTGAAGCTGAAGGCCCGGTTTTCACATCTGCGTCCGCCGCGCACGGCTCGACAATAAATGCGAACGCCAAGACGCCAAGACGCAGAGAAAACCGCAGAGAAATCATTCCGTTGTCTTATCTCGGCGTCTTCCTTGGCGTCTTGGAGTCTTGGCGTTCATCTTCTGCTTGATGCGCGCCGCCCCGATACACCGGCAGCCCCATCCGGCCTGAAATTCATCCGCCGTCTGGCTGACGGACGATGAAGCTGTATACTGTGGCCGTGCGGATGGATCCGCATTCCGGTTGGGTGAGGTCAGGCATGGACGCCAAGCAATCACTGGGCGAATCGCGTTGTCTGATCTCGCGTAATGCGCTGATTCAGAACGCGGCGTTTCTGCGCCGCACCGTCGGCCCCAACGTCAAAATCTGCGCGATCATCAAGGCCAACGCCTACGGGCACGGCGCCGCGATCGTCGTCGACGCCCTGTGCAATTATTCCACCGATGAACTGGAAGGCCCGCTGGTGGACGCGCTGGCGGTGGCGGACCTGGACGAGGCGGCGTCGCTGCCGGACGTGCCGCTGCCGCTGCACGTGTTGCGGCCCGTGGAGAACGTCTATCTCGGCCGCCAGCGGGCCAAGCTGGAAGCGGCGGT